>WNFP01004188.1_pt1 | contig 13298 bp, 9 predicted proteins | sample 5400201 | NCBI WGS metagenome assembly WNFP01 (sample SAMN13153355, study PRJNA577476) | soil metagenome | isolation source: 115 cm saprolite under Madrone tree | place: USA:California | collected 2016-06-14
ATCCCCGACTTCTTTTTCGTGGGGGTAGCCGCCCAACTCTTTTTCGTAGGGAAGAATCGTGTAGATACAGGGATAGGTTTTCGCCAGGTTCTCGACCGCGGCACGCATCTCCGCGAAAGGTTTTACGGTTGCGAAGCCGGTGCGGGCTTCGATGCCGGGATCAGCGGGAGACATGCGCGCGCCGTTCCACTTTTCCTTTTGAGGATTCTTGGGGGGGAGGTAGAAGATTTCGCGTGGGGCATTCGATGCGTCGTTACCGGATGATTTCGACGGGAGGATCACCAGACCGGCGCCTTCTTCGTTGTGGCCGGTCAGGTAGTAGAAATTTTCTTCCTGCTCGAAGATGTAAGTTTGCGAAGATTCCTCGTGCCCGGTGAGACCCAAGAGAATGATGGGGCAATCTACCTGTGCGGCGAGCTTGGCGCGGCGCTCCGCATAGACGCTATTGGGTTCGCGGTCGCGGCGTTCCTGGGCGCCGGCGGGCGTCGCGGCGCAGCAAGCGGCGAGGCCGAGCAAAATCGACAGGATGGCCGAAGCGGCAAACTTGGGGCTTCGTGCCGGGCGACTATGCATCGGAATACCTCGCGTGATTACTCTGCGAACCCGCAGGGCGGTCGGGTTGCGCCTTCGCCGACCGGTGGCGGAGGCGGAGCAAACGAATTGTATCCGAAAGGCGGGCGCACCTGAAATCTGTGAAGCGCAGGGCTGGTTTGTGTGCCGCACTTCCATCGCTCATGAGGGCAGTCAGAAACGGCTGTCTCACCTGTGGAGCCGTGGTTTGACAACGGGGTCATTGGAAATCCAAATCGGGGACATCGCAATATCCGCTTTGACAGGCCAAAGCGTTTGGGAGTAGCATCCTCGGCATCGAGCCAGTTTGGCTTCTAGCAGTTTTCTTCTTCAATTGTCGAGAACGAGGGGAACGGTGCTCCCAGGTGCCGGGTGGGGTTCGCGTTTTTGGGGAGAGATCATTTTCAAGCAGGGGCGTGTGGTCGTCACAGGTCAGCTTGCAGCAGCAGGGCATTGTGGGGCCGGTTGAGCCTTAGCGCTGGTGAGCTGCTCTGAAAATCGATTAGGGGGAGGGAAGTATGAGGCGATTGTTCCTCGTAGTGTTGGTAATTTTGGCGTCGGGTGTGGCGGCAAATGCGCAAACGTTTCGCGGAGCCATCAACGGGACGGTAACGGACCCGTCGGGCAGCTCGGTGCCGAACGCACAGGTGAAGGCGACGGAGAGCGCGACGGGAATTGACCATAATACCGTCACGACGACGGATGGGGCGTTTGCCTTCCAGGACATTCCGCTGGGCACGTACAAAGTGACTGTGGTGGCGCAAGGTTTCCCGACCCATACGGTGGACAAGGTTGAGGTGACGGCCGGCAGCATCTACACACTGAACGTTAAACTGACTATGCAATCGACGACCACAACCGTGGAAGTGTCCGCAGCGGCGCTTACGCTGGACACGACCACGCAAACGCAAACGATGACCCTTGCCGAGAACATCGTCCAAGATATGCCGCTGAACGGACGTGACTTTACGCAGATGATCTCTGTTTCGCCGGGCTTTGGCGGCTATAACGTGGGCGGATTCGGTTCTCTTAATGGCACGCGCGCGAACCAGATCAATTGGCAGATCGATGGTGTGGACAACAACGATTTCTGGCACAACATTCCCGCGGTGAATCAGGGTGGGGTGTCCGGTATCGCCGGTGTGGTGCTGCCGATTGACTCGATCGAGGAATTCTCGGCACAGACGCAATCAGGTTCCGAGGCGGGACGCAATGCTGGAGGCACGGTGAACTTGGTCACCAAATCCGGCGGCAATACCATTCACGGTTCTCTCTACTACTACAACCGGAATGAATTTTACGGCGCGGGTTCGCCATTCCTGCCGTCTGGGACAAAAACTCCACGGTTGCGCAACGAAAACTACGGATTCTCCGTGGGCGGCCCAATTATCAAGAATAAGACGTTCTATTTTGCCAATTCTCCTTCGGCGTCTGGGTGTACCGGAGGTCTCATGGGCCCGAACGGCTTCTGGCCCAGGAGCACGATTGGCGGCTTGCCTGCCACCCTCGGTAATTATTTCAGTAGCATCGCGGAGACCGGCTATAGCTACAATGGCGTGGCGAGGATTGACCACCAATTCTCTGACAAGCACCACCTTTACCTGCGGTGGTTCGGCGGGCAGGGCAATCAGATCGCCCCGTTGGGAGGAAGTCCAGCGCTTGGCACAGCCAGTTCCAACTTGAAGGACTACTTTGAAGTCGCTCCTATCCACGTATTTAACTACTCCGCCGTACTCAATTCAACGCTTACGACCAAGGTCACCAATCAACTCCTGTTTGGCGCGAACTATTTCAACCAAATCTTCCACGACTTCAACAATGGCTTTAACACCAAGACGATGGGCTTGTTCCTGAGCCCTGACGCGACGAATAACGGACAATATATCCTTGGCGCTCCGAATATCGTTATCGGTCCAAAGGGTGGCATATTTGAACAAATTGGGCTTACGCCGCCGGAAGGACGGAATGACCTTACCTGGCACATAACAGACATTATTTCTCACAGTGTGGGAGCTCATCAGTTACGCTACGGAGCGGAAGTGCGTCAGGCGCACCTGAACGAGTTCTATCATCGGCGCGGGACTGGGAAGTTCATTTTTGATGGATTGCAGGGACCCTGGAGCGGCGCTACAGGATGCGGCGCCGCGACTGTTCCTGCAGCCTGCGCCACACTAGCGAGTAACAATCAACTTCCCGGCGCAGAAGCTCTGGCCGATTTTCTGGCCGGGAGCGTAGCGGGACCCACCTCCGCTTTTCCAACGTTGGTAGGATCTACTATCGCTGTTGGAAATCCAGAACGCTTTGTTGTGGTGAATGCGTTTAACCTATATTTCCAGGATGGCTGGCAGGTCAGCCATAAATTGAACCTGAATTTCGGTTTGCGGTACGAATACTTCGGGCCCCTTCATAGCGATAAGAAAGACATCGCGAACTTCATTCCTGGACAAGGTTTCCGCATCCAGGGAGCGGGCCTCGATTCCATATTTCCGCCAGACAAGAACAACTTTGCGCCGCGCATCGGTTTTGCGTATCAACCGACCGGCAGCTCTGATCTGGTGGTGCGCGGAGGAATTGGCGTTTTCTACGATCAGATCAACCTGAATCCGTTCTTGGATTTCCGGCCGCCTATCGCGGCGCCGCAGGGAATTGAAGGCAACCCGTTCGGTACCACACCAGTTTCCACCTACGCCAGAAGTACCTATAACTGGCAGACGGCTCAGGCTGGCGGGGTAGCGATTTTTCAGGGGGTTACGGCCTGCACCGATCCAAATTGCGCCGCACCCACCGATCCCAAGGGGCTGAGCGCCTATTCGGTAAGCCAGAACTTCCGCACACCTTACTTCTTTAATTACAATCTGCAGGTAGAGAAGGGCTTCGGGAACTTTGCCGTATTGCAGATCGGCTATGTAGGCAGCCAGGGACGCAAGCTGAATCTCGTATCCAATATCAATCAGGGCAACGCCTTCCCGAACTTCGGCAACATTTTGCAACTGAACACTATCGGGACTTCCAACTACAACTCGTTGCAGGCGGTCTACAGGATCAGGAGTTGGCACGGGCTGACGTCGCAGTTCGCCTATACTTGGGCTCATGCTCTGGATGAGATCAGCCAGTACCGCGCCGCGATTGTGGATGATGCCTTCAACCCCAAACTGGACTACGGGAACAGCGATTTCGACACCCGGCACCTCTTTACGGTGAGCGCGACGTATAACATCCCAAGGGCCTCGTGGGCGCGAGGTTGGTCAAACCGAGTTGTCAACGGTTGGGAGTTGAGCAGCGTGATGAACTTCCACACGGGGCAGCCATCCGACGAAAACCGATTGGGCTTGGACCTCATCGGTGACCCGTACAAGGGCGTGTCACACAAGTTCGACGCGGCTAATGGAGGCACACAATGGTGGAATCCGGCGGCGTTCGCGGTTCCGGTATCCGGGATCGGGAACCTCGCGCGCAACAAATACTATGGGCCAGGCTTCGGATCGGTCGATTTTTCGGTTATCAAAAACGTTCCGATTACCGAGAGAGTTAAGGTTCAGCTTCGGGCGGACATGTTTAATCTCTTTAACCGAATCAACCTCGCCTCTGGAGTTGGTGCTGTGGGTGCCAGCTGCGGGACAACTGTACCTGGCGCGCCGTGCAACACTAGCGCGGGTTTCGGTTTGGTAAGCGACACAATCGGCGACTTCAACGGCGCGCCTGGGCTTGGCCCCGGTGAAGCATTCAACTTGCAGCTCGTGGCGAAGATCATCTTCTAACGAGTTCCCTTAACCCTATCTCACCGTGCGCGAGGACTTGGGTCCTCGCGCACCCTTTTTTGAGATGTTCCCGCCCCGTCCGTTTGGCCGGTAATTAGTTGTGCAAATGGGTCTTGCCCCGCCGTTTCCTCCTTCGGAATCTCTGCTAGCCTGAAGTCACGCAAGCATTTAACCGGTTGTGCGGTACGCCTTTTGGGAGAAGGCGCGCAGCCGGCAGTAGGCCGAAGAAGGGTCCCCAAAAACGCGAAACATCCCCGGAGCCAGACAAAACTGGCCGGGCGGCTTGTGGCCGCTTGCGGGCGAAGAGGAGAACTGACGTGAAAACGGCAACGATTTGCCTGGTAGTGACTGGAATCCTGGGGTCGGGGGCGGCGCCGTTGTTTGCGCAGACCGGTGGTTCGACGCCGAAAGCGGCTAGCGTGTCGCGCACGACGAAGGCGGTGAACTTCCGGCGGGCGGGCGGGTCGACCAAGCTGGATTTTCAAGGGACGGAACTACTGCAGGGAGCGTCTGGGGAAGCGAAAGTAGAGAGCAAGAGCAACCGAATTGAGATCGACGCGAAATTCGAGAGCTTGGAAGAGGCGACGAAGTTTGGGCTGGAATACCTGACCTACGTGCTGTGGGCGGTTTCGCCGCAGGGACGCGCGGTGAATTTGGGGGAAGTGGCTTTGAGTCACGGGAGCGGGCACGTCAAGGCGATCAGCGACATGCAGACGTTCGGGATGATCGTGACTGCCGAGCCGTATTTTGCGGTGACGCAACCGGGGAACGTGGTGGTGCTGGAGAACGTGATTCCGGCGGATACCTTGTCGAAGGTCGAGAATATCGACGCGAGGTATGAGTTGCTGGGGCGCGGGATTTACTCGTCATCGAACACGAAAATTGAGAATGCAATTTTCGGGATCGACCGCAAGACGCCGCTGGAGCTGTTTGAGGCGCGCAATGCGGTGAGAATCGCGCGCATAGCCCTGGCGGACAAATATGCGCCTTCGATCATGAGCAAGGCGGACCAACAACTGAGGGGCGCCGAGGACGTGTATCACTCCGGGCGGGACAAGAAATCGGTGGATGCGGCGGCACGCGAAGTGGTGGAAACGGCGGAGGAAGCGCGGGTGATGGCGGTGAAGCAGAAAGCCGAGGAAGACTCGCAGGGCGCGATGGTGGCGGAAAAGAAGGCTGCGCTGGAACGCGAAGCGAAGGCGCGCGCGGATGCCGAAACGGAAGTGAAGCGCCGGCAGGAAGCGGATCAGGCGCGCGCGGCAGCAGAGGCGGCAAAAGCGGAAGCGGTGCGCATGAAGCAGGAAGCGGAACAGGCATCGCAAGATGCCGTCCGGCAAAAGCAGGAAGCGGAGGAAGCTCGCGCGGCGGCGTTGCAACAGCAGCAGGTAGCGCAGGCGGCCGCAGAACAGGCGGCGCGGGACCGGGCGGCAGCGGTGTCGCAGCAAAGAGCCGCAGAAGCCGAGACGGAAAAGGCGCGGCAGGCCGCGGCACAGGCGGAAGCGGAGAAGGCGCAGCTTCGCGCGCAATTACTTTCGCAGCTGAATTCGATATTGCAGACGCGGGATTCGGCGCGCGGGCTGATTGTGAATATGTCCGACGTGCTGTTCGACACCGGGAGCTACACGCTGAAGCCGGGAGCGCGCGAGAAGCTGGCCAAGATTTCGGGCATCGTACTGGCGCATCCGGGTCTGAATCTGCAGATTGAAGGACACACGGACAGCGTGGGTGGCGATGAATTCAACCAGCAGCTATCCGAGCGGCGCGCAGATTCGGTGCGGGATTTTCTTGCCGAGCAGGGCGTGCCGGGATCGGCGATCAGCGCGCGAGGTTTTGGGAAGACGCAGCCCGTCGCGGGGAACGATACGGCGGAAGGGCGGCAGCGGAACCGGCGCGTGGAGCTGGTGGTGAATGGCGATGCGATCGGAAACGGGAGTCCGAGCGCGGCGGTGACTTCGAATCAGTAGGCGACAGGCTCACTCTCAACGCCAATAATAAACTCTCCGTCGGCTACGTAACCGTACGCCATACGCGGAGTGTTGAAGGCGAAGCCGGGGTTTCCTTTGGGATCGAGAAGGATGAGGCCGCCGGTGGCGTGGGTGCGCTTGGCCAGAATGCTCACGGCTTCGCGAGCGGCGAGTGAGGCAACATCGGGTGCCAAAGGCTTCGGCAGGATGGATGGAGTAGGGTTGGGAGCGGAGCCGGCCGGATGGCGCAGGAAGTCGGCGGCGGTTTTTGCCATTACAACCTTCATGATCGCCTCGCCGTAGCCGGTGCAGGAAACACCGCCGGCCTCCTTGTCGGCGTAACAGCCACAGCCAATCAGGGGTGAATCTCCGACTCGACCGGGAAGCTTGCAGCAGGTCCCGCCCGTGCTGGTGGCGGCGAACAAGCGGCCGTCGACATCGAGTGCAACGGCGCCGACGGTTCCCTGCTCGTGGCCGCGGTGATGCGCGGCGGCGTGCTTGCTGTTGCGGCACTTCAGCCAGGCGTCGCGCTCGGGTTCCGCGATGAGCTCTTCCGGCGCGCACAGGGCTAGCCCCTGCTCCACTGCAAAACGCTCGGCGCCTTCACCGACGAGCATCATATGCGGACAATTTTCGAGGACCTGTCTCGCGAGGCGGATGGGATTGCGGATGCGGCGGAGCGCAGCGACGGAGCCTGCGCGCAGGGTGGCGCCGTCCATGACGATGGCGTCGCATTCTACGTAACCGTCGAGAGTCAGATGCGAGCCGAAGCCGGCGTCGAATACGGGGTCGTCTTCCAAAACTACGACGGCGGCAACGACGGCGTCGAGAGCCGAGCCGCCGCTGTTGAGAACGGACCAGCCGGCGGCGAGAGCGCGCTGGCAGCCGGCTTTGCACGCGTCAACGGATTCATCGGGAATGTCCCAGGCGCCGCCATGAACGATGAGCGAGGGTTTCATAGTGCATGAGAGTGGCAAAGCGAGAGTTGGTTGTCCAGCGAGCGAGGGCAGCGATTTGGCGGCGACCTCGGTTAGATGAAGAAATCGAGCAGGACCAGCAAGGGTCCGAGAAAAGCGAGGATCATGCCGCCGGTTATGGGGTTGCGGGGAATGCGGCGAAGGGAACCGACAAAGCTGGCGGGCACGGCTTTGAGGCGTGATTCCGGGCGCGGGCCGTAGAAGGGTCCGACGGCGGTGTAGCGCGAAAAGCTGCGGCGCACAGCGCACGCTTCGTCGTGGATCCAAACGTAAACATCATCGCGGCCGCGCCAGACAAGGGCGGAGCCCGACACGAACAGCAGATAGCCCACGATGGTGAGCAGTCCGAGCGCCGAGCCTTGACCCCAATTCATACTTTCCCCCAGGCCCCCGATTCTTTGTTTAAGACGCTAAAATGAGACGCGACGTTACTCTTCCTCGTGAATGGTCACGAGACGCACGACTTCAAATTCTTTCGGGCCAGCGGGAGTGGTGACTTGAACTTCATCGCCTACTTTATGGTTGAGCAGAGCGCGGCCGATGGGGGAGGTAGTCGAGATAAATCCCTTTTCGGCGTCGGCTTCCTCGGTGCTGACCAGCTTGTATTCGATTTTGACGTCGCGCCGAGTGTCTAGCACGACGATCCGCGAGCCGTAGCCGGCGCGATCCTTGGGGATGTTGGTCAGGTTGAGCATGCCGAGATCACCCATGCGCTTTTTGAGCTGGCCGATGCGCGCATTCACAAAGCCCTGGCGCTCTTTGGCGAACTTATATTCGGCGTTTTCCGAGAGGTCACCGTGGGCGCGGGCGACGGCAATTTCCTTGGGGAGGTCGACGCTGAGTTCGTGCTCTAGCGCGGTAAGCTCATCCTGGATCTTTTGCTTAATCTTCTTCAATGGGTCAGACATGGCGATTTGAGACCTATCAAGCAGGGCCCAAGCAAATGAGACGGCAGCCCCAGGCAACGGTTAATTATACCTGCGAAGCGAGCAATTATAGATGGGGGCGAATTGCGGCTACAAGAGATGTGGCGGTTTGCAGCACCGGAGCGAGAAAGAACCCTAGAGTGCGGTCACAATGATGCCGGGCGGCGATCTACTCGACCTCGACCTGCAGTGATTGCGTCTTGGTATTACCCGAGGCATCGCTGATAGTCAGCGTGTAGGTGGTGTTTTTTGTCGGCGAGACGGTGACGCAGCGAGCGTAGGAAGGCCAGACGGCATTTGGCTGAGGTTCGAGTTTCACCGTTTTGGCATTCGCCACTCCGTAGCAGAGCTGCGTGCTTTCTCCTTTTCGGATGGCCCCGGGGCTCGCATAGAAGGTTTGGATGGCAAGCTCCCTTCCGCTGAACTTTTCCAGCGCGACGCGGTCGTCTTCCAATTGCTTTCGGGTCCTTTCCTCGCGCCATCGGCGTTCAATCGCGTGGCTATCCTGCCAGCGGGAAAACAAAGTCCAAACCACAAAGAGGAGAACGATACCCACTAGCACCGAAGAATAAAGCAGGGGGTTCTTGAAAACGGTCTTGGTTGTCGCAGGAGGCTGAGGGCCCTGAGTGTCAGTGGCCATACTTGCCTCTCTTGCCGCTCAAAGAGACTAGCATTTGATTTGTCCTGCTTTCAGAACCGATTTCGCGACCGATAGAAGTTTCACGCGGCCAACCAAGCCACTTCGGGCAAGTGAATACACTCAAGATTTCGCGAACGTCCAACGGGTCACCGCCTCCGTGAAATTTTCTGCGTGTTCATCCTGGCCGAAGACAGTTTGCGGGTTGACGCGAAAAACGGAGCCGCCGGAAGATTCGAGCAAAGGCCCGACGTCGCCGCCATACTTGCGGTTGTAGACCCCGACCAGTTCCTTCCAGACGGCGCGATCGGTGACTTCCTGCACCGTGCCTTCAAGGATTACGGCCTCGTCGGCTTTTTCCGTACCGACGGCGCAGCGAGGGTTGTTGGCGATGTTTCTTGCTTTGCGCGTGCGCGGACCGGTGCTGAACCAGAAGGTATCCTGCCACCAAATGCCCCAGACTAGCATGAGGTGTGGACGCCCATCAGGCTGAGATGTGGCGATCCAATAGTTGTGAGAATTTTCCAGACGTTCGAGGGCCCAGGACCAGGGTTTGAGGCCGGACGTGGCGTCGCTGGCCTTGTCCAGCGCATCTGGCCAGTACGGATGACTCGCTTTTGGTGCAAGCATGGTGTGCCCTGCCGAAGGAGTAGACGCGAGCACATTTTAGCAAGCGGGCCGGGGATTATGAATTCGTTTTGCGAGTCCCGCAAGAAAAGTGTTGGGTGTGCAGGATTTATGAGACGAAAGCGCACCCGACGCGGAAACTGCCCTGCGTGGTGCGCTGAAACCATACTGGCTTGAGACTGACGCGGACGGGAGGAAGAATGGGGACGTGCAACACGGCCAAGATGTTCTCCGGAAGATCTTCCTGGGTGTCAAGTTCAATGGCGACGCCCCCGAAACCGAGGTCGATAACGCGAGCGCGACGCGTGCCTTGTTCGCCGAGCGTGGCATAGGCGTTGGTGCCGGCCATCGAGACGCGCTCCGCCTTGCGCTGAATCGCATAAACTTGGGCGGGGGGAGCCTGTGCAGGCATGGACGTTTCCGGGTGGACGGGGGCCTCGGGAGGTTCAGGTTTGGACTCTGAGCGTTCCGGCGTGCGACCTGATTCAATGGAAATCGGAGCCGGCGGCGCTGCGGAGCGCTCTGGAGTTGAAACGGGCTCTGGTGGAGCCGGGACGGACGGCACGCGCGTTCCACCGTTTGCAGCCCTGCCGTGATTTGCGTGCTTTAGACGATAAAGACGTTCGTCGGCAACGCGGATTAGCTGCTCGGCCTGCTCGCCATCTTGCGGGAAGGTGGCGACACCATGGTCCATGCTGACGCTTACGTTCAATTGCAAGGGCTGCAGCATTTCGGCAAAAACGGTTTCCACACGGCGGCTAAGCGCCAATGCTTGTTCCGCGTCTGTTTGCGGCAAGAGAAGAGCGAACTCATCTCCTCCGATGCGAAAAGCAGAATCGGAGGTGCGGAGGGCTTTTTTGAGCGTAGACGCGGCGGCTCGCAAAACTTCATCGCCGCGAGGATGGCCGTGCTGATCGTTCACTTCTTTGAAGCGATGCAGGTCCAGAACTACGAGGCCCAGGGGTGAGCCGTAGCGGCGGCTGCGATTGAGCTCTTTCTCAAACGTTTCACTGAACAGACGGCGGTTGTAGAGGCCGGTGAGCGGGTCAGTCACTGCATTTAGTTGCAGGACTTTTAGTTCGTCGTATTCGATGACAATCGGGACACGGAAGAGCCCTGCGGAAGCGAGGACGTCCATCAAAGCAGTTTTCAGCGCCACTTGGCGACCAAGGTTTTCACTCAGCTCGCGTCGACGCAGGAGCATATCGTCCCAGAGCTGAATGCACTGGCTTTCACGCAGATCGAGGTGAGCGATGGCGCGAATGTAGTGTTGCAGGAACTGTCCGCGCGCGGATAGATCAAGACTCTCAAGCGTGTCTGCAAGGAGTTCGAGATAGGAATCCTCGACTGGCAGACGAGGTGGCACAGAGGCGCCAGGGCTGGGCATAGCTGGGTAGTTACCTGACCTCTACCTATCCCCGCGGGGTATGGGGAGAAAACGAAACTTCTTCGCTACAAGGGAGCAAGTGGCGGTCCATCCGTACCATGACGGCACTCCCGAAGGGGCGCCTGAATCGGCAAAAGCTCCAGCTCAACAAGCAATGCTATCCCAAAGCAAACAATAAAGATAGAGGTGGCCCGGAGCTTCCGCGCTGGAGCGGACGGGGAGTAACGAAACTACCCCAAGGGCATTGAAGTGGCCAAAAGGGGCAGTTAAATTACTCAAGTGGCCTTAGAAATTCCAATCCGAATAGGCGGATATCACCGGCGGCGGATTGCCGGAGGATCTTAGCGGAGATAGGGGGGGTCTCGTTGGGAACGACGCTGGAGGAGGAGTGCGGTGACGGAGCCGGAACGGTTATGCTGACGACTTGGCTGGGACGGAGGTAATGCGTCGAAGCGATACACGCGCCTGTAGCACTGATGTTGAGAGTCTTGGTAAGCTCAATGAACTCAACGCCGGACGTGTCGACACCGCGAAGAAACACGGGTACTTGGAGGCGGATTCGCGGGGATCGACGGCGTTGAGCAGGGTCTAAGCGCTCACCTTTGCTGTCTGTTTCGGTTTCCAAGCTCTCCCCCAGCAGTACTACCGCACTAGTACGTTTATGCATATTCGATGCCAGGAAATACCGATTGGATGAGTCCTTGTAAGTAGTTAGTGACACAGCAGGTTAAGCAGCGAGGCAAAGGAAGGGGAGATAAGGTGTTCCACAAAGGTTACCTTGCGGGCCACGCGGCTTCCCCAAATGTGCAAATGGAACGCTTTTACCATTGACAGGCGGGTAGACGTCTGGGAGTATGGCGAGCATCAACAAAGGGAAAATTTTTTCCTATAGCGCAAAGGTAATCTCAAAGCACAGAAATGACTGGAACAATTGCAAATCCGCCGCTGGCCGATTCGCGTGGCGCAGTAGGGTTCTCCAGAGGGCTGGTGGTCGGACTTCTGGACACGGTGGAAACCGCAATGTTGGTCGCGGAACGCAGCGGTCGGATTGTGTTGATGAACGCGCGAGCGCGTAAATCGTTGGGTCTAGAAGGCAGTGCAGAAGCGGGAATCAACTTGTTTACTGAGCTGTTAGGGACTGATGCAAAGCAAATTTTCCGGGAGATCGAAAGCGGAAGACAAGAGGTCCGGCTGGAAGTGAAACGCGGCGAGAAATTCTTCGCCAACCTGCAGTGGATGCCGGAGCCGGACTGGGTCGTAGTGCAATTCCAACGGCAACATGACATACAACAGGTACCTAATCCGGCCACGCAGATTACGGTGCAGGAGCTTCTGCAAGAACGCGAAATAACCTACCGCAATCTTCTTGCGGCGTATCTGAAGTTGCAGGAAGTGAACCGGCAAAAAACGGTTTTCCTGGCTTCCGCGGCGCACGAGTTGAAGACGCCGCTGGCGGTGATCAAGGGCTATTACGATCTGATGCTCGCGGGGTCGCTGGGAAAATTGTCCGACAAGCAAAGGGACATACTGGAAGAATCAAAGGAGAGCTGCGAGCGGCTAGTCCGGCTGGTGTCGATGTTCTTGAATTACTCGGCGCTAGAAAGCGGAAAACTGGTACTGCAGCTCCGCGAAAATGACTTGCGCGATTGCTTAGATGAGGTGGCGAAGCGATGGTCAGAGGCGTTTCAGCGTAAGGGAGTGAAGCTGGAAGCGTCTTTCGATCCTTCGATACCAAATTTCCGGTTTGATTACCAGAAAGTGCAACAAGCAGCGGCGAACTTGCTGGACAACGCATTGAAACACACCCCGACGGGAGGGCTGGTGACGCTTTATGCCGGGCCGCACTTCTGGGAACGCCGCGTGGAGGAAGTAGCGCCGATTCAGGAGCGGAGGCGGTTTCGCTTGCCGCGGCCCAATAGCGTTGAGATTTCGGTGTCCGATTGCGGTCCGGGGATTCCCGCGGAACATCACCAGGAGATCTTCGAGGATTTTGTGCGGGTGGACCGCAACACCACGGGAATGGGTTTAGGGCTGGCGATTGCGAAGCGGCTGATCCAGGCGCATCGAGGAAAAATATGGGTGGAAAGCGAGCCGGCGGGCGGCAGCAAATTTACGTTTCTACTGCCCATGGATCAGAGTTGATCGGCGGCAGTACTTTAAAACTCAGACGATCTTGAGCGAAGGAGAGTTCAATGGCTGTGAAAGAAACGATTCTCGTAGTCGATGATGAACCGAGCATAAGAAAGTATTTGCAGACGCTGCTCGAGGTGGATGGTTTCGCTGTAGAGACGGTGAGCTCTGGCAAGGAGGCGCTTGGGAAGATTAGCGCCGGGGAGCGGCCGGATTTCATTATTTTGGACGTTTTGATGCCGGAGATGAACGGGCTGGACACGCTGAAGGAATTGATGCAGCTGGACCGCAGCTTGAACGTAATCATGTTGAGCTGCTCAAA
>WNFP01003103.1_pt1 | contig 13297 bp, 8 predicted proteins | sample 5400201 | NCBI WGS metagenome assembly WNFP01 (sample SAMN13153355, study PRJNA577476) | soil metagenome | isolation source: 115 cm saprolite under Madrone tree | place: USA:California | collected 2016-06-14
TACTTCCATCTCTCGTTGCTTCTTTATTTCCCTCCAGTACAATCGCTGCGCTTCCATCCGGGGGAGAAATGAGTTTCAGCCAGCGCTTCGACGAAATCCGCACCGGCTTCGAGCGCCCCTTCTGGGTCGCCAACATCACGGAACTCTTCGAGCGTCTCTCCTACTACGCGGTGTTTGCTTCTTTGGCCCGCTACCTTCACGAAGTCCTCAACTTTCCGACGCAGCGCGCGACGAATTTGACCGGCCTCTTTGGCGGCCTGGTATGGTTTCTGGCTATCTTCGGCGGAGCCATAGCCGACCGGCTCGGCTTTCGACGCGCTCTCTCCCTCGCCTATCTGATCCTCGCAGGCTCGTATTTCCTGCTCGGCTCGATCGGATCTTCGTGGCTCGCCCCGGTACGAAGCTTTTTGCCGCTGGTAGTTCTCGCGACGATTCTTCTGGTTCTGCCTCCCTTGGGGGTCGCCCTGGTGAAGCCTTGCGTTGTCGGCACGACCGCGCGGGCCTCCAAGGAGAATGTCCGGTCCATCGGCTACTCTATCTACTACACTTTGGTGAACATCGGCGGCGCGATCGGACCCTGGCTCGCCGGATTGATCAACGAACGCCTGCCAACTGCCATCGTGTTCCGCATGGCTGCTCTGAGCGTCTTTCTGATGTTTTTCGTGGTGCTCGTGTTCTTCAAGGAACCCCAGCGCTCCGGAGAAACAAATACCGCGAGCATCGCCGAGACTCTGCGCAATTTCGTCAAGGTGCTCAGCAATCCTAAATTCATGGCATTTTTGTTGATTTTTTCCGGCTACTGGATCGTCTACTGGCAGGAATTCATCTCTCTGCCGCTCTATGTCCACGATTACATCAATCCCGCCACCAACACGGACCGCATGCTTTCGACGGGGCCGCTCGTTGTAATTGCGCTCACCGTGGCCATGAGTGTAGCCACGAAGAAAATGGCGCCCTTCAGCGCCGTGATTCTTGGAACAGTCATTTCGATGGCGGCGTTTGCGATTCTGGCTATTCGCTCCAGCGTGATCGCCGTCTATGCCACCCTGGTGGTTGTTGCGATAGGCGAGATAATTCAGGCGCCTCGCTACTACGAATACATTTCCCGCCTCGCACCCCCCGGACAGCAAGGCACCTACATGGGCTTCGCATTTCTGCCCATCGGCATCGGCTCGCTCGTCGGCGGGTGGTTCGGCGGTCGCGTCATGCACCAATTTGGCGAAGTCGCGCACCAGCCCCAACGCATCTGGTGGGTAATTTCCGGAGTGGGTGTCCTGACCGCTCTACTGTTGTGGATTTACGACCGCGTCGTCAAACCCTCCGCGCAGGAGACGCCATCGTGAAATCGGCAGATCTTGAAATTGAAGGAGGATTTTACTTAACGGAACACTTAGAACTGAAGACTGAAACTTTTCTCAGTTGATCGTGCGGCCACAAAGAACCACCACGTATTTAGAAAGGAGTTTTTTCTTAACTGAAAACTTAAAACTAAGAACTAATGACTGATTCAATTCACCATGCGGCGGAGCGAATCAAGAGCCTGGCGCGCCAGCGAATAGCGCGGCTCGATCTCCAAAGCTTCCTGGAAGCAGCGCGTGGCGTGGCTGTACATCTCTTTGCCGAGATACGCGCGCCCCAGGTTGTAATGCGGAAAGTGGCGCGGCTCGTAGCGCAGCGCTTCCGTGGCGCGTTCGAGCCACGGAATGGCTTCATCGAAGCGGCCCAATTCGATCAGATACGCGCCGATATCGTTATAGGGATTGCCGAATTCCGGATCGAGCTCGATGGCGCGCTTGCATTCCGCAATGGCTTCTTCTACGCGCCCCTGAAAATGATAAGTCCAGCCCAAAAACGTATGCGCCTCGGCCGTGGGATGCAGCTCCAATGACGATTGATACAGCTCGACGGCGCGGTCGTAATCGCCTTCCATTTGAGCCTGATAAGCGTCTTGTAGGACTTCCCACGCCCTCGTAAGGGTCTCCATGCTCATGGACACATAGTTAGCACACGGTTTTGCGAGGGTCAAAAGTACGATAGTCCCGGGCGTGCAGGAGAGCCACCTGTCCCTTGTGACGGGTAAGGAGTGGAAATTGGGACCGCAAATGGAGAGAATAGTTAGGTTCCAGCTTGGCTTCATCAATGAGCGATAACGACGAATTAGACGAGGGGGCATCGTGAAGCGGGATTACGTGGTTCTTGGGATCGTAACACTGGCTGTCGCCGGAGCAGTTCTGGCGCAGGAGCAGCCAAGAAAAGCATCGTTAAAATACGCGGCAAGTCCCGGAGCCGCTGGCTCCGCGGTGCGGGGCAAGGAAGTGTTCGAAAAGAAATGCGCCATGTGCCATTTCGCGGACAGCGACGCGAAGAAAATCGGACCGGGACTCAAGGGAATTTCCAAGCGCAAAACTTTCACCGTGAACGGCAACAAAGTCACTACGGAATCCCTGACAACGTGGATCGAGAACGGTGACACCCTGATGCCCCCCATGAAGGAGGCGCTCGAGCCCGCGCAAATCAAAGACGTCGTCGCCTACGTTAAAACACTCTGATCTTTATTTTGATGGCTCGCAGCCGGGTGTTTTCTTAGTTCTCAGTTTTCAGTATTCCGTTCTCAGTTCTTAGTTGTTGATTTTCCGGGGACAGTTCTTGGCGGGAACGTTTCGGCGAGAGAATTTTTTGATTGGGAATCTTCGTTTTATTTCACCGAACACCAGCCGCGGAAAACGCAACACTGGAAAGAGAATAGCCCCCGAAAGCCTGATCGCTCAAGCTGCCGGGGGCCTAAACTCAAACGAAACTGGGCCTACTTCAGGACGGCGTCTTTAAACGCCTTCGACGGACGCAGGCGAACTACGGTCTTCGCCTTGATCTTGATCGCCTCGCCGGTCTGTGGGTTGCGGCCCATGCGCGCCTTGCGGTGCGCCTTCACAACGCGGCCGATCCCCGGTATCACGAATTTGCCCGCTGCGCCCTTGGCTTCCTTCACGGCGAGCTTGAACAGCTCTTCAAAGAAGAGAGCGGCGGTTTTCTTCGCTGTGCCGACTTTCTCGGCGATGTGTCCCACAACCTTGGTCTTGCTCAGTGGCTTGGCTGCCATCTAGTCTGCTTATCCTCCTGATTTTTCTTTTCACTCCGATACGATCGAAGCAGGCCGCGAGCTGACTACCCCATGTTTTCCTGCGGAAAAACTCGGGCCGCGAAGAACTATAGCCAAGGGAATCGCGGAACGCAAGGAAAAATCGCAAAAAAGGCCGAAAAAATGCGAATTTTTCGGTGGCGTGTGGAAATCGCCGCCAAAAATGCGGTTCCCGGGCCTCCCCTGGCCGTTCGAAAGGCCTTTCGAATGCCCCTATCAGGCCGACCGACGCGGCAATGACAAATTTGCAAAGGCCCCCGGAGGCGGCACGCGGCGAATCCGCAAGGGGTAAGGGCAGCAACTAGCGACGATTTAGAGAAAAAAGTTCAAAGAATAAAAGGCTGTCTGAGGCGAAAAAAAAGGGCGCCGCATGGTTCGGCTTCGCTCACCACAAGCGCTGCACCCCACAACGAGAATCCGCTTAGACAGTGGCGAGATCCGTGTAGAAATGGGCGATGGCCCTGATGCCGCCGAAATAATTCTCCAGCGCGATGTGCTCATCGGGGGCGTGGGCGTTTTCGTCGGGCAGACCGAAGCCGATCAAAACGCACGGCACTTTGAAGGTGTCGTGCATTTGCGTTACGAAAGGAATGGAACCGCCTTCGCGGATGAAAACGGCCTTCTTTCCGAAGCCCTTCTCGAGAGCGTTTTGTGCTTTTTTGAAAATCGGATCGTGATACGAGGCTACCCACGGTTTTCCGGTGCTCAAGACTTCAAACTTGCAATGGACCGTTTTGGGAAGGAGCTTTCGAACGTGGTTCTCCACGAGTTTGGCGATCTTGTGCGGATCCTGGTTGGGTACCAGGCGCGTGGAGAATTTAGCAAAGGCTTTTGACGGGATGACGGTCTTGGCGCCCTCTCCCTGATAGCCACCCCAGATGCCGTTCAATTCGAACGTTGGCCGAGTCCAGAGCCGTTCGACGGTGGTGAATCCCTTCTCTCCGAAATAACCTGGCGCGCCGACCGCTTTCTCAAAATCCTTTTTCTTCCAGGGCAGCGCATTCAGGGATTTGCGCTCGGCTTTCGAAACCATTGCTACCTGGTCATAAAAGGCGGGCACGGCGACGCGGAAATTCTTGTCGTGAAGTTTCGCGAACAGCTCCGTCAAGATGGTGAGCGGATTGGGGACGGCGCCACCATATACGCCGGAATGCAGGTCGCGCTCCGGGCCCGTCAATTCGATCTGATAATAGTTCAATCCGCGCAAACCATAAGTGATGGAGGGAACGCCCTTGCCAAGCATAGAAGTATCGGAGACGACGAGCGCGTCGGCCTTCAGCTTTTCCTTGTTTTTCTGTACGTAGTTCCAGAGGCTGACGCTTCCGACTTCCTCTTCCCCTTCGATCAAGACCTTTACGTTGATGGGAAGTTTGCCGTCTACTTTCTGCAGGGATTCGAGCGCTTTCAGGTGGATGTGGACCTGGCCTTTGTCGTCAGCGGTGCCGCGTCCAAAGAGATTGCCGTTGCGCACGGTGGGTTCGAACGGCGGCGAGGTCCAGAGATTGAGCGGTTCGGGCGGCTGCACATCGTAGTGCCCGTAGAAGAGGATGGTTGGCTTGCCGGGAGCTTCCAAAGATTCCGCGTAGACGAGCGGGTGGAGACCCGTCGGGACGATCTCAATTTTTGAGAATCCGGCGGCGCGGAGATTGCCGGCAACCCAGTTCGCACCGCGCTCGATATCCGGTTTGTGCTCGCTCTTGGCGCTGACGCTGGGAATGCGCAGAAATTCGTACAGCTCCGCCAGATGCTGGTCGCGGTGACCATCAACAAACTCAGCAAGATTCATAAGAGGCCCTCGGGAGACATGGGTCCTTTCCAGTATGGATACGCAAAACTTGATGCGAATGTTTGCGGCGCGGAATAAATGCGGAGCCGCGAATGACCTGCCGTACTCGCTCATTCTATTTTAGGGCTGCCCGAGGCCCGTGCACAAGCGAATGAAGAAGGAAAATGAGATCAGGGGCGCGGATGGATATTTCAGCTGCTCACCGGAAAGCACAGGACAGGAAGTTGGCGACTTAGAGAATGGGAGAACCCACTTAACAAACGGAGAACGAAGGAGTGGCTTTCAAAAGTTTTCCAGTGTCCAGATGTTGCCGTCGATTCTAAAGTCCTGGATCGCCAGGTGCCGGCCGTCAGGGGATGGCCTAGCGAAAGCCGCGGCAGTTCCCTGATTTTTCTGCAGGACGCATGCGTTGCCCTGTAAATCGACATGCAGGAGAAGCATTCCGCCATGGACGCCGTCGGCAACAAAAAACCCTTGCCCATCGGCGTCCCAATCCAGTGACTCCAAGTTATCCCAGTCCTTCACATGGATGGTCTGCGTCGCGTGGCTTTGCAGGGAAAGAATCTCAATCGGCTCTTGCGGAGTCCTGAAGTAGGAAATGCGTGTGCCGTCTGGAGAAAGATCCCAGTGGAACTTCTTAGCTTCGCTGTCGAGATCAATTCTGGCAAGCTCCGCTCCGCGGCCTTGCAGCGGATCGAATGCGGTCATAACCATTTGCTTGCGATCTTCGGTCCGCTCGCTGAGCACACACGCGGAGGATGGTGACCTGGCGCAACGAAACTCGCTGTAAGGGAGAGCGGTCAAAACCAATAGGGATGTTCCCCCGGCGACAGGCATGCGCATGACTTGCATGGAAACTTTGGAGCCTTCGTCAGTCTCTGCGGTGTAGAGAAGCGAAGTGCCATCTGGACTTACGCGAGCGTCTGCCCCATCGAACGTTCCAGTGACGAGGGGTTCCGCGGTGTCTCCATCCAGCGACTGCCTGAAAATTCCGATATGACCATTGCGATTCGACGCGAAAATAAGGTCCTTGCCATCGGCTGTCCAATCCAATGGATTGTTTTGACCCTCGCTCGGCGCAAAGCCCCGCGGGTTGGCAATGCGCTTCCCGTCCGGTTCAAGATCGGCTACATAAACGGAGGAATGACCTATCCATTTGAGGAATGTCAGTTTCCTGCCGTCCGCTGTCACACTGGCGCCAAGCGGACAGAATCCACCCCAGTTCGTCAGGCGCTTCGGCTTGTCGGTTGGGGCACCGGTTCGTTCATCGAGGGGCATCACCCAATAGTTACAAGTGGTGCCAACGGCTCCAGATTCGCCGATCGGGAAGAGCAGCCGGTTATCGGGCAAAACCGTATATTGCCAGGATGTCTTGACCTCCGAAGGGGGATAAATCGGAGCGACGGGACCTCCGCTGAGCTCGCGGGTAAGGATGCCGCCTGGGACTTTATCGGTCGTACCGTACCAGACGCGTTGCCCATGGGGGAACCAATGGAGACAACAAAGCGCTCCATTCTCGTCGATCTCATAAAGTTTCCGCGCGTCTTTTCCGTCAGATCCCATTAGCCATATTTCGCGATCGCCACGCCTGCCTTTGTTTGTTCCAAAAGAGATTGCGGAGCCATCCGGAGAAACGGAATATGCGGTGGCCTCGTCGCGGAGTTTGTGCGGTGGTCCGCCAAGCACCGAAACAATCCAGATATTCGAGCCCCGGGAGCTCGAGAACGCGGGACTTTGCCCGGACGGATAAGCATCGGCGATGAACCTGGTGCTGTCGGGAAACCACTGCGGGATAATTCCCCATTCCACGTTCTTGCCGCCGAGTTCTTCCGGCGGAGGAACGGCGCGAGTCTCTCCGGTTTCAATGAGTCTGACATGCATCCCTTTCGTGTCGGCGTAGGCCAGGTATTTGCCATCGGGAGAAATCGCCCCGCTGGTCACGGAGTTCTCAGTTGGATTGGTGGTGAGTTGCCGCAGCTTCAAGTCCGGCGGAAGAATCCCGGAAGCGGACTGGTGTCTGGCGAACCAGAGAGCCGCACCGGCAATGAATAGAACGGCGACGCCCGCTGCCGCGATTTCTTTCGAGCGAGCGTGGCGCCTCGGCACCAATTCCCGTTGCAAAGTTTCCAAATCAGTGAGCATCGCCGAGGCGGATTGGTATCTTGCGTCGCGATCTTTTTCGAGCGCTTTGCCTATGATTTCTTCGAGCTTTGCGGGAAGCTTGGGATTCACTTCCCGCGCCGGGCTGGGCATCTGCGTGAGGATGGCTTCCTGCAGCTCAGGCCCGGTATCGCCCGCGAATGCGCGCTTCCCGGTGGCCATCTCATAAAGCACCAAGCCAAAGGAAAATAGATCCGTTCGCGCATCCAATTTTTTGCCGCCCACTTGCTCCGGGGACATGTAACCCGCGGTTCCAATGGCCGCGCCGGTTCGGCTGAGGAAGGGATCGGGGGTTGAGAACGGCACGGACTCGCGAGGTATCGGCTCTGCGCCGACGTCGCCGGCGGGGACGCGTTCCGAGTCATGCCCCTCGCCGGATAGAATGCTGGCAAGTTTCGCCAAACCGAAATCCAGGAATTTGGCTTGGCCTTCGCGCGTTACAAAGATATTTGCCGGCTTGATATCGCGATGGATGATGCCTTTCTGATGTGCTGCATCCAACCCATCCACAATCTGAACGGCGAGATCGAGCAGTTTACTGAGGTCCAGCGGTTGTTTTCCAGGACCTACTCCAGCGATTAATTCCCGTAGCGTTTGTCCTTCGAGCAACTGCATCACCAGGAATGGCTGTCCCTCGTGCTCGCCGAATTCGTAGATGGGGCAGATGTTGGGATGCTCCAGCGCAGAAGCGGAGCGTGCTTCGCGTTCGAAGCGCCCGAGCGCCGCAGGATCCTTGACGGACTCTTCCGGCAGAAACTTGAGCGCCACGCGGCGTCCCAGCTTGATGTCTTCCGCCCGGTACACCAAGCCCATGCCACCGCCACCGAGTCCGTCCAGAATTCGGTAATGAGATATGGTCTCGCCGGTAAGGGGGAACCTGACGTTATCCAGCCCGCCGAGCACGGCAGCCTGAACGGAACCGCCGGCGTTCTCATCGCCGGAAAGCAGTGCTTCTACTTCCCGCCGCAACTCCGCATCGCTGCCGCAAGCTTCGCTAAGAAGTTCGGTGCGGTGTTCTGGGGCGCACTCCGCAGCGCGATGGAACAGCTCCTCGATCTGCGTCCAGCGTCTCGGAGTCAAATTGCAGCTATGCATCTTGCATTTCCTGGTGAAGCCAGGCTTCCGCCATCCGCAAGTCGCGGCGGACGGTAATCGCGGAGACGTCCAAGGTCTGGGCGATCTCATCCATGGAGAGGCCGCCGAAGTAGCGGAGTTCGACGGCTTTGCATTTTCGCGGATCGAGCTTCTCAAGAGCCGTGAGACCACTGTCGAGGGCTATAAGGTCCAGGCTCTGCTCTTGCTGAAAGCTGACGGCTTCATCCAGGGGCACGTTGAGCCCGGCGCGCTTGCCGGCTTGCTTGCGGCGCGCGTGGTCCACCAGGATCTGGCGCATCAGGCGCGCGGCCACGCCAAAGAAATGCGAGCGGCTCTGCCAGACGGGATTGGACTGATCCACGAGCCGCACGTAAGCCTCGTGGACCAGCGCGGTTGGCTGCAACGTGTGACCTTGGCGTTCTTTGCGCAGGTAGCTGGCGGCAAGTTGGCGGAGTTCGCGGTAAACCAGAGGCGTGAGGTCATCAAGGGCTTGCTGATTCCCCTTGGCCCATTTTGCCAGCAGTAGAGTTACCTCGTGGGTATCAGACATAGCTCCCGCGTCGATATGAAGCCCTTGCGTCGTGGGCGGATTATACACGCCCCTTCGCCTCCCCGCTTCAACTTCGCTTGACGTTCGCCCGAAGAAAAAGCTGATGGCTATGATCGCTTTCGGCTGTGGTTTCCGCATGTGTAGGTAGGAACGAATTACGAAAAATGCCTCCAAGGCTTGGGAAGGGGTCATGAAAAAATCATTGCTGTGGTTGATCTTGATCTGTAGTTTGGGGCTCCTCAATGGGTGTGGCACAAGTGCTCCGCTTCCCCCCGTGGCCACTCATTTTTCCGTCACGTCGGCCATCCCCTCGCCGACCGCCGGGACGGCCTTCAACATCACGATTACCGCGCTCAGTGACTCGGGCGTCGCGGTAACCAGCTACTCCGGGACAGTGCATTTCACGAGTTCCGATGTCCAGGCATTGTTGCCGGCTAGCTCAGCGATAACGAACGGGACGGGAACCGGATCCATCACGCTGAAAACCGCCGGCCCCCAAAGTATCACGGCTACCGGTGCGGATTTGCTCACCGGTACTTTGAGCGCAATCCCCGTCGGCTCCGCTGTCGCGTCTAAGCTTGCTGTCTCCCCGGCCACCGCAACTGCGAGCACCGGGACGCCATTCAACTTCACGGTGACCGCGCTCGATTCCTTCGGCAATGCTGCCACGACGTACGCGGGCACCGTCCACTTTTCGAGCACGGATGGCAGTGCCGTACTGCCAGCCAACTCGACACTCACAAATGGGACGGGAACCTTCTCGGCTACCCTGAAAACCTCCGGCAGCCAAACCATCATGGCGACAGACACAGTCACCGCCTCTCTCACCGGCGCTTCATTTGCAATCAGCGCTAGTGGTCCCGCCACTCATTTTTCTTTCAGCGTTTCGACTACTGCCGCTACGCGGAGGTCCTTCTCCATTGGTATCACTGCGCTTGACGCCTCGAACAATCAGGCCAGCAGCTATTCCGGGACGGTCCACATTACAAGCAGCACGGATCCCATAGCCATCCTGCCAGCCAACACAACGCTGCAAATTGGATCAGGGAACTTCCAAGTCAGTCTTGAAACCCCCGGTCCCCAAACCGTCACCGCCACCGACACGGTTACGCCTTCCGTTACCGGAACTACGAATTCGATCGCCGTTACCGCAACGCCCGCGCCTACGATCACTTCCGGCGCCCCCCCGAATGGGACTGTCGCCTCGAGCTATGGCTCGACAAGCACGGTATATGAAAAATGTGCTCTACAGGGTTACCGGCGCTGCACTCCATGTGTCCCGAACGTTTCAACATGTGGCGGGTCATATCCGAGTTGCGCGCATGCGCCCTCGAACGCACCTGTCTGTATCCTGACAGTGGAGTACTCCGGGTTCGAGTTGACAGGTACAGGAGGAGTGCTCCCTTATACATGGACGGCGTCCTCGCTGCCGCCAGGGCTCGCCCTAAGTTTGGAGTACGGCGGAAAACCTTTTATCAACGGCACACCGACTCCCGGTTCGGCCGCAACTTACAACACGATGGTGACCCTGAATGACTCCGGAACGCCTCCCGCGCCGAAATCCGTTATCTACCCCATCAAAATCAACAATCCTCCGCCTCCAGTCGTCAGCACCGCTCCTTTGTTTCCCGGCGCCACAATAAACCAGCCGTTTAGCTACACGTTCTCGGCAACCGCCGGGCTTCCGCCCTATCAGAACTGGACCGAGAAAGGCGCGCTGGCTCCGGGCATGACGCCGCTTACGAGTGGCGGCGTACTCGCCGGCACACCGACGATGACGGGATCGTTCCCCATCACTGTGACCGTGGACGACTCCCTCAGCCAGCTCTCCGCCGCACAAGCGTTCAGCTTGGTGGTTTACCAGCATGGTTTCAAAGCTGACGGCAGCATGGCGGCTCCGCGTATCAGTCACACTGCCACTTTGTTAACGGATGGCACCGTGTTGGTTGCCGGAGGGGCTGGACTTGCCACTGCCGAGAAATACGATCCGTCCACCGGAAAATTCACGATGACGACGGGTAGCATGAGCGTGGCCCGCGATGGTCATACGGCGACGTTATTGAAGACCGGAAAAATCCTGATAGCCGGAGGACAAGCGGACCTGACGGCCGCAGCGTATGCGACGGCTGAACTGTTCGATCCGGGCACCGGAAAATTCACGATGACGACGGGCACCATGAGCGTCGCCCGGACCGGACATAACGCGACTCTGCTGGCCGATGGAAAAGTCCTCATTACCGGTGGAAACACCTTAACGGCGGACCTCTTCGATCCAAGCACGGGAATGTTCACGCCCACGACGGGCAAAATGGTAACCGCGCGTTCCGAGGACACGGCGACTTTGCTTACCAACGGAAAAGTCCTCATTACGGGAGGTCTTGCCGGAGCGGCGCTCGCAACGGCGGAGCTATACGATCCGACGACAGAAAGCTTCTCAGCGACGGGCGCTATGACGGTGGCGCGAAGCTTCCATACGGCAACTTTGCTGACTACCGGAGCGAACACCGGCAAGGTACTCGTAGCGGGAGGCAACTCTAAGAACGCCGTTGCGGAGTTATACGATCCGGGGACAGGAAGTTTTTCGACGACCGGCGCCATGGCCAGTACGCGCCAAAGGCACACAGCGACTTTGCTCAGCGATGGAACAGTACTTATGGCGGGAGGATCTGAATTTGACGGCAACGTAAATATCCTCACGGCCGTGGAGTTCTTCGATCCGAACAGCGGCACTTTCAACGGGACAGGCGGCATGCTGACTCCGCGCATAGTACACACGGCGACGTTGCTGAAAGACGGCACGGTCCTTGTTACAGGAGGACTCAACGAGGCAGAAACTCTTGCGACGGCGGAGCTATACCAGTAGGGTGGCCGGGGGTGCAGCAACGATGGTACGGCGGCGCTCGACATGAGGTATTTGGACTATTTGAAACTCTCAACGTATGCGATCAACGCCTTCAAATCATGTGGCGGCAGGTCCACCGGGGGCATGCCACCCGTGTTCATCTTCGCGGTGGGATGCTTAAGAAGTTCAGCCAACTGAGCGGGGGGAACTTAGCTGCGATGCCAACGAGAGCAGGGGCCGCAGCCGTGCCCACTCCGCCATCTCCGTGGCATGCGTTACAGGATTGCGCCTCGAAAATGGTCTTTCCTTTCGCGGCCAGTGGGTCGGCAAGCGCCACATTGGCCGCAGCAAGCGAAGCGGAAGAAAGCCCCGGTTCAAATGGTCTGCGTGTGTATTCCTCTTCTTCGGTTTTTTGCTTTGCCAGTTGTTGCGCAACTCCCGGATCGTGCTTGTCCACATACTGGCTTCGAAGCCCCAGTCCAAGCAGGGCGACTAGCACGAAGGCATAGGCTCCCATGGCGACGGGCCGCTTCCAGGGGCGCCGCTCGATGCTGCGATCGAGAAATGGAAGAGCGATAATAGCCACGGCAAGAACCGTTGGAATAATCAGGACGCCGATCACCGAAGCTGCACCGTGCCAGTATTTCAGCCACTGAAAAATGGGCAGGTAATACCACTCCGGCCGTGGAATGTATTGCGCGTCAGCGGGGTTGGCGGGAGGACCCAGTTGCACCGGCACGAAGAAGCACAGCATGCCGAGGCCGATGATCAGCAGGGCCGTCAGCGAAAGATCCATCAAGACCTGGCGAGGGTAGAAGAGCTCCGGTTTCTGTTTAGGCTCGTACGGATTTTCGTTGGCCGGCCCGGCGGCGCCGGCTTCGCGAAAAAGAAAAATATGGGATGCCACGAGCGCAAAGATGCAGGCGGGAATCAGAAAAACGTGGGCAACAAAAAATCGCGAAATCGTCAGAGTCCCCATTTCCGTCCCGCCGCGCATCATGCGTTTCAGGCCCTCGCCGATCCACGGAATCTCGCTGGCGGCGTTCGTCCCCACAGCGGTTGCAAAATACGCCTTCTGATCCCACGGAAGCAGATAACCCGTAAACGCCATCGCCATAACCAGTCCAAAAAGCACGCAACCGGAAAGCCACAGCAGCTCACGCCGGCCCTTATACGCCCCGTAAATATACGTTTGTGAGAGGTGCAGTAATAAGACGATGACCATGGCGCTCGCGCCGTAGGCGTGAAGGCCGCGCAGAAAGGAGCCCGCGGTAACGGCCTTGGTAATGTAAGCGGCGGTTGGCCTGGTTGCCAGCCTACACCGCCGGTCGCGGGGACAAAAGCTAGTAAACAGGGTACTGGGAAGTCTGTTAGGGAGGCGGGATGGATATCGCTTGAGCTTGTGCCACGCTGATAGCAGAGGTGTCCATCTTCGCAAAGTGTGAGAACAAGATGCCGGGCGAGCCTTCGTTCGTCAGACGAGCACGGCCTGGACCGAGCGGCGCGGACTAGTGCGTGCTGACAGTGTGGGATACCGCACTATAGAGAGCAAAGCCTGGCCATCACATGGGAACAGCTGGGGAGGTTATGCGTGCGACCGACGTGGGCAGGGTGAACTGAAAAGTTGCACCGCTCCCCAGAGCGCCTGTGGCCCACAAGCGGCCGCCATGCGACTCGATGATCGAGCGACTAATGGGCAGGCCCATACCAGTCCCGTTTTCCTTGGTC
>WNFP01014185.1_pt1 | contig 13296 bp, 9 predicted proteins | sample 5400201 | NCBI WGS metagenome assembly WNFP01 (sample SAMN13153355, study PRJNA577476) | soil metagenome | isolation source: 115 cm saprolite under Madrone tree | place: USA:California | collected 2016-06-14
CGCGCCGCGAGTCCGGGCGCCTCACGCCTGCGCAATCTGGACCTGTTGCGCCCGAACCTACTGGTTCAAGCCGCCTTTTACTTTGCTTTGGCGGCTATACCCTTCCTCCGATTATACGTACCCGGCACAGGCGAACGCGTCGGCGTCCAAAGAGTCGTTCAATTGCTTATGCTCGCCGCGATGTTCTCTCGTCCCAGAGTTTGTTTGCGATTCGTTCCGCATGCCATGCTCTGGTTTTTCGCGTATTGCGGATTGCGGGTCATTTCAGGTCTGTGGCATGCGCCTGAATATTCAAAGCTTTGGTGGCCCAACAGCCTTGAATTGCTGCAGTTCTATCTACCTGTGGCCTGGCTTGTCTTCAACGTGCTCCACTATCCAAAGTTTGGCTATGGCGGCCTCTGGGCCTTTGGCGCAGGTGTCGCCTTCTGTGCATTGCTGCATGTAGCCGGCATCGGAGTGGTTGACGTCGATCAGGGCATTGATGGTCGTTCCACCGTTTTCGATCAGAATGCGAATGAAATTGGGGAGATTTACGGGGTCGCGCTCGTGGCCCTGGTCGCACTCGGACTTTTGCGCAACACAAAACAAAAATTCCAGTTCATCATCTTTCCACTCGCGGGTTTGATTGCCATCGGCCTGGCCAAAACTGGTTCTCGCACCGGAACTTTATTTGCGGTGCTCGGGGTTTTGATTTTGCTTCCTCAAACCCGGGCCTTCGTTCCACGGGTTAAGCGTTACCTTGTGATTTTGCTGCTGGCGGCAGTCTTCGCGGGTGTGGTGTCCCAGATTCCAACGGTTCTTAAACGCTTCCAGGTTGCCTCCTCCGGCCCGGCAAGGGACGAGAGCCGCGTTCGCATGATTCCAGTTCTCTGGGAGATTTTTTTGCGCAGTCCCATCACAGGCACCGGCCCTGACCGCTACCAATATGAATTAACCCGTCGGGCCATGCCCTATATGGCTGAGAAACAACAAACCATCAACTCTCACAATCTTGCTCTGTTGCTTCTGGTCGAAACCGGGGTAATCGGTTTTGCGGTCTTTTCAATCGGGTTGGGCAAAGCGCTCCTCTCAGCATGGCGAGGGCGTACCGGCCAATTGGGATTGCTGCCGCTGGCCTGGCTCTTGCCGATGAGCATCGGAGGTCTAACCGTCTGTAGCCCAATCTTTGCCTCAATTTTCTGGCTCGCCATCGCCTATTCCCTGGCCGCTCGAGATCCACTGCATTCATAACCGTCGAACCGCTTGTTCGAGAACGATTCGCGTACTTCTCACCTCAATTTGCCCGTTTTAACGTTTCAACGTTTTAACGCTTTAACGTCTTAGCATCTTCCTATGCGAGTAGCCCTGATCGCTTCGAGCCTTCGCCGCGCCGGCGCGGAAAAACAGTTCTGCTACATGGCGCGAGCATTGGCCGAGGCTGGTATCGATGCACGCGTTTTTTATCTGGGGACCGGTGACTATTATCAAAAAGTCCTGACTGAAGCGGGTATTCCAGTGCGCCAAATCTTCAATCAGGGACAGTCATTCCTGATGTTGATCCGATTGATCAAAGAATTGGCCGCCCTGAAGCCTGACATCGTCCTTGCCAGCCAATTCGGTGACCTCATGTTCGCCGGTCTGGCTGGTCGGCTTTGTCGCGCCCTTGTTTTGGGCGGCGTCAGAAGCGATGGCTTTTATGAAATCCGCACTTCGGGCCGGCGAAGTTCGTTGATGCTTAAGTTAGCCCACGGCTTAATCTCAAACTCCCATCGAGCCAAAGACAATCTCGCCTCACTGGGAATTGATTCCCGGAAAATCGCGATTATGCCAAACGTTATCGATTTGGCCGACTTCGACCAAAAAATGACGAAGCCTTTTGTGAATCCGGTCCCGGCCAATCGGATTCCAATAACTGCCATTGGCAGCCTTCAAAATTGTAAACGCTTCGATCGCTTTATCGACGGCTTGGCCCTGGCCCGTCGCCGCGAACCGGCCCTTTTCGGCATCATCGCCGGCGAAGACCTCGGCGAAAAGGCTGCTCTCGAACTTAAGGCCAAAGGCCTCGGCCTCTTTCCCGGCCATCTCAAATTTCTAGGGGAATGCGATCATGTCCCTTCTTTGTTAGCCCATTCCCGGTTGTTAATCTCCTGTTCCGAGTACGAGGGATTTCCAAATGTGATATTGGAAGCGATGGCTGCTCGCTTGCCGGTGCTCACGACGCCGTCTGGTGACGCCGGGCGCATTGTCAATAATGGAGCAACAGGCTTTCTGCTCGAACCCGATGACTCTCAATGTATGGCCGATTGCATCGTCAATCTTGCCCTCAATCCCGCCCTCGCTGAGCAAATGGGAAAAGCTGGCCGCAAGCAAGTCGAACGGGATTACAACATAACCTCTCTCGCTCCCCGCCTTCTATCCATAATCTCTGATTTCGCCCGCACATATGGGAAAAGAATGATGTGGCAGTCCAGGGCGGCGCGAGTGCCAACCGTCCCTTCCGCTTCCGATGTGGTCCAGCCAGCTCAACCGGTCGAAGTGGCTCGATCAGTTCCATTTCAGCGTCTGGCAGAAACGTTTGCCCCTGCTATCGGATCCAAGACCGAAAGCCCCTTATAACCAATCTATTTGACTCATTTAACCGTTTAACGGGTGATAAGTCCCATTCGACTTCTCGGGTTTCAACTCATGGCTTTCCCAACTCTGCGGCCTCAAGTTTCCCATTCAGATTGTCTATGCTCGATCTTTCGAAGCTGAAAATTTGTTATCTTGCCGGAACGCTCGGACAAGGCGGAGCGGAGCGGCAACTATTTTATGCCGTCCAGGCCTTGCGGCGTTGCGGAACCACCGTGCGGGTCCTCTCGCTCGATCACGGAGGATTCTGGGAAGCGCCGATTGAGCAACTCGGCGCGACGGTCACTTGCGTCGGGCAGGCACGCTCTCGCTTTAAACGCGTCTGCCGCATTGTGAAGGCATTGAAAAGTGAGCCTGCGGACATTCTCCAATCTCAACATTTCTACACCAATGCATATGTGAGCCTTTCGGCCTGGGTTCACAACTGCAAAGCGATCGGCGCGATGCGCAGCAACGGGCAGTTCGATCTGAGCCAATGCGGCAAGATCGGCGGTCGAATGAACCTTCATCTTCCCAAGATCCTCGCCGCCAACTCGCGCAGTTCGATTCAGTACGCAATCCAACATGGCGTTGCGTTCTCTCGACTCTTTTTCCTGCCGAACGTCGTGGACACTGACCGATTCAAACCCGCCGCCAATGGGGCCGAGGGCCCAATAACCCTGCTCGCAGTCGGTCGTTTAACGCGGGAGAAAAGATTCGATCGTTTCATTTCGCTTATCCATCAACTTCGCCACAACTGTGGGCTCGACGTGCGTGGCTGGATCGTCGGGCCAACCCGCTCCGACCAGGACCTCCGCCCTCTATTGGAACGGCAAGCGGCGGCACTCGGACTTTGCTCCGACGCACTCCGTTTCCTCGGACGCATTCCCGACATGTCTTCCACTTATCAGCAATCAACGATTTTTGTGCTCACATCAGAACACGAAGGAACCCCCAACGTTTTGCTGGAAGCGATGGCCACTGGCCTGCCGGTAGTCGCCACACGCGTCGGAGGCGTGCCCGAAATTGTACAGCACCGTCGCACCGGCTTCCTGGTATCCGAAGACGATTCGGATGCTCTTACAAACGCGATCATCGAACTCGTGCGAAACCCAAACCGTGCGAGGGAGATGGGTGCTCGCGCGCGCGCCTACGTTGAAGAGACTCACTCGGTGCACCAATTGCACACGCATCTCGCGGACCTGTATGATGCGGCACTCGGAGTTGTTCAGCGGCCGCAGACTGACACCCATTTCCGGCGTGCTTTCGCCAATGATGCCGCATGAGCGCGACTCTTCAGGCTACACCGCGCTTAATTGACCACGAACAAATATTATGAACATCGAAGACAAAATTAGAGAATTCATTATCAAAAATCTCTACTACGCCGAGGGCGCTGCCCTGAGCGACGACGCCTCGTTTCTGGCTGAGGGAGTCATTGATTCAATGGGCGCCATGGAGTTGGTCGCTTTTGTTGAGTCCGAGTTCAAGATCAAGGTCGAAATGTCCGAGGTGGTTGTCAAAAATTTCGATTCGATTCGCAAGATGGCCAATTTCGTGCGCCGAAAGCTGGGCATTCCCGAAGAGAAATCGCCGGAGATTTTGGCCCAACTTCAGCAGGAAGTTGCATCCATCCTGGCTCGATAAACTCCTGGGGTAATTCAACGATTTGATCTATCTCTTAAACACTTCGGCGATGCCTCAAGTCTTGCCGTTTTAACAGTTCAACGGTTCAACGCCTTTAACGCTGAAACACATGTCTGCTTCCCAATCTCCCTTGGTCTCAGTGATCCTCCCCTGCCGGAATGAGTCCGGGTACATCGAGGACTGCCTCACGTCGATTCTCCGCCAGGAAGTGCCCGACGGGAACTTCGAAGTCATTGTTGCAGACGGTGTCTCCAACGACGGCACTCGCGAATTCCTGGAGCGCTTCTCCGCGGAAAACCCGAAAGTGCGCCTGTTAAACAATCCCGGCCGAATCGTTTCCACCGGCCTGAACGCCGCCTTGCGGGAAGCTCGCGGCGAAGTAATTGTTCGCATGGACGCCCACACTGTTTATGCCCCCGATTACATCAAGCAATGCCTCGCCATCCTGCGCGAAACAGGCGCCGATAACGTCGGCGGCCCGATGTGCACCACCGCTTCGACCTACAAGGAACGAGCCATCCGCGCCGTATTTCATTCACCTTTCGCCGTCGGCGGCGCACGCTCGCACAATCCCGACTACGAAGGATATGTCGATACTGTCATTTACGGCTGTTGGCGAAAGAACGTCTTCGCTCGCGTCGGCAACTTTGATGAAGACCTCGTCCGCAATCAGGATGATGAACATAATCTGCGAATATCTCGCAATGGCGGAAAAATCTACCAATCGCCACGCATTCGCAGTTGGTATCACGTGCGCGATTCCTTCCGGGCCGTCTTCCGACAATACATGCAATACGGCTACTGGAAGGTCCTGGTCATACGCAACCATCGGCTGCCCGCTTCGATTCGTCACCTCATTCCCGCAGCGTTCGTGGGAACTCTGGGGCTGCTTTTGATTACTGGAGTCTTTTGGCGGCCCGCCCTCGGTGGGGCAATAGGTCTCGTGGGCGTTTACCTGTTTTCAGTTCTGCTCGCGTCACTGCTTACCGCCGCTCGCACCGAATGGAAATTGCTTCCGGCTCTGCCGCTTGCTTTTTGCTGTTTTCACCTCGGTTATGGCTACGGCTTCTTGCGCGGCCTCGTCGATTTTGTCCTCTTGCAGAAAGCGCCGGCCACCAAATTTGTCCAATTGACTCGCCAACAGCGCCGTTCTACTTCAACAATTTGAACGTTACTAACTCACCCACCCGGATTTAGGGCGTTCGCCCACTGTCTCTCTCTCATCTTGTCGATGTATGGTTTTCACGGACGGCCTGATGGCACCTTGGAATGGGAAGCGCCTGAAGTCTCCTGAACAATTATGACACAAACATATTTTCCAGAACCGTCGGTGGGGCGGGTAAAGGCTGCGATTCAGCCACATACACTGGAAACGGGAGAATTTGTAGCTGTCCGTTTTAGCAATTATGCTTCCGATTCCCTTCTACAAACCAAGCATTGGCGAAGAAGAAATTAACGAGGTGGTTGATACCTTGCGGGGCGGCTGGCTGACCACCGGCCCAAAAGTGAAAAAGTTCGAATCCGAATTTTCACAATACCTGGGCCATCGTCATTCAGTTGCCGTCAACTCCTGCACCGCGGCGCTTCATCTCGCCCTTGAAGCTGTTGGTGTGAAGGCTGGCCAATTCGTCGTCGTTCCCACGATGACCTTCGCTGCCACGGCCGAAGTCGTCCGTTATTTCAATGCCGTCCCTTTGCTCGTGGATTGCCGTCCTTCGGATTTCAATCTCGATGTCGCCGATGCTCGCCAGAAGATCGAAGACGCTCGCGCTCGTGGCCATGAGGTCGTTGCAATTATCCCAGTCCATTACGGCGGTCAAATCGGCGACGTCGCCGGTATCCGCAACCTCGCTCAAAAGTTCAATTTGAAAGTGATTGAAGACGCCGCTCATTGTTGCCCGGCCTGGTATCGCGAAGCTGAAAGCGAGTCATGGTTATCCGTAGGCACCTCCGCGGAGATTAGCTGTTATTCCTTTTACGCGAACAAAACCATCACGACCGGCGAAGGTGGAATGGCATGCACCCAGTCCGACGAGCATGCCGACCGAATGCGGCTCATGTCCTTGCACGGCATTTCACGCGACGCATGGAAGCGCTACTCGGCCGACGGTTCCTGGTACTACGAGATTACCGCCCCTGGTTTTAAGTACAATCTCACTGATATCACTTCGAGCTGCGGGCATAAGCACCAGCGTCCACTGGATGCCTCTCCACCTGCATCCCTATTACCGCGACGCTCTTGGCTATACGCCCTTCGATTGCCCATGCGCCGCATCGATTTATCCGGAACTGATCAGCTTGCCACTTTATCCCGACCTCACCTCTCAAGAGGTAGAGCGAATTTGCCTCACTCTGAGAAAAATTCTAACGGGCACCAGTTCAATTTCAGTCAGAACGGATCTCGAAACAGTCGCAGAGGAAAAAGTATGAGTTGGGAACAGGGCACGGCAAATGACGAGTTAACCAGCGTAGAGGCTCTTGAAAACGGCCTCCAATTCACAACGACCAGCGCCGAGGAGACAACCATCGCGACCTGGTGGGATCTCGCCGCAGCACACAAAATCGCCAAGCGCTGTTACGATGTTTTCTTTTGCACGCTCGGATTGATTTTGCTGAGCCCGCTTTTCCTCCTCATCGCGCTTGCGATCAAACTCAGCGACCGCGGCCCCATCTTTTACCGACAAAAAAGAATCGGCCAGTATGGAATTCCGTTTTTTATCTGGAAGTTCCGGACCATGGTCCCAGACGCCGATATATTCGGACCGTCCCTCACACGCAATGACGATCCCCGTGTCACTCCGCTCGGCCGACTGCTGCGCCGCAGCAAATTCGACGAACTCCCTCAACTCTGGAATGTGCTTCGCGGGGAAATGAGCCTGGTCGGCCCGCGGCCAGAAGTCGGCCGCTACGTCGAGCATTACACCCGAGAGCAGCGCGCCATTTTGGAATACAAACCCGGAATCACGGACCTTGCCTCTCTTCGCTTCCGCGATGAGGAATCGCTGCTGAACGGTTCTACCACAACCGAGGAGTTCTACGTCGAACATTGCCTGCCGCGAAAACTCAAACTCAACGACGAATACGCCCGCCAGGCCAACCTTCTCACGGATACCTGGATCATCATCCAAACCATTTGCCCATACTGGGCCGGTGTGTTGGGCGTGTATGCACTCATTCTCGGAGGCTCCTTTTGGTTCTCGTATGAATTGCTGCAGAATTTTGGTTTGTCCAGTTCTGCATGGCGTGAACTTGCCGGACAACTCCCACTGGTCGTCGGCCTTCAACTCATCTGCCTGCTCGGCCGGCGCCAATGCCACGGATTGCTTTGCTATTTTGGTCTCGCCGAAGTCTGGCAGGTCACCGTCGGCCTTTTCCAGGCCGCACTCCTTCTATTTGTTTTCTCATTCGTGACCCCTTACGCCCTTCCTCAACGGAACGTCATCTTGCTCGATCTTTGCATCTCCTTGCTGTTCTTGAACGGCTTTCGGATCCTGTTTCGCCTTTGGCGCGAACGTACCGAAGGCGAGCAGTCTGCCCTTGAAGTGCCCCACCGGCGCGTGGGCATCATTGGCGCCGGAAAAGTCGGCGCACAACTCGCCCGCTATCTCAACACCCAGAAAGCTCTCGGCCGCACTGCCGTCGCCTTCTTCGACGATGACTTCAGCAAATGGCAGAAGCGCATCCACGCAATTCCGGTCGTCGGCATGCCCGAATGTCTGGTGGAAGGTTGGAGCGAAAAACTCGATGAAGTCGCAATCGCCCTGCCCGGACCGTCTCCCGAACGCCTGGAAGAACTCTATCAACTCTTCCAAAAAACCAATCTCAAAGTTTACACGTTCCAATGGCCCCTGCCTCCCTGGACCGTGTCTGAAAACATCTACACCGCCGCCTAAACGTCAATTCGCGCTGCCATGTCGCTATCTCGAGTCACTCTCATTCTTTCCGATATCGCGGCTCTGCTAGGTAGCCTTTGGCTCGGCTATCAAATCCGATTCGATTTTTCCGTCCCGGTCGAGACGCAGCACACGTTCCCGCTGATTTTTCTTTGGGTCATCGCGGTGAAGGAGTTTTGCCTTTGGCGTTTTCGACGGTATGAACTGTTGCTCGGACACTTCACTGTCTCCGAATCTTCAAGCCTTTTCTGGGCCTTGCTCGTCCCAAGTCTCTTCATATTCGGCGTCTCGAACCAATTAGGTTCCGACTTTGCCCCGCCCCGCAGTGTTGTCCTCACCGATTTCGGATTCTCGGTCATCGGGCTGACAGCAATCCGCCTGGCCTTTCGCCCCCCAAAACAGAACCGCTCCACCAATGGCGCGCGTCCTCACAAGCGCGCTCGTCGGGCCGGAATTATTGGAGCCGGACTCGTCGGCACAGCCCTCGCCCGCGAGTTCGAACAGCGGCGCGACCTCGGCCTGCAAGCTGTTGCTTTCTTTGATGATGATCGCCTCAAATGGGGCAAACGTATTCTCGATGTTCCCATTGTCGGCGCGCCTGAATCTCTTCTGAACGGCAAAGGCGATTTAGAGCTCGAGGAAGTCATCATCGCCATGCCCAGCGCCTCCGTCGCGCGCGTTGCAGAAATCGCCGCTATTCTCCGCAAACTCCAAATCAAATTCAGCACCGTCCCCTCCATTTACGAACTCACCACCGGCCAGGCCCAGGTCGATCAATTGCGGCCCGTCGAACTCCACAATTTGCTCGGACGCGAACAGGTTCAACTCGGCAGCGAAGATATCCAACGCACGCTTCGTGGCAGCGTCGTCATGGTGACCGGCGCCGGCGGCAGCATCGGCAGCGAACTCTGCCGCCAGATCGCCGCTTACGCGCCACGCCAATTGCTGCTCCTCGAGCAAAGCGAAGTTCAACTCTTTCAAATCGAGCAGGAACTGATTGACGCCGGCTTTCGCGACCGAATCGTTCCCCTCGTTGCTGATGTCCTCGATCGGCCCCGGCTTGAACACCTCTTCGAGCAATTCAAACCGGAGGTCATCTTCCATGCCGCCGCCCATAAACACGTCCCCATGATGGAAATCCAGCCGGGCGAGGCGATTAAGAACAACGTCTTCGGCACCATGCAACTCGCCGAAATGGCCCAAAGCTTCAACGTCGAGCGTTTCATACTCATCTCCAGCGACAAGGCAATCAATCCGACCAATGTCATGGGCGCTACCAAGCGCCTCGCCGAAATCTGCGTTCAATCACTCTTCGCCTCCAGTCCTGAGGGCACCCGCTTCATGGCCGTGCGTTTCGGCAACGTCCTGGGCTCTTCCGGCAGTGTCGTTCCTCTCTTCAATAAACAAATCGCCGCGGGTGGACCCGTCAAAGTCACCCACCCGGACGTGACTCGCTATTTCATGACCATACCAGAGGCGGTCGGATTAGTTCTTCAAAGCGCAGCCCAAGGGCTCGGCGGAGAAATTTTCCTGCTCGATATGGGCAAGCCCGTCAAAATACTGGACCTGGCTCGCCAACTGATTCAACTCTCCGGCCGTGTGCCCGACCACGACATTCGAATCGAATTTACCGGCCTCCGCCCGGGCGAAAAATTGTTCGAGGAGCTGTGCTATGAAGGCGAGAACGTTACCTCGACAGCACACCCCAAAATTCACCGCCTCGTCTGCGAGCCCGTCCCGCTAAAACGCGTTCGCCATATTTTGAACGATCTCATCTGGCAATCCGACCTCCTCGAGCCGGATCAACTGAAACAATTGCTCAAATGGGCCGTTCCCGAATACCAGCCGCAACTCACCACCGCTACCGAATCTCCTCAACACCTCAAGGAGAAGCCAAAAGCTGAACCCGAACTCAAAACGCTCTCTGAAGAAATGGATATTTTGGCGGCCGGTTTAAGTGTCCCATCCGCCAAATACAGCGGCTGAAGAATTGTTTGATTTTCGATGCCCCGGAGGCGCCTCCATTTAACTCACTTAACCTATTTAACTAATTTAACGTCGGATGGGCTTTGCCCGCACTAAATAGTCGAATTGAGAACAGGAATATGCTCTATAACAAACTTCAGTCCGCTCTTCGCGCCGCTCCACGCACATGGCTCGTCACCGGTGTCGCCGGCTTCATCGGGTCGAACATTCTCGAAACCCTTCTTCAACTCGACCAATACGTCCTTGGCTTAGACAACTTTTCTACTGGTTACCAGAAAAATCTCGACGAAGTCCGCACAAAAGTCGGAACACGAAAATGGGCCCGTGCCCGTATTATTGAAGGCGACATTCGTGACTTTGCCACCTGCCAGCGGCTCTGCGCCGATGTCGATTACGTCCTGCACCAGGCTGCTTTAGGCTCTGTGCCACGCTCTCTCGCAGACCCGGTTCGCTCCCACGACACCAACGTCACCGGCTTTCTAATCGAAGACAACCTCGGCCAACCCCTTTCCCCCTACGCCGCCACAAAAACCGTCAACGAACTTTATGCCAGTGTCTTTGCCCAGGCATTTAATTTGAACTCCGTCGGCCTGCGCTATTTCAATGTCTTCGGCCCTCGCCAGGACCCGGCAGGCGCTTACGCGGCCGTTATACCACGCTGGATCGCCGCCTTGCTCCAGCACGAGCCGATTCATATTTTTGGCGACGGCGAGACCAGTCGCGACTTCAGTTACATCGACAACATTGTCCAGGCCAATCTCCTCGCCGCGACCGCCGAGAACCTGGCTGCCCTCAACCAGGTCTTTAATATCGCCATTGGCGAAACTACCAGCCTCAACCAACTCTTCCATCTCATCCAAACCACGTTACGCCAGATGGATCCCTCCATTCCAAAGCAACAACCCGTATACAACGAATTTCGCGCCGGCGACGTCCGCCACTCTCACGCCTCCATCGAAAAGGCGCAACGCCTTCTCGGCTATTCCCCGACCCATCGAATTCAGCACGGATTGGAACTGGCCATGGGTTGGTATCGCCGAAAACTGCTCCCTCAAGGCAAATCGCACGCCACGCCGCTCGTCACCTCAGTCACAAACGAGTCCTGCCTCACAGCGGTTGAGCGGTAAACGCTTTCCTTTTTGCTACAAATCCTGGTGGTGGAACTATGAATTGTAATTCCTGAATATTGATTATCGGGCTTGACGGATTCGTCCCAATGCGCAGAGTTATAGCGGATTCATTATGAAAACACACGCTCTTTCCCGGCGCGACTTCCTTCATCGCACAGTCACCTTCGCCGCCGGTGCCCCACTCGCTCTCGAATTCGGACAACTTGGTCTATCCGCAGCCGAAACGACTTCCGCCTCAAGCGCCCGCGGCACCGTCGCCATCGTTCCCTGCAAAACCTACGGCCCCGAAGTCCGTCCTGCCCTCGATAAATGCTTTGACCTCCTTGGCGGCATCGGCTCCCTCGTCAAAAACAAAACCGTCACAGTCAAACTCAATCTCACCGGCACAGACTTCAGGCCGTTCCTCAAGCGTCCGGTCGGCGAAACGTTTATGACCCATTACGCGACCGCTTTCGCTCTCGCATCGTCGCTGTTCGCTGCCGGGGCCAAACGCATCCGTTTCGTCGAATCCACCCAAAGCACTTCCGCCCTCGAATCCAGCCTCGATTTGGCCGACTGGGACGTTAAGGCCCTCAGCGCTCTCGGCAAAATCGAATATGAAAACACCCGCAACCTTGGCCTCGGCAAGGGCTACTCGCATCTCAAGGTCCCAGGAGGCGGTTACATGTTCTCGACCCTCGACCTCAATCACTCCTACGAAGATACCGACGTCATGGTGTCTCTCTGTAAACTCAAGAACCACATCACCGCAGGCGTCACTCTCTCGATGAAAAACCTTTTCGGCCTCACGCCGAATTCCCTCTATGGCTCCAAAGCCGGCAGCGAAGACGCTACCGAAGGCCGCGGCCCGCTGCACAACCCGATGGGCATGGACAAAATCAAGTTGCCCGGATTGAAAGACGGCATCACTTCCATCGAACCCACCTGGCGCGTCCCGCGAATCATTGTCGATATTTGTTCTGCGCGTCCCATCCACCTCGCGATCATCGACGGCATCACTTCCATGAAAGGCGGCGAAGGCCCTTGGTGTGGCGGCGAAGAGAAGTTGAGCTTTACGTCACCCGGCGTTCTCATCGCTGGCCTCAACCCGGTCTCAACCGACGCCGTCGGCACCGCAGTCATGGGCTACGAAAATCCCCGCGTCGCCAAAGGCATTAAACCCTTTGATTTCTGCGACAACCACCTCCTCCTGGCCGAACAAGCCGGCCTTGGCACCGCCGACCTCTCCCGCATCGACGTTCGCGGCACGCCCATCGAAAAAGCACGGTACCCGTACGGCTGATCATTTTGCCTTGTCAGTGGGTTTCTTTCAGTTTTACTTGTCAGCGTTTAGACAAGGAAACTGAATTCAGATCTATGACAAACTCCGGTTGTGCGACCACGCCCGCTGAATCCGGCCCCAGCAATATTCGTGGCGTGAAGGAATTCACTCTTGAGCCCGTGAAGATCGAAAACATTACAGTAGACGATTTGAAGGAAGAAGACTTCAAAGCCAAAAAGGAGCCGAATCAGCTTCGGCAGTGGGGCGAAGACAAAGATGCGATCAAGTCGCGCTTTGCAACATCGCTCAAAGAGACCGCTGCGCACGCGGGTCTCACAATCTCAGAATCAGCGGGTGGGCTACAGTATACCATCCGGCCTGTGGTCACAAAAATCGACACTGGCTACTATCGCATTCCGGCCTGGAACGCCGTCACCCGCGTTTACATGCACATTACTGTTCTCGATCCCGCGGGCAAAACCGTTGACGAAACGGACGCTAAAGGCTCCAAGTTGTTCGATGCAATTGCAGCACCAGATGCGGGCGGCAGACTAAGATCTTCCGCCAGTGAGGCTGGCGAGAAATACGGGAGCTATCTCGAAAAACGAACACGCCCCTGAATCTTCGGTCGCCTAATCGATTCGGCGCAACGCCTCCCCCAAATACCCATATTCGTCAACCGTATTATACAACTGCGCCGACACCCGAATAAATCGCATTGTCGGCATCCTGATTCTCAAAAACGGCACCTCAATCCCGAAATCGCGATACAGCCGCACCTGTTCCTCTT
>WNFP01003107.1_pt1 | contig 13292 bp, 11 predicted proteins | sample 5400201 | NCBI WGS metagenome assembly WNFP01 (sample SAMN13153355, study PRJNA577476) | soil metagenome | isolation source: 115 cm saprolite under Madrone tree | place: USA:California | collected 2016-06-14
CCAGGTGCGCGCCAAACCCGTAAACGGCATACGGCGTACCTTGGCCGTCCTTATCCAGTGGTTTTGTCGGCGGGTCAAATGTTCCCTCGGCGCTTACCACGTAGCCGCGCTCATCGAGCGGCAACTCGCGCAGCGCGATAGTGCGCTTCTTCCCGGCGTCGTCCACGATCAACGCGCCGTCCTCAAAGTGGATCTTTGCGCACTCGCAGCCGTCCGCCAGGCGCAGAATGGCTTTCCGCAGCTCCGTTCCGGCCATATACGCGGCCTTTCCGCTTACAAATGTTTGCCGCGATGCAGAAGTCTTGCCACAATCCGGGGTAATATCCGTGTCGCCGGAGAGCAGATCAAATTTCTCAATCGGCGCGCCTAGAGCTTCGGCACAGATTTGCGCTACCACAGTGTTCGAGCCCTGGCCGATGTCGACCGCACCCTGATGCAGGGCGATTCGTCCGTCACGTTGCAGTCCCACGCGCACGGTGGAAGGGTTCGGCAGAGAAGTATTTCCGCAGCCGTACCACATTCCTGCAACACCGACGCCGCGTCGCAGAGGTCCTTGCGCGCTGGAATTGAAGGCACTTGCCGCTCGGCGGCCTTCTTGCCACCGGGCGCGCAAGGCTTCCAGGCACGCACGTATACCGACACCTTCGCCCATCACCTGTCCGCTGCACGTTGCGCTTTCATTGTCCAGCGCGTTCTGGATGCGGAATTCCAGCCGGTCCACTCCCAATTTTTCCGCGAGTTCGTCGTAAAGTTGCTCCTGCGCGATGGTTCCTTGCGGCACGCCAAATCCGCGGAATGCTCCCGCAGGAACCAGATGGGTGTGCACAGCGGTAGTCAGCGCGCGGTAGTTTGGCACTTTGTAAGGTCCAGAGGCATGGAGCGGCACACGCGCAGCCACGGTAGGTCCCCACGATGCGTAGGCGCCGGTATTGAATTCACCGCAAACATCCATCGCCAGCAGTTTGCCGTCGCGTGTCGCGCCTGCTTTGCAACGGATGCGCGAAGGATGGCGTTTCGTCGTGGACATGATGGACTCCGCGCGCGAGTACACCATCTTCACGGGGCGCCGAAGATGCCAAGCGGCAACGGTTATAAACGGTTGCATGGACAGGTCCAGCTTCGAACCAAAACCGCCGCCGACTGCGGTGGGGATGATCCGCACGGCACTTTCCTCGATGCCGAGAATCGTCGCTATATCCCTGCGATCCGTGTACGGCGCTTGCGTGCAGGCCTGAACTTCCATGCGGTCGCCTACCCGCCGCGCGAAGCCCGCTTCCGGCTCGATGTAAGCGTGTTCGATGAAGCCGGTCTCGAATTCGGCTTCAACGATTACATCCGCTTTCGCGAACGCCGCTTCCACATCGCCGTGTACCACGCGGCCCCGCACCAGCACGTTGTCCGGGCGGTTTTCGTGCAGCTTCGGAGCCTCCGGACGCAATGCGGTATCAATTGTCGTTAGCGCCGGCAATTCTGTCCAAATAACGGGAAACGTGGACGGGTTAAACTCGGCCATCGCTTCCGGCTCCCCTACCACAGCCGCAACCGCCTCGCCGCGAAATCGCACTTCTTTTTCCGCAAAGACCGGTTGGTCGGCAAACTGCGCAATTACGCCGAAGCAATTCTTGCCGGGAACATCTTGCGCTGTGAAAACCGCATGGACGCCGGAGTTAGCCGCCACATAAGCGCGGAGATCACCGAATTGAAAGGCAGCGCGATCATAAGGACTGCGGATGACGCGCAGTATAAGAGAGCCCGCGGGCCACTCATCCGCGCCAAAAATATCCGTGCCGAGAACTTTGCGGGCGCCATCCAAACGCACCAGGCGTTTTCCGACCGGGCCGCCGCTTTCTGGTTGTGGCAGCGCCGCTTTTTGCGTGGCGGCGCCCAAAACTGCCGAGACAATCTTCCGGTAGCCGGTGCAGCGGCACAGCACTCCACCGAGTGCGTCCATCACTTCCGTTTCCGTGGGCTTGGCGTTTTTTTCCAGCAAGGCGACCGCGGAAACCAGCATACCGGGCGTGCAGATACCGCACTGCGCGGCGCCGGACTCTAGAAACGACTTCTGCAAGCGGTCAAATATTTTGGATGATTTCGCCAGGCCTTCGACCGTGACAACTTCCGCGCCTTGCAGTTGCCCCACGGCGACCAAGCACGCGCACACGGCCATTCCGTTCACGAGAACAGTGCACGCGCCGCAATCTCCGGCGTCACAACCCACCTTGGTTCCGGTAAGCGCAAGCTCTTCGCGCAGAACGTTTGAAAGTCTGGTAATGGGTGCGGACTTGATCGAGACGGATCGACCATTGACGGTGAGCGAAAGCTGCGTTTGAGTGTACGCTTTCATGGGAGTTTTTCCACGCAGGCTTCCAGCGCGCGCCGCACCAGCACTTGCGCGGCTTCCCTGCGATACGCCGACGTTGCGCGGACGTCATCAAGGGGCAAGAGCGATCGAAGATGTTCCGGCTTCACGGACTTGCCGATACCGGGTCGTGCAATTTCGCCCGCCAAGGCGCCCTCCAGGACCGGGAGACGCTGGGCCCTGGCCGAACATGCTCCCACGGCAATCAGCGCTTCGCTGATTCTTCTACTGCCATCCGTCACGAGATTGGCAGCCACCATAGCGATGGAAATGACCAGGTAGCGGCGCGAGCCCAGCTTGAGAAAAGTCGAGGCGGAATTTTCCAGGCGACGCGGAATCGCGACACTGGTCAATATTTCGTCCGGCCGCCGCATCGTTTCGCGGTTGCCAACAAGAAACTCGCCCAGGGGCATGCTTCGCGTTCCAGCTACGGAAGCGAGCACCACCTGCGCGTCCAGCGCCAGCAATGCCGGAACGCCATCCGCCGCTGGAGAGGCATTGCACAGATTTCCCGCGATGGTTCCCAGATTTTGAATTTGCACGCCGCCCACTTCGCGCGCAGCTGCTCTTAACCCGGCAAAGCCGCGCGGAAGAACTGCCGCCACGATTTCGCTCCAAGTTGTGCGCCCGCCAATGTGAATGTGTTCAGCGGTAGTGCGGAAACCTTTGATCTCCGTCACGTTGGAAATATCAATCACCGGGCTGGTCATCGGCCGGTCAACGAGACCAGGGAAGAAGTCCGTGCCGCCGGAAAGGATCGTGCCGCGTGATTCTGAGAGCGCACGCACGGCTTCTTCGAGTGTTGTGGGTCGCAGGAACAACGAGTCCACGCCTTGAGCGCCAGCAACGGCCTTAACCTTTGTTCGCAGTTCAATCCATTGCCAGTTGAGATCGTTCGGCGCCGGCTGACGCCAGAGCCTCTGAATCACTGGAGAGACATTGTGCACGGCTTGCTAAATCGCCCAGTCTATTTCCGCCGCCAGCACATCTTCGCTTAAATAATGCAAGCTCCGCAAGATTCGCGCGCACTCCCCAGGGCGAGACGGTGGCAAGCGGTAACTCAATTCGAAAGTTTAACGGAATTCGCAAATGCTGCGCACACTGCCGATAGTCGGGTACTCGATTCCGCCAATCGGGATTATGACTGACAGCGGACTGTGCTATCTTCCCGTTACACCAATCATTCGGAAGGGGCTGCACCGTGGCCAGGCAATCGAAGGTCATCTTTTGGGAAGTGGATACCCAGATGGACTTCATGTTGCCGGGAGGCAAGCTGTACGTCCCGGGCGCGGAAAAGTTGATCCCCAACATCAGGCGTCTCGTCGATACAGCACGCGAAAATCGAGTGTTGCTTATTTCCAGCGGCGACCAGCACTCACCACAGGACCCTGAATTCAAAATTTTCCCTCCGCACTGCATCAAAGGCACGGAAGGCGCGCAATTCATCCCCGAAGCGCTGGCGCAAAGTGTCCTTGCCGTGCCCAACGAATCCGCGTTCCGATTGCCAGCGGACCTCGCGCGGTATCAGCAAGTGCTCATCGAGAAGCAGACCCTCGACGTATTTGACAATCTACACACCGCAAAGATTGTGAACGGCCTGTCCGCAGACGCGGAATTTTTCGTTTTTGGAGTCGTCACGGAATATTGCGTGCGCTGTACAGCGAAGGGCTTACTCGATCTTGGCCGAGGCGTCTCTATTGTGACCGACGCAATCGAACAGTTGGAGCCCGCGGCTGGCAGCAAGACGATCGCAGAACTCACCGTTGTAGGTGCCAAGCTGATCACCACGGAAGCCGCATTGGCACGCCTGCATTCTGCGAGCGCCAGACCGTAATGCAGCTGTGCCTAAGGCGACCCGGCCCACATGATGTAGGCTCCCGTCGGCTTGTGCGTGCTCGGCAGTCCGGTCGCCTTGGGAAGAAAAGGCCACATGATTATCCAGTGTGTGGACCAACGGTGATGGGCGGGCTGGGTGCCGCCAGATCAAAGGCTTTCAGAGCCGCCCATATGCGGGGATTCGGCGTCCCATGGGAGATGGAAACTGAACGTACTTACAGATTGCCGCGGCCTTATTTTCCCCACACTCGGTTTCCGGAAAGCCTGTTTTCCATAAAAATCACGCTTGCAGCCAGGTGGGTATCAGTTATACTGATACTATGTGGCCGGTAGAGATCATCGAGGCGTTCGACCGGTTTCTTCGAGACCGAGGGCTCCAGTTCGATGCCGTCGTCATTGGAGGAGCTGCGCTCAGTTTGTTGGGCGTCGTATCCCGGCCCACCAAGGATGTCGACATCCTGGTTCCGAAAATCCCTCACGAGATTCACGTTGCCGCGCGCTTTTGCAGTGGAAATTCGCGCGACCGGCGAGATCTTACACGACGATTGGCTGAACAACGGACCCGCCTCGCTGGCTGACCATCTTTCGATGGGCTGGCAGGAACGTCTGGAAGATGTTTTCGACGGCTCGGCTTTGCATCTTCGCTGTCTTGGTCGACACGATTTGCTGTGCGCCAAGCTTTTTGCTCTGTGTGATCGCGGCATCGATCTCGACGACTGCATCGCCCTTGCTCCCACCTCAAATGAACTTGAGAACGTGCTTACGTGGTTGCACCTTCAGGACGCTAATCCAGACTGGCCGGAGCACGTGCGCAACACCATCGCCGATGTCGCGAAAAGGATTAGTCATGGCGTTTAGACGAAGGTCCGCTTTGACGGGACAGCCACCGGCAGATGTGTTGACACAGGACATGGTTGGCATTGGAATGAATTTCGCAGCAAGGCCGGCACGGGATCCAAACATCGAAGATACGCTCCTCTATGCCTCGGCCGATGCGATCGAAAAGCCTGACCTTCGCACCTTGGCCGTGCTGGTGACTTGGTTTGGTATCCATTCCTCCTGGGTGAACGTCGATCGGCTCACGCACCTGGTCAGCGAACAACCGTCAGAACGAGTTCGCGCTCTGTGGTCGGCCCTGGCACGCTGGCAGGAAAAAGATCGTCGGTTTGTTCGCCTTTCGAAGCTGTATACCGTTCCCCAACAAGATCTGCTCCACCTCGGGACCGAATTTCAGATCAAGCGACATGGGGTAGACCCGAGGTTCAAGGGCAGCGTACTACGGGTGCCCGCAAACGTGTTGCGTGACCGCCTAGCCGATGTTCTCTCGCCTGCGGATCTTGCGAAACGGCACCGTGCTTATCATTACAGGGTGATGATCGGACCGAGCTACCGAGCGGACATGTGGGCGGCTCTGGAACGTAATCCGGAGCTGTCAACTGCAGAGCTTGCTCGGAAGACCTATGGTTCCTTCGCAACAGCTTGGCGCGTCAAGCACGAGTTCGCAGTTCTGGCGTCCCAAACCGTAAGATCTGCAGCCATCCAAAAATCGAGAAGCGCATGATCATGCACCCGTCACCTTTCGACGGCGAAAATGCGATTGAAACTCTTTGCCATTGGCAGCCCTCTACTGCTAAAGAGGCTCTGAAAACGGACGAAGTAAGAAACAAAGTTTGGCCGGAACGATTGCGTCCTCGAATGCTCATTGTCTTTCCTGCCTCTGAATCAATTCCGGCCCCGTTGGACCCTCTACTTAATTAAGGAACATCGAAACCGAGAAAAGTAAGAAAAAATTTTGAAGTTTTTTGCGGCGCCCTAGCTGGGATGGGGATTTAGGCCGCAACCCCCTACTTACATAAGGAACATCGAGAAGGGAAAAAAGGAGAAAAAATCTTGGCACCAGTACATTTTTCTTGGAGACGAGGACAGCAGGGATTGAGGTAATGAGACCACAGTGAGAGTGGGAAGGGACGAGCGGATACAGGTGCGATGGTCAGAATTGGAGTTTGAGGGCGAGTTGGAAGGAGCGGGCGCCGCCGATTTGGTAAAGGGGGTTGAAGCCGCTATTTGCGCCGCCGGAGCCCAGGCTGCTCGCCAGCGTTTGCGTCGAGCGACCGAACAGGGGGCTGTTCAGGGTGTTGTTGGGGTTGCCGAAGTTCGCGTGGTTGAAGATGTTGAAGAACTCGGCTCGAAAACGAAGCCCCACGCCGTTCTCGCCGGGAATTGAATCATGAAATACGCCTTCAGGTTTCCCCAAATGAGCCTCCATTGGGGTTTGTTCAGAGTACCCAACGACGGTATCATCAGCGCTAACAGTGTGGGGTCTGACATGCTCGCAAGGAACCACCCTCGACGTGGCAATGAGGGATCCGTGGCCAGTGTTGCACCGAAAAAGCTGGCATGGGCGCTCATCCTTATTGGGGTCTTTGGCTTCGCAGCGCAGGGATGCCATTCGCAGAAAAGCAGCGCCGGCCAATCCATCGAGTTCACCAAAATTCCTCCTGCAGCCCAGGGTGGACGAGAAAGAGTCGACACGATCTCTGGACGGGTAAGAAACGCTCGACCAAAGCAGCAGATTGTTGTTTATGCGCACAGCGGGCAATGGTGGGTGCAGCCCTGGCCTGATCATCCCTTTATTCCCATCAAAGCAGACTCGACGTGGAGCATGGAAACTCATCTGGGATTTGAGTATGCTGCGTTATTGGTGGAGCCGGATTATCATCCGTTGCCCACGACGGATGTGGCTCCGACCCAAGGCGGTTCCGTTGCTCTCGTGACAATTGTGAAGGGCGTTGGAACGCCGCAACTTGCCCCGACCGGATCGCTTAAATTCAGCGGCTATGATTGGGGTGTTCGCATGATTGCAAGTGAAAAGGGAGGCACGAACAACCTCTACGATTCTGAAAATGCATGGACCGATGCGAGCGGGGCGCTCCACATGCAGATCAAGAAGAAATCGGGCAGCTGGTCGTGTGCAGAAATATTCTTGAATCGTGGTCTCGGGTACGGTACGTATTCGGTAACTGTACGTGATACTTCTCACTTAGAACCTGCCGCGGCCTTCAGTATGTTTACCTTCGACGAATCGGCTAGCGAGCAGCACTTTCGGGAGATGGACGTAGAGGTCCATGGCCGGGGTGACGCAGCAAATAAGAACGATGCACAATATGCAATTCAACCGTTCTACAGTCCTGGGAACCTGTTCCCTTTTGTGGCGCCCTCAGGCACCTTGACGTATGTCCTGCGCTGGGAACCTGGACGTGCAACTTTCAAGACCTTTCGCGGAAGATCTTCCGGTGCCGAAGCGCAACTCGTTTCTGAACATGAGTTCACGCTGGCCATATCGGGATCTGGTCAGGCGAAACTCCGTCTGATCTTTTTCGTCGTTGCGAGCGACAAAAATCCTATGCAGAAGCCAAGCGAGGTTGTGGTTGAGAAGTTTGAGTACCTTCCGTGAGTACGGTTTTGGATGGCGCTGGCTACTCCGGTGTGCCATGGCCGGGCTCGTGGGCGTCTGCTTCGCTGTATCGGCGTCTGCGCTCGATCCCGCTCGGGCCGTGTCGCAATATCTCTACGACTCGTGGGGAACCGAGAGAGGTTGGCCGGGCGGATCTATAACGGCCATCGCTCAGACTTCCGATGGCTACCTCTGGATTGGGACAGATAAAGGCCTTGTTCGTTTCGATGGCTTGAATTTTAAGCAGTTCCAGCTGGCCCAGCCTGATCCAATCTGGATTGGCCCTGTACGAACTCTCGTCGTTGACGCAAGCGATAACCTCTGGATCTTGCTGCAAAACACCGTGGTCTTTCGTTACCAGAATGGGACCTTCGAGCTTATCCGCGGCGAGACGGAGAACGGCACAACCGCAATAGCACGGGGGACGTCGGGTGCGGTTTTGCTCTCATCATTAGCTGAGGGAACTCTCACATACAGTAACAACCGATTGCGAAGCCTGTCGTCCGCAGCTCTTCTCACCGACGCTGCAAGAGTCGCGAACGGCGAGCCTCCTGACCAGCGAGCAACTCCCTTCAGTTGGTTTGATCGACTGGGGGCGCCCACCTCGGTGGTGATCGCCATGGCGCAGACTGACGACGGGAAGATTTGGCTTGGCACGGAGCGTCGAGGGCTCTTCTATCTCCAGGAAAGCCGCATTTTGAGCGCCTTGAATGGGCGGGATGATACCAAGATTAACTGCTTTCTGCCTCTTCAAAACTCAGAATTGTGGGTCGGAACGGCGAAGGGTGTGCTGCGCTGGAGTGGAACAAAGCTTACTTTGGCAGGTGTACCGTCACCTCTTCTCAATCTCGACGTACTTTCCATTGTTCGCGACCGGGACTCGGACATCTGGGTTGGCACGAGTCGCGGACTGTTTCGCTACAACGCGAATGGAGTTTCTTTACTGAGTACCACTGGACCGGTAGCTGCGCTCTTCGAAGATCGGGAGGGAAACATCTGGATCGGTAGCACGCGCGGCCTCGAGCGACTGCGAGACAGTGCCTTCGTTACGTACTCTCTTCCCAATTTGAAATCGCAGAGTATGGGGCCATTGCACGTTGACTCCGGCGGCCGCACTTGGATTGCGCCCATTCAGGGCGGTTTGCGATGGCTGAAGGGAGGAAAAACTGGGGTTGTCACTGCCGATAGGATCGCCAACGATGTCGTCTACTCCATTGCCGGCACTGGCAAGGATGATGTCTGGGTGGGACGACAACAGGGTGGACTCACCCATCTGCGCTACTCCGGCAATTCGTTTACAGCCAAGACCTACACGCAGGCAGACGGCCTCGCACAAAACAGGGTGTACGCGGTCTATCGGAGTCGTGATGGAACCGTCTGGTCCGGGACCCTCAGTAGTGGTGTAAGCGAGCTAAAGAACGGTCATTTCACAAATTACACGATTACAGACGGCTTAGCGGCGAACACAATATCGTCGATTGCCGAGGGCCCTGACGGAACGATGTGGTTCGGGACCCCGAAGGGCGCCAGTGCCATGTCGCAGAAGGGGTGGCGAACCTATACCGCCAACGACGGATTACCCTCCGAGGATGTCAACTGCCTCCTGCAGGATTCAACGAGAATCCTGTGGATAGGAACGGCCGAAGGTCTCGCTTACCTCAGTGATGGGCAGGTGCATGTACCCCGCGGAGTACCTGAGTCCCTGCAAGCACCAATATTCGGCATTGAAGAAGACAAAAACGGCTGGCTGTGGATCGTGACGTCAGATCATGTTTTGCGCGTTCCGCGCGACAAACTGCTAAGCGGTGTTGTGAAAGCAGTCGATGTTCGCGAGTATGACCAGGCCGATGGTCTCGAGAGCACTGAAGGAGTGAAGAGGAGCCGATCGGTGGTCTCGGATTCAGCGGGCAGGATCTGGTTTTCACTCAACAGTGGCTTGTCGGTTGTAAACCCATCTCGAGTCGCCGCCAGTTCCCCGCTCGCCATCGCCCATATTGAGGCGCTTTCCGTCGACGGCAGTCCGGTAAACGTCCAGGACATGGTTCACATTCCTGCCTCGCCACGGAGAATCACTTTCACGTACACAGGTCTAAGCCTTGCAACCCCTGAGCGAGTTCGCTTTCGATATTTTCTCGAAGGCTTCGACCGCTCCTGGAGTGAGCCGGTTGCAACCCGGGAAGCCGTGTACACTAATCTTGGCGCCCATTCATACCGTTTTCGCGTGGTAGCCTGTAACAGCGAAGGGCTGTGGAGTGAGTCCGAGGCTGCGGTCGGGTTCGAAGTCGAACCGACCGTCTGGCAAACGTGGTGGTTTCGGACTAGCTCCGCCGCCTTAATTCTTCTTTTGGCGTGGTGCGTGTACCTCTATCGCTTGCGCCAGCTCGCCAAGGAATTCAATATTCGCCTAGAAGAGCGCGTCGGTGAACGCACGCGTGTCGCGCGGGAGTTGCATGACACTCTGCTACAGAGCTTTCAAGGACTGCTGTTGCGATTTCAGGCGGCGACGAATTTCTTGCCGGGGCGTCCCGAGGAGGCGCGGAAAACACTAGAGAGCACGATTGATCAGGCTGCGCAAGCGATTACCGAGGGGCGGGATGCCGTGCAGGGGCTGCGCTCATCGACGAAGGTGACCAACGATCTGGCCTGTGCGATCACCACTCTCGGACAAGAACTGGCGGCCAGTGAAACGAATCCAAATGCTGCCGAGTTTCATGTGGAGGTGGAAGGCACGTCGCGAGACCTGCATCCTATTCTGCGAGACGAAGTTTACCGGATTGCGGCAGAGGCCGTGCGCAATGCCTTCAAGCACGCGCAGGCGAAGCGGATCGAAGTGGAAATCCGGTACGACGAACGGCAGCTTCGGTTGCGGGTGCGGGATGACGGGAAGGGCATTGACGCGAAGCATCTGAAGGAAGAGGGGCGCGCCGGACATTACGGTTTGCGTGGCATGCGCGAGCGGGCCAAGCTGATGGGCGGCAAGCTGACGGTGTGGAGCGAGCTGGATGCTGGCACGGAGGTGGAGCTGAGGATTCCTGCGTCGCGAGCTTACGAGACGTCTAGCGCGCGACGACGTTCATGGTTGGCGGAGAAGTTGTCTGGGAAAGAGACGGAGAGGAAGTCATGAGCGGGGAAGGCAGCCGCATTCGGATTCTGTCCGTGGACGATCATCCGGTCCTGCGCCAAGGCGTCGCTGCGCTAGTAGGCGGGCAAGCGGACATGAGTGTAGTCGCCGAAGCGTCGAATGGGCGCGAAGCGATCCAGCAATTCCGTGCGCACCATCCGGACGTCACGCTGATGGACTTGCAAATGCCGGAAATGAACGGGCTCGATGCGATTATCGCGATTCGCGGGGAATTTCCGGAGGCGCGAATCATCGTGCTGACGACGTATGCGGGGGACGTGCAGGTGCTGCGGGCGCTTAAAGCCGGCGCGCGGGGTTACCTGCTAAAAAATAGCTTGCACAAGGAACTGCTGGAGACAATCCGCAGTGTCCATGCCGGGAAAAGGGCGCTTTCCACCGAGGCTTCGATGCAAATCGCCGAGCATGCCACCGATGACGCCCTTACCCCAGCGGAAATCCGTGTCCTGCGCCTGATTGCGGAAGGGAATGCCAATAAAGAGATAGCCGCTCAGCTTTCGGTCAGCGAAGAAACCGTCAAAGGGCAAGTCCGGAACATCCTTTCCAAATTAGGCGCGAACGACCGTACCCACGCCGCGATGATCGGCTTGAGGCGCGGAATCATCGAGATTTAATTTCACTCAAAAGAGTGGTTTTGAGCGGACCGTTTGGGGGTTCCCAATGGGGTTGGGAATTTTGTAACCTGAACCTCAATTGAGACGGCTTTATTCAACATTCGCCCATGGGTTGCCCGGTGCCGGCCTTCTATTGATGAGGGCCGTAGCAGGTATTGTGTTGGTTTTTCATGGGGTTACGGCACTCCAGAATGGACCTTCGCTCGAATCTGCTATATTGCACGTGGTGACGACCGGCGCAGGGTTATTGCTGCTCGCAGGCTTATGGACGCCCATCGCGGGGACAATTGCGGCGGTCATTGCCGTGTGGCACGCCTTCTCGCAACCTGGAGATCCGTGGAGTTGCATCATGCTGGGAACCCTGGGTGCTGCCCTGGCACTGCTCGGACCTGGCGGCTGGTCGGTCGATGCGCGCCTGTTTGGATGGAAGCGCATCGACATTCGAGATTGACGGAGTTAGGCCTCCTACTCCTTTTGAGTTAGACCCCACCTACCGCAAAAGGGCATTCCCGGTGTTCCGAAATGGTGTGCAGGATGACTCCATCTGGGGTTGTCGCGGGAAGGGGGTGGCTCCACAATGCGCGCAAATGAAGAAAGTAGTTTAAGAAGGGTGCAACATTTCTAGATTAGGGGGCAAGACATGGCTAGCGCGGCTATATTCATTGGGGATCCAAAGCAGGCACAAGAAAGACCCAAGGACCAGATCGTCGCTTTGGGCGCAGGAATCGGTAAGGCAGCGATGTGCGACGGGATCGTCGGAACTTCTCCCGCGCTGGAAAGGGTACTGTCTCTGGTATCGAAGGTTGCTCCCACGGACGCCAGTGCTTTGGTGACGGGCGAAACCGGGACGGGCAAAGAGCTGGTAGCGCGCGCCATCCACAGGCAGTCCCGTCGCTCTTCACGTGCATTTGTGAGTGTGAACTGCGCAGCCATCCCGCGCGATTTGATCGCCTCAGAATTGTTTGGACATGAGAAGGGATCATTCACCGGGGCGGTGCAGCGGCGCGTGGGCCGGTTCGAAATGGCGGAGGGAGGGACGATCTTCCTCGATGAAGTCGGAGAGCTTCCCATGGAGACGCAGATCGCTCTGTTGCGTGTATTGCAGGAACACGAGTTTGAGCGTGTCGGCGGAACTCGATCCATCCAAACAAATGTTCGAGTGGTTGCTGCCACGAACCGCAACTTGCAGGCGGCCATCGCTGCCGGAACCTTTCGTAGCGACCTGTTTTACCGGCTCAATGTTTTTCCGATCGAGATTGCCCCTCTGCGAGAACGACGGGAAGATATTCCCGTACTGGTTGAGTACTTCATTGATTGCTGCGCGAGGAATGTGGGAAAGAACATAAGGGGGATCGAGAAGAATAGCTTGGCTTTGCTTCAATCGTATCCCTGGCCAGGTAACATTCGCGAATTGCAGAACGTGATCGAGCGATCTGTCATCATGTGCGAAACAGAGAATTTCTCGGTGGACGAGACCTGGCTGGCTCAGCAGCCTGTTGCAAGCGAGTCCAAAGGCCAGTCCGGCCTCTCTCAAAAGCTTGCCGCTCAGGAAAAAGAGATGATTGAGGCTGCCTTGAGCGAAAGTGGAGGACAGGTATTCGGATCGTCCGGCGCGGCTGCTATGCTTGGCATGCCACGATCTACCGTGGAGTCGAAGATCCGGTCACTGAGGATCAACAAGAATCGCTTCAAAACATGCGCTGGGATGCTCTCCCGCAGATCTTGGTTCGAATCGGTTTCAATGACACCTCTGAGAACGAACGGCGCAGCCTGAATCCTGAGAGTTTGCAAGGGGATTTTGGCTCGACTAGCTTACTTTCTCTCGCCTCTTTGTTCAATGAGCTTGGCAACGAGTCCAGTCCATCCAGTCTGGTGACTGGCGCCAATCCC
>WNFP01003111.1_pt1 | contig 13286 bp, 8 predicted proteins | sample 5400201 | NCBI WGS metagenome assembly WNFP01 (sample SAMN13153355, study PRJNA577476) | soil metagenome | isolation source: 115 cm saprolite under Madrone tree | place: USA:California | collected 2016-06-14
GGTACGCCGCGGTGGATCGCCGTGTTGTTCGGCGTCGTGATTGCCGCGCTGGCCGTGCTGGGCATCGCCGGCTATTCCGCGCAGTCGCGGATGAGCCAGGATCTCGCCAAGCAGCAGGATCAGAACAAGATTCTCATCGCCCAGCTCGACCAGGCGAACTCGCGCATCGCCGATTTGAAGAGCAAGATGGAATTCACCACACAAAAAGTCGGCTTGACGCAGTCCGAGCTCGCGCAGGCCAAGAGCCGCGCCGAATCCATCCGCAAGGAGCAGCAAGCGTCGGACCAGAAACTCACCACGCAGCTCACGCAGGCTCAAAAGGAAAACGAGGAAAAAATCGGCGCGGTGGCTACCGAGGTCGGCGGCGCCAAAAAAGACATCGAGGCTACAAAAACCGATTTGGAAGCTACCAAAGGCAAACTCGAGCGCAGCTTGGGCGACATGAACGTCATGAGCGGCCTCATCGCGCACAACCGCGATGACCTGGAAGATCTCAGGCGCAGGGGCGACCGCAACTATTACGAGTTCTCCCTGCAAAAATCCAAGAACGCGCAGCGCGTCGGCCCGGTGCAGATGTCTCTTAACAAGACCGATCCGAAAAAAGCAAAGTACACCGTGACCGTCATAGCTGACGACAAGACCATCGAAAAGAAGGATAAAACTTCCGGCGAACCCGTTCAGTTCTATGTGAAGGGCAGCTCTCGCATGGCCCCCTACGAAATCGTCGTATTCGACGTCGGCAAGAATCAGATCACCGGCTATCTCGCGACGCCCAAGGAAGGCGGCGCCGCTGCTCCCCCGGCCGCCGCGGCTCCGGTGGCCTCCGCCCCTCCCGCAAAACCAGAGTGACATAACTATATAGATAACTAGTTATGTAAAAGTATTATTTTTGTCTTGCCGAAACCGCAGTTACATGGCGCTGCGATTTTCGTTCCGAAAAAACTCAGTTACGCAGCGTTTTTGATTTTCGATCCGACGAAGCTCTGTCTCGCGTTCTGGAAACTCAGCGCGGGACGGGGCTTCTGTCCTTCCGCCCGCCGCGCTAGCATTAAAAAGTTAGTCCTTTCCTTTACCCGTTTGTCGTGGAGCACTCCGATGAGAGCACTGAGCCTTCGCATCCTCTTGCCGATTGCGGCTCTCCTCGTTGCCACCGTGCCGGACTTGGCGCGCGCGCAAGCTCCGCTCGAACCCACGCAAATGTCGCCGCGCACTGCGTTCTACTTGGTCTGGCACGGTGCCCCCGGCCCCGAAGCGAGAAAAACAAACTCCCTCCTCGCGCTCTGGGACGATGCGGATTTTGCTCCCGTGCGTTCGGCGATCGCTTCGAATCTGATCGGTTCCCCGGCGGAAAAATCACCAAAAGAAAAACTGACTGCGGAAGAGATTCAAGAATATGCGGCGCTACTGGAAAATTCATTTACGCTTGGTTATCTGAGCGAGCCTGCAAAGCGAACCGTTTCGAATGGAGGCGCAGCAGCGGATTCGAAATCGCCTGCCTGGAACGGCATGTTTTTTGTCTATGACCGCACCGGCAAGGAAGTTCTGCTTGCGAAAGCAATTCTTCGCTTGCGCGCTGAGGAAAAAGAAGCGCCTCTCCTTTCGCAGGTCACCATCGGAAGCGTTCAAGTCCTCAGGGCGGAGGGCAAAAGCGGCGTCAGTTATTGGGCCGAGCATGGCAAGTACGCCGTGAGCGCCGGTGAACGATCGGTGATGGAAGAAATACTCGGCCGCCTCGATGGCAAAGTTTCCGGAGCGGCATCTCTGGCGCAATCCGCCGCGTATCAGGAAGCGCAAACTAACCTCGGCAGCGGCGTGCTCGAATTCTTTCTGCGTATTCCCGATCTGGAGAATCTGGCCACGGATTCGAAAGCAGGAAATTTCCAAGTGCGCCCGCTCCTCGACGCTGCCAGACTCGACGCCGTGCATTCTCTCAGTGGTCACATCACGTTCGAAGGCGCAAAGACACACGTGCAGGCCGCGCTCCTCGGCGATGCCGCTCCTGCAACGCTCTTTGACATCTGGGCCGCCGGACAGCGGTCGCCTGCTTCTCTCTCTTTCGTGCCGGTGGATGCCGTCTCTTACACTTCCGGACAACTCAATTTGCCAGGCATTTACGACACGGTGAAGCGCGTGGCCCGCGCCGCTTTTCCCCAGGTTCAGCAGGGTAACGCCGATTTAGTTGACACGATCGCGCAGCAGAAGCTGGGAATGCCCGTCCCGGATGCGCTTGGACTGCTCACCGGAGAATTCGCTTCGATGCAAACCAGCGCATCGATGGACTCCACGAAACAGGTCTATTTTCTTGGGATTCGAAAGAAACCGGAGACGCTCAAGCTCATTCGAACGATTTTCAGCGAACAGGTCACTTCGGAACGCAACGAAGGCGATGTTACTTTCCTGAAGATCTCCCTTGGGGGCAAGCAGGGCATTGCCGGCGTGGCGCAGTGGAATTTCTTTGATCTCGCAGTCACGCAGAATATGATTCTCGGCGCCAATCGTATCGAGTCCGTTCGTGAAGTGCTTTCGAACCGCGCGCACGCTTCCACCGCCGCCGGCCTCGCCGCCGTCCCGCAGTTTCAGGCCGGCCGCGCCAAATTTCCGGAAAATCTCAATGGTCTTAGTTATTTCGACTTTCAGAAAGTCGATTGGCAGGCACTGAAGGATCGTTGGATTGAGGAGGCGAAGAAAAGCCCGGTCGCAAAGACTGTGAACGCCTCGAAAGATGCCGTGCCGTCCACGGCTCCCGACTGGCTCGCGCGGATCGATCCGCAAGTCTTCGCGCGGCATCTTCATTACTCTTCGAGCGTCTCGTGGAAGGATTCGAAGGGCATCCATTGGGACCAGTGGGTTGAATAGCGGAGCGATGTACTCTTTTCGTCTTCTGCAGGCGGCAGCGCTCTTTCCCGCCGTGCTCTGCGCGTGTTCTTTCGCCGATGCCCAGGAAAATCCGCAACAACCAAGCCAAACGATTCACGTCAGCGTTGACCGCGTAAATGTTGGAGTGATCGTCACCGATTCGCGCGGTCATTTCATTGAAGGCCTGCGTCGCGAAGACTTTCGTGTGTTTGATAATGGGATCGAGCAGCCACTCACCGGCTTCGCCGCCATCGAGGAGCCGGCGCAAGTGCTACTCCTCATCGAGGCCGGACCTGCCGTCTATCTTCTCGAGAGCAGCCATTTGCAAGCCGCCCACGCCTTGCTCGATGGTTTGTCCGCTGGCGATTGCGTCGCGATAATGAAATATGCGGAGGCGCCTCAGGCCATTCTCGATTTCACTCCGGACAAACAGGCCCTCGCGGCCTCGTTCGCGCAACTGCGCTTCAATCTAGGTTTCGGCTCATTGAATCTGGCTTCCAGTGTTTCCAAGGTTCTCGAATGGCTCGCACAAGTTCAAGGCAAGAAAACGATTGTCCTGCTCTCTACGGGTGTGGATACTTCCGCTTCGAATGAACCGGCAATGGTTCTTCAACAACTCAAGACCAGCGATGTCCGGCTTTTCGCCATCTCATTGACCGAGGGATTGCAAAATCCGCAGCCCGCCAAAAAGCAGAAATCACCCGCGAACAATTCCACTCAAGTAGCGCAGCAGTTCGAACAAGCGGACTTACTCCTAAAACGGATGGCTGAATCTACAGGCGGGCGTGCTTATTTCCCATCGAATAAAAACGAATTCAGTTCCGTGTATGCGGAAATCGCGGAACTCGTCCGTCATGAATACAGTTTGGCATTCGCAACACCCGCACTCGACGGCAGCGAGCATTCCATCGAGGTCCGCGTTTCCGTCTCACAGGTCTCGGCGCGCAACGCTCCTGTCAATTCGTATCGCGTCGACCATCGGCAGGCGTATATGGCTCCCGCGCCCAGGTAGAGGGTCAGCTCCCGGCCTTCCGGTTTCGTGAATCTGCAACAGCAAGGTCCGCGTCTCGGACGCGACTTTCAGCGCTTCTTGAGAAACTTCAAGAGTGCCAAGGATCGTGAGCCTTGTGCTTTATCCATGTCCCTTCCACACAGAAAAATTTCGTCAAGCAATCTATTCTACGTGCCCCTCGGGTTGCAGCGATCTATTGCAATGTGAACAGCTGGGGACTTTGTTTTGCCAAACGACCGCTAGAGTTTGAAGACAGAAGGGGCAGGAGCCTGACCATTCGTGATTGCACTCCGGACATGTGCTCAGAACGAGCTCCGAGCGGCGCAAGAGTTTGTTACCTTCTCGAAGGGAAATCAGAAATCGACATTTTTCATTCTTGCAGATCAAAAATTCTTCCACGCCGTCTCTCCCCTTGCGAACGGACTGTTTTGGAACCACGAGAGAAGCCGGAGCGGCCCGAAATTTGGCATCCGGCCCCGAATTCTCTATTCTTTTTTCAACCATAAAATTCAATCCAATCACACGCGTTCAGCGGCGTGAGTTGAGGCTTTGGCTTGCGCCGGTAATCGCCGGTATCGCCCTCGCGCTAAGATTTCTGCACGGCCACCTGTTTATGGAACCTCACGCCGTTGCGTGCAATGCCGGAAACTACGTACCGCAAATCATGTATTGGTTTGGCCCCTCACTTTCTCCGGCAGGCGCCACCGACTTCCGCTCCACCCTTGGATCCCACGAATGCAAGCCGGGCTCAACAGGACAGGGCTGCGAGCCATTTCCTCAGGATTGGAGTACTATCGGCGCAGCCAAGCAGCCATATCGTAAGTAGTCGGCTCCGATTGAAAGACAGAAGTTCCAGGCACGATGAGGAGCAAATGCCCTGACAACTGCTAAGTCGGGTCTGGTGGAGGGCACCATGAGCCAAAGCGGGGCTAAAACGCGCCACAGCGATGCTGACGAAGCGTCGAATACTATCGAAGAGCGCCTGCGGCTCATCATCGACACAATTCCTACAATAGTCTGGCGCAAATTGCCTGATGGCTCGGCTGATTTCCTCAACCGAAATTTTCGGGAATATACGGGCCTTTCCTTGGAGGACGGGATGGGCTGGGGATGGATGAATAATGCGTTCCATCCTGACGACCGTTTGATGGAGGAATGGCGCGAGGCTTTGGCGGCTGGGAAACCCTTTGAGAAGGAGGCGCGTCTCCGCAGAGCTGACGGGCAGTATCGCTGGTTCCTAATTCGCGCCGTGCCGCTGCGGGACGAGCAGAACAGCATCGTCAAATGGTATGGAACAACCAGCGACATCGAAGATCTGAAAAGGGCCGAAGATCGCGTTCTGCTTATCATCGACACACTTCCAACGATGGTCTGGACCCTTCAGCCGGACGGCGCCTGTGATTTCGTCAATCAGACTTGGATGGACTATACGGGCCTCTCTTTGGGGGAGGAAATTGAAAACCCGACGGGCCCAGTTCATCCCGAAGATCTACCACGAGTCTTGGAAAAATGGTTCTCGGACTTCGCCGCTGGGAGGCCCTCCGAGGATGAATTACGGATGCGGCGGGCTGACGGGGAATATCGCTGGTTCCTGGTTCGCACCGTGCCTCTCCGCGACGAGCAGGGAAATGTCGTCAAGTGGTACGGAGTATCCATCGATATTGACGACCGCAAGCAAGCGGAAAGCCGGTCGCGGACGCTGCTCGATGCGATCCCACAGCAGATTTGGAGCGGCCCGCCTGACGGCACACTTGACTATTGCAACGAGCGTTGGCGCTCCTACATGGGGCTCGGGCTGGAAGAATTGCAAGGGGCCGGCTGGCAGAGCATTCTTCATCCTGACGACCGGGAACGGGTGCTAAAAGCCTGGCAAGAGTCTGTGACAAATGGGACGACCTACGAGCAAGAAGAACGTCACCGCGGAGCCGACGGGACGTACCGGTGGTTTTTGGCACGTGGCCTGCCGCTGCGTGATGCGGAAGGACGCATCGTCCGATGGTACGGGACGAACACCGATATCGAAGATCGAAAGCAAGCCGAAGGGGAGCTACGGCGCCTTTCAGGCCAGCTCTTGCGTTTGCAGGACGAGGAGCGACGAAGAATTGCCAGGGACCTGCACGACTCCACCGGCCAAGACCTCGTCGCTCTGGCAACTACCCTGAGTGAACTCCATGCTTCCATTCCTTCGTCCAGCAGGAAGTTGCGCAAGCTCGCTCGGCAATGCCAAGGGTTGGCGGATCAGTGCATCCGGGAGGTCCGTACCCTTTCCTATTTATTGCACCCGCCGATGTTGGATGAAGCCGGACTGGAGGATGCGATTCGGCACTACGCGGGGGGCTTCACGGAGCGAACTGGAATCGCGGTTGAACTGGAGATATCGCCGTGTCTCGGACGGATGAAGCCAGGTATCGAGTTGACTCTGTTCCGCGTGGTTCAAGAAAGCCTCACGAACATCCAGCGGCATTCGGGAAGTCCCCAATCCAAGATATGGATTGAGCGCGACCCGGGAAGGATCACACTGGAGATAAGCGACAAAGGTAGTGGAATTTCCGGAAACCTGCGGAGGGGCGAACTGTCCTTTGGGCTTGGAGTTGGCATCCCGAGCATGCACGAGCGAGTAGAGCTCATCGGCGGCAGGTTGGACATTGATTCCAGCAGTAGTGGCACCACGGTGCGCGCGACGATACCCGCAGATGACTAGAGGCACGAAGAAACTTCGTATCCTGGTGGTGGACGACCATGAGCTCGTCCGGCGCGGCATACGGGGACTCCTCCGCGCTCGACGCGGCTGGACAATCATCGGCGAGGCAGCGAACGGCCGGGAGGCAGTGGAGAAAGCAAATAAGTTGAAACCAGACGTAGCCATCGTTGATATCAGCATGCCCGATTTAGACGGCCTGCAGGCGACGCGGCAGATTCGAGAGGCAGGTCCAACCACCAAAGTTGTTGTCCTCACGATGCATGAATCCGACCAGATGGTGCGCCGGGTTCTGGAAGCAGGAGCCCTTGGGTACATCTTGAAATCCGATCTTGCTATGGACCTCGTGAACGCGGTAAATGACGTCTCTGCTGGTAAGCTTTTCCTGACTCCCAGAGTATCCGACATCGTATTGAAGGGTTTTCTCAAGACAAGAAACCAATCTGACCCACTGGAAAATTCGCAAGCCCGGCCAACCCCACGCGAGGTTGAAATTATTCGGCTTCTGGCAGAGGGAAAAGCAAATAAGAAGATTGCAGCCGAGCTGGGAATTACTATCAGGACGGTGGAGACGCACCGAGCGAAAATCATGCTCAAGCTTGGACTGCATTCCCTCACCGAACTCATCCACTATGCGATCCGCCACGGGATATTCTCAACGCCAGGCGTCTCAGAATAGCTGCCGCATGGGGGCAATAGGAGTGTCAGTCCTTCACCAAGTTCAGGGAGAGAAGTCCAGCTTTGAAAAGAGAAAGGCGGCCCAAAGGCAGGTAGAGCGCGCCTATTTCGAGGCTATTCGAATTCTTTCAACGTGCGCGCCATGGCGTGGAGGCGCTCATCGATCAGCGCGAGCACGGTCCCGGGTTCGAATTTTCCGTCGCCATTTTTCTTTCCGGCGGCCATTCCGGTGAGGAGTTCGATGCCTTGTTCGACCTTGCCGACCGGCCAGACGTGAAATTTCCCCGCAGTCACAGCCTCCAGAACATCTTCGCGCAGCATCAAATCTTCCACGTTGGACTCCGGCATCATCACGCCTTGCGTGCCGGTGAGCCCCTTGATCCGGCAGACATCGAAGAAACCTTCGATCTTTTCGTTCACTCCGCCAATCGCCTGAATATCGCCCTGCTGGTTGATCGAGCCGGTCACGGCGATGTCCTGCCGCAGTGGCAATCCGGAAAGCGCCGACGCGAGCGCGTAGATCTCCGTGGAGCTCGCGCTGTCGCCATCGACTCCTGAGTACGATTGTTCGAAGCAGATGCTCGCCGCAAGCGAGAGCGGCTTGTCCTGGGCAAACAGGCTTCGCAAAAAACCGGCGATGATGTGCATGCCTTTGTCATGGAAGCGCCCGCTCAGATTGGCCTCGCGCTCGATGTTGATCAAACCCGTTTTTCCGAGAGCCGCGGTCGCGGTGATGCGCACGGGCTTGCCGAAGGAGTATCCGCCGATTTCGAGAACGCTCAGTCCATTCACCTGGCCGACGCGAGTTCCTTCCACATCCACCAACAGCGTACCTTCCTGGATCATTTCGCGGATGCGCGTCTCGATCAGGTTGTGGCGCTCCATTTTCGAAGACAAAGCGCCGCGCACGTGCGCGGCGCGGACCACGGATTCCCCGGCAGCCGCGGCGTTGTAATGCGCCTCGCGCGCCAGGTCGGCGATCTCGATGAAGCGCGCCGTCACCTTGTTTCTTCGCCCCGCCTGGCGCACGCCGTACTCGAGCATGGCCGCGAATGCGCCGCGGTCAAACGGGTACAAATTTTCTTTCTCGGACAACGCGCGCAGCCGCCCGGCATATTCCGCGATGACGCCGTCGCTCATGGCCATCTCTTCGTCGAATTCCACGCGCACCTTGAAAATTTTGCGGAAGTCTTCCTCATACTCATAAAGCAGCTCGTACAAGGAGCGGTCGCCGATGAGGATCACCTTGACGTTGATGTCGATGGCCTCCGGCTTCTGCGCGCTCCCGCCGAACGGATAGAACATTTCCAGCGGCTGAATTTCGAGCCGGTTATGGTTCAGGGTGCGCTTCAGCGCGCGCCACACGCCGACCTCGGACAGCGCTTCCAGCGAATACATGATCAGGAAGCCGCCATCCGCGCGGAGCAGCGAACCACCGCGCAGATCCATGAAATCGCTGGACCATCCACCTCGCGTGTCATAGGCGCGCTGGATGGTCCCGAACAGGTTGGCGTACGTGGGCGTGGTCTCGAAAATGACCGGAGATTTGTCTTCGTCGCTGTGCGCGAGAATGACGTTTACCCCGTAGACCCGAAAGGGATCGCGCTCCGGACCTCCCTGGGCCTTCGGCAAACCGTCCGGCGTCTCTTCATCGTGTTCGCCTTCGCCCTCGCGCTCCTTGAAGGGGTCGAGATTGTCGAGAAGATGGTGCCGCACTTCTTCGAGATATTCGGCGATGTTCGGGCCGGCGTATTTTTCCTTGAGTTCTTCGATGACGCCATCGACCAGGACGGACGCCGCTTCCTGCTCCAGGTAACTCAGCTCGCTGGCGAGTTCCCGCGAGAGCGTCAGCGTCTTGCGGTACACCACGGTGAATTCCTGGCGGAACTGCTCGTATTTGCGCTCGATATCTTCCGCCATGGGGCTTTCGAGTTTCCCCTCGTGAACCATCTTGGAGATGTCCTCGATGGGGACCATCTGGCCTTCGAGCACGGGGAAAATTTCCGGCAGCGCTACCGCGCCCACCTGCATGTGGCCGAGCGCAAATTGTTCACGCGCGATCCTACGCGTGAAATCGTCCATCAATTCTTTTTCGCGCACCGTGAAGCGTTCGACGATCCGCCCTTTTTGCCGCTGGAAGGGCTCGCCTTCGAACACTTGAGGGATGCGTCGCCGCAGAAAATCGATTCCGGCTTGCATGTCTTTTTTGAAGCCGTTGGCCTGGCCGCGAGGCAACGCCAGCAACCGCGGGCGGTCCGTCAATTTGAAATTGTTGACGTAGCAGCGGTCGAGCGACTCTTTCGTCGGGGGGTGAAGGTCTTCGACCATCCGAGCGATCGTTCCGCCGCGGCTGGTCCCCGCCAGTCCGCACACAAAAACGTTGTAACCGGGGGCTGAGAGCTCCGCACCCATTTTCAGCGCGCGCAGCGCGCGCTCTTGTCCGATGAACCCTTCGCGCAGCTCCGCTTGCGCGGTTGTTTCGAAAGGGATGCGCGAGAGCTCGCACTTCCACCGCAGTTTCGCCGCGGGAAGCTCCGTGGGTTTCGGGGCCGGTCTGGTCGTCATGAATTTCCTTCGAGCGCGTTACTCTAGCACACTCAAGTCACGCCCCCACGGCAAGACAGGCTACGTGTTATCGAGCCGTTATGGGCGGATTTTCCGGCCTCTCCATGTACACCGCCAGAACTCCCGCCGCCGTGGCCACCAGGACTGGCCCCAGCACCAAGCCCAACATTCCGAACAGGCCAACGCCACCGACCACGCTGATGAAGATCACCAACCCGCTCAATTCAGTTCGCCCGCCGAGCAACAGCGGCCGCAAGAGGTTGTCCACGATAGCGGACACTCCCGCGCAAATCACCAACAGAAGAATGGCCCCACCCCAATGTCCCGTGAAACCCAGCCACAACGCCGCTGGCACGAAGATCAGTCCGGAGCCCACCACCGGCACCAGCGAAAAGAAGGCCATGGCCACACCCCAGAAAAGTGGAGCGGGCAACTTCACCAGCGCAAAGCCAAGTCCGCCGATTGCGCCTTGAATGGCCGCGAGGATAAGGCTTGTGGTCACACTCGCGGAAATAAGGTTCCGCGTTTGCGTCATCAACGCCTCTCGATGTTCGGCATCAAAAGGGAGAATGCTGCGGACTCCCCGGACGATCTGGTCCGCGTCGCGGAAAAAATAAAACATCGCGAAGATCATCACGAACAGATCGAAAATGAACGCCGCGATATTGCGCAGGACCGTGCCGAGGCGCTCCGCAAGAAATCCCGCCTGCTTCTGAACGCCCTGTGCCAGCATCTCCAGCACATCGGCGTTGGGATCCAGGCCTGGCACATGGTGAGCGATCCAGGCCCAGCTTTTCGCCAACATGGGCGCCTGCTGCACCAGCAACGTATGCTGCATGCCCCGTGAAACGGAAAACGCCTCGCGGATGAACAAGGTGGTCACGAGAATCGCCGGCACGATCAGAAGGAAGGTCACCACCAGGGTACTCAAGACGGCCGCCTGGGTCGCGGAGAAACGCCGCAGGAGCAGGTGGTGCATCGGATAGAAAAAAATCACCAGAATGGCCGCCCAACCCAGCGAAGCGAGGAACGGTTCGTAGATCCGGAAAACGAGGTAGATGAGCAGCAGCAACACACCGTAGGAAAGAACGGTGGTCAAACGGTCACTGGTCGTCGCGTTCGCGGATGGGGCGGAATTCTTAGTCATTATATAATCTTGATAGACCCAGCAAAGGCTGATAACTTCCGGATTACGCTACACCAGGTCGTGCACGTGTCACCGAGCCAATTCAGCATGTCTACGAAGTCCATTCCGCTCACTACTTACCAGATTCGTCTACTTGCTGTACTTGCTTTGATCAATTTTGTCAACTTCGCCGCTCGCCAGATCTTTATCCCTCTGATCCCGCTCTTGCGCGATCATCTTCATGCTACAGACGCCCAGCTCGGATCGCTGCAAACTTTTCTCCTCGTCGTCCTGGCCGCCGGCAGCATACCTTTCGGCTTCTTGGCCGATCGTTTCAGCCGCAAGGCCATCATCGCCATTGGCATCCTGTTGTGGAGCATCGCAACGTTCGCCGGCGGCCTGGTCTCCACTTTTCTTTTTTTCCTGATCGCGCGGGCCATGGTCGGCCTCGGGGAAGCCGCTTACGCACCTGCCGCCCAATCCATGATTTCCGGCGGCTTTCCGCAAGAACGCCGCGCCTTTGCGCAATCCATCTTTGCTTCCGGGATGTTACTGGGCGGAGCGTCCGGTCAGGCTCTCGGTGGCATCATCGGGCCACGTTACGGCTGGGAGGCAGCCCTGTTCATCGTGGCGTTCGTGGGAATTATACCTGGCACCGCTCTTTTCTGGATTGACGAACCGCCCCGCGGCCCTCGTTGTGACGTCGTTCCGATTGCCCGGCTTCTCCGCGTCCCCGCTTTCGTTTCCATGATTGCCGCGGGCATTTGCATCACTTTTGCAAGCGTCTCTCTGCTCACCTGGGGAATCGACTTCGCCGTTAACTATAAGGATTTCAGTCTGCGCGAAGCCTCCGTCTCGCTCGCGCTCATTGCTCTCCTCTCACTGGTGTGCGGCGTCCTCATGGGCGGCTGGGTCGCCGACCAGCTTCAGAAACGCCTGGCCTACGGCCGCATCATCGCCGTTGCTGCCGCATTTCTTCTGGCGGCCCCGTTTTTATTGCTCGCCATCCAGTCCGAAGAGAAACAATTCGTGCTCATGGGCCTCTTCATTGCCGGCTTTTTCATGTCCTGGTATCACGGCCCCGTCACCGCCGTTCTTCATGACATGATGCCCCGCCGAGCGCACGCCACTTCCGTCGGCGTGTACATGTTTGCCACGCAATTGGTGGGCGGCCTTGGCCCTCAAGTGGTCGGCAAAATCTCTGATCTTCACGACCTGCAGCTCGGTCTGCAAATCGCCGTCGCGGTCATGGTTTGCGGCGCTCTACTTATGCTCCTCGTCATTCACTTCATTCGCCGCGACGGCCTCCGCCATCCGACCCTGGACGCTTTCCACGCGGAAGCCAATGACTGACCAAAGCACATCGAATTCTTCAGATCGTCCTAAATCTCCCATACACAGGATGGTTTTCCGTGAGGTCAGCCCAACTTACCTCGTCTCGCTCCTTGGAGGCGGCCTGATCTTTGCGGGAATCGAATGGCCGACGAGCTGGCCGTTGATTATCTCGGGCTCGGGGATTCTCTTTCTGGCGTACATTCTCGAAAAGTACACGCGATTTGGGAAGGAAGGTCCTGTCATTCTGAGGGAAGAAGCGACAATCGGTGCGGACGGAAAAATCGAGAGGCTGCGGTACAGCGCGGGGATGTTCACTCCGGCAAATTTTCTTCGGTTCGTTGGGACTGCCATAGCTGCGACGGGGCTGCTCTGGCAGCTGAACTGGGCGATGATGTTGACGGGTTTCGGGCTTGCGGGGGTGGGGCTTTATCTGGGCAGACAAAAAGAAGCGAGTGCGGGTTTGGACCCGTACACGACGGTGCAAAAGGTTGGGGATGAAATTTGGAGCGAAAAGGGATACGTGGTTCGACGAGTAGAAAGGGGACTGCAATATTCGGAAGGGGCGCACGCAGTAACACTGCAGAGCGATCAGATCAGCATTCAGGTCGTTGATGTGCCGCACCCTGATGGCGGCGTCACAAAACGGAAAATAGTGAACATCGAAGCAGGACGCTTCAAGGTTCACTGGGATTCACCAAACGAGAATCAGACGATTTCCCTGGAGCGGCTTTTTGAGATTTCAAGCCGGATGAGCGAGGCGTTGAATTCCGGAAAAGTGTTTTACGTAAATCGTTGAATCGGAACCGAAACGACGTTCCGCATGGTGCGGAGTTATTTAATGCCGACCTGCACGATCAGGCGCAGGACATCGTTGTGTGCCACGTCGTAGAGCGGCCGCACATCCTCTTCTTCGAGCCGCTCGCGCAAATACTCCGCGGCGACAAAGCTCGCCTCGCGGTCGGTCAAGTCGCGCCGCGCCTTTTCCCGAAACTTCACGAACGCGGTGTGTGCTAGCC
>WNFP01003112.1_pt1 | contig 13286 bp, 12 predicted proteins | sample 5400201 | NCBI WGS metagenome assembly WNFP01 (sample SAMN13153355, study PRJNA577476) | soil metagenome | isolation source: 115 cm saprolite under Madrone tree | place: USA:California | collected 2016-06-14
GCGCGTCGCTCGCTGAGCCGTGCTTCCTCTCGCACGACACGCACCGCTTCTCGTTCCGCCCGCGGGCCTACCACTTTTTTGCCAGCACCACCTTCAGCGCGTCGAGGTCCAGCGCCTGCTGCGCCACGATCTTCTTCAGTCGTCCGTTTTCTTCCTCCAGTTGACGCAGCCGCCTGGTCTCGTTCACTTCCAGACCCCCGTACTTCGCCTTCCAGTGGTAGAACGTGGCGTCGCTAATCCCCACTCGGCGGCAGAGGTCCTTCACGGGGACTCCGGCCTCCGCTTCTTTCAACACCCCGACGATCTGCTCTTCACTAAAGCGGCTCCTTTTCATGGCGCTTCTCCTCTCGTGGTCTTATACCCGGAGAAGCTAAGTTTTGGCTGGACTAAATTTCGGGGATCAGAACCTAGATTTACAGCTTAAAATTATTCACATTGCTTGACTTCTATTCTGGGCACTAACAACTACCTGGAAAATCGCTTTATATAAGCTGCTAAACGCGGACTCAACACATGCAGACTGTAGTGTTCTTCGACGATTTTCCTCCCAACCATTCCCATCTCTGCCCCCTGGCCCGAGTTGTCCAAAAGCCACGTGATGTAGTCGACCCACTCGGAATCCACTCGCGGACCAAATCCGATTTTGCCCAGGGAGAGGACCTCGTTGTTCATGCCCACGGGGGAGACCACCACCGGCAGGCCGCAGGACATGTAAAGGAGCATCTTGTAACTGCATTTTCCACGGGCCCAAAGGGAATCATCGGTGGGCATTATCCCGACGGACATCTCCTGGATCATTTCCACTTCATTTTCAGGCGACCAAGGGATGTATTCCACCCTAGAGTTGTCGAGCAGCCGAAACACAGGCTCAACGTCGGAGACCACGCGAAGCACAGCGTCCTTATGTTTATCCAATACGGCTGCCAGAGCCCGTTCGATGCCGAGCAGATACTTGAATCCAGCCCCGAGCCCAGACCAGCCGATGATCTGTTTCGAAGCCCGCTTTGAGGGACTCTCTATTGGGCGGAACCGATCTGTGTCCACCGCAGTGGGCAGTACAAATATGTCGCTATGCCAACGCTGGACATGTTCTGCAATGAAACTGTTGCCGCAAACTACTCCGTCGCACGCCTGCACAAGCTTGGAAAAGTTCTTCTCACCACCACGGTTCAGCCAGACGGCATCATCTAAATCAAGGATACGCGGACGATGGGTAAATGGTTCAAGCGTGACCAGGGTCGAAAGCATCTCTCTCTGCAACAACGTTACATCGTACTGGTAAGACTTAAGCACCGAGGGCACCCGATCGAGCAAAGTCGCCGGCAGCCACAATGGCCACCACACTTTCTTTGATGGGGGCCAACTTCCGAATCGGGCAATGTACTCGGTAATGAGCACTCCCGATGTGCGTAGCGATGGGATGTACTGGCGGACTCGGAACCGAGAGCTAGAGATAGTCTGACTGCCGGTAAATGCAGCAATGCGCAGGGATGCCTCCGTCGGGGTGTCGGAGTCACCAGGCAGGTCTAATCGCATATTGTCGCGGGTTTGGTTCATGAACAAGATTATCGAAAGAGCTCTTCCTGGGAGCGATCACGCCGACTGGGAGCGAAAGCCATACTTGCGGAATGCTGCGTGAGCAGCAAAACGGCAATAGTTAATGACAGCCCTCAGCCGAAGCAAAATCGGAGCTGGTGAGAGAGCCAGTTCTCGATAATAGGCCATTGCGGACTTTGGACTAGATGCGCGGCGATCATTCTTTCTTGACAGACTGTCAAGACCATCTTCGTAGTAAATCCGAAGTGGCTCATTAAAGAAACGAGCTGCGTATTTACGGGATATGCGGTTCCAAACCAAGCCTTCCGGAACGAAGCGTTCACCCTCCGGCCAAGGAAACTCACGCAAGACGTCGGTGCGATTGATACCCCATCTTTCGCAACTGCGATAGCGCAACTGCTCGGTGAAAGTGAAAGCGTCTACGCAAACCGCAGGATAAGGCTTACCAACGATTGATCCGTCCGGAGAGCAGCACAGGCAGGAAAGATTGGCAAAGCGGGAAGGGTTAGGAATCTGCCGCCAGTGGTAGTCAAAGCGTTCCAGAGTTTTCGGAATGCATCGATCGTCGGAGTCGAAAAACAGCGCAAATTCCCCGCCGGCCACTGACACGCCGAGATTCATGGCGGTGTGCTTGCCGCCGTTAGGCTTCCAGAAATATCGAATCGGAAAGAATGGTTTCCAGGATGACACTAAGTCCTTAGTTCCGTCAGTGCTGCCGTCATCAACAATTAACCACTCGAAATCACGAAAGGTTTGCGCACAAAGGCTCTCGTGCACGCGCCCGAGTATGTGAGCGCGGTTGTAAGTCGTAGTGAGTACAGTAAATCTCATAAAGAACTTAAATGATAACTCCAACTGCTCAACAAAAATCGGAGTGCAATCGTAATTCATTTTGCACATCGAGTCTAGATTGTCACCTCACTGACAACGGGACAGGCTAGGTTCAACGGCCTGCCCAAAGATTGCAATGGAACGGAGGCAAGTCCGACGAGGAGAGTTGCGGGCCACCCACCACGTTGACCGAGCCAAATTCCGCGTGAAGAAGCGCGAGCAAATGCCGGGTGTCAGTGAGGTGCTGATTGCATTCGACCAGCAACTTCAAGTTTGGCGAGCGCGCCAGGGTGCCGCTCATACCACTCAAAGCACGCACCTCGGCTCCCTCAATATCCATTTTGCACACATCAATGGGAGGCAGGTCAATCGAGTCAATGGTGCGCCCTTCAACAGTGATTCCCTCCCCGGTTCCCAAAAGAGTCGAACCCCCCGAATTCTTCGGGTTGCGGAACAGTACAAGTGATTGCGGATGGTCAGTAGCGGCCATCTCGAACACAGTGACGCGGTTGGTGAAGCCATTGATTTCTATGTGGTGACGGAGAGCGCGAATGTTATCTGGATCGGGCTCAATGGCATATACTCGCGCGCCACGCTTAGCGGCGATCAGGGAGTAGATACCGATGTTGGCACCCACATCCAGTACCACAGTTCCAGGTTTAATCAGGGAACAGAACAATTTACGTTCTTTTTTTTCGAAAAGCCGGGGCGCATGCCAGAGGTTGATGCCTATCGTTTCGCAGACGCTTATGTCAAACCTGAGGTCGCCGTCGAAATCGTTGACGCGAAATAGGGCATCAGAAGGAAAAAGCCTTTGATAGATGTGTAGCAATCCACTTAAGCCGCGGAATTGCGGCAGGTAGCGAGTGGCGCGGGCCAGGCGTAATGGGAAAGGGGCAATCATAATTACTGTCGCTCTTGCCAGCGAGGAGACCAAGATCTAGGAGCGTAAGCCATCTGGTCGTAGGACGTGTCCTAATTTAATTTTTGCCGCCATCAAACGCCTAGAGGCAGGTGACACGCGCCACGCCGTAACGTCGTCCCGCGAAGGGCGAAGCGGCGCGGCTCATGGCTTCGACCTCCGCCAGACCAAAGGGCGTCCGGCCTCCATGCGGTGGATCTTTTTGCGCAGCAGTTCGTTGCTCATACACACCTCCTCGTGATCTCTGACTCATTTTCATCACAATTCGGTGTCCAACAAAATCCTGGGGCGCGGGAAAAGGTACTCGATGGCTTCTTCGCCGGGTCCTCCCATGGTAAAGCGCCGTGGCCAGCCTGGTCGAAACTGTAAATTTTGACAATTGAATCGGGGAATAGAACTGTAAATGCTTGATCGAAGAAGGAAATCATCTTCTCACGACCACACCCGACGTCAAGCACGCTCACGACCTTGCTGGATTTAAGTTTAGTCGATACTATACTCAATAAGTGTTGGTGTTTAATGCTTAACGGCGTTGGCATGTTCGTCGGAGCGTGGAAGTTTGACGCACCTAATTTGCGGTTAGAAACCATGATTCTACAATTCAGGCGCGTGTGCAAAGCTACTGCGACCCTGCCCGGTTGCGGTGTTGCGCTTCAGAAGCAGTAAGACTGTTCAGATACACGCTAAACGCTGGAATCAGGTACAGGGCGCGCAGACTCATGATCGTTGTCATCCCGAGCTCAAATAGGACAATGACGGCAAAAAGAATGTAGGCATAAGATCTTAAGATGACATTTCTGCGTAGGAAGTAAAATAACCCCCCATAGTTTAAAAGAAGCAATGGCAATGAACCCCGTAGCATATATTCAACAGGACCATTATCGCCGAACATAAAACCTTCTCTGTAGCTGGCACCGACAGGCGAAAACGGATGATCCCGGAGGTATTTAAGATCATAGTACATAGTTCCTCCAGGCAAAAGTCTTCCCGATAAGCCGTTACCGGGATCTTGAAGAATTCTCTTGACCACGTCAAGAGATGCGCCCCAATTGATCGCGGGGCTCCAAAAGACGGCTGTAACTAGAACGGCGCACAGGGCAACAGTAGCCCATGCTAGCTTGTGCCGGATCGCAGACCAAAAGTAAGCCGCTAGCTGAAATGAGCCGACAGCGGCGAAGGCCAAGGCCGATACGGATAACAGGAACAGCATGAGGAAAAGGTAAGAGACTGAAAATGCTAGCAACCACTTCTTGCGCTTAACCTTGTAGGATTGCAGGTTAACCCAGAAAAACAAATAAAGGAAAAATGCTGCAGTGGAATGGCTGCCAAAAGTCAAAACCGGTTTATGTAAAGCGAGCATATTAGGCAGGAGTTCATCGGTAGCCGTTGAGTAATGAGCAACGATGAAATCATTAACCGTCTGGGCTCCCGCGACGATGGCGAATCCGGCGAGTATGTTGATGATGTTGACGGCCACCCAGAGCCGCCCGAACCAGTGCGGAAGACCGACATCGCGCAGGTTGGTGATGAAGAGCACGGAAAGGACGCCATACGCTAAAAGCGCCCCGGGCCTGAAAGTCGAGAGCCCGGAAGTGAATGTGAATATTAGTAGCAAAGGCGTGATAGAAAGCAGCAGAACGCAAACTGGAAAGCTCGGACGGCCATGCCTTCTAAGTACGAGCGCGGCCAGCAGTACGAAGCAGATCAGATATCCAGAAACTAACAAAACAGTAAGATGCTGAGAAGCCGTGGTCGGGAAATAGAGGCCAAAAACCAGCAGTAGGGCGACAACAGCGGAGAGGTGCCCTGTTTTTGTCTGTGGAATCGATTGCATCGTAAACTTAGACACGAACCGTTAACCCACGGGATACTCAATCACCGATCTTTTTCTCAAGTTCATACGTTCTGGTAAACACCGTTGTTCTCGCGGTACCGGCTGATGGTGGCGCTTAACACCTGCTCCAGGATTTTCATCTGCTTTTCCGGCGCACAAAGAGATTGAGCACGTTTTGGAGCGCCACCAGACAAATCTCTGCGCACATCCGTCTCCACCAGCAGTTGTTTTAGTGCATGGGCCAAGGCCTCGACGTTCTCTGGAGTGACGAGAATACCGCAGGAGTCATCCACGATTTCGAGGGCGGCTCCTATTCTGGTACTGACTACCGGCAGGCCGGCGCCAAGCGCTTCTACAAAAACGATCCCAAAGGGTTCGGGAGACCCGACATTAGGTTGGCAGAAGATGTCCGCGGCGGCCAACAACCGCTCCACATCTGTCCGTTGCCCCAGAAAGCGCACACGATCGCTGATCCCCAAACGCGCCGCTTGTTTCTGCAAGCCAGCGAAATACTGGTGTTCGGGCGGAAGCTGTGGACCACCGACAATCCAAGCAACCCAACCGGGAACCTGCGCCAGTCTGGCCAGTGCGTCCAGATGAAGAACATGCCCTTTCCAAGAGTCCATCCGGCTCACCTGGATAATCACGACCGCTTCTGCGGGTGTCTGCAACTCAGATCGGGTGGCGGTGCGGTCCTGAGCGGAAAACTGTTTGGGCCGTGAAACTGGAAAATATATTACCTGGCTCTCCACTCCGGGATAAATGTTTGCCAGACTGGTTTGCGTATAGCGGCTGTTACAGATCGCATAATCTGGAAGTGCTCTGCCCGCCCATCGCTCGAACCAGTGCCGCCCAGAGAAGATATTATGCTGGTAAAACACCAGCGGAAGGCCGACACGCCGCACTACTGGCCCGAAGATGAACTGGTTCCAGATTGAATGGCAAACAACCACATCGTAGTTTCCTTCTTGAAGCAATTTCCGCAACGCCCCTCGGGCGCGTAGTACGGTCCAGGGATACCTCATCCGGACCTTTCCCAGCCAATGGATCGTGGCGTTCTGGGCCTGCAACTCCTGGCTCAGTATTCCGGAGTAGCACAGGGCGAACTCCGGTTCCATGCTGGGGCAGAGGGAGCGGAAGCGCGCAAGGGTAATAAGATATGTCTGAATTCCCCCAAAAAGGTCGCCACCATAAAGATGAAGCACCCGCATTAAATCAGCTCCGCCTGGCCGGGAGAGAGCCACGCGGTATGCGGCCATGGATCAGCCATGGCTTCCTCCAAGGGCTCGATGAACTCCCGAACATGCAACTGGGGATGATAGCCGGCTCTTCGTTGTCCAACCTGAGAATGGTCCAGGCCGAATCCCTTATAACCATTGCTTAACAGAGCATCCACGACTTCGCCTATGGTGCGGTGCCGCTCCGCGAGTTGAGGCGGATGCAGTTCGAGAATGATGCTGCGATAGCGGTGCCGCTTTAATCCTGCTTGCATCCCTGCCAGAACCATGTCCTCGGCTCCTTCCACGTCAATCTTTATCAAGTCAACGCTCTCCAGCCCGACTTCATCCAGCACCGAATCAAGTGCCCGAGATCGGACTTCGCATATGGTGGGTGCTGCTGAGCTATCTTGGACCAGCTTGGAAGTCCCATAATGCAACACAGCTTCATGTTGCAACGCAAGAACCAGATTGTTATTGCGGTCAGCCGCAGCCAGCTCAAAGATCTGCACCTGTTCAAGCTGGTTGCGTTCCACGTTGGCCTTCAGCCTAAGGAATGCCCGGGGATCGGGTTCGAGAGCAACAATTCTGCCTGCGGTCCCAACCAAATGAGCGGCCATCAGGCTGAAGAATCCCCAGTTGGCCCCGACATCAACGAAACTCATTCCGGGCCGCAAAACAGCCCGCGCAAAGGCGCTTTCCTGCGCTTCATAGCAGCCGGCGAAGAAGACCTGGGTCGCGACATTGTCGCGGAGAAAACACTGGAACGTATAGCCGCCCAGTTCTCGGGGCATCCGGGCCACAAATGGTTTTTGGCGGCTGCGCCGAAACCAGCAAATGACGTGATACTTGCCGGCGGGCATCCGCCGAGTCACCTTGGCAATCAAATTGACCCACAACGGAGCCGCTTCCAGTTCACAACAGGTGCTGTCTCGGTCAGTTGAAACGGCTTGAAGAGACTGCATTATATCAGTATAACAGCTCGCCATTTTTTGGCGAGGAGGACACTGCGAACAGATGCTCACAGAATGTGCCAAGGCGTGTCAGCCGCCGATAGCACGCTCTGTCTCGACCCACTGGGGAATCAAGATGCAGGTGAGGAACGCTATTATTGTACCCAAGATGACGCCCGTCAGCCCAATTCTTTGTATGAGAACGACGGAGAGGGCCAAATTCACAGCCGCTGCGGCAATCGAGTAAGTCATTTGTGTCTTCAATCTGCCACAGCTTGCCAGGACAATCGCCTGGAAACTCATCGCAGCGCTGATGACACTCCACACTCCCATCCAGAGCAAGAGCCCGAGTGTAGGGACCGCTTCGCTGCCAGCCCAGTTTGCAATCATCCGTTGACCAAATAACACCAGCGGCACTCCCAACACCAAGGTTGATCCGATGCTGATAGCAAAATTCGTCCGAAAGCTGCGGCGGACCCACGCTTTGTCACCACGAGCAAACGCTTCAGCATATGCAGGCCAAAACGAAGGGCCTGCCAGCATCTGGAAAATCGTTGTGTAGCTGAACAATCTCAACGTCACACTATAGGGCGTCACCGCTTTGGCGCCAAGGAAGTGGGCAATGATGAGGTTGTCGGTCTGGAACACGGCTAGGGCCGCCAATTGGATGACAAAAAACATGCCTCCCAGCCCCCCTAGCTTCCTAGTTGACTCCCGAGTTATCGCTGTGAAACTTGGAAGCAACCAGGGTTTGGACCTCCCAAATACCCATGCAGCGCTTATTACGCTGACGAAGAGCGCTGATCCAGAAACCGCTATGACTAGAGATACTAATCCACTTTTTATGTACGTGACGGAGACGAGAGCAGCGAGGCCGAGGAGGCTGCCAGCAGTGGTCCACGCATTCGCAACTGCAACTTGTTGATATGCGCCATAAATCCTGCCGATGGAAGAGAAGGGGAGGTTTAGAGCAAAAATTACAAATGCGACTGCAACAGCAGGTGCAACTTCTGCCCGCGCCTGCACAGTCTGCACGTTAAACACCCGGTTCCAAGGCACTCGATGCCAAAGTGCGAAGAATACGCTTCCGAGGAGCGCTGCAACGGCGGCCATGAGCCAGAATGCTGAGGCAACGTAACTCTGTGCCAAGTCGCGCCGGTCCTTGGCGTATGTTTCAGAAATTGCAGTTGTAAGGCTGTTGCTCATTCCAAAGTCCGCCAGGGTAATCCATGCCATGGCGGTGCTAATCGTCACCCAGACACCGTAACGCTCTCCCCCCAAATACCTTACTGCTAGCGGGACGGAGATGAAGCTAACAATGATTGCCACCCCTTTCCCCGCCAGACCAGAAACCATGCCTTGAAGGATGCGCACATAGCGGCGCTGATGGTCATTGGCGATCTGGCCTTTGCCGAGAGCAAGGCGGATGTAGCGGCCTGCAGCAGGTATGATTGTGTTCATTTGCAAGGCCAGAGGGCTAGTTCAGGCTTCTTTCATGGGTTTTGGCAGTGAACGAGTTGCACTTCTACGATATGGCGCATGAAACTCCCGCTGCGTAGACGACAAATTGCTGAAAGATGGATAGAAAAAATCTCCAACCGCCCATATCAAGGCGAGATCGGCCGCCCAGACGGCGGAGAACACGAATGGCGGATAGAGAATGGACTTCGCGCCGATTAAGTAATTGCCAAACGCCAGTAAAGACAGGGTCAGGATTGTCAGTAAAAGCATAAAGACTCCTTCAAAGGCGCTCTGGCGGCTGTTGCGTTTCCAGAATGCCGCGCAATCGGGAGGTAACGGTCACCAGCGGAATGGATAGCGCCAGCAGGAAAAAACTCCTCAGAGTTTCAGGCTGAAGCGCTGCCGGAACTTTGACCGCGCTGTGGACCAGCCATGGAGAGATGGCCAGCGTCACCAAGCCGCCCATGACCCCCAGCAGAAGCATCAGCAACAGCGCCATCCAGGCCAACGGAGGAATGGAATGCTCCTCATTCGCTGCCAGTTTGTCGGCCACCAGCTTCGTCAACGCCTGGCCGATACCCAGGTCAAACAGGCTGAAATAACCGACCGCAATCCACGCCAGCGACAGAATTCCGAGACTCGCTACGCCCATTCCCCGAATCAGCAGAGGGATGGCAACGACGCCCACGGCCATGGGCAACATCCGGCCGAGGATATTCCAGATGGTGTTGCGCGCCAGCAATCGGCCGCTAGTCAGACGTGAGATCGGTTTCGCAACGCTCATGAGTGTCTGTGTGCCCCAACCACTTTCATAGGTACGTTCGGGCTTGTGCGGTCTAGCGATAAGTAATGAAATGACGTCCTCAAGATCGGGTAATCAAGCTGCATTCACGCGTAGACCGTAATTTGATCATGCCTCAAGGTCTGGAGATTTGTGGCTGCGGAACAAATAAAACCGAAACAGTTGGAGCCGGGCGGTAAATTGGGGATCCTCCTTGGCTCGCTCCACTGCTTCCATCCAAGACGCCGCCAGGCTTGCCACCATAAGCGCTAGAATTGCAAGGGTGAGCACGATTAGCAGGCGATGTGGGCCGGACTTTTTCTCTGGCGGCGTAGCTTTGTCCAACTGTTGCACAATAAGAGCGTCTCTAGTTTCGTCAATTTTTGCCGCCTCGTATTGTTTTGCCAACAATGCGAACAACGCTTCGTGATACTTCACATCGCGCAGTTTGCGGATATATTCGAGGCCGGCCGTGGGAACGTTTTCTATAGGCACGTCGGCAACGGATCTTTTCCCCTGACCACGTTCCAGCCGGTCGAGTTGAGCTCGCATGGTAGTGAGCTCCTGTTCGGCCAGCACCAGATCGGGGTTCTCGGTTGTGGCAAAAGAGCGCATGGCCTGGACCTTGACTTCTTGTGCCGCTATGCTTGCCCGCAGCGATGTGACCGACTCAATCATGGCCCTGGACTGGCTGTCGAGCAGGATAAGTCCAGTTTTCTCCTGGGTCTGCTTGAGGGCCACTTCGGCATCGGCCAGACTATCGTTCGCCATTTTTACTTCACGTTCAAAAAAGAGTCTCCGCTTGCCCGCCTCAGTCTCATTCAGGATTTTGGTAAGTTTCTCCAATTCCTCCGCGTAACCGTTCGCGAGATCTGCCGCCTGTTGCGGATTGCGGTCATCCACGGAAATGGAAATTACCCCGTCTTTTCCCGTAACTATCTCAGTCCGATCTGCCAATTTACGGCGGGCATCAATACGCAGTTTTTCCTTGTATACAGTCATCAAGGAAAATCGGTCGATCAAGGCATTGGCCACGGTGTCGCTGCGCAGCATGGCAGCATAAATGTCGCTTGGACTGCGCAATCCCAGGCCCTGCCCGGCCAGCGCTGCCAGAGGGCCGAGTTGTTGGCTTATCGCAGCCATTGCGCCCATGGATTGGTTTTGCTGAGGTGGTAAGATTTTGGAGTTTCCGGTGTAAGTATTCGGCAACAGTAAAACAATGATGACAGACAATATTACGGCGACACCCACGAACTTGAGAATGAAAGACTTGCGCTTCGCCAACAAGATCAGTGGTTCCGGAAAGCGAATGATTTCCGCCTGCTCACCGTGCTCCACGGGCGGGGCTTCTTCAGCCACTCTCACATGCACTTCGGCCTTTTGAACTTGCGCCATGTATTTCTAAGCATTCCTTAACGGAAAATAGTACCGATTCCCCCGGCCGCAAGACCGAACTGTCCGAGTATGGTTGCCCAATCTCGCAATGCCGCGCGAGCTGCGGCTCCAGTTCGCAGTTTTTCCGGGACCACAATTGTATCGCCCGGCATAAGTCTTAGGGTATCAAAATTGAGGCTAATGAACCCACGATGTTGTTGCCGGCTCACGGTGGAGCCATCGGCGCGAATCACAAATTCACGGCCTTTATCGCCGTCTCTCCTCGCTCCACCAGCCAGCCGAAGGTAATCAGCCACGGTCTTGCCAGGTTTGAAAACGAAGGCGCCGTTGTCATAAACCGACCCAATTACGCCCACAGTCGCTGGCCGGAACGGAACCAGCAAGCGGTCACCATCTTCCAGCACCAGTTCGGGCAGCGCTTCCGCACCGGTCGCGGTCGGCTTTATCTCCAGCACGATACGACCGGTGGATTTCAGCCGTCTCATCTTTTCCACTAGATTTTGCTGTGCGTCAGTGGCCGCTTTCGCCGTAGCCGCATCCGAGGTGTCTCCGACGTACGCGTTGGCCGCGGTGTTACGCTGAACGGACCGGCTCAGATCATTGACGTATTCATCCAAACGTTGCTGTTGGTCTACACGGGTGGACTCGCGCGTGAAATCTGCTCCGTAGAGATAAGCCTGAGGCGTCAATCCGCCGATTCGTGTGGCGAGGTGACGCAATGTCTCTCCCGGCTGCACCTGGTAAACGCCCGCCTGTTTGACCTCGCCTTCCACGTGTACAAACTTGCTTTGCTGTCCAATGGGGACCTGAATATCCGCCTGAGAAAAGATAGTCACCACATCACCGGCTTGGAGAACCAAGTTCTGTTCGGGGTCGCCCTCGATCGCCTTTCCCAAATTAAAGGGCAGCAGATGGGAGGAGAGATCCTGGGGATTGAAGCGCTGAATCACGGCATACTGCCAGTTGATCTCTGCGGCCACCCGCTTTACGTCGTTCTTCAGTTCGGCCTGACCAATACGTGTTTCAGCAGTCTGAGGAGTAACTGCAAGCTGGTTTTGCCGCCTCCAATATTCATCTGTAACGAGAAAATTCCGTTCAGGAATTAGGTCGTGTACGCGCATGCCCTCATGCCAGGGATAATGACCGGGCACGGCAACGTTCCCACGCAGGGTTACCGTCTTCTCAAATCTGGAAGATATCGGCAAAAAGCGGACAACGTCACCATCGTGCAGTTCACGCGCAAGCCCCTCTTGGTCCAGAGGAAATTCGTCTGTTTCACGAATCTGGCGATTCTCTATTCGCTCCACTACGGCATGCCCTCCCCTCGCCGTATTGGTCAAGCCGCCGGCGTACGCGATCACTTCCCCGAGCGTGTCCTTGTCTCTCAATTCGTAAATCGCAGGAGTATTCACGCTCCCCGCTAGAGCCACCAGCGGTCCCACCGGCGGAATATAGATCACGTCACCGGCCTCGAGCTTCGCATCCTTGGACTTGTCGCCCTTCGTGATCAAGTCATATAGATCGAAGGTGGTGACAATTTTGCCGTTACGTTTCAGCTCAATTCGGCGCATCGAGCCGCGTTTCGAGGGGCCGCCTGAAGCAAAGAGCGCGTCAACCAGTGAGCTCAAAGAACTGATCGTATAGGATCCCGGCCTCTTCGCCTGACCGACGACAAAGACTTGCATCGAGCGCAACCGGCCCAGGCTTACACTAAGCTGAAAATTCTTGAAAATGCGCCCGATTTCAACCTGCAGGTAATTTTGTAGATCCGCGTACCTTACCCCCGCGACGCTGAAAGTGCCCACTTTGGGGATATAAATGGTCCCAGTACGATCCACGACGGCTTGCCAATTGAAATCAACCTGTCCCCACGCTCTAATCAACAATTCATCGTCAGGCCCGATAATGTAGTCTGGCGGAACCTGGACGCGATCCAGAGGTGCAAACGTAGAAGGCACGTTTTCGAATAGATTCTGACCAAAGATGGGCAGCTTGATTCCCAATGAATTTTCGGCAAATTGTTGGAACTCTAGATCCGGCTCGAGCTGAACCGCTGGCTCAGTTTGCGGCGGTTTCTTTTTCAAACCTTGCCCCTGCTCCGCTATTTCCTGGGCCGGCGTGACATTGGTAATTCGTGGCGTAATAACGGGCTGTCTTTGCGGCATCGGCACCGAGACAGGTGATGTCTGCACCGGCTGTTCTGCCTGTTCTCCGGGTAACAGTGGGTTTTGAGTTTCTTGCGACTGCGCCAGCACAGACGTGGGGATACCTAAGAAAAGCGCAATTAGGATTGCTACTCTTAGAACTACGCCCCTCGCGCCGTCAGAAAGATAGG
>WNFP01005763.1_pt1 | contig 13286 bp, 11 predicted proteins | sample 5400201 | NCBI WGS metagenome assembly WNFP01 (sample SAMN13153355, study PRJNA577476) | soil metagenome | isolation source: 115 cm saprolite under Madrone tree | place: USA:California | collected 2016-06-14
GCCAGCGACGCGAGATTCTTATCGGCGCTCGCCTGGTTCCACGGATTTGTGCCGAGGCTGACCTTCGCGCGCACGGCCGAAGCGCTCACGCTGACCGAATAAACGCATTCCGGATGCAGCAGGTATGGAATGAATTTGTTGTAACCTTCCAGGTCCAGATCGCTGACGTCAAAAAAGATAACCTTGTCCCGCGCTTCCGCACGGTCGCGGAGAATTTCAATCGAGCGGCGATGACGCTCGAGCAAGGGGCCCAGGTGCTTCGCCACAAATGGCAAGTGAATCATTTCCGGGAGCGGACGATAGGCCAGTTCTGGAATAATGCGGGCAGGGAGACCGTCTTCAGGCGCCGCCTCAATCACAAGGGCTAGCTGCGTGGCGGGTTCGGCGATTTCCACGGCAGCCTGCGGCGTAGGGTACTGCGCGCCGTCAATGATGTCGCCCCAATGAATCAAATCGTCCAGCGGACGCGTATCAAATCCGAATTTCTCCTTCGCCACCGTGGCGATGAGTTTGGTGCACGAGCGGTAGTCCGGCTCATAATACATGTGCGGGCCGGGATGTTCTCGAAAATGCCGGGCATCCTCCGGAGTGAGGAACGCGCTTTGGTGATGATCGAACCACCAGGTCAGTTTCGGTGAGTTCGAATACTTGAAGTCCACGATCACATTCTCATCGCCGTCGAATAACCCGCCCTCCCAGGGATGAGCGGCACGATGCGTCATGCCGCTGAAATGGAATTCGGCGGAGGAGTCGAAGCGTTCGCGGTAGAAACGGTAGAAGAGCGCGGCGGAGGCGGTGCCATCGAAGCAGCGATCGTGAAAACAGAGCCGTACGCGGGTCATGTCGAGCTCTTAACAATGCAAGCAGGTCATTCGGAAGTCAAGCAGAAATGCGCGCAAGCAAACGCGCGATTTTCTCGAGTCTACCCACTAATACCATGACGGGTCGATCGGCAAAGTCAGCTAAAATCGCGCGCGATGCCTGACATTCTCCATCTGCCGGAAAGGAAAGTCTCGGCGGCGAGCGAACCGCCACGGCTATTTGACTGGCCTAGGCAGATTACCCCCGCGGAGCGCAAATCGCTCCTCGCCGGCGGGCTCGGGTGGATGCTGGACGCCATGGACGTAATGCTGTATTCGCTCGTGCTCGCCTACCTGATCCGGGAATTCTCCATGGACACGCGCACGGCCGGTTTTCTGAATTCCCTTACTCTGGTGGCGTCCGCCATTGGCGGACTGTTGTTCGGCGTCGTAGCCGACCGCATCGGGCGCACGCGTTCCTTAATGGTCTCGATCTTGGTGTATTCCCTGGCCAGCGCGGCTTGCGCGTTTTCGCACTCGGTCACGCAATTGGCGGTGTTTCGTTTTGTGCTCGGCCTGGGCATGGGCGGTGAATGGACCGCCGCAGCCGCGCTCATCGCGGAAACGTGGAGGCCGGAACATCGTGGGAAGGCGCTCGGTGTGATGCAATCGGCATATGCGATCGGCGAAGCGATCGCTGCCCTAGTAGTACGTCTGGTGCTGCCAAACTTCGGCTGGCGCGCGGTTTTTTTGGTTGGTGTTCTACCTGCGCTTCTGGTGTTCTGGATTCAATCCAGCGTGCCGGAACCAACCCTTTGGAGCGAACGGCGGCTGGTCCGCACGCAGCGGCCACCGCTGCGGCTCCTGCTCTCGGGCAAAGTCCTGCGCACCGGACTGCTGGCAACGGCCATGAACACCTGCTGCCTGTTCGGATACTGGGGCTTGTTCACTTGGATTCCTGCGTATCTGTCTCTTCCGCCGGCGCAAGGCGGCCGCGGCCTCAGCCTGGTGAGAACAACGACATTTTTCCTGGTGCTGTGCGCGGGGAAATTCCTGGGATACACAGCTTTCGGTTTCTTCGCCGATGCGTGGGGCCGCAGAAAGTCTTATTTCGCATACCTGCTAATTGCCGCCATGCTGGTACCAATCTACGGAATGACCAGCCGCCCCACCTTGCTGTTGCTTCTCGGGCCCCTTGTCGCGTTCTTTGGAACGGGATTTTTTTCAGGATACGCCGCGATCACCAGCGAGATTTTCCCCGGCGAAATCCGCGCGGCGGCCATGGGCCTGAGCTACAACGTTGGGCGCGGGATCTCGGCGATTGCGCCGTTCGCTGTCGGCGCTCTGGCCATTAAGCACGGTATTGGCCCAGCTTTTTTGCTGCAGGCGGGGGCCTTCCTTGTTGCGGCTATGCTTTCTCTGATGCTGCCGGAAACCCGCGGGAACCGCTTGACGTAAGTTACGCGACAGCAAAGTGCACGGCAGACAACGCACCGCCGGCATGTAAGGTAAAAGTCAGCGCCGTATATGGCGCGCGCGCCAGCGTCTTCTGAAAATCGAGACTGTCGATGTACAAACGCTTAGGCACCCTCCTTGTCAGGATGCTTACGTGCAGCGGTTCTCTTCGGAAAGGATAGGGCCCCAGCGAAACCATATGCGGCCCGTCCGGATGCAGTTCCCAGTCGACTTCGCTGCCCTGGTTATCCACGGGAACGTTCTCGATGGTCGCGTCGTGCAGGGCGCTACTCATGCAAAAGTAAAGTGAGAGGCGATCCAAGGCTTCGAGCCGCCGCGAATCGCTCTCCAGCAATTTGTCCTGGACCAGGTCCTTCATTACTTCATCACCGCGAAGATCCACCTTTAGCCGTAATTGCTGCAGTTTCAACCCCTGCAAAAAGCCGCTGACTAGCTCCGTCTCCGTGGATTTCACATACTTGGCGGAAAAACCAGGAATTGTCGCGCGCGCCCGGTCGTACAAACCCGACGCGTGCATGCTCACCAACAACCCAGCGTAGCGATTGCACTTGACTACGCGTTCGATTCCCCGCTGATAAAGCTGGATATGTGCGTCGGTGGGAAGGGACATGAAGCTATAGGGTAAACGCGTCTTGGGGTCGATTTGCGGCTGCAACTCCCATTCCTGCCAGCCATTGTCGTGTTCGCTGGCTGCCAGCTGCAACGATTCGAAAAGCTCCGGTCGCCGAAAAAGCTCGTTCCCCCATTCGCGCGCAAAAAAACCGGACAATACCGCGTGATCCGTTTGCCGGATCAGAACAAGTTCATCGCCTTGTTCTTGAACGATCATTTCGCGGTCTCGTTAGCAGTTGCCTCGAAGGACTATTATGCGCTGCGTTATGCCGGCAATCCAGTGCCGCCCGGCGAGCCAAGCAGCGTCGCGAAATTCCAACCCTTCAACAGCTAAAACATATACTATGTTGAAACTGTTCTGCGCGGGGGCTTCAGCGTTCCAAGCAAGCTCGAAACAAGCAAGGTTGCCGACGGTTTGTGTAGGGCTTGAGGAGGCCCAGAACAGATGCGCTCGAAGCAAACGGGTTTTTCTATAATCGAACTGTTAATTGTAGTCGTAGTTATCTTGGTTATCGCGGCGATTGCCATCCCCAATCTTATCCGCTCGCGCATGGCTGCCAACGAAGCCTCGGCGGTTGCCTCCCTGCGTGCCATAAATACTTCGCAAGTCGTCTATCAGTCCACCTACGGCCCCAGCTTCGCCGGTCTCTCCAAACGTGCCTACCGGGACTTCTTCCTGCCTGATCGATTCTGCCCTGGCCAGCGGAACCAAGAGCGGCTACACCTTTCTGTACACTCCCGTCTCCGCAGGCGCGATCGTAATCAGCTATAGTATTAACGCTGACCCGACTTCTTCCGGTGCCTCCGGGCAGCGCCATTTTTTCAGCGACGAAACGAATTTAATCCGCGTGAACGCCGCCGCGGTGGCCAGCAATACCGATTCCCCGATATAGCTGCCCGCTATAGCTGGAAGATCCGGCTCTTTCTCCAGCCTCGATCTGATCGCCATGCTGGACGACTGCATATATAATGAATCCTGTCCACCTGCGGGAGTGGCGGAACTGGCAGACGCGCAAGACTTAGGATCTTGTGGCCGAAAGGTCGTGGGGGTTCAAATCCCTCCTTCCGCACCATACCTTGTTTGAATCTCCGTGAAACCGCGCGTTTGCGGCGTTCGACTCAGTGGATCTCAGGTTCGGGGATCGGTGCGGTGCCTTCAAGAAAATCGAAATCGCATCCTTCGTGTGCTTGCTTGATGTGCTGCAGAAACAATTTGCCGTAGCCGCGTGGGTAGAGACCGGCTTTCGGGCGCCATGCTGCTCGCCGCTGGGCCAATTCCTCGTCGCTCACCCGCATATTCAGTTGGCGCGCGACGACGTCCAGCTCAACGACATCACCTTCCTTCAGCAGCGCGAGAGGCCCACCAACAAAGGATTCCGGCGCCACGTGCAGCACGCACGCGCCGTAGCTTGTGCCGCTCATGCGCGCGTCGGAGATGCGCACCATGTCGCGTACACCCGCTTTAAGAAGCTTTTGTGGGATGGGCAGATTGCCCCATTCGGGCATGCCCGGCGCGCCCTTGGGGCCGGCGTTGCGCAGAACCAGCACGTTGTTTGCGTTTACATCGAGAACGGGATCATCGATCCGGGAATTCATTTCGTCGTAGCTGTCAAAGACGATGGCACGCCCTGCGTGCTTCCACAGGGCAGGTTCGGCGGCTGCAGGTTTGATGACCGCGCCGCTGGGAGCCAGATTGCCGCGCAAAATAGCCAAACCTCCGGATTCGAGGACGGGATTATCGGTACCGCGAATCACGTCGCCGTTGAAGATTTCCGAGCGTGCGATATTTTCGCCCAGAGTTTTACCGGTGACCGTCAGAGAATGAAGATCCAGGTGAGAAGCGAGGGCTTTCAGCAGCGCCGGCAGAGCGCCCGCGTAGTAGAAATCCTCCATCAAATACTTCCCGCTGGGGCGCAAATTCGCGAGCAACGGCGTCTTGCGGGAAAGTTCATCGAAGCGGTCGATGGTCAGCTTGATTCCGGCGCGCCCGGCCAGCGCAATCATATGAATCACGGCGTTTGTGGAGCCGCCAAGGGCGAGCACCGCAGCGATTGCGTTGTTGAATGAAGCTTCGCGCAAAATGTCACGCGGCTTGAGGTCCTCCCAAACCATTTCCACGATGCGGCGCCCGGATCGACTTGCCATTTTGGGATGATTAGCGTCAACCGCAGGAATGCTGCTGGCGCCGGGCAAAGAAAGGCCAAGGACTTCCGCCACGCTGGTCATCGTAGAGGCAGTGCCCATGGTCATGCATGTCCCCGCGGAGCGCGCGATGCCCTCTTCGATTTGCATCCAAGCTTGCTGATCGATATTGCCGGCGCGCCGCTCCGCCCAATATTTGGAGACGTCCGAGCCGCTGCCAAGAATCTGGCCGCGCCAGTTGCCCCGGAGCATCGGACCTGCGGGAACAAAAATGGCGGGAAGATTCGCACTGATCGCGCCCATAAGCAGCGCGGGCGTGGTTTTATCGCATCCCCCGAGGAGCACGCAACCGTCCGCGGGATAGGAACGCAGCAGCTCCTCGGTCTCCATGGCCAGGAAATTGCGATACATCATCGTGGTCGGCTTCTGAAATGTTTCGCCGAGAGTAATGGCGGGCATCTCCACCGGAAATCCGCCGGCTTGCCACACGCCGCGTTTCACATCTTCCGCGCGTTCGCGCAAGTGGCTGTGACAGGGATTGATGTCGCTCCAGGTGTTAATGATCGCGATGACCGGCTTGCCGGCATAATCGGCTTGCACGCAACCCATGGATGCGGCGCGCGAGCGATGCCCAAACGAACGCAGGTCATCAGGGCCATACCAGCGATAACTGCGCAGAGACTTGGGATCCTTAGGCGGCATCGGCTTCGGAAGGTTTGTATTCTGGTACGCGCCGCATGCGGAGTCAAACGGTAAGCCTCCGAACTCTAGTTTTTTACAGGTTGACACCCCATCAAACCCTGAATAGCCTCACAGTCTCGCGGCCACTTGGCTCTTTCGCGGCCCAGAATGGTCAGTGAACGAGGTCGGACTTCGGTATGAAAGCCGCACTTCCCAAACAGGGTAGCCCTCCTACCGATTCAATCGGTGCGGAGGCGCTCGACGTCGGGCAAATCTCTCCGGTGGTCGCAGAAGTTCTGGCCGCGACCCCGATGATCGACATTCATACCCATCTGTTCGCTCCCGCCTTCGGCAAGCTCGGTTTGTGGGGTATCGACGAACTCCTTACTTACCACTACCTCGAGGCTGAATTGTTCCGCTCCTCGCAGACCTCACCTGAACAATATTTCGCTCTTTCCAAAACGCAACAAGCCGATGCCATTTGGCGTGCCCTGTTTGTCGAAAACACGCCCATATCCGAGGCCACACGAGGCGTTGTCGCTGTCCTCAAGGCTTTCGGCTTGCCCACCGACAGTTTGGACCTGGCCGAAGCGCGCGCCTTTTTCCAAACCCAATCCCTCGACGCCCACATTCAGCGCGTCTTTGATCTGGCCGGAGTCAGCCTCGCGGTGATGACCAACGACCCTTTGGACCCTGTGGAAACTTCTGCCTGGCTAAGCGGCGTTCCCGAGCATCCGCAATTTCGCGCCGTGCTCCGGCTCGACAAAATTCTTACGCACTGGGCGGCGAACTGGCAAATGCTGGCCGCGCAGGGTTATCAGGTGGACGCGCAAGCTTCGCTAAAATCCGCCGCCGAGGTCCGGCGCTTCCTCTGTGATTGGTACAAACGCATGAGGCCCGTGTACATGGCTGTTTCCCTTCCGGATACTTTTTTCTATCCGGCGGAGACTCTCGGCAATCGTCTTCTGGCGGAAGCTGTCCTTCCTTCTTGCCGCGAACTCAACCTTCCGCTCTCTCTTATGGTGGGCGTGCGTTCGCAAGTGAATCCGTCCCTGCGCCTGGCTGGCGACGCGGTTGGCCGGGCGGACCTGCGCTCGCTCGAAAATCTCTGCCGCGCTTTTCCGCAGAATCGTTTCCTGGTAAGCGTGCTGAGCCGCGAGAACCAGCACGAACTGTGCGTCTACGCGCGTAAGTTCAGCAACCTCATGCCCTTCGGCTGCTGGTGGTTCCTCAATAATCCGTCCATCATCGAAGAGATTACGCGAGAGCGCATCGAGATGCTGGGCGCCGGCTTCATTCCACAGCATTCCGACGCTCGCGTTCTCGAGCAAGTGATCTACAAATGGAATAACACGCGTCGCACTCTCGCTCCCATCCTCTCGAACGCTTATCGCCTGCTGGCTGAAGACGGTCGCAGCGTCACGCGCAACGATATTCAGCGCGATGTCACGCGCTTATTCCGTTCTAACGCAGAAAGCTGGATGAATTTCAATGGGCGCTGACGCCCTCTATTCTTGCCCGAGGAGCGAAAAATGAAGAAAGTTCTCGTATCCTTTTTGCTGGCCACACCCCTTCTGCTCGCCGCGCAAGCGACAGCGCCGGAAGGGTTCGAGCACTGGACCACGGCCGACCTGGGGAGGGTCGGGCAGGATCTCACCACGGCGGCCGCGTCCGATCCTCATCATTTTGCCGTGAAACAGCTTGGTGATTTTCCCAACGAGGCCGTCCTGCTAGTCCACCGCGAAGCCGATGGCCAGGCCGAATGGCATGAAACCCAGATCGACATCTTTTTCGTCCAATCCGGTTCCGCAACGCTGGTGGTGGGTGGAACCTATTTGAACGGAGAGACGGTTGCACCCCACGAAAAACGCAACGGAACCATTCAGGGCGGCGTTCGTCAGAAGCTCTCTGCCGGCGACATCGTGCGCATCCCGGCGCGCACCCCGCACCAAGTCCTCCTCGAGGGCGCCCACGAATTCACCTATTTCGTGGTCAAAGGAAAAGGATATTAGCGCAAGCGCCGCGCCTCGCGTCAGCGATAGGAGGATACGAAGCTTTGGTAGGCTGCTTGGGATTTCTCCGCCGTGAGAATTTCGGACGAAATTAGGAGGCGGTACCGGAACGTCGCGCTTTGATTTGGTGCGAGGGAGAAATTTAGTTCCTGCTTGCCGTTGCTGAAGATTTTTTGGCCGAGGGGATTCGCCGCGAAGAGGCCGTAGCCGCGAGCGTGCCAGTAGGTGGGGAAGCCGGGATTCGCAGGATGGTCGAGGATGGTGATGGTGACCGGCTCATCTCCGAGTTGGCCGCTGAGATTGCACCAGCGGCCGCGCGTGCCCCAAGCGGCATCGCCTTTTTTCCCTTCGCTGGTTAGATAGACTCCATTGACGCCGGTGTTGTCGAGCTTGGCCACGCTGGTCGCACGGCCGCTGGCGTCGGTGAATCCTTCGGCCTTGTCGGAGGGAGCTTCCAAGGGGCGAGCGACCCGCATGCCGAGAACACCTTCCTTGTCGTCATGGAAGACGACTTTTTCGCCGGGAGCTTGCAGTGTCGTGATGCGGTCGATACTGCGGAAATTCGGCCCGCCTCGAAATACGAAACGCGTGTGCTCCTTGAGAATTAGCTGCTGCTTGCCGGTGATCCAGTCCGCCTCTATTTCCAGTTCACCTTGATCGGGTCCGCTCGTTGCCAGCGTGATTGTGCGGTGACGAATGTTTCCCATTTTGGGAGCGTCTTCGGGTTTGATGGCCTCCGAGTTGTTCCAGAAATCGAAACCGTTCACATTCCCATAATTGAACCAAAGCCCGGCCTGATGCGGATGATCAACACGCTCACCCGGGCGTGGCTCGAGCGGGAAGCCGCGCGTAACGACGGTGCCCTTGGCGGTCCGGAGAGGATAGAGGATCGGCTTGGCCAGCTTCTCGGGCCAGACGTAGGAGGTAAAAGGCTGGCCGTCGATGATAACGTCGACTTGGCGCTCGGTTTCGTGGGGGACTATGCGGATTCTTTCCGCGGGCGAATTCTGCCTTGCAGCGACACAGCACACCACGAAGGCAAAGAGGACAATTGCCGCGACTGTCCCACTACCAAGAGCGCGCATGCGGGGGGTTCGGCCTCCAAAGACGACGACACGAGAGGTGAGCGTCGTTTTACTAATTGAACCGGACGGTATGATGGCACAAGCGCAGGGCGGGGCGAAGTCAGAAAAATTCAAGCCGCATTCCAGAAAATCCAAAAGAAGGCCGCATCGTGTCCCCGACGTTCCGGTGTTCTTTTTCGTTATACTACGCCCCGGACTTGCGGTATCACTGGGAAATGATCCCTGAAAACACAAAAGAAGCGCTGAAGTCCAAAACCGGCCTGGTTGACATTGCGCACGTCACACGCCGTCGCATAGCCCGCCGACTGCTTCCGTTTCTCTTCGTACTGTACATCGTCGCGTTTCTTGACCGCATGAACGTGAGTGCCGCCGCACTGCAGATGCCGGGCGACCTGGGCTTCAGCGACCGCGCCGTTGGCCTCGGTGCCGGTATCTTCTTTCTCGGTTATTTCCTATTGCAAATTCCCGGTGCGCTAATTGCCGAACGCCGGAGCGCTCGCCGCTGGATTGCTGGCATCATGATCTCCTGGGGAATACTGACCGTGCTGATGGCCTTCATCCACACGGTTCGCGAATTTTACATCGTGCGTTTTGTCGTCGGCGCTGCTGAAGCCGGCTTCTTTCCGGCGGTGGTCGTCTACTTGACGCATTGGTTTCGCGCCGCGGACCGCGCGAAGGCCGTAGCTGCCTTTTATGCGGCCATGCCGCTTTCTTTTGTCATTGGGTCACCCCTCGCGGGCTTGCTGCTGGGTCTCTCCTGGCTCGGTCTGCGTGGCTGGCGGTGGCTCTTCATCCTTGAAGGAGTCCCCGCGGTGCTGTTGGGTTTGATCACTCTGGTTTATCTGACTGACTGGCCACCGCAAGCGAATTGGCTTCCTGCCGAGGAACGCCAGTGGATCACCGGCCAACTCGATCGAGAGAAAAAAGCGAAGCAGCAGGTTCGCTCCTATAGCATTTGGCAAGCATTGCGTCATCGCGACGTCATTTTGCTCACCTTCTGCTATTTCTTTGGGGTGACTGGAAGCTACGGAATCGCGTTTTGGCTTCCCACCATGCTGAAGCGCCTGTCCGGACAAAGCGATCTCAAAGTTACTCTTCTTGCCTCCCTGCCTTACTTGGCGGGCTTTCTGACCCAGCAACTGAACGGATGGCATTCCGACCGCACCCGGGAGCGCCGCTGGCATGCTGCTGTTCCCGTGTTGCTCAGCGGACTGGGGCTTCTTTTCGCCATCAGCTCCGGATCACACGTAGCGCCCTCAATCATTTTCTTTACCATGGTGGGTGCCGCGTATTATGCGTTCCATCCCGCGTTCTGGGCCGTGCCCACGGAGTTTCTGAGCGAGTCTGCGGCCGCGGCGTCCATCGGCTTGATCAATTCCGTGGGCAACCTTGGCGGGTTCTTGGGCCCGCTGATTATGGGTTATCTGGTTTCGCGCACGCGGTCCTTTACTGCCGGTCTGTGGTATCTGGTGGGCAGCTTTTTTGTCTCCGGGATACTAATGCTTACGGTTGGCGCGGGACGCCGGCAGCCTGCCCAGCAGAGGGACAACAGATTGCCAAGTCAGCTCGCTCAATCTCATGTTCAGGGCTAACCACTCCCCCTTACGCTGATGAAAAAAGTCTCGCTCTTCGTTTTGTCCGACCCTGATGAGCCGCAGCTCTCGATGCTCGATGAGTTGCGTGAAACCGCGAACGTGGTGATTGGAAATTCTCCGGATGCCTTTAAAAACGCCGCCGGCCGCGCCGAAGTCATTTTCAATTGGTCCGGTTCGCTCTCTCTAATTCGCGAAGTGTTCCTGATGTCGCCCGCCGTTCGCTGGGTTCATTCTCGCGCAGCCGGCCTGGAGCGGACGCTTTTCCCCGAACTCATCGCCAGCGACGTCACCATGACAAACGGGAGCGGCGTGTTCAGCCCCTCGCTAGGAGAGTTTGCTCTCGGCGCCATCCTCTATTTCGCCAAGGATTTTCGCCGCATGATTCGCAACCAAACGGCGGGCGTCTGGGAGCCGTTTGACGTACTGCCCGTTTCGGGCCAAACGGTCGGTATCGTCGGATACGGTGATATCGGCCGCGCGGTTGCTACAAGAGTTCGGGCCATGGGAATGAGCGTCCTCACGGTCAAGCGACACGTCCAAGCGAAAGGCCACTCCGACCCGCTTGCGGATCAAATTTACGGCCCGGATTACCTCATCGAGATGCTCTCACGCTGTGATTACATTGTCGTGGCGGCGCCTCTCAACGCCGAGACGCTCGGACTGATTGGCGAAGCCGAATTCGCGGCCATGAGGCCAAGCGCCGTAATCATCAACGTCGGCCGCGGCCCGGTGATCGAGGAACGCGCCATGATCCAGGCGCTTTCGAGAGGCAAGATCAAAGGAGCGGCGCTGGACGTCTTCGCGGAAGAACCGCTGCCCGAAGGGCATCCTTTTTACAAGCTGGAAAACGTCCTGCTCTCTCCCCATTGCGCGGACCACACACCCGACTGGCTGGACAACGCCATGCGTTTTTTCATCGCTCAATTCGAAAGATTCCGCCGAGGAGAGCCGCTGCTGAATGTCGTGGATAAAAAGTTAGGATACTGACTTTCGCGCGAGCACGACAGTTAGTATCTATCCTTCACCAAAAGAAGCCCCTCTTCACTTTCCGCTTCTCCCTTCGCCACTTTCGCGGTATGAAGGGTTCCTGCCCTCATCGAGGAGCCCATGAACCAAAGCGTCCGCGAAATCCTGAGCCTGTATAATCCCGCCGATCCGTTGGAGAAGGCCTCGACCATCCCCGCGCCCTGGTATCGCGACGCGCGCATTCACGAATTGGAACTCGCGGCCGTCTTCGGAAAAAGCTGGCAGGTCGCCGGCCGCCTCGATCAAGTTCGCGAAAACGGCGCGTTCTTTACCACCGACATCGCCGGCGAGCCCATCGTCGTCGTCCGCGGCGACGACGCGCAACTCCGCGCCTTCTACAACGTCTGCCGCCATCACGCCGCCGCCGTCGTCCCAGAATCCCACGGCCGCGCCAAACAGTTTCGCTGCCCCTATCATGGCTGGACCTACGGCATCGACGGAGCCCTGAAAGGCATGGTCGAATTCGACGGTGTCTGCAATTTCGACCGCGCGCAAAATGGTCTCGTGCCGGTCTACGTCGACGCCTGGGAAAATTTCATCTTCGTCAATCTCGATCCGCAAGCCGCGGCGCTGCGCAAGTTCCTCGCCTCCGTCCCGGAACTCGTTGCCCCACTGCAGCTCACGCAAAAGCTCCGATACTTCGATCGCCGCACCTATACCCTGAATTGCAACTGGAAAGTCTACGTCGACAACTATCTCGACGGCGGCTATCACGTCCCGCACGCCCACAAAGGCCTGAGCAGCGTCATCGAATACACCCAATACACCATCGAAAATTTCGAGCGCGCCTGCCTGCAATCCAGCCCGCTCTCCTCCGACTCCAAGTCCGCCGCCGGCGTTGCTGCCACGCGTCAGGGTCGCGCCTTCTATCTCTGGCTCTATCCCAACTTCATGATCAACGCCTACGAAGGCGTCATGGACGCCAATCTGGTCGTCCCTCTCGGCATCGATAAGTGCGCCGTAATCTTCGATTACTACTTCGCTGACGTCAGCGCCACCGCCGAAGCGCACAATCGTCAGAGCATCGCCGTCAGCGAAAAAGTTCAGGACGAAGACATGGCTATCTGCGATTCCGTGCAGCGCGGCCTCAACTCCCGCGCCTACGTGGCCGGACGCCTCTCCGTCCGCCGCGAAGCCGGCGAACACCTTTTCCATCGCCTGCTCCACGCCGATCTCACCGCCGCCATAAATAATGTAGAGGCCGGGCTTCAGCTCGGCCAGCGCGTTGCGACCAAAGCGTTGTAGGGCGCGCATGCGCCCCAGCCCTCTTCACTCAAATATTACTGTCTTGTTCTCATACAGCATGATGCGGTTCTCGATATGCCAGCGCACCGCGCGCGAGAGCACCATTTTCTCCAGGTCCCGCCCCTTCTCGACGAGATCCTCCAGCCCGTCGCGGTGCGTGATGCGCGTCACGCCTTGTTCGATGATCGGCCCGTCATCCAGCACCTTCGTAACATAGTGCGCCGTCGCCCCGATGAGCTTCACTCCGCGCTCAAACGCCTGGTGGTGCGGTTTCGCACCCACAAACGCAGGCAGGAACGAATGATGGATATTGATGATTTGTTGTGAATACTGCTTGATGAAATCCGCCGAGAGCACCTGCATATAGCGCGCCAGCACGATCAAATCGACGTTATTCTTTTTTAGAAGTTCAATCTCCTGCTCCTCGGCCTGCGACTTGTTTTCTTTCGTCACCGGAATCATGTGGTACGGAATACCGTAAAAATCTGCGTGGCGCTTGGCGTCCGGATGATTGCTGATCATCAGCGGAATCTCGCAAGCAAGTTCGCCGATGCGCTGCCGATAAAGCAGATCGACCAGGCAATGATCGTATTTCGATACGAAAATCGCCAC
>WNFP01005247.1_pt1 | contig 13284 bp, 12 predicted proteins | sample 5400201 | NCBI WGS metagenome assembly WNFP01 (sample SAMN13153355, study PRJNA577476) | soil metagenome | isolation source: 115 cm saprolite under Madrone tree | place: USA:California | collected 2016-06-14
AGGTCGCCGCGATAACAAGAGAGGTTTACTCCGATCTGCTCCGCAGCACAGAGGACAGATGAGGGGGGCGGCCTCTGTCCTCTCACTTCTCACTTCTCACTTCTCACTTTTCACCTCTGACTTCTGACTTCTGACATCCTTCCTCCGTCCTCCGTCATCAGTCCTCAGTCCTCGTTCAACTAATGCCCCCTCTCGTTTCAATTCTGATACCGGCATATAACGCCGAGCCGTGGATTTCCGACACCATCCAGTCGGCACTTGGTCAGACGTGGTCCAATAAAGAGATCATCGTGGTTAATGACGGGTCTGCCGATCAAACGCTTTCCATCGCACGGCGATTTGCTTCTAAAACAGTATCGGTCGCTACGCAGGAAAATCTGGGTGCTTCCGCAGCGAGAAATCGGGCCATTGAGCTTTCCCAGGGTGACTACATTCAGTGGCTCGATGCGGACGATCTGTTATCTCCAGATAAGATCGCAAAGCAAATGGCAGCAGCAGAGCAATCTCAAAATAAACGCATCTTATTCTCGTCCAGTTGGGGATACTTCATTTACCGCCCCAACGTGACGAGGTTTGTTCCGACTCCGCTCTGGTGTGATCTGTCGCCCGTAGAGTGGCTCGTCCGAAAGATGAGCCAAAACCTCCACATGACGAACACAACGTGGCTTGTCAGCCGCGAACTAACCCAGGCAGCCGGCCCCTGGGACACTCGCTTATCGCTAGACGACGATGGCGAGTATTTCAGCCGCGTGGTTCTGGCGAGCGCGGGAACTCAATTCATAACTGATGTGAAATCGTATTATAGGATGTCCGGTCCTAATAGCTTGAGCAAAGTGGATCGCTCAAACAGGAAATTGGACTCTCTGTGGTTATCCATGCAGTTACATATCAGCTATTTACGCTCTCTGGAGGAGAGTGAAAGGACTAGACGGGCCTGCGTGACCTACATGCAAAACTGGCTAAAATGGTTCTATCCCGATCGGCTGGATATAATTGAGCAAGCGGAAAACATGGCTGCATCTCTTGGAGGTTGCCTGGAGTTTCCTCGCTTGCGTTGGAAGTACGATTGGATCCGGCCAATCTTTGGTTACGAGCTGGCCAAGCGCGCCCAATACTTTGTGCCCGAGGTCAAGTGGCACATCGCAAGCTCATGGGACAAGGCATTATTTGTTTTGGAAAATCGCAAACGTCTCGAAGTGACGCCAGATGGCGACGGGCTTCACTGGAATTCGGAAACGTCACTCACGAACGCGACCCGATTTAAGGATGAAGAATCAAAAAGATTTGAATGATTACGACCCTGAGTGGAGGACTCGAATTACTTCGCATTGTGGGTCGCTCGAGAGGCGCTTGAAGGCTAGGAAATAAATGAACACAGACACGACCTCTGCTGATCTAGCTAATCGGGCTATCCAGGGAGTAAGCTGGACCGGATTGTCGCAGGCGGTAACGCAAAGCTGTACCTGGATTATATCAATCATCCTGGCCCGGATTCTGGGACCGAGCGCCTACGGCCTAATCGGGATGATCGCAGTCTTTACCAGCTTTGCCATGATATTTAGCGGTCTGGGATTTTGCGTCGCGATCGTGCAGCGAAAGGAACTTGAAGAACGTCACCTGTCTACCGCGTTTTGGATGAATCTTGGGACAGGGACACTGGTCACACTTGTGATATTTGGGCTCGCGCCGCTGATGGCGCGATTTTACCATGAACCCCTGCTCACACCCCTGACGCGAGTCATTTCACTACGGTTCTTCTTGGACTCGCTCGCCGTTGTCCAGAGCGCGCTGCTACGCCGGCAGATGCGTTTTCGCGCACTCGGTGGGATTCAGATTACCAGCAGTATTCTTTCTGGAGTCGTGGCGTTGGTGATGGCCCTTTGCGGGATGGGTGTATGGAGCCTTGTTGCACTCACGTTGGCAGTCGCGGTTTTCCCGCTGCCATTGCTTTGGACGGTTGCGCGATGGCGGCCCGCTTGGGCGTTCGACTGGAAAGCGGGTAAAGAGCTCTTTGCTTTTAGTGGGCCCGTTGTTGGACTCGATATCGTGACCTACTGGGCGCGATCGTTGGATACTTTGCTGATTGGGCGATTCATCGGCGCGAGCGCCCTCGGCATCTATTCGCGTGCCTCTAGCTTGATGCTGATGCCCCTGACTCAAGTGTCAACCGTTATCGGTAACGTCATGATTCCGGCGTTATCGTCCATCCAAGACGATAAAGTGAGAGTCAGGCGAAGTTATTTAAAAGCTGTGCGTCTCATAGGTTTTATCACCTTTCCGATGATGGTCGGCTTGTTCGTGGTATCGGACCATCTCATTCTCGCGCTTCTGGGAGCCAAGTGGCGCGCAGTCATCCCCATTCTTCGAATAATGTGTGGGATCGGCCTTATGCAGCCGGTCTGGCGTGGGGACTGGATTTGCATCTGCCAGGGACGGGCTGGTCTCTACTTTAATATAGGTGTGGTTGCCTCGGTAGCTTTTGCAATTGCGTTCCTTATCGGCTTCCACTGGGGAATTACCGGAATGGCCTGGGCGTACCTTATTTGCTATTTGACGATTTTGTATCCGACGTGGGCGGTCGCTGCGCGAATCATTGACCTTACTTTCAAGGAAGCGGCGCGCGTATTGAGTCCGGTGTTCTTCTGTGCGCTTAGCATGGGAGCAGTCGTGTTTGGATTACGATGGCTCATTCCCAGTTCTATGCCGGATTGGGTGCATTTGGCGGTGGAGGTCGTTGCAGGTGGTTTAGTCTACTTTTCACTCGTCATCGGATTTCGACTAAAAGCGTGGGAGGAGGGGCGACTCGCGCTCGGTAAAATGCTCGAAGGAAAGTTGGATACGATGAAAGGTTTGCTGTTGCGCTCTCGCCCGGCTTCCCTTAGGCCCGCAGCTGGCAAAGTACCCTAGCTTTCCCACTAAGGGTTCGAATCACCATGGATAGCTATCGTGGGGCGCCGACTTATTATTCCGATTGTGATCTTTGGAGAGGGGCGCCCCAGACGACTTGAGTCAACAACGGAAAAACCAACAGTCTAACCGGCAATGATCGGCAGTCCTCTATTGAAAGTCCTTGTATATTTTCTTCACAACCCATGGCCACCGCGAAGCGGTGCGCACCAGCGTTGTTTACAGGTGTTGCGAGGCCTTCGCACTGCGGGATGCGAGGTTATTTTCGCAAGCGCCACCTCGCACACCGAGCAGAAATGGACCCAGGAAAGCGAGGAAGCACTTCGGGAAATTACCGATGGCGAGGTGTACGTCTTCAATGGTCCCCGCCGGCTTGGAAGGTTGGTTGATCGGGTTGAACGGAAGGTCAGGCATTTGTTTTCGGGCGAAAGTCAACTTGAGAGAACCTTGTCTTGCCCCTATTCACTGATCCGTTGGTTTCGCACCCTGGTCGATAGAGCGAACCCGGATGTTGTTATTGTTACCTATTCTTGGTTCGACCAACTCATTAGCCACAAGGCCTGGCGCCATCGGCACCGTGTCATCGACACACAAGACTTGGTCTCCCTTAACCAAAAATTGTGGTCACTCGCCGCAGCTCAAGTAGAGCGTTGCGCGAAGGATGGCACTGCTTCCGAGCTGCGAGAAAAATTCACCTCCGCGAGATCAGCGCTTTCGATCGATCCTGAGGAACTAGAAATCTTCCGACGGTACGACACTGTGATTGCCATCTCCCGCACAGAAATGGCCGCCCTTGGCCCACTGAATGGTGCCAATGTAATTTACTTGCCTTTCGTCTTTGAGCCATCACGGTCTTCAAAAAGTAGTTATGCGGGCCCACCGCTTCTTTCCTTAGGCCCCAATCCCTTCAACATACAGGGCTACTTATATTTCCTGGATGCCGTGCTGCCCCGGATAAGAAGCGAGGTGCCAGGCTTCAAGCTGGTGGTGACCGGTGTGCCAGGCTCGGTCCCCAGACTCGCTGCGGAGATTGACTGGCGCGGTTTTGTGAAGGACCGGTCCGCGATTTTTGACCATGCCGGGTATTCGATTTGTCCCGTTTTTGCAGGCACAGGGCAACAGATTAAGATCGTGGAAGCAATGGCGCATGGTCTAGCGGTGGTTGCGTTCCAAGAGGCAGCCGAAGCTTCTTTTGTGCGACACGAGGAAAACGGATTTGTCGCGAGGTCGGCGCAAGAGTTCGCCGGCTACGTGGTCCTGCTTGAGCGAGATGGAGAATTACGGCGCAGGATGGGCCGCGCGGCATTGGCGACCATAGTGGAAGAATACGAAAAACACGAGGCGCTGCCGACACTGATCCAGCGGCTAAGATCCCGGTTGGGACCCACTGAGCCCTCGCTCTATGCTCCAGACGAGAGCTGTGCCACGTAAGTTCGATGCTGCGAATATTATTTGATGCGTCCGGTTCCGGACTCCAACCAATCGGTGGAGTGGCTGATGGCAACGACCGCGTCGCACGCCTGTATGCGCTCGGCGATATAACGAGTAAAGTACAGTCCATTTCCCCCGTCTCTTCCGCCGCCAGTAATTGCAAATTGGTCAACGTACGGGCGACTCGAATGAGCTTGAAGAGTCTTTGAACAGTTTCCATGCAGGCAATTCTTCCCAAACTCAGCTGATGCAATGACTCGAAGGGGCGCCAATGGGTGAATCTCAATCTTTGGGACTACGGACGCGATGAGTGAAAAACTGGTCTCGATTAAATTCGGCACCGTTGCTGGAGTATCCGCCGGCAGCCGCTTGTCAAGCTAGGGGGTTTTCACTCCGAATCGACATGCGTAGCACTGATGACTCCAAGAGGCGCTCTGATCGGGATTCTGTTTTGGCGTTCCTTTTCGCCGTAGTTAAGTTTCTCGCTCGACGCATCCGGCGTGTTTGTCAGCCGCAACAGGATTTCTACAAGCGGGCTTATTCACAAGAAGGCGAAGACCTCATTCTGCAGCGGATCTTTCATCGCCGCGCTTCCGGTTTCTATGTCGATGTGGGCGCTCATCATCCGAGACGATTTTCTAATACTCATTTGTTCTATGAACTGGGCTGGACCGGTATTAACATTGACGCCCTGCCAGGTAGCATGGACGCTTTTCGGCGAGAGCGTCCTCGCGATTTCAATGTTGAGGTGGCTATCGCCAACGCGAGCGGCGAACACCGGACACTTTATATCTTCGACGAGCCAGCTCTCAACTCCTTAGACGAGCAATTGGCGCACAGCAGGGAGGGCGGCCCAGACCAACGGACTCTAATCTCCCAGCACGACGTTTTGACGTCCACACTTAAGGACGTCCTCGAAGCGCACCTCCCGACCGGAGAACACATCGATTTTCTCTCCGTCGATGTAGAAGGGCTCGATCTAGAAGTTTTGCAGTCGAATGCATGGGATCTTTATCGCCCGACGTATGTCCTTGCGGAATGCTATGGAATTCCTTGGGCTAGATTAGGAGAGGAGCCGGTTTGCCGCTACCTTGAGTCGCAGGGTTACGAATTGTTCGCGAAGACCGTGAATACCGTTTTCTTTAAGGACCGTTCTGCGCCGCCGGTGGATCCGTAGCAGCCTCGGGTATTACAAATGGAAAATTCACCAATATCTCTGTCACACGTTCTAGAGGATCAGCCGAAGTTCCACCGGTTGGTTGATATCCATCCGAAACTAAATGATGAGTTGACGTCCTGGGCGGCGCGGATCTCCACGTTAGAGAGCATGCAAGCTCTATTACAGCCGCACATGCGCACTTTGGAAACAGGGTGCGGGCATTCTACGGTGATGTTCGCGTTATCAGGAGTGGAGCATTACTGCATAACTGTAGCTGCCGCGGAAACCGAGCGCGTGCTCGCCTTCTGTTCTGAACGAGGAATTGATACAAGTCGAATTCGCTTTTTGATTGGCGATTCAGTTCGAATTCTGCCCAAACTGGATGAGAGCGTTCGACTAGATTTAGTATTTATCGACGGAGGGCATTTTTTCCCGATACCTTGCTTTGACTGGTATTACGCTCATCTCCATTTGCGAGAAGGTGGTATTTTAGTGATCGACGATATTCGCATTCCCACAGTCGCCATACTCTACAAATTTCTTGTCACTGATGCAAACTGGGAACGAATATCATTAATAGATGACACAGCTTTCTTCCGAAAGGTTCATCACCGTTATAACCTGCACGACTGGATCGAACAGGACTTTAATCGTTCATATCCAGATTGGTCGTTCTTAGAACGGCCTGATAGGTTGCGTCGCGTTCGCTCTAGAATTGCAGGAGGTCTACGGCGACTGCTGGGACGATTCCGCTGATGTTAACTTCTACGATTTGTCGTCTACTATTCATGAACTTGGCATCCCAACGTTCCTTAGGGTTTCGCGCTACTTTGCCGGGATGTGGCAATGTGCGGCAAACACCGTAAGTAAGCCGACTGTTGGGTTTGCGAACGACATGGGGATCTTCGTTTCAGTCATTATCTGCACTCGTAATCGTGCAGAAGAGTTGGCACAAACGCTACACGCTCTAGAATGTAATGACTGTGGCGATGCTCATACCATCGAGCTGATTGTAGTGGACAATGCGTCTGCTGACGAGACCGCGGAAGTAGTTAAGGGATTCCATTCATCACGTTTGAACGTGAGATATATCTATGAGCCGCGGAAAGGGAAATGTGTATGCCTTAACCGAGCCCTTTCAGAAGCCAACGGAGACATTATTGTTCTTACGGACGATGACGTGCGGCCACACCAGGAATGGCTTCCGACCGTATGCGCGCCAATCGCGCAAGGAACAGCCGACGCTGTCGCCGGAGCTATCAACCTGGCCTCTCATTTGCGCAGAGATTGGATGGAAGATTTCCATCGCGAATTCTTGGCCTCAACGGAACCACTGGATCCACGCGGCATCGAAACAATGACAAGTGCTAACTGCGCGTTTTCTCGTCAGGTCCTAGACAAAGTGCCCGCCTTTGATCCTGAGCTTGGGCCTGGAGCTCTAGGCTTCTGCGATGATGTTTTATTCTCTCTTCAGTTGATAAGCGCCGGGTTTCGTTTGATCGCGGTTTTCGACCATCCGGTGATCCATCATGTCGAGCCGTCTAGACTATCGCGACGTAGCTTTGTGCAACGCGCTGAAGCAGAGGGGCATTCACGCGCATACATGGCCCACCATTGGGAGCATCAGGAGATCCGGTTCCCCTTCCTTCGCATGTGTGCTGCTTTCGTGAGGCTGCACGTGAGGAGGCTAGTACAAGGAGCAAGCTGGCCACACGAAGAAGGGATTGCAGAGTGGGAATTTCTAAGCGTCCGTCGTCTCGCTTTCCGGCACCAATACCTGCGAGAGCGACGTCGGGTCCGGCAGTACGCAAAACGAGGGCTCGTCAAACTTGAATCGAGCAACAGCTGATCGTCGAATTGAATTTATCAATCCATTCAACCTGCAAGCTATCTTTGTCTTTTGAACGTTGCCGTCCCGAGAAGTCGATCGGGAGCTCTGCTCGATCAAGAATCGCCAATAGAATTAAAGCAGATTAACCCTCAGCGTATGCTCCAGGTGAGAGCAGCGCCAAGTAACTTACGTGCTTCGGATACTATTTGATGCGTCCGATTCGGGACTCCAGCCAGTCGGCGGAGTGAGCCGGCTTTGTAACGAAGTCCTCGAACAAGTAGCGAAGGCGAATCCGGATTTCAGGTTCTTGCTCGTTGTCCCGACAATGAAAGGCCAACGGCTTCCGAAGCATCCGTCGATTCGGATTATTCGTGAGTTTGCTTTGCCGCGGCGCAGGCTTTTCGCAATCGCGAACAAAATTTTTCGCGCACGAACAGCTTTTCGCATTCGATCGTTTCACGCACATGTCTACCAGCTTTCACATTATCAATCGCCGCGAGCACAAGGAATTCCTACCGTTGCACTTGTTCATGATTTCATAGACGCGAACACGTTTAACGGTATGAGCGGGAATGAACTGGGCTTCACCCGGCTTATTGCCGAAAGGATACGATTATGCGATGCAGTGATTGCAATTAGTGAGGCAACCAAGGCTGACATCGTACGATACACTGATGTGCCGGCAGAAAAAATTCGCGTCGCCCGGTTAGGTGTCGGCGACTCTTTCTTCTCGGATGCTCCAGCGAGCAAACAAGGCCCATCGGCTAAAACACATAACTCGAAACCTTATTTTTTGTTTGTCGGTTCACGATTTGGGTACAAAAACTTTGGAACACTATTACGGGCTTGGGCAGCGATCTGCCAGAGCGGACTCGGTTGCCGACTTGTTTGCGTTGGAGGTCAGGATCATTTGGAGGCATGGGAAATGGATTTCTTGATCAATGCTAAATTAGTCCGGGATTTTGTGATGGCAGGCAAGCTTTCCGACGATGCTTTGCGCAGAATTTACGCGGAAGCTGTTGCTTTTATCTTTCCGAGCTTGGCAGAGGGATTTGGATTGCCGCTCGTGGAAGCAATGGCCGCTGGGTGCCAGGTGATTGCCTCGGACATTCCGGCCTTCCGGGAAATCGCCGACAAGTCAGTGCTCTTGTTCGATCCTTACTCGGTCGATGATCTCGCCGCCGCAATGAGGTGGTGTCTCGAGAATCCGCAGGAGCCCGCGATAGCGTCGGCGGCGAAGGATCACGCCCGCAGTTTTTCCTGGGATAAGACGGCTGCTGTCTTTGCCCAGACTTATCGTGCCTTAGCCAAACAGCAGCAGCCTAACCCCGCCCGTGCAAGCAATCTCTCAAAGTAGCACTGCTACTGGGTCAACGTCGGCAGGAACAGGGGATTATGACTGCGGAGGAAAGTCTGCGCAGTTACCGCGGCTGCTATATCTTGGGGAAGTGCCGGTCGAGAGTTCCTATCACGGATCTGCGCTGTTATACCGGTTGCTTCATAGCTATCCCGCTACCAGACTCCGCATTTTCGAGCGCCTAGGGAGATCGTCGATACTCGAACGTCGATTGCCCGGCGTTCCGTATCAAAATGTGCCGGCCTCGTGGACGATTGGAGGACGCTTTATCCGGACGCGCCTTCCAATCTTGTACTGGGCAGTCTGGACGATGCTGAGTCGCTTGTGGGCTCTCCGCGCACGTAAACTACTTGGCGGGTTTCAGCCTGAGGCGATTCTTAGTGTGCATGAGGGTTTTCTTTGGCTCGGCGCATACTTTCTTGCGCGTCATCTAAAGGTACCTCTGCATCTCATCTTTCACGACGATTGGTTTCGTGACATGCCTCAGGACTCGTGGATCCGGCGTCACTTAGAAAAACGCTTTGGCCGAGTATATCGCTCTGCGGCAAGTCGCTTTTGTGTTAGTCCATATATGCAAGAACTATTTCGTCAGCGCTATGGATCGCCCGCGCACGTTCTTTACCCGTCACGTTCGGCAGAGATGAAAGTACACAGCGCTCCGCCCGTTCGTTTCGACACCAGCTACAGGTCTTTCACGGTTGCATACGGTGGAAGTCCGATCGACGGTGGCTATCTTCGCGCACTGAAATTGTTAGCCGAAGTTCTTTTATCGCGCGGAGGCCGATTGTTGTTGTTTGGGCCTTTTTCGCGCGAAGATACTGCTCCGCGAGGTTTGGATCTTCCGAACGTGAAATGCGGCGGATTGTTGAACTCAACAGAGCTCGTTACACGTTTCCGCGAGGAGGCGGACGCATTGTTTGTTCCGATGTCATTCGATCCAGCGGAACGGGCCAACATGACTGTCAGTTTCCCAAGCAAGCTGGCGGATTACACAGCCGCAGGTTTGCCACTGATAATTTTTGGCCCCCCTTATTGTTCAGCTGTGAAGTGGGCGCGAGAAAATCGCGATTGTTGCGAGCTGGTCGATCAATGTGATCCTGCTGCGTTAGTGGCTGCTATCGCCCGCTTGGAAAGCGACGACTATTATCGGCATGAACTCGGCGTTAACGCCTTGCGAATTGGGGAGAAGTTCTTTGCGCACTCGGCCGCGGAGAAATTGTTCTTCAGTGCAATCGAGATAGATCGGTTTCTAGTCAAAGAGTAATCGCGTCGAAATCCCGTCCCGGCAGAATATGAATCTCTCGGAACTCCCCCTGCCGCCATCCGGAAAAACGGAGTGGCCTTGGACTGATGGATCGCCGGCGAATTCAGGCGTCTTACGGAACGGCCGCGAATGGCCGCGGGTTACGGTTGGTACTCCAAGCTTCAACCAGGCGCAGTATCTGGAGCGAACAATTCGTTCAATCCTGCTTCAGAACTATCCGAACCTGGAATACTTCGTGATCGACGGCGGCAGCACCGATGGCTCAGTCGAGATCATAAAAAAGTACGCGCGTCACCTAACATATTGGGAAAGCGGGAAAGACCGGGGCCAATCCGATGCACTTAATAAAGGGTTCAAGCGCGCAACCGGCGAATGGGTTGGATGGATTAACAGCGACGATCTTTATCTCCCAGGTGCTCTCCAGGCGTTAATGACCAGGGCCTCAGCAGATGAGAAATTGGAGTGGGTGGCCGGAACTTCGATCGATTTGGCTATTTGAGAGACGACTTGCAATATGCATTCGATTGGGAGTTCTGGTGCAGGCTAAGCGCAAACGGGATTAGCCCCGAAACCATAGCGCGTCCCGTAGCGCTATTTCGTATGCATGAATCGAGCAAGACATCTTCGAGCTGGGATCGTTTTTGCGCCGAAGACCAGGAGATAGTGGAAATGTATTTAAATCGATTTGAGGGTGCGGAGCGCCGCGCACTGGAACAGCGCCTCACCGACCTTCTTTGTACCCGAATCCGGCACGAGTCGCGCCGGTTATTGCCGGATGGTGAAAATAGGGAGTTATTCAGGCGCGTTTGCGCAGCCGCGCGAACCCGCCCGCGAATCCTGGCTAAGAAAACGCCGTACGAACTCTTGTTATACTCAGCTGTTGGCGCGGTGGCAAAGCCTCTGCGCAGGAAGCATGTTGGTTGATGAACCAGCGTCACATGCCATTGGTAACCGATTCTCCATCAAAACATGGCTCCGCTCCGCGGCGAGTGAGTCCCCCGCGACGCATGCTGGGTCTGATAACAAGACGTGAGCGTTGGGGGCTGTCATGGCGTGCCTGGTTGATCGTTTTTGGGGCGGTCCTCCTGACTTTTTGTGTATTCTTGTTTCGGATTCACCCGTTTCTCGCTGAGACGCATCGTGTCGACGCGAAAATCCTTGTCGTCGAAGGATGGATAAATGAATACGCCATTCGTGCCGCCGCTGAAGAATTCAAAGCCGGTTCTTATCAGCGTATCTTTACTACCGGTGGCCCCGTGGAAGGAAGCGGGCGCTACATTAATGATTTCCACACGAACGCCAGTGTGGGTGCGGATTTATTGAAGGGGGTTGGAGTTCCCGATGAAAGTGTCCAGATGGTTCCTTCGCGCGAAATGAATCGGGACCGAACGTACGCTTCGGCCGTGGCGCTGCGGAATTGGTTTCGCGAACACAATATGCCTGTGCCGAGCGTCAATGTTTTGACTGAAAACGTCCATGCGCGGCGGACGCGCCTCCTCTTTGAAAAGGCCTTGGGCAACAATGTCGCAATTGGCATTATCGCGGTGCCAAATCCGGATTACGATGCGCGGCGCTGGTGGCGTTACAGCGAAGGCGTCAAAGATGTCGTTAGCCAAACCGTGACCTATCTATATACGAAACTCCTTTTCTATCCCTCCGACTCAAAACATGATCTGCGGCGGTAGAAAAGCCTTGTTTCACCCGGCAACGTCCGCCTACGCTCCGCACATGGCGGCGGTTTGATCTGTCGTTATGAGCCATGATCGCTAGAACGCCCGGCCGACTAAGATGCGCCATAAAAGTTGTGTGTGTCGCCGGCGCCGCTTTGGCGTTTAGTCAACAACTTTGTGCGCAAGTGGTGGAAACTATTCCCGGGCCAATCCTGGAGACGAGACCTGATACTGGCACGCCCATTGCGGCGACGGCAGAGACTTTTTCCATCTTTCGCCCAAACCGGGGATTGAGGTTGTCAGTCTCGGTCATCGGCGGGTACGACGACAACGTTAACGCATCTTCGAGCGGGGGATCCACATCGTCTACCGGGGGATCCGGTTCATCATACACAAGCGAAAACGCTTCTCTCTCTTACACGTTTGGCACCCCGCGCACGCAGGTGAGCCTGACGACCGGAGGCGGGATCACGTATTACCTCGATCGCACGGGTTACAACCCGAACGGGTATTTGGCACTTGCCCTCACCCATAAACCAAGCCAGCGCATGACACTCAGCCTCTCCGTTTTCGCCTCTTACCAATCGCAACCGGACGTCAGTACCAATCTAGGATCGAATCAACAGCTCGGTAGTTTTATTCATTCAAGTGACACCGTGTCGCTCGCTTATGCCTGGGCGCCGCGTTTCTCAACCGTCAGCAGTTACACCTTCGGGCTGCTCAAGTATGATAGCTCTGCGGGATCGCTTCAGAATCGCATGGAACATACTTTCGGAGAACAGTTCCGGTATCTTTTGTGGCCGGCGACGACGGGCGTCGCGGAATATCGGTACGGTATCATCAATTATGAGAGCGCCCCGCTCGATTCGACGACCAATTTTCTCCTTGCCGGATTGGATCACTCGTTCGCACCGCGCCTGAATGCATCCTTCCGCGGCGGTGTTGAGTTGCGTTCTTCAGAGAGCAGTGGTTTTCAACCTGGGCCGTATTTCGAAAGTACGCTTACATACATCCTCCGCCACAACGGTTCCATCATTTGGACGAACAGTTACTCTATCGAAGAGTCCGGCACGTCTGGGGGCTCGAGCTCTCCCGCGTTCCGCACGGGATTGACGTTGAATTACGGGTTCACTGGCCGGCTGTCCGCCAGTCTGCCGCTATTTTACGTCCACGGTGGAAACGGTGGAAACCAAAGCGGTGGCAGCTCGTCATCTTCAGAGGATACCATCGACATCGGGCCTTCCCTTAATTACTCCATCAACCGCCACTTCTCCGCCAATGTCGGTTACCACTACACGGAGGTGTCGGGTTCGGGGTCTAGTTCCTACTCACGAAACAATTATTTCGCTGGACTGAGCTTCAGCTTTTAGGCGAGGCCAGAAGTTGGAAGTTAGAAGTGAGATGTCACGCTTCAACGCTTCAACGCTTTAACTCTTTAACTCTTTAACTCTTTGACGATGTAACGTTGTAACTCGTTTAACATGATCGCATCAAAATCTCCACCCATCGACGTTGTGAAGATTGCAATTGTAGGTCTTGGTTACGTGGGGCTTCCCTTATCGATTCAGTTCGCCCGCTCGGGCGTGACGGTGTTGGGGCTGGATGTTGACGCTGAAAAAGTTGAACTGCTGAATAAGGGACGCAGCTACATCAAACATATCGATG
>WNFP01011590.1_pt1 | contig 13282 bp, 17 predicted proteins | sample 5400201 | NCBI WGS metagenome assembly WNFP01 (sample SAMN13153355, study PRJNA577476) | soil metagenome | isolation source: 115 cm saprolite under Madrone tree | place: USA:California | collected 2016-06-14
GTCTTGCCTTGGGACCTGCGATCCCGGCGCTAGCGAAACCCGATACGTATCAACCGCGGGACGCCTCGGCAAGAAGACCGAAGATCGTAAAAACGAAGGGCTTGCGTTCGAGATTATAGACCTCCACGTCGCGGGCCGATCGGTTGAGGCGCTCCCACAGGTCCGCCGTGCGCGCAAGCCGCGTGAGGTTGCCGACCTCGGTGTTGAGCCTCCCCGAGAGCCAGTCGCGGACCGCCCCGACAAAGACATCCAAGAGGCCGCGGTCGCGGTCGCGGTCGAGCTCGTCGCCGAGGGCATGGAGGGCACGCGGATCAGTCGACGGCAGGGCGCTGAGAAGCTCTGCCACTTTTTTGCGTAAGGCAAGCATCGGTCCTCCGGCCAGGGCGATCGCCTGAGAAACACTGCCCCGGGCCGCTGCGGCCGCGGCCGCGACGGCCGAATCGTCGGCGTCGGCGCCAAGCGCCGTTGAGGCCGCCCTCACGACATCGCCCTGCCCCAGCGGCCTGAGCGCCAGCCGCCGGCAGCGCGACCGGATGGTCGGCAGCAATCGCCCCGGCGCATGGCTCACCAGCAGGAACAAGGACCTTGGCGGCGGTTCCTCCAGCATTTTCAAAAGCGCGTTGGAACCTTCCGGATATTTGAGTTCGTCGGCGCTGTCGACGATGCAGACCCGCCACCCCCCCTCGCCTGCCGTCGAACCGAAAAAAGTCGCGAGCCGCCGCACCTGTTCGACCGTAATGACGGTGCGCATCTTGCCGCTGTCGCCGGGCGTCCGCTCCAGCGCCAACAGGTCGGGATGGGCGTTGACGGCGACGCGCCGCACGGTGCGATGAGCCGGGTCGAGTGCGAGCGTATCGGCAGTCGAAACGCGCGACGGGTCCGGCTCGGCCAGCACGAACCGCGCGATGCGATAGGCGAGCGTTGCCTTGCCGATAGCGGGCTCGCCTCCGATCAGCCAGGCATGAGGGACGCGCCCGGACCGATAGACGGCAAGAAACTCGCGCTCGGCGCTGTCATGGCCGAACAGCACGGTCGTTTCCCGCGGCACCGGCACATCGTTTTTGTCCTCATCCGCGCCCCGCGTCATCGGGCAATGTCTTCAAGCGTCAATGGCGCCGTTTCGGGATGCAGTCGTTTACAGACGAGTTGCAAGATCTCGGTCGCGACGCGCTCCTGGGGCCGGCTCGCATCGATCAGGACGCACCGCTGCTTCTCCTCCGCCGCGATGGCGCGAAACCCCGCGTTGAGGGCTTGATGGTAGCCGAGATCCTCAGTCTCGAACCGGTCAGGAACGGCATCGCCGCGCCGCGCATGCGCGCGGGCAAGGCCGATCTCCGCCGGCAGGTCGAGAATGAAGGTCAGGTCGGGCTTGGAAGCCCCGACAGTGAGCTTCTCAAGACCCTTGATGAACGGCAGATCAACCTTGCCGACGATGCCCTGATAGACCCTCGTGGAATCAAGAAAGCGGTCGCAGATCACCCATTGCTCCGACCGCAGGGCCGGTTTTATGAGCGTGTCGAGATGGTCGGCGCGCGCTGCCGCAAACAACAGGGCTTCCGCGTTGGGACCGAGGCGCTTGGCGGCGCCGGACAACAGTACGTGGCGAATGATCTCAGCGCCTGGCGAGCCGCCGGGCTCCCGGGTCAGCACGACGCCAATGCCCATGCTGGATAGCCGCTTTTTAAGGAGCGCCGCCTGCGTCGACTTGCCGGCGCCTTCGCCGCCCTCGAATGTGATGAATTTCCCGGCCATGTCGTCCAAGTTTCGTGGTGGTTGTGTTGGAGCTGTAGCCCGGATGGAGCCACCGGGTCCGGCCTCCGGCCGGCCCGATGATAAACTCCGCGTAATCCGGGAACGGCCTATCCCGACTACGCTACGCTCCAGCCAGGCTGCAAGCTACTCCAGGCTACAAGCCTGATATCTTCTTTGGCACTCCAGACCGAAACAGGCCAATCATCAGCTCGGAGGCCGCATCGAAGGCGCGTCGCGGCAGATTTCCCCGCTCGACGTTCTCGGCGGCGAACAACGGAACTTCTGCCACGGGTCGGTCGCCCCGATAGACATTGAGGTTGCCGATCTGTTGCCCTTGCTTCACCGGAGCGGGCACCGGGCCCGAATAGATGATCTTTGCTGAAACCCGCTCGGCCGCATTTTTGGGCATCAGCACGCTGATCGGCCCCTCGCCGACCAGCGCTACGGAACCAGACGCGCCACCGAACAGCTTAGCATAGCCGACGACTTGTCCCGCTGCGAACAGCGGCTTCGGCTCGAAGCCGCGATAACCGAATTCGATGATTTTCTTGGCTTCATCGGCGCGTTCCTTCGCGGTTTTTAGACCGTTGACCACGACGATGAGGCGCGCGCCGTTCTGCATGGTCGAACCGACAAGGCCATAGCCGCCATCCACCGTGAACCCGGTCTTCATGCCGTCGGCGCCGAGGTTCATGGTCAGCAGCGGATTGCGGTTCTGCTGGCGGATTTTGTTCCAGGTGAATTCGTGCTCCCCGTAGATGGGGTAGAAGTCCGGGTAGGTGCGGATGATATGGCGAGCCAGCCGCGCAAGCTCCCGCACCGTCACCTTCTGGGCCGGATCGGGCAAGCCAGTCACGTTGGTGAAGTAGGATCTGGTCAATCTCAGTTCGCGCGCCCGTTCGTTCATCATCGACACAAAGGCAGGCTCATTGCCGGCAATACCCTCAGCGAGCGCAAGGCACGCATCGTTGCCGGACATGATGATTGCGCCCCGGAGCAAGTCGTCGACGCGAACCCGGCTATGAATCGGCGCAAACATGCTGGAGGTGTGCGATGGGGCTCCGCCGCGACGCCAGGCGTCCTCGCTCACCAAATATTCGTCGTCGATCTTGATGCGTCCCTGCTTGAGGGCATTGAACACGACTTCCGTCGTCATCAGCTTCGCCATGCTGGACGGCGGCGTCGGCACATCGGCGCCCTTCTCGAGCAGCACAGTGCCGGTCTCGACATCGAGAAGGATGGCGTAGGGCGCCGTGGTCTGAAAATCATCCTTCTTGGAGCCGACAAGTCCGATGGCGCTCGGCGCCGCCGCGGCGGACGCGGCGAGACCCGCGACTGCGAGCACAACGAGGCCGCGTCGCACCCATGCACGTTTCCCGAGTAATGCAGGCACGGTCGAACTCTTAAAGTTCCAACGCCGCCCGCGCGGCGCCTTTGATCCAATATCTTTCGTTTCCTGTCGCGTATTTCAATAGCAACCGGCCAGATGCGGAACAATCACGCCGCCCCCGGTCAATTTAAGTCGGCGCTCGTCCATTCACGCGGGTCCGCGGGTCCGTCTTCTTCGCATCGATTTTGACAAATCGACCCGGGAACTGCCGTAGCTTCAATAAGAGCTGCGGACGTTGGTTGCCGGAACCAAGAATGGCGGCGGAAGATCGCCATTCTGCATCTCAGAGAGCACCGGCGCATAGGCCGACGCGGCCGGACGGACCGGCGTCGTGCTGGCGTTCGCGCTCACGGACTTATTACTACGATCCGTAGCAGACGTCCGGGCAATCTGATGAGCCCCGCTTCCGGGCTGAGAATCTAAAATCGCCTGCTCCGCCCCTAGCGAATAAGGCCGCTCCAATGGAATCGGCACGTTGCGCGGCGCAAAGGGCTTCGTGGCCGCGACCCGCACCAAGGACGGTGCCGGCGCCGGTTCGCCCTCGCGCAACGTCGCAATAAGCGTCCTGTCGTCGGACCCCTCAAGCGGCGCCGTGCCGACATATTCGACCCGGACCGGCGCAACGCCGCTGCCGTAGAACCCGAGCACGACTGCGGTTTTGACCGACACGTCGATGATGCGATCGGCATGATAAGGCCCGCGGTCATTGACCCGTACGATCACCGAGCGGTTGTTGGTGAGATTGGTCACCCGCACGTAGGTGGGCATTGGCAGCGTGGCATGCGCCGCCGACACGGAATTCATGTCGTAAATTTCGCCGTTGGCGGTCTGGCGACCGTGGAAATCCTCGCCATACCACGACGCCAAACCCTCGGCCCGATAGTGCGGATCTTCAGCCGGCACGTAGGTACGCCCGCCGATCGAATAGGGAGTGCCTACCCGGTAGGTGCCCCCGCCTTTCGGAATAGGCTCGCCGGGCGCAAACAAACGTGCGCTTGAGGATGCTCCGAAACGCGGATCGACGGTGCCGATTTTGCCAATCTCAGCGCAGCCCGCGAGCACGCAGACGGCGACCAGCGCGGATAGTGGTGGACCGCAATGACCTTTTTTCCCCAACTCCAACGCCCCTGAATGAATAGCCCCACCTCAATAGCCCCGGAGCATGCTCCGGCACACGTAACGCAGCAGCGGACAAGGACCCGCAGCAAGCAACAAAATCCAATTCTAAGTTGGCTTCGTAAATAAAGCGAAAAGAAGACGTTGGCAGTGTTCCGCCGTTCCGGGCGGTGGTTTTCGCGGGCTCCTGGAGGCGGGAAACGGGCGTCCGGGCAAAGTCCAAAAAAGGCTGCTTCGATTTTCTCGTTTGCCTGTAGTTTTCCTCGATGAGGACATCAGTTGATCATCATGGCGGCAAAATATCATTTAAATTTTGTCACAAAGAAGGTGCTGGGATCCGCTCCGCAAGGCGCGACGTGTTGTCTCATTTTGCTCCGTAGATTTTTGGATGCAAAATTTGTTGCCATGATCTAGACTAAAAAAATAAAGTGGATGAGTGGTCCGCATCTCCGCTCCCACCCCATGAGCCTCCCCACGCGGACCCGTTCAGACACTAGAAATAGTCTCATCAGATCAACTAGGCCACCCTATCGGGTGGTCGTTTGTTTTTCTTATCATCCTATTTCTTTTCTGTGCATCGGCAGGCAACGGGGCGAGCGGGGAGCGCGCGAAAGGCCTCCTACGCGTGCCGGCGATGGCGCGGCTTCACCAACGAGGGGTGCGGCAGCTGTGCCGGTTGCGCGCGGTAATAGGGGCTCGCGACGCAGTTTCCGCCAATGCCCGACAGCGTTGTCACGCACTGCTCCCAGCTCGCGTAATAGCAGGACATGGCGCCGCCTCCGGAGTTGTCGCCTCCGCTCGGGATCGCGCACCATGGATAGGAATAAGGCGATTGCGCGTTGCCGGCTTGCGTTTCGCCCAGCAACGCCGCCGCAATGGCAAGAACCATGATAACTAGCGCACGCATCACGGTCTCTCTCCCTGTCGTCGTTAGTTTGCCTCTTACATTATCAGCTTGCCAAGACGGCGGAAATGAGCGCTGGCCGCCGGCCAGGACCGCAGCCGCAAATGATGTTCGCGAACCTCGCGAACGCGCGCAAAGCGGGCGCGGTCCGACGCACCTCTAGAACGAAGCGCCAAACTGGAACCAGTCTTGCAAGAATTCTGTCTTGCAGTACGTGCAGCGTACAGAGCCCCGGACGAGGAGCAAACATGCCGAAGACCATGCTGGTCAAGAATGCCGAAATCCTGGTGACGATGGACGCGGCGCGGCGTGAGATTCGCAACGGCGGCCTGTTTGTTGCTGACCACCGCATCGTCGCAGTCGGGCCGACCGCCGAACTGCCGCAGACGGCCGACGAAGTGCTCGATCTCAAAGGCCACATCGTCATCCCGGGCCTCGTCAACACCCATCACCACATGTTCCAGACGCTGACGCGTGCATGGCCGGCGGCGCAGAACGTTGAGCTGTTCGACTGGCTGACGGCGCTGTTTCCGGTGTGGCAGCGCTTGACGCCCGAGATGATCAAGATTTCGACCAAGACCGCCATGGCGGAATTGATCCTGTCGGGCTGCACCACATCGATGGACCACCTCTATCTCTACCCAAACGGCTGTCGACTTGATGACGAGGTCGAGGCCGCCCGTGAGATCGGCATGCGTTTTCACGCGAGCCGTGGCGCCATGAGCGTCGGCGTCGCCAAAGGGGGCCTGCCCGCCCGACAGCCTGGTCGAGGACGAGGGTGCGATCGTCAAGGACATGCTGCGTGTCATCGACGCCTATAACGACGCTGGCCGGTTTTCGATGCTGCGCATCGTGGTGGCGCCGTGCTCGCCGTTCACCGTGAGCCGGGACCTGATGTGCGAAGCCGTCAAGCTCGCGCGCAGCTGCGGCGTCGGCATGCACAGCCATTTGGCAGAAAGCGACAAAGACGTCGCCTACAGCCTCGAAAGATTCCGTATGACGCCGGCCCAATATGCCGAGGAGGTCGGCTGGGTCGGCCGCGACGTCTGGCACGCGCACTGCGTCAAGCTTGACGATCACGGCATCAGGCTGTTCGGGCGCACCGGCACCGGCGTCGCCCACTGCCCGTGCTCGAACATGCGGCTGGCCTCCGGCATTGCGCCGATCCGCCGGATGCGGTCAGCCGCGGTGCCGGTCGGCCTCGGCGTCGACGGCTCCGCTTCGAACGATTCAAGCCATCTGCTGGCCGAGGCTCGCCAGGCGATGCTGCTCGCACGGGCCGGCTTCGGTCCGGACACCATGACGGCGCGCGACGCGCTCGAAATCGCCACGCTCGGCGGCGCCAAGGTGCTCAACCGCGACGATATCGGCGCACTTGCGTCCGACATGGCGGCGGATTTCGTGGCGTTCGATCTGCGAGAAGCAGGCTTGGCCCCGCGCTGATCTCAGCCTTCATCACCCGGCCAAACCGGGTGATGCGGGGCGGGATTGGCCCGCCGGAGGATTCCATGATGAACAGAGACTCAAACCTATTCCGCCGCAAGCTGCTGGCGAGCATGCCGGCCGCCGCTGCTGCCATGGCGCCGGCAGCTGCAAGCGCTATCTGCAGGCTTCCTACAGATGGAGAAGACTCCGTATTCGCTGCCATCGAGCGGCACCGCAAAGCCTTCGAAGCATACAATGCCACTCACGAGATTTTCCAACGGCTTGCGGAGGAACGGGAAGCCCAACGAAATCCCGATGGCATCTATCTCGGCGAGTTTCCCGAAATCAAGCGGGAGTTCTTTGGCGAGTGGCGCGACCTTCAGATGCGTGAAGTCCACACCGGCCGCATGGTGCCGCGCTATGCGACATTGCCCAGAGAGATCGACGACAACGTTCCTGCCGATTGCGCCGATCCTGAGGACGACGAAAACGGCGAGCGGCCTCCCATCGCCGACAACGACGGTCTATTCAAAGAAGTTCTCGAAACCCTGGCCGACGCGGCGGAAACGATCAGCGCTTGATCTTGATCCCGACCTTCTGCCCGTTCGTGCGATGAACGGGCAGCGGAACGGGATTTGCCAAGAAAACGTTAACGACTTGCCGACGCGGGCGGCATCGATCCGCACAGAGGAAAGTCGTGGAAAACCAAACCAATCTATCGCGCGGGCGCTTGCTTGCGCATGTCTCCGTCATCGCCGCTACAATGGCGCCTGTCGCCACAATCGCGCTCGGCGGCCTTCCCGCAGGCAACGCCGCCCTATTCGGCGCCGATCCGATCTTCGCCGTCATTGTTGAACACAAGGCGGCTGTCGAGGCATGTATTGCTCTCGACGATGAGGCAAAGAGCGAAGAAGCTCTGGACTACGAGGGCGCAGTCTTCAAGACCCTGTTCACCACCGTGCCGACAACAGTGGCCGGCGTAGCGGCATGGTTGCAGCATCTTGGATCGCCGGAACATTACGGGAGGGACAGCATCGGCGCCACAATCGGCCAAAACTACGACGTGGAGTTCCAGGATGTCGTAACGCGCCAGTTGCTTGCAGTGGCCGCCGTGCTGATGGGGGCGCAACCATGAAAGCTGAAGCATCGTCCAGGCGCACCGCATTAACACTTTGCCGCCCGATTGACGACGCCGCTCGATCAGCGCACCATCGGCCCTTATCACCTTTGTCCAGTCGGGTGATCAGACTCGCAGTGCCTGCCCGCGCCCCTTGTCGCGGGCTTTTTTCTGAGCAGCCAAGCAGTGGCGCCGGCAGCCACAAAGCCCGGCAGCAGAGGCCAGCTAACTGCCCGCAAGCAGCAGTCAGCTTGAGCGCCTAGCAAGCCCGCCCAGCAGCCTCGCCCCGCAGGGCTAGTACCCTAGCGGCCAGCTCGGAATAGCGCAGCGCAAAAGGCCGGACGTGTGCGGCATTCACTTGGTGAGGCGCGTCGTGGCGGCGGCAAAAGCTACTGTTGATTTATGCGATCCTGGACTTATTGTTTCCTCTGGTTGATTAAATCCAGATTAAGTCTTAGTCGCTCCTGCTGGGCTTGTTTATTCGTTTCTTCCCGCAATTTCTCCTGCTCAGCCTTGCGCTGTTGAGCTTGTTGCTGCCCTTGTTCTTTTTCTATTTGTCGTGCCCGTTCATGCGCCTCCCTTCTAAGGTCTCCCTTTTCACCGCCCTGACGCGCTTGTGCATTTTCGTGTTTCTCTTTGGTGCTTGGCCGAGCCCCTGTCGTGTGCTCAGCCGCATTAATCGTTGCCAGCGGCCGTCCGGATTAAGCAGGGTAACCGCGATCGGTGACAGCATCCGGCCTCGATGCGGGAGGATAACCGCCCGTGGTGGTCCCCGGTTTGGGTGGGACTGGGTACCCGCGGTCAGTGACAGCAAATGTCTCGTGTTGGCTGCCTTTGCTGTCGGCCGGCCGCCGCGGCAGCTATCTGGGGTACAAGCCGTCTATAGCTTTCGCGGCGACTGAATCTATTCAGCGGCAATCAAGGGGCGGCCTTCGGGTCGCCCCGCTTGTTTTCAGATCAAGCCCTGCGCTTCGACAGATGAGCCGCCCGGCGCAAATCATCGTTGATGCGACTCTGCCAGCCAGGTCCCTTGCTGCGATAAAACTCCACCACATCAGGATCGAGGCGCAGGCTAATGGCCTTCTTAGGGTTCTCTGAGCGCGGACGACCGATTGCCTTCACAACAGCCGCACGAAATTCTGCCTTGCTCACCGGCTTGCCGCCAATGTGCGGAACGGCGCGACTAAAATCACGCGCCATCCATTCGGGATTTTCGTCGTCAACTTTGGCCAAGGTCCTTTTCGAGGTGCCTTTCAAAGCGCTTTTTCTCACGGTCATTGGCGTATCTCATCGAGATGATGCGCCGCGTGCCTTCACGCAGCGTCCACACTACGCTCACCAAGCGATCACCCAACACTCCGAATGTCCTTATGCGCGTCTCGCCGTAATTATGGCGGTCGTCCGGCGTATCGAGAGTTGGTCCGGCGAAGACCTCTGCACAATCTTCGAAATCGAGCCCACGTTCCTTGAGGGTACCTACTCGCTTGGCCTCGTCATAGGTGATCTTCACAAAATTAATGTAGATACGGAAAGTCTAGATGTAAAGCCCGGCCAACAGCGCCTGCAGCGCAGTGCGACCAAGAAAAGGAAGGAGATAGCCAACAAGGCAGCTAGGGCAAGCTAGTCATAACTGTTTGTTTAACTTACTAAATTTTTGCAAGTGAATGGATTTTGAATATTTTTGTTGCGTTTTGCCAGTATGGAACGCAGTCTCCCTCCAACCTAAGGGAACGCCCATGATTCGACCGCAGGCCGAAGCCGAAAAGGGACCTCGCTGACATCTTGCCATTGATTGGGCCGGCGATGCTGAGCGGCCTGGAAGAATGCACCAAAGAGCAAGCTGGCGCGGCACACAGGTTCAGAAAAGTCACGAAACGCAACGTCAACCGCGATTATGTCGCTGACAAACTCCGCAAGGCACTGGATGGCAAGCCCGGAGTCCACATTCACGATCACAGTGAGACGACCGATTTTTGGTTCTCCTCGAAGTATCGGGCGCGCATCCATCACGCCGATGAAGAATTCGAAATAGCACTCGGCAAGAGCCGGCAATCGTCGCTATTCGACGACAACGATATGCCCAGGCCTGGGCGACGATTTCGAGCCCACATGCCTTTATTTTCTCTACGTACCGCAAAAGGTAGACCCGACTGCCGTTGAGTTCTACATGATGTGCCCAGGCGAAAATGGCTGGGTCCGCGCACTTGAAGTTGGCAGCGGTAAGGTCGTCGGGCACATTTCATCGTCCCTCGGCGTTGAGGACGATGAAGTCAGAATCACTCTTATCCCAGAGGTGCGTCACTCCGATAAGAAGGACGACGCAGTTGACTGATGCCCGAAACCTTCAACCCAGACATGTTGATATTGGCGCGCCAATATCGCGCGCTGTCGCAAGGCGAGCTAGCTGAGAAAGTTAAGGGTATTCTTAATCAGCCACGTCTATCGCGTATTGAAAATGGCCTATATTCGCCAACTACGGAAGAACTCGAAGCGCTCGCTCGGGCTCTTTCCGTGCGTACTGAATTTCTCTTCCATCCAATGACCAGGCGCTCTAGTCCGGCAGCGTATCACCGTAAGCGACAAAAGCTATCGCAAAGCGACTGGCTGCGCATCTATGCTCGCGCCGAAATCTATCGGATCATGCTCGGTGTTTTGCTGCGCTCGGCAAATGTCGAGACGAAGCGGATGTTGCCGCCATGTCGCGATCCAGAGGACGCCGACGGGCGCATTGAGGATATCGCCAAGGGCGTTCGTCAATTTTGGGCTCTGCCACGTGGACCGGTCGCCGATATTACTCGCATAGTTGAGGGCGCCGGCATCGTGGTGGTATCTTACGATTTCGGCACTGATCTAATCGACGGTTTCAGCCAACACCAAAACGAAGATTTTCCGCCAATCATTTTCACGAATACGAGGCAACCAAAAGACAAGTTGCGCTTCACGCTTGCGCATGAGCTTGGTCATCTGGTCATGCATCGGATGCCCAACCAAGAACAGGAATCGCAGGCGAATCGATTTGCCGCAGAGTTTCTGATGCCGACCGAAGATATTCGGCCAAGCCTCCACAGTTTCTCCATTGAGCGGTTACTTGACCTCAAGCGCTATTGGAAGACGTCTATGCAGGCGATCGTTCGCAAGGCACGCGATGTCGGCAAAATGGATGAACGTAAGTATCGCTATTACAACTACGAAATCTCGCGACGCGGGATGAAGCGTAACGAGCCGGGAGAAATCACTGATCCCATCGAAATCCCCAGCCTGTTTAAGCGGCTGATCCAGGCTCACGTAACCGGCCTGAATTACACGGCTGAGGAATTCAGTCGCCTATTCGGCCTACCAGCGAGCGAACTTGACCGCGACTATCTGCCAGAACGCCCTAAACTTAGAATAGTTGCTACGTGAAGCCCGCCGCGCAGCGCGCCCGCTAGCCGGCCTCGATCGCGCTCCTTCCCGCCGCCGCCAAAGTAGCACACTAAGCGCGTAACCGCCGTCCTACTGCCCGCCATCGTCACCTCGCCCTCCGCCGCCGCCAGCCCGCAGCGGCCGAGCCCGGCCAGCCGCTGCCGGCTGCAGCCATGGCCGAGCCCGAGCAGCTCTTCGCTGCCGCCATGCCGGCTGCTGGCGAGCAGCTGTAGCAGCTCTAGCGTGCGGCGGGCTGCGGGCTGAGACGGCGTTTTCGAATGGTCGTCATACGTCCAGTATCGACCGCGAGCTATGTACATTCAATTGGCTGGGCGTCCCGTTGGGCTGCTTGCGCATGGGCGACCAAGATCAGAGGTTGAGGCCCCGGCCCTTCGGGGAGGGAATAGCGGAGCAGGGGCCGGGGCCGCGTGGGGCAAGATCGAGAACCACACGCTCGAATCCAACGCCGGCCACATCGGCGCGTTCCGAAGCGCGAGGGCGGGGCACTTCTCCCAATCGTCCCGCGACGGAATCATTGAGCGCCCAGCCCGCCCAATTGTGGCGGAGCACTGTCACACACATGAACACTGTCACACACATGAACAACGTGAAAATCGTTGCGGTTTCGTTGCGAGTCACCTTGTCGCAAGTAAAGGGACGTTTTTGTAAATCGATTGATAAGACTCGCAATACTCTATTCTCAATTTCTGTTTCTAAACAGAACGAAACCTGAATAATTACTTTCTATCATCTTTATGCGCCAAGCAACGCGCAGTATAATAGGCGCGTCGTTAAGTATTGCACACAGGAGGAGAACATGAATAACCGAGTCATCACCCGAGAGCGCGGCGTCATTCCGGGTTGCCGAGCGCCGGGACCAGACAGTCATATGGCGGTGGATGGAATGGGACGGCCTTGGACGCATTCACCATCTGATATCGACGCGTACCTCGCCAAGCTTCGTGCAGAGACCAGACAATCCCGCATCAACCGCGGAACTGATCCGGAGACGGGGATCAAGATAGTGGCGCTCCGCTCCGATCTCGCTCCAGAGCAGCGGGCAGAAGCCTTACGGATCGGGCGCATCGGCTTCGCCAGCGCGGGAGCGAAGCGCAAGGCAGCGTAGCAAGCCCACTGAGTGGCTTCGCTCCCCCCACTGGGCGGAGCTACCATGACTGCCAGATCGAACCTTTTGCCGGTTGCTCCCCACTACCTATTCAAAGCAGCCGTCCGTGTCCTCGCCATTTCTGCCCACTGGACAAGCCGCGCGAAAAGCCCGGCACTTTGGAGAACATCCATGTCCGAGGTAAATGGGCGGGCATCGATCGCAGCCGCATACAAGTCGACTTCATCGGCAAATCGCATCCGTTTTCCACGGCCAACGAGAGTGAGGAGGATCGGTCTGTCGAAATCCACCTTCAGATTTCACCCACGCTCATCATCGAACTGGAGGACGGATGGCTGGTGCGGCGGGCTGACGTCATGGTGCAGACCATTCGTGAGGCGTTCGCTCCCATCGCAGCACGGGCGGGCCGGAAGCTGCAAATCCATCTGGGGCGCGGTATCGCAACAGGGCGGGGGGACTTGAATCTGCATTTCGACACCGGAGGCCGGGAGATGCGCCCTTGCGCCGGCATCCTGATCTTCGGAAACGAAGGGGGAGGCGAGATCCGTGTTGGCGCTCACGAAAGTTTGCGGGTGTGTGGCGATCCCACTCTGAGTGCGAAAGACCCGTCCGACATCGATCACGGTTCGCAACTGGACCAGGTGTTCGAAAACGGGGAACCGGAATTTGCACGCTTCGTCGGCAACACCTGTGTTCACGAGTTGGCACACATGATTGCCAAGATAGAGCACACCACTGATCCGGATAACTTCATGTTCTCCCAAGACGATAAGGCGTGGTTGGCGAACCTTCCCCCAGACCAGCGCACCCGCGAAAACATGCGCCGCCATTGGGGTGGTCCGAAGACCTTCAACGTCGCCCAGATCATGAAAATGGTCTGCGCGATGCACACAGGATTCTTCCCGGGCGGCATGAGAACCACCAGGACGCCGTAACCTCCGCTATTTCGCGGCAACCGGCTGCGACCCATCAAGGATGGAATATCCCGTAGCGGAACAGAGTCTACAAAACCCGATAGACGCTCGCCCGGCCGATGCCGAGCGCTTTGGC
>WNFP01003115.1_pt1 | contig 13281 bp, 13 predicted proteins | sample 5400201 | NCBI WGS metagenome assembly WNFP01 (sample SAMN13153355, study PRJNA577476) | soil metagenome | isolation source: 115 cm saprolite under Madrone tree | place: USA:California | collected 2016-06-14
TATGTCATTCGTACGGAGAACAGGGACGCTTTACGGGAGCATCTCAGCGAGGCAGGTATCTCCACCGTTTTGAACTATGCGAAAGCGTTGCCATTTTATCCCGCCTACGCCTATCTCGGCCACGTTTCGAAAGACTTTCCAGCCGCTTATTTCAACCAATCCCGTATTCTATCGTTGCCGATCTATCCGGAAATGCCGGAAGAGACAATAACGCATTTGGCTAACACGATCGCGCATTTTTGGAGCTCGGAATCTCCGAAAGTAATTGAGCTCACGGCTGCGAACTTGATTGCTATCGAGCGTTGACCGCGAGTTCTGTCAGATACCTGAACCAGCGTTAACGGTTGTCTGTATTGTAGGGACATCGATCAACTCCTAATATTAACTGTTACGGGCTAGAGCACCAGAAAAGTCAGCTTGAGCTATGCATTCAACCGTTGTCATTGTTGGACTGGGGGAGATCGGCAAGCCTTTACTGGAGATCATGAGGAGCCGGTATCAAACTTTTGGTGTAGATATCAATCAGCCTGCACCCGTCTCACAGTGTGACGTGATGCATATTTGTTTTCCATTCCGGAGTGACAAGTTCGTTCGACAAGTGGTAGAATACATTCATCAGTACCGACCTGCTCTCACAGTAATCAATAGCACGGTTGCTCCTGGTACCACCCGGAGCATTGCGGTTGAATCCGGAACCGCAGTCGTAAACAGCCCGGTTCGCGGCAAGCATGCCCGGATGCAGGAGGAGTTACTGCATTACACAAAATTTGTGGGAGCGCTTGACCCGCGGTCAGGCCAGCGCGCCGTAGAACACTTTGAGGGAATCGGAATGAAAGCGAAGCTGCTCGCGTCGCCTGAGGCGAGCGAAATTGCCAAGCTTACCGAAACGACCTATTTCGGCTTGCTGGTCGCGTGGGCACAAGAGGTCGAGCGCTATTGCACGAAGCTTGGCGCCAATTACGACGAAGTCGTGTCGTTCTACGACGAGATTAAATTCTTCCCGCCGGTGAAATATTTCCCCGGCGAGATTGGCGGCCACTGCGTAATGCCCAATATCGCTATCTTGAGCCAACAATTTCCTTCCGGCCTTTTGCAGGCCATTGTGCAGTCGAACACTTTTAAGCAGAAAAATCTTGGCCCGGAGGGATGGCTCGACGCAAATCGGTCGTCCCCGGCCCAACCCAGTTAAGGATCGCAATAAATTGCAAATCGAAAGCGCGTTTGTCCCGCCCTATGTCTAATCCCGAAAGCGCGAGAATTTTTATCGAGGACAGCCTCAATCGTGTCGAGCGATGGGTTGAGGAGCAAAACTATCGCGGTTATGAGCCGTTCGATGGATTGTCCTCCTGGTTTCGGCCGCTGACGTTTGGCACTCTTTTGGGCGATCGGCTGCTGTTACAGCTGATTCGTCAATGTCCCATTAATCTCAGGCCGATCATGGGCGTAACTCGAAAGGATTCAACCAAGGGAAGAGGGTACATGGCTTCTGGGTACCTGGCGCGTTATCGGGCCACGCGGGACGCGATTTATCTGTCCAAAGCGGAAGCATGCCTTGACTGGCTCGATCATCACAAGGCCAGAAAATTCGAAAAACACAGTTGGAGTAACCACTTCGATTTCGCCAGCCGCGGCGGATCTTACACCAGCGAAGACCCCATCATCGTGTGGACCGCTTTAATTGGGTTTGCATACATCGAGGCCTACGAACTGACAAGCGCGACGCGCTGGATCGAGATTGCCGACAGCATCTGCGCTTGGATCATGAATCTTCCTCGCGAAAGGACCGATCGCGGAGACTGCATCAGTTACCAGGCGCATGTGCAGAGTTCGATCCACAACTCCAACATGCTCGGCGCCGCGATGCTCGCCAGTACTTCGAAACACACGGGAAATCGCGATTATGCTGATGTGGCACGTTCCGCCATCGAATACAGTTGCTCGCGTCAGCGCGCCGACGGCTCCTGGTGGTACGGGGAGGATCCGAAGTACCATTGGATCGACAATTTCCACACCGGCTACAATCTTGACAGCCTCTGGCGCTACATTGCAAGCACCGGTGACGACGCCTGGCGTCCAAGCCTTCGCAGGGGACTGGACTTTTATAAGCGGGACTTTTTTGAAGGTAACGGCTGTCCCAAATATTATCATAATCGCCGCTACCCTGTGGACAGTCAGTGCGCTGCTCAGTCGATCGAATCGCTAGTCTCCCTTTCCAGCGAAGACCCAGAATGTCTCGAGCTAGCGATCAAGGTTGCCCAGTGGACAATCGAAAACATGCAGGGACGCGACGGTCATTTTTATTACCGGATTTATCCGTGGGGCAAGGCAAAGACGCCAATGCTTCACTGGGCTCAAGCGACAATGTACAAGGCTTTGGCATTGCTCCTGAATCAACTTGCCGTGGAAACCGATTCTAGGATGAGAAAAGGCGAGTCGGCTTCGCAAATAGTAGTAGCATGAGCGCTTCAGGTTTGCAGTACCTGCTGATCACGCCGGCCAAAAACGAGGAGGCGTTTATTGAACTTACAATCCGGTCGGTTGTAGATCAAACTGTGCGACCTGTGTGCTGGCTTGTCGTCAGTGACGGATCTACCGATTCGACAAACGAGATTGTCAGCCGGGCCGCTCAACGACATGATTGGATTGAATTGTTCAGAATGCCCGAGCGCACCACGCGAGATTTCGGAGGAAAGGCGCACTGTTTTAACACCGGATACGCGCGCATCGCGCATCTACCGCATCAGGTTATTGCCAGCCTTGACGCGGACATAACCTTTGAACGGGACTACTTCGAGTTTCTACTCGACAAGTTGGCTAATGATCCGTTGTTGGGCATCGTAGGAACTCCATTCTCTGAAAACGGCCGGACGTACGATTATCGGTTTAGTAGTACCGATCATGTCTCAGGCGCTTGCCAGGTGTTTCGGCGCGAGTGCTTCGCTTCCATTGGAGGTTATGTTCAATCCAAAGGCGGGGGAATTGATGTGATCGCGGTGCTGACCGCCAGAATGAAAGGATGGCGCACTCGAACATTCATCGAGAAATACTCAGTCCATCATCGACCAATGGGTTCAGCGAATCACCGGCACAAGGTGATTGCTAACTTCCGGTTCGGCCAGAAATCATATCGCCTCGGGTATCATCCTGTGTGGCAAATGTTCAGATCGGTGTATCAGATGACGAAAAAGCCATACGTGATAGGTGCTTGCGCTGACTGCCTGGGGTATTTTTGGGCTATGCTCAGCGGCGACGATCGCTCAGTCACGCCAGAATTAAGGAACTTTCAACGACAGGAACAGATGAAGCGCTTAGCTGCTTTCTTCCGCACGCGATTCGTTCGTGGGCTAGGTTCTAAACCGGAACCTCAAGGATGAACAAGGTGGCTACAAGTCGCTGCTGGTTCATAATAAATGCAAGACGCAATTTCGCAGGGGCAGTAGCTCAATTGGCAGAGCGCATGGTTAAACATGAGATGGACGTTCGAACCTTCCCTGCTCCATTGTTCGCGGAGGAAATTTGGGGACCAAAAAGTCAAAGCGGTGTGACAGTTAGGGGGCACTTTTGAACCGCAGCATCGTAAAGGCAGAAGATCAAATTCTGGTAACGGGAGCCTCTGGCTTTATCGGAACCAGGGTGATCGGCAGTCTCATGGAATACGGGTTCCGCAGAGTGCGTTGCTTCACCCGGCCCTCCAGTGATCTGACGAAGTTGAACGCGCTCATTCAGCGGTACGGTGAGGCGCAAATCGAGGTCATTCAAGGCAATCTTACCTCTCGCCAGGATTGTCTCAAGGCTACGGAGAATTGTCAGGTCATCTATCATTTGGCCGCCGGCACGGGCGAGAAATCCTTTCCGGACGCATTCTTGAACTCGGTCGTCACCACTAGAAATCTCCTGGATACGACGCTGGAACACGCATGTTTGAAGCGCTTCGTAAGCGTGAGTTCCTTCGCCGTTTATACTAACAGGGACAAACCTGGTGGGCGACTCTTGGATGAATCCTGCCCGATCGAAGAGCGCGCGGAATTAAGGGGAGAAGCCTACTGCTACGCCAAAGTCAAACAGGACGAACTTGTAATTGAATACGGTAAAGAGCACGGGGTTCGCTATGTGATTCTTCGCCCAGGAACGGTGTATGGGCCCGGCAACGAAACAATCACCGGGAGAGTTGGGATTGATACCTTTGGCATATACCTTCACCTGGGCGGCTCCAACACGATCCCCTTGACCTATGTTGATAACTGCGCCGAGGCCATCGTCCTCGCGGGTATGCGAGATGGTATCGATGGAGAGACCTTCAATATTGTAGACGACGATCTACCTTCGAGCCGTCGATTCTTGAGGCTTTACAAAGAGAATCTGAAGTCCTTCCGATCAATCTATTTGCCTCATTTCGCGAGCTATCTGTTTTGCTACCTATGGGAAAAATATTCCCTGTGGTCGAACGGTCAGCTGCCCCCGGTGTTTAATCGCCGCAGGTGGAACGCGGAATGGAAAGGAAGTGACTACAGTAACCAGAAGTTAAAGCGACTGTTGGACTGGACACCGAGAGTCTCCACCGCCGAAGGACTGGCTAGATTCTTCGAAAGCTGTCGAAACGCAAGATATGCTTAAGATTGCGATAGTGGGATGCGGCAAGATCTCGGATGCCCATGCTTGGGCGATCCAAAGCATTAAAGGTCGCGAAATTGTTGGCGCTTGCGACAGGGAGTTGCTCATGGCGAAACAGTTTAGCGAGCGGTTTCAGGTTAAACACTTCTTTAGTGGTGTGGGAGAGATGCTGGAAGAAACCAAGCCGGACATCGTCCATGTGACCACGCCTCCGCAAACCCATTATTCCATTGCGCGGGATTGTTTAAAGTACGGATGCCACGTTTACGTTGAGAAGCCGTTTACCTTAAACACTACCGAGGCCGAGGAGCTGCTAGCGTTGGCAACCGAAGAAGGCCTTTCCGTAACTGTCGGCCACGATGAACAGTTCAGTCACGTAGCGCGGCGGATGCGACGCCTGATCCAGAGTGGGTATCTTGGCGGGCGTCCTGTCCACATGGAGAGCACATGGTGTTACGATCTCGGTGGCGACGCATATGCGAACACTTTATTGGGAGATAAGAAACATTGGGTGCGCAAGTTGCCTGGTCGGTTGCTTCAAAACCTAATCAGCCATGGCGTTGGGAAAATCGCTGAATTTTTGGTCGGTAATAATCCACAAGTGATGACGCATGGCTTCGTTAGTCCGTTGCTTCGGAGTGCCGGGGAAGAAGAAATGGTGGATGAATTGAGGGTAGTTATTCGCGATGAGCAGCGTGCTACTGCCTACTTTTCTTTCTCGTCCCAGATGCGCCCGTCCCTCCATGAGTTCCGTCTTTTTGGTCCGAAGAACGGATTGTTTCTGGATGAGGATCAGCAGATATTAATTAAATTGAGAGGCAAGCGTTACAAGAGCTACGCCGAAAAATTCATTCCGCCGTTAACGCTGGCCGGGCAACATCTAGGGAACTTGCTTCGCAATGGCCGATCATTTCTGGCGAGCGACTTCCACATGGAATCGGGCAAAAAGTATCTCATTAAATCCTTTTATTCTTCGATTGTTGATCGAACTCCTGTGCCCGTACCGTATGGGCAGATTTTGCTGACATCGCGGATTATGGATGCAATCTTTGAGCAGCTTTCTGCCGGGGGTCCACCTGCGACCACGCTGCCGCTCAATTCTTCCGTTCTGGCCACGCCAATATGCTCATCGTGAATGCCGATGACTTGGGACGATCGCGCTCTGAAACGGATGCGGCCCTGTCATGTTATGCGATGGGCAGAATCACGTCTGCCAGCGCCATGGTCTTCATGGCGGACTCTGCGCGCGCGGCAGATTTGGCGAAAAGCACCGACCTGGACATCGGTTTGCACTTGAATTTGGATGAAAGATTTACTTCTCCGCGTGTGTCGATGGAACTCAGGAGACAACATGAATCTGTCGCTCGCTTCCTGAGCCGCGGCAAATACATGCTGCTGCTATACAATCCTTTTCTAGGCGAGAAATTCCGGTCTGTTTATAAAGCCCAGGAGCATGAATTCATCCGCCTGTACGGCAAACCTCCGTCGCACATTGATGGACATCGCCACTTGCATCTTTGCACTAACATGCTGATTGACAGAATTGTCCCTGCCGGCCGCAGCGTTCGTAGAAGCTTCAGCTTTTCCCGTGGCGAAAGGGGACTGCTCAATCGCGCGTACCGGGGTTTGGTGGATAAATGGCTTCAAAGAAGGTATTCGTTGACCGACTACTTTTTTTCCCTCAGCCAATGCCTGCAAACAGAAATGCTTGACCGTGTGATCGAGTTGTCAAAAGCCGCGAATGTGGAACTCATGACTCATCCGCAAAATGCCGGGGAGTGGGCGTATTTGAACAGCGATGACTGCTTAGAGATGTTTCGCGGTGTCCAAAAAGCCAGTTACGCACAGATCTGAAACCAATGATGTCCGAAGTCTTAGTGCCCTCGTCCTGCATGGACGGCTCCATGAGAGCTGCCGATAACAATTTGACAGCCGAAGTCGACGCTGTTGGCGAAGCGGACTGGCACAATCTTTCGACTGATTTTGCCGACTCTAACATCTACCAGACGTGGCCGTATGGGATCGCGCGGAGCGGTCGGACCCGCGTCAGTCACCTGGTTGTCAAGCGAGGTCCAGATGTGGTCGCAGCTGCACAGGCGCGGCTGGCATTGATTCCTTATTTGAATTTTGGAATCGCCTACGTTTTTTGGGGTCCATTATGGAGACGACGCGATGGACAGGCCGATGCAGAAGTATTTCGCCAGGCACTTCGCGCCTTGAGGGCCGAATACGTTGCCAGGCGGAAAATGGTTGTTCGCGTAATCCCGAATTTGCCTGACACCAACAACGAACTGTTCCAGCAGATTCTGGAAGAAGAGGGGTATGTTATTCAACCTTGGGCCAAACGATGTAGAACCATTGTGATGGATATTCGACCGCCTATGGAGGATTTGTACCAGGGCTTGCATCAGAAGTGGCGTTACAATTTGAAAAAAGCCCGCAAGGGCAATTTGGAGATCGTAGAAGGCGTCGAAGATGACTTGTTTGAAGGCTTCGAGCGCATACACGCCCAGATGCGTGCGCGCAAACAGCTTGCGGGTTTGACCGATCCAGCTCTATGCCGAAAGGTTCAAAGGGAGTTGATGCCCGATCAAAAGCTGAAAGTGATTCTCTGTAAAGCAGATGGCGAAGTCTGCTCGGGCGGGATCTGTTCGGCGCTCGGTGATACCGGGATCTATTTGTTCGGTGCTACAAGCAATCATGGAACAAAAACTTACGCATCCTATCTGGTTCATTGGAAAATGCTCGAATGGGTGAAAAGCCGAGGCTGCCGATCCTACGATCTGAATGGCATTAACCCAATTAGTAACCCTGGAGGTTACCAATTTAAATCACAGCTAGGGGGTACCTTTGGGCGCGATATTCATCTTCTGGGCGCGTTTGACGCCTACCCAAACACCGCATTGAAAATGCTCGTTTCGGTCGGAGACCGCCTGAGAACCAAATTCCGAAGTGTCCGCGAATCTCTTGCGCACTTATCACGGTGAAACTCCCGCCTTCCATAGCAGCCTGTCTATTTGTCGGTTTCATTTTGTGGCTCTTTCGCCGCTACTCGAAGGAAGCGGGCGCCATGTCTTATGGCCTGTGGGTCCCGTTTATTTGGGTCGCAATTAATGTCTCGAGGCCGATCGGATACTGGTTTGTCAATGGCACAGAAGCGGCCGCGTCGGAAACTATCGACCTATCACAAGGAAGCTTCATTGATAGGAACACTTACCTTATTCTTATTTGCGCCGGGGTTTTCGTCTTGCTTCGGCGGAGAGTCAATTGGAGCTCTTTTCTCGCATCCGGGCGCTGGCTATGGATCTTCTACTTCTATCTCCTGCTTAGTGTGCTCTGGTCCGACTACACGTTCATTTCCTTCAAGAGATGGTTCAAGGATGCCGGGGACCTGGTCATGATCCTCATCATTTTGTCCGAGAAAGATCCGATTGAAGCGATTCGCGGGATTTTCATACGGTGTGCTTATCTCCTAGTTCCTCTTTCGGTTCTTTTCATCAAATGGTATCCCGATATTGGGAGGTATTATAACCATTGGACATGGACAACAGGTTATAGTGGAATCACCCTCGGCAAAAACCAGCTCGGCCTCCTATGCATGTTGAGCGGCCTCTTCTTGCTCTGGCAAATAGTGGACGTATATCCCGCTCGCGGAATGAAGACGCGTCTTCGCAATCTCTGGCCAGATCTATTGGTGCTGGTGATGTGTTTGTGGATGCTGTGGATCGCGGGAAGCGCGACCGCCTCGTTTAGTTTCGTTCTCGGCGCGATCGTCTTTTTCGGCACCCGATTACGGGTAATAAGAAGTAACTTCGGCAGTCTCGGCTGGGTCCTTGCCGGTGTCGCCCTGTTGATGTTGCTCTTCACCGTGAGCTCTGGTTTCCGCGGAACGATTGCGGGAGCGCTGGGTCGCGACGTGACCCTGACGACAAGAACCGAGATTTGGGAACGAGCACTGGAATTGAAGACAAACCCTCTAATTGGAAGTGGATTCTTCAGCACCTGGTTGGCTCCTGAGGCCGCGTCAATGGTTAAAGAGTGGGGGGGGCTCGCTCATGCCCACAATGGATACTTGGAAACATACCTTAATAGCGGCGCGATCGGCGTGTTGCTTCTTCTTGCGGTCCTGGCTTCGGCGGGAAAAAATGCCAAAAGGCAGCTTTACCAGCGCAGTACAGCTGGGTATCTCTTCATTTCGCTTTTTTTGGTCGCCCTATTTTACAACTACACCGAAGTCACATTCAACCGATCCAATGTCGTGGGCATGTTTCTTTGGCTAATGTCGGCCTATGGCGTCGCCGTGACTTCCGAGCAAGACAGGGAGGTAATTCTTACGGACGTAGGGAAATCAAGCTCTTTTGCCAATATTCCTGCGCTTGCGGACGAGCACAGCCCCGTCACGGAATGCTGAGGCCGAACTACTCGCCATCATAGGTGAACCAATGGTGAAATACATCACAACGGCGGTACTGTTTAGGGCTAACGGGTTTGAATTGATTGAGGAAGAAGCGCGACGCGTGGACATAGGCGGACTCAATTTGGCAGATAGATTTGTCCGCATGGACAAGGCCGACCTTGAATGCAGTGTCCTGCGTCTTGCTTTAAAACGCCCTTAGCGTTGACTTCTGACCTCTGTCCCAACCCTCAACCACCCGTCGCGCTCAATCTTTTTCTCCGTTTCCGATACACGCCATCTCCTTTAACGATTTTTGATGGCATCCGGAAACTCGCGCCGGGCACGATGCTAGTTCTCGAAGATGGCGAATGTCGGGAAGAACGTTGGTATGGCTACACGCCAATTCCTTTTTCAAGTCCCAAAGAAGATGAGGAAGCTACACACGAGCTTCTGGAATTGTATCGGGGTGCGGTTCGACGCCATCTGCTGAGCGAGGTCCCGGTGGGAATACTTCTGAGCGGCGGCCTCGATTCGGGGTTACTCCTGGCGTTGATGAATGAAGAAGGCGGTCCATGGCCGGCCTACACCATAGGTTACGGATAGGCTTTCGAAGACGACGAGTTGGCCGATGCAAAAGAGACGGCCGCTCTTTTGGGCGCTCGCCACGTGCCTGTAAAGCTAGACCGAGCCCAATTCGAGCGATGGCTTCCAAAGATCGTGGAATGTCTCGAAGAGCCTATCGCGGCGTCTTCAATTGTTCCCATGTATTTTGTCTCCCAACGCGCCCGGCAAGATGTTAAAGTGGTCCTTATTGGTCAGGGACCGGACGAATTGTTCGGCGGCTACAAACGGCATTTGGGTCTTCGTTACGGAAACTGGTGGCGCGGCGTGCCCAGCGGTCTCCGCTCGGTAGTTGGCTTCGCCGTCAATGGGCTGCCTCGCAACGAAACATTGAAGCGAGGCACTCGCTCACTTGGAATCGAGAACCGGCTGAAGCGCTATCAGTATGTCTTTTCTTTGGCGCCGGCTGAAACCATAAATGGACTTTTTTGGGACGATGTTCTTCCCGCGAAGCCGGGTCATGAACTGGTCGAGTATTGGCGCGCGCTGCTGCCGCAAATGGAGCACACCGACGAGCTTGGTGGGTTTCAGCTACTTGAAATCCGCTCCTCGCTTCCGGATGAGCTGCTCATGTATGCGGACAAGCTCTCCATGGCTCACAGCCTGGAAGTGCGCGTGCCTTACCTGGATCGCACTGTGGTCGAGTACGTCCAGCGGCTCGACGGCAGTTTCAAAATCCGCCATGGAACTCGGAAGTGGCTACACCGGCAAGTTTGCCAGAGTTACCTGCCGCCGCGTATCCTCAAACGAAAGAAACGCGGTTTTGCTGTAAATGTGGTGGACGAATGGTTCCACTCGTCGCTTAAAGGAGAGCTTCCGGAACTGCTCTTGGATCGAAGCTCTTTAATGTTTGAGTTGCTTAAGCCAGAGCCGGTGCGAAAACTCCTGAGCGACCACAGATCAGGGCGACAAGACAACCACAAGCTCCTTTTCAGTCTGGTCATGCTCGAGCAGTGGTTGCGCGGAATACGCTCGAATCAAGATCGGTTTGTGCACGCAGGAGTAATACAAAGCATGGGCAGCATCCGCCTGGCAACTTAGGCAAATGTAATGAGCATCTGCGCAAACGTGGAACAAACCGAGATTCGCATTTCCGGCAAAACGCTCTACGTGCCTTCAACGGAGATCTGTGGCCGGACCGTCGTCGTGACGGGCAAATGGATCAAGACGGCACAAATCAAAGATGAAGAGTTGGTGCAAGGTGTGCCTGTCGAAGATCCCGAGTCTTTCATTACCAAGCTGAAAGAAAGCGAACTAAAAGCAGACGTCTTTACGTTTACGCAAAGGCCACCTGAGATCATACCAAAGTACGATTATCGCTTCGAATGGGATAATTGGGCGGCAGTACCTACAACCTGCTTTAAGGACTGGTGGGAGAATCGACTGCCTCAAGAGTCAAGGAAGAATGTCAGGCGCGCCGCCAAGCGCGGAGTGGTAGTGAGGGTTGTACCATTTGATGATGACCTCGTAAAGGGCATCCATAAGATTTACAATGAAACCCCCATTCGGCAGGGGAAACGTTTCTGGCACTTCGGGAAAGATCTGGACACGCTCAGACGAGAACTCGCGACGTATCTGGATCGAAGTGAGTTTATTGGTGCGTATTGGAATAAAGAACTTATCGGCTTCCTGAAAATGGTCTACGTTGGCCGCGTAGCCACGCTCTTTCACATAATCTCGATGAATGAGCATTACGACAAACGGCCAATGAACGCATTGATTGCAAAGGCCGTCGAGTTCTGCGAGCAAAAGGGAACTTCGCATTTTATCTACGGACAATTTGTTTATGGCAATAAACACCAGAGCTCGCTGTTGGAATTCAAGCGACGGAACGGTTTTGAGCAGATCAATTTTCCCAGATATTACGTTCCACTGACTGTCAAAGGCCGACTACTTGTTCGATTAAAGCTATATAAAGGCCTTGGCGGGCTGGTGCCAGAGCCCATTCTCCAAACAGTCTTAAGTTCCAGGGCCTGGTGCAGCAAAATGTTGAGGGTAAGGATCACTCTATAATACAAGAAATTTGCCGGTGTAGCTCAACGTTAGAGCGGCTGAATCGTAATCAGTAGATGGAGTGTTCAATTCCTCCCGCCGGCTCCAGGCTTCAAGTATGTCAGAGGACAAATGACAGCCTATGGACCAGAGGGCCCTACGGCCCGGAGGGAGGGCAGAGGGCGGAGGCTGATCTCCGGTCCCGTCTCCACTATCAACTATCATCTATTAACCAGTAACTCAAATGCCGGGCATAGTTGGAATAATTAGTCAGAGACCATCAGATGAATGCCAGCGTTTCGTGAAGTCCATGTCGGCTTCCATGGAACACGAGCATTTTTACGCTTCAGGAATGTACGCTGCGCCCGAAATGGGAGTCTATGGCGGCTGGCTGGCGAATGAGGACTCTTTTGCTGCGGTGCAGGTTTTCTTCAATGAGCGAAAGGACATTGCGCTTCCCTTCTCGGGAGAATGCTTCGTCGATCCTGAAACGCGTATTGAACTGTTTCCTGGCCGTCTTTCGTTATCTTGCAAGCAAGGAGCGTATTGGTTTTGAAACTCTGCTGCGCACTGTTCGCTTCGCCAGCGGCAATTGTCGGTTTTCCTGCTCGCTCATGTTCAAGTGAACAGTGATGTTATTTTAAGAGAAAACAAGCCAAATTGCAATAACGCTGCGAGTATCGACGAACTGATCGAACTCCTCTAAGCGCCTGAATTTGAAATGAGTTCAGATCTCGTTGTAGCGGCGCCATAATCGCGAGCGCAAATTTGCGTTGCTGCTAATCACCGGTGTAACCGCCTTCATGCTAACTGTTTCGCAAAAAGAATTGGGCGCTACCGAAAGTAGCGCCTTCCGAGGAAAGTTCCCCAAGCATGGATTTGCGGGCTGCTCGCGAAAAAGGCACGCCACGCTGTTTTGCTGATCGAAGTTTATGATAATGGCGGGAAAGCAGTCGCGACGGGCAGCGGCGAAGGCTTTTACTGTTTGTTGACGATCATCTGCGGCGCAGAGCGGCTCATTTCAACTTGCGCGCTCAAAAGCTCAAAATGGTCTTGCAAGAGAATTACGTATGCACTGCCGCTTATGTTTGCGCGCTTCCGTTTCGCCAATATTTTTGAGGTCGTGCGAGATTGGATGAGAAGCAGCGCAGCGATTTCTGCCGAGCGGTGAAATCAGAACCTGATATTGGCATCACAATTTGAAAGATAACGCTAGCTCGATAACCTCGGAGGTCTGGAGAAAAAAGGAGAGTTAGGGAATGAACCACTCGAAAGTTGGCGAGGCGCAGAGATTGCTAAAGCCGGTACGTGAGGCGCTCGCCCGCGTACCGGGTGCGCGCAGTATCAAGCGGGCACTTGTGCGTGCTCTGGCGTCGCCGGAAGAGCGGTTATTGCTTGAAGCTTACAACGTCGGCATGACCCAGCAGCAGTCGGAGATCCGGTCGCTGGCCACCTTGGTACGCGAGCTACGCCCCGAACGCGTGCTCGAAATCGGCACGTCGGGAGGCGGGAGCTTTTATCTCTGGACGCGGTTGGCGGGGGACGAGGCCACACTGATCAGCGTGGACCTCCCTCCGTCGTGGGCATTGGACGATCCGGAGGAAACACTGAAGCGCGACCTCTTCAAGAGCTTCCGGCGTAGCGAGCAGGCGCTACACTTC
>WNFP01009680.1_pt1 | contig 13281 bp, 9 predicted proteins | sample 5400201 | NCBI WGS metagenome assembly WNFP01 (sample SAMN13153355, study PRJNA577476) | soil metagenome | isolation source: 115 cm saprolite under Madrone tree | place: USA:California | collected 2016-06-14
CGACCGCGAAGTTGCGATTAACCAGGACCCGCAGATCCACGATGGGGTCCTTCGATCTCAACTCCCAAATGACGAATGAAATTGCCGCGGCGACGGAAAAAATGGTTACCCAGGTGATGAAAGACGAGGCGAACCATTCCGCTTCCTGGCCTTTATCGAGCACCAACTGCACTGCTCCCAAAGCCAGGGCCATCAATCCAAAGCCGATGTAGTCAATGCGGCCCGGTCTTTGATTCTTGATGTAGGGCGGATCTTCGATGAAGGTTCGCGCCATAAATATCGCGAGAATTCCGATGGGAATATTGATGTAAAAGATCCAACGCCAGGAATAGTTGTCGGTGATCCATCCGCCCAAAGTCGGTCCAATGATGGGGGCAACTACTACGCCGAGACCGAAGACCGCCATCGCCGAACCACGTTTCTCAACCGGAAAACTTTCCATCAAAACAGCCTGGGCAATGGGTTGCAGCGCACCGCCGCCCGCGCCCTGTGCGATCCGCGCCACGATCAGCATTCCCAAACTGGTAGCAGCGCCACAGAGTACGGATGACAAGGTGAAGATCGCGATACAAACAATCAGGAATCTCTTGCGCCCGAAATAGCGACCCAGCCAGTTCGCGGCGGGAAGAATGATCGCGTTGGAGACCAGATAGCTGGTCAGGACCCAGGTTGCTTCTTCCGGAGTCGCGGAGAGGTTGCCGGCAATGTGCGGCAGGGCGACGTTGGCCACGGAAGTATCCAGCACTTCCATGAAAGTGGCCAGCATCACTGAGGCCGCGATTAACCAGGGATTGAAGCTGGGCGTCCACTCGCGAGCGGCCTCAGTGGTCCGCTTCGCCGCGGGTTTAAGTCTTTCAGCAATCGCGCTCATCTGATCCTAGTTTGGAGTGCGCCGGCCGAAGCGATGCGGCGACGGCGCTATGGTTTGTCTGGAGTTCCGCGTTTTTGGTTCGGAGTTCCGCAAGGCGGTATTGTTTCTAATCCTTCCGCCTGAAGGCGGGACTCCGAACTATAAAAAGCGGTGTCGCGCTGCGCTTGTCCACACCACACTCCAGAGTCACTTTATTTTTACTTCGGGCACAACCGACATCCCGGGCGCCAGCACATGTTGTGGATCGATCTGGTTTGGCTCAAAGACGATCTTGACCGGGACCCTTTGGACGACTTTCACGTAACTGCCAGTCGCGTTCTCTGGCGGGATCAAACTGAATCGCGCGCCGGTCCCGGCCTGAATACTGTCCACATGTCCCTTGAAAGTCCGGTCAGGATATGCATCGATACTCAAGTCGACCGGTTCGCCGGAATGAATATTTCCAATCTGACTCTCTTTGAAGTTCGCGGTCACCCAAACGTCACCCGGCACGACGGCCATTAACGGCTGACCAACCTGGACCAAGGCGCCGACCTCGATCGCCTTGCGCGCAATGCGTCCGGATTCCGGCGCAAAAATCTTCGTGTAAGAAAGTTCCAGTTCAGCCTGATCGAGCGCGGCCTGCAACTGTTCGAGGTTCGCCCCGGCCGAAGCTGCCTGCGCCTGGCTGACCTGGACCTGTTGCGGGGCAGTATTTGCCTGCGCCAGCTTGCCGATGGCTTCGTTCACCTGTGCTTGCGCGCCGCCAATTTGCGTCCGGGCCCGCTGCGCAGTTTGCGCGGCGGCAGACGTCGACGCCTGGGCTTCGTTGACTTGCGCCTGGGCGGCGGCGACTCTCTCTCTCGCCGCGTCGACCTGCGCGTTGGCGGTGCGCGCGGCGGCGATTGCCTGATCCAGACGCTGCCGGGAAATCTCGTCCTTGTCATAAAGCGTTTGATACCGCTGCACGTCTGTATTAGCACGCGCGGCCTCGGCCATTGCGGCCGACACCTGGGCCTGTGCTTGTTGGACATTCGCTGATGCGGCATTAATTCCCGCTGCCGCCTGATTGGTCCGACTGCGCTCAGACGCCGCGCCGGCCCGCGCCGAGGCCACTCCGGAACGCGCCTGCTGTACTCCGGCCGCCGCCTGCTGCACATTGGCGCGGCCCGTAACCCGCGTCAGAGTCACCTGAGTTTGTGCTTGTTTCTGCTGGGCGCGCCCGGCATTCAATGCTGCCCTAGCCTGCGCAACCTTTGCTTCGTAGTCGCGCGGATCAATCTCGGCAATCAGGTCGCCGGTGTTCACGTTCTGATTGTCTTTAACATAGACCCTGGTGATATAACCCGAAGCTTTGGGACTCACCTGAACGATGTTTCCATCAATGAAGGCGTCGTCGGTAGATTCGTGCGAGCGCGCATAGAGCCAGTAGCGCAAACCCACGATCGCCACGATCAGCAGAACCACGACCGCGCCGATTAAGAATGCGGGGCGTTTGTAAACTGGCCGCTTCCTGACGTGCTCGTGCGGTCCATCGCCGAGCGGTTCGCCGTATTCATCGACGGGATGGTCGGGCTCTTCGGACTCTCCAGCTGTGTCGTTAGGCGAATCAGCTTCAGCAACTTCCGGCTGCTTTGCTTCCGACTTGTCGTTATCTTCGTCTTTTTCCATCGCTATTCTTTAGCACTAACTGACTGAAGGAAATCTCGGTGCTCCTCTGTGACAGAGTTTTTATCCCTGCTGAGACTTCACCGTTCACCAGCGAAACGTCTGTGCCCGACCCAGAGCGGCCGCGAGATTCAGGCGCGCTCCGTTATAAGCAGCGAGCGCGGAAACCTGATCCAAACGCGCGTTGGCCAGGACCGTTTGGGCCGTAATGACTTCAATGCTATCGGCCACGCCGGCCCGGAAACGATCGCGCGCCATCTCCAATTCGCGTTCAGCCAGAGTGACCGCCAGATCCGCCGCGCGCACTGTCTCAGCCGTGGTCCGCAGTCCGGAAAATGCCAACCGCACATCCTCTTCGACCTGGCCACGAACACTGGCAAGTTGCAGTTCGGCTTCATTCGCACGACTGCTGGCTACCTGAATTCGTCCACGCGTTAAGCCGCCATTGAAAATCGGCACATTCAATTGGACTGCCGCCCGGCGCGTTGGCAAATCACTATTCGTAGGTGTGATGCCACTGACACCATAGTCACCCAGAAATTCCAGCGAAGGGAGTTGTTCGGCCCGCGCGGCTCGTCTTTGATAGACGGTTTCAGTCACCTGCGCCTGGGCGACGCGCACTTCGGCGCGAGTGTCTTCCGCCCGGGCGACTGCAGTTTCAATCGCAGGCAAAGCTTCGATCACAAAGCTCAAAGGATCAGTGAGGGTGAGCAGACTACCCAATGGCAGTCCCACGATCCGTTGTAGTTGCAATCGCCCTTCTTCCGCGTCGGTCTGCGCACGCGATAGCCGGACCTGTTCCTGGGCCAATCGAGTCTCAGCCCGGGTTACGTCGACCCCGGTCGCAATCCCTGCGTCACGCTGATCCTGCGCCAGCTTCAGCAGAGTCTGCGCGAGCGTGACATTTGCTTGCGCCGCCGCGACCGCGCGATCGGCCCGCATCGATTCGAGATAAGCCAAAGAGGCGAAGGTTGCCACTTGTTCGCGCGCCAGGTCTTCTTCCATCTCGGCGACTCGCACACCCGCACGGCCGGCTTGAAGAGTTCTGAGCGCGCTTAAACTGAATATCGTCTGTTCGAGCCGCACCCGCGCATCGAAGTTTTTGAAAGGTCCGATGAACGTGGAAGTGAAGCCGGGAAATCTTCCGGGCGTGAAGCCCAGCGCGGCCAGATTCTCAGTAACGCTGGCCTGATAAGCAGCGCCGGAGATATTCGGCAACAAACCGGCCCGCGCTTCCTTTGCAAATCCGCGCGCTTCGTTGCGGCGCTCTTTAGCCAGCAAGGTCGCGAGATTGTTTTCGATCGCCAGCTTGATCGCCTGGCCGAGACTCAATGCTGATGGTCCCGCGCTGATTTTGGCCGCACCGGGTACCTGCTGCGGACTTGTTATCGCGGGAGTTGATCGTGACGAGGGTTGGCCACCGGTCTGACCGGGCTGCGAAATTGTTGGTGACTGACCCTGGCCCCGCTGCAATGTCTGAGCCTCAGTCATTGGAACCAACTGTAATGAAAGAGCCAGGAAGAAACCGGTTCCAAGGACCCTCTGCGAGCGTGTCAGCGAGGGCAAGAACGCCGCGCCGGACACGTGTCGCCGCTTCAACAGAAACGCAAAACCCCAATGGATCAAAACGCTGTCCCTTCTCAATCGGCTGGTTGATTAAGTCCTACGCCTCGCGAGACTGTACCTGTTTGATGTCGAAAGTCTGGCTAAACTGCAACGTAACAGGTCACCCGAATGGCTTTGCCGTAAAAATAGCAAGAGGCAGGCCAGGAAAATCCGTCGGACCGTTTAGAGGCGGGCTACTGCCCGCCAGGCGAGTTGCGAGTCCCTTCACTTCGCATCGGGCGGTGCCGCGCTCGTGTTTCCATTTAAGAATCTGTCGAACCAGTAGAGCTGCCAGTTCAAACTTTCGACCAGATGCTTTGGCTCGCCGGTGCGAGTCAGGTTGTGGTTCTCGCGCGGAAAGAAAACGATCTCGGTGGTCACGCCGAAGTGTTTGAGCGCGCGAAACCATTGCTCGCCCTGTTCGATCGGCACGCGATAGTCGTTGTCCGAATGCAGGATCAGCGTCGGCGTCTTTACGTTCCTGGCGTACTTCAAAGGCGAGCGGTCCCAATATAAATCCATCTTCTGAAAAATATCGCCACCGAAATCCGGGCTATGGCCGTAGGCGCCATCGCGGGTGCCGTCGTCGGAAATGAAATTGGAAACACTGCGCAGAGTGACCGCGGCTTTGAAGCGATCGGTGTGACCCACGATCCAGTTGGTCATAAAGCCGCCATAACTGCCGCCGGTCACGCCCATTCGATCGTGATCGATCCAGGGGTATTGCTTCAGCGCGACGTCCAGGCCATTCATGATGTCCTGGTAATCTTTGCCGCCCCATTCGCCCACGATACCGCGTTCGAACCTCTGCCCATAACCGGTTGAGCCGCGAGGATTCGTGAACAGGACGGCATAACCTTTGGCGGCGTAAACCTGGAACTCCTGGTACCAATCAACGCCGTACTGGCCCGCCGGCCCGCCATGTATGCTGAGAATCAACGGATACTTCTTTCCGGCCTGCCACCCGATCGGCTTGACGAGAAAGCCGTCAATGTCCCAATCGTCGGCGCCCTTGTAAGTGAACCGCTCGAGATCGGCGAGTTTTAGCTGCTTCCACAACGCCTGGTTCAGATTTGTCAGCCGGCGTTCGTTATGGCCGTTTAGATCAGCGACGAAGAGATCGTCGAGATGCCTGAAGTCGTTGCCGAGATAGGCCATCTTTCCGCCCGCGAAATTTAAGTCGACACTGCGAACCGCGCGCGCTCCTGACGTGACCTGCGAAACTGATTTCGCCGCTACGTCTACACGGAACATTTGGTATTCGCCTTTCACGCCGCTCTCGAAATAGATCGACTTGCCATCGTCCGACCATTCGAGACCGCCGGGAATCAGATCAAGTCCGTTAGCCGCGAGGGTTGAGGGCGCACCGCCCACCGATGGCGCCAGCCAAATCTTCGGATGATCGCGTTCGTGAACTTCGCCGGTAAATGCGATCCATTTTCCGTCAGGAGACCAGCGCGGCTGATTATCAGCTTCGTCATGATCCGAAATCTTTGTGAGCTTGCCACCTGACGCACTAATCACCCAAACATCACTGTTTCGATTCTCTTCATATTCTTTCCCAGTCCGGTTTGAGACAAAAGCGAGGCGCGTTCCGTCAGGGGACCATTGCGGATCGCTGTCGTTCCAGTCATTCCCTTCGGTGATCTGTTTGGCCTCGCCCGACCTTGCGTCGACAACCCAAAGATGCGTCCGCCGATCATCAAACCAGCCCGTGTCGTTGAACTTGTACGAAGTGGTTTTGTAATGCCGCACGTCGCTGCGATCTTTGTTATCGGACCGGCTATCACCGGGCCCGATTCGACTGACAACTAGAAGGCGCGTTCCATCCGGCGACCAGCGAATGATGGTCACACCATTCTTCAGATTTGTCAGTCGCTTTGCTTCGCCCCCGTTCATTGAGAGTAGGTAAACCTGGGCCCTGGGAGTGTCCGCAGTTCCGGCTGACGCTGTCCCGGCAGCTGGCGCCGTGGCCGGAGTTAGCTCCGCCGGACGCGACGATAGGAATGCGAGCGACTTACCATCAGGACTCCAGCGCGGTGAGGTCGAAGATTGCGGCGCCGTCGTGAATTGCCAGGGCGCGCGGTTGTTATCAGTCGTCGCCATCCAGATCGTGGAGTTGCGCCGGTTCTGCGCCCGATCAATTTTCGTTACTACAAACGCGACCAACTTGCCATCCGGCGAGATCTGAGGATCGCTGATGAACTCAAATGAGAAGTAGTCTTCGGGCGTGATGCCGCGGGTCGATTGTTGCGCAGTGGTCAGACCGGCGAGGACGAGTAAACATGCGGCCAGGGTCGAAATTGAAAACAATCCACGAGACATTTTCATTGGCGTCATCTCCGATACATCAGGTTTGAAGTTGGACGGATGATAGTAAATCAAGCCATTAGCTTGCGCGCAAGCGTCGGTAACCTCCCTACCTGGTGGAGCGCAGACATCCTGTCCGCCTGAGCGCGCAGCGCGAACTCTCCGAAGTGATCGTTCCACCAAGATATGAGCATGCTTCGCCCGCTGGCGGACGGGATGTCCGCGCTCCGATCACAGTCATGTCAATTCCGGTCGATGAAAGGGTAGATTCGGGGAGAGTCCCCGACCGTGAGGGAGGGCTCAGGTACGGAACCGGCAGCGGTAGCGACCGGGTTCTTTGGCGAAGTACCTTTTCGCTCACAGCGACCCGCTCGGTACCGCGAGCGGTTCCGTACCGAGTTGGTTTTGAGCCCTCACAACTCATCGAACATCACTTCATCGATAAAGCACCAGCCCCACTCTTCGCCGGGCTCGAATGACTTCATGATTGGGTGTTGAGTCGCATGAAAATGTTTGGTGGCATGCTTATTTGGTGAAGAGTCGCAGCAGCCGACGTGGCCACACGTCATGCAAAGGCGCAGGTGCACCCACTGGGCGCCGATGCGCAGGCAGTCTTCACATCCATTCGCGCTGGGCGTGACTTCTTTGATCTGATCGAGATGTGTACAAACGTCAGTCATATGATTCTCCTACGGAACATCACTTATTACGCTTCCTCAAAAGAGCACTCAAGCTAATCCTGCCGCGAAATGACGGCGCGCGATGCATGAGCTTCTTACTCAAGTCGGTGCTCAGCATCGATTGCATTGCGAATCTCATGCTCGGGTTACGGTTCAACAGCCGGCTGATCGCTTCCTTGGGCCAGGCGATGTAGCGGGTCGGCGTCAGCGCCCGCACGGTGGCTGTGGCGTCGCCGCCAGTTATAAAACTTACCTCACCGATAAAATTTCCGTCTTTCAGAGTAGCCACTTCCTTACCATTCGTTTCGACGCCGACCAGTCCGTTATAAATCAGCATGACGGCATCCAGTGATTGCTTTTCAGCTGCCAGAATTTCGCCCTGCTTCGCTTCGAGCCATTTGCCGATGCGCATTAGCTTCATAAACTCAAACGGCGCAAAGTTCTTGAAAAGCGTGTCGTGCAGTTCCTTCTCCTCCTCGGTGAAGTGGATCCCGGTACGCTCTTTGATGATGATCGCAATCTGCACAATATTGATGAGGGCGAACAGGATATTCCAGTAGATCACCAGGATGGACGCGAGGTGTCCAGCCAAATGTCCGACTAATACGTTGTATTCCACTAGCAATCCTCCGGTTGGGCGCACGGTGTGAGACTGAGCACGCTCTTCGATCTATTTTGAAACAGACTCAAGAGTAATGTTGCCCCGGCAAGGGTATTCGCGCAAGGACTACGAGCATTCCTGTGGCACAGACTTCAGGAACGTCCGATCAAGTACCGCGAAGCGGTCCCGACCTCCAGCCCAGGGTTGCGGCCGCGGCTACCCTGGGTGACGAATTCCAATCCGCCTCAACCCCTATGTGGGGTTGCGCCCTCTTCCATGCATTCATACCCAACGTAGCCGCCGAGCGGCAACGTTGGGCTGGAGGTCGCTACCGCTTCGCGGTATGAAACTGGCGTCGCTCAACGCTAATTCAATCAACCGACACAACTTGTCCAGACGTTCCTTCAGTCTGTGGTTAGAGGCAGCCCCAAATTCAATCACAGACTGAAGTCTGTGCCACTTATCGAAACTCTTCTCAGACCGTTGATTGTAGTCTAGTATGTCGGATGCCGCGCCGGCTTTTAGCGAATGTTTCCACTCAATCTCTTACGAACCAACGGAATGATGATCGATAGAGTCACCCTCCGGTTGATTGTCACTCTGCTCGCGGCCCTCGCGACCTTGATTGTCACCAGCACTATGAAGGTACCACCGAGTCACGCGCAAAACGCATCGCCGGCCGCCGCCAAACGTTGTGAAATCGCTTTTCCCCTACCGAGGCCCAGCGAACTCGGGGCAAAGAAATTTGAGAAGCTACTCTACTCGTTCCTCGATCAGGGTTGTTATCGAAGCTGGGTCGCCGACTCACAAATTCGGAATACCGGGCCATTCGTCGGCGGCGCATCTTTCGGCACTCATAACGCAGTAAAGGTTTTCTACTCGCCGGAAGTTTGGAACTGGCTCAAACACAGGAATCGTGAAGGCCAGATACCCGATGGCGCAATGATCGTCAAGGAAATGTTTCCTTCTCCCGCCAAAGAGGGCTCAAAGCTCAGCGCCTGGACCATCATGGTCAAGGATCAGAAGGGCGCTTATGACGGTTGGTACTGGTCCTATCAGGCGCCCGGATATGTTTCGGAAAACCCGGCGATTGACTATCCCGATTCAGGCTTTGGTCTCTATTGCCTTCGGTGTCATGCGTCGGCGGAAAAGGAATCCACCTTCAGCACCGTCAAGAATGTCGAAGGCGATCCGATTTCTTTTTTCATCTCGGCGCCGACGATGCAGCCGCTGCCGCCGCCAACTAAAGACGAGCATCAGCAGATCGCCAACACGAAGGAGATCAGAGGAGGCCCATTCGGCACGGCGCGAAAAACTCCCGAACCGAGCTTTCTAAATCTCTTCAAAGGTCTGCCGCTCGTGCCGCTCACTCAGGTCAAGCGCTTTCCCGGCGAGTCGTTCGACCATGTAACCGCCGGACCGGGCGGACCGCAGGGGTTTCTCACTTCCAGCCAGTGCCTCGGGTGTCATTCAGCTTCAAAAGAGAACATGGCTTTCCTGTTTACCGAAGGACCGCAGCCGCCGATTAATCTTTCGCCTTATACGGAATGGCGCGCGTCGATGATGGGACTGGCCGGACGCGATCCGATCTTTCACGCGCAACTTGAATCTGAAAAGACCCTGCGCCCAACCCAGGCCGGATTCCTCGATAACACCTGCTATCGCTGTCACGGCGTAATGGGCCAGCGGCAAATCGAGTCGGATAAGCAACAACCATTCGAACACAGCATGGTCTACGCTCTCCCCGACGACGCTGAGGGCAAGTACGGCGCTTTGGCTCGCGACGGTGTTTCCTGCGCGGTGTGTCATCGGATCTCAAAAGAGGGGCTGGGAACGCAAGCTACTTTTACGGGCAAGTTCAAAGTCGATCCGCCTAACGTAGTGAACGGTCCCTACGATCAGTTGATCACTGTGCCGATGAAGAACGCAACGGGCATTACACCGGCTTTCGGCGCTCAGATCAAAACGGCCGCGTTGTGCGGCAGTTGCCACACCGTGGTCCTTCCCGTCTTTGATCGCAATGGCCGTCCGGTCACAGACAAGGCGGGAAAACCAAAAGAGTTTCACGAGCAGATGACTTATCCTGAATGGCAGAACAGCGTCTATCAGAACGAGCGCGCGCCGATCGTTCAGTCAGCAGTGCGAACCTGCCAGGACTGTCACATGCAGAAATCATTTCTCGGTCAACCGCTCGTCTTTCGCACCGCCAACATCGAAGACATTAATTATCCCTATACGGATTACCGACTGCGGGACAAAGACATTACTGTACGAGTGCGCGACCAATACTCCCGGCACACGATGCTGGGAATCAATCAGTTCGGCTTGATGATGTTTGAGCAGTTTCCGGACATTTTGGGAATCCGGACAGCGGATTATATGTACGGCGAAGCTGTTCCGGGTCTGCTTACCGCACAGAGCTCGGGTTACGATCTCGCCCGCAGAGAAACCGCGACGATCGAGGTCACATCACTCACTAAATCCGATTCTGTCCAGAACCTTGCCGGACACGGTTTTCCTTCCGGCGTCGCGTTTCGCCGCGCCTTTCTTACTTTTGAAGTCGTGGATAAAGACGGCAAGGTCGTCTGGGCCTCGGGCCGCACTAACAGCATGGGTGCGATCGTCAGAGGTATAACTGAAGACGTTCTGCCGACCGAATTTTTTTACGACGCGGCCAAGGGTAAGCAGGTTTTTCAGCCGCACTACGAAGTCATTACCGACGAAGGCCAGGTGCAAATTTACGAGGAACTGATCGCGGACACGCAGGGAAAGATCACGACCAGCTTCGTTGGTTTGGATCAAGTGCTCAAGAGCAATCGCTTGCTGCCGAAGGGCTGGCGGCCCGACGGACCCTTCGCCGAATTCACCCGGCCGCACGGCGACGCCGAACGTGATCCGGAATACGTCAATAAGTCAGGGGCAATCGGCGGCGATCGGATCGTCTATCGCATGCCGCTCGATGATCGCACGCGCTCGGCTGTGTCTGTAAGAGTGACGCTCAACTACCAGGCGATTCCACCTTACTACCTGCAGGAACGATTCACGATCGGCAAAGGAGCCGAGACCCAGAGACTGGCTTACCTCACCAGTCATCTGAACGTCGAAAAAACTCCGATCGATAGTTGGAAGTTGGCGATTGCCTCGGCAACGCGGAGAGTTAGGGAGAAGTGAGAGCTCACCCAAGCAGCGACGGTATGAGGTCAGTACCGGGAGCGGTAGCGACCGGGTCCCCATTCGGGCGATCTCGGCCGTTTAGTTAGTTGAGACCCGGTCGCTACCGCTCCCGGTACTGACCTCATTTTTACCATCACTTGCATAACTTTTCACAGTAACGATCTAATCCAGCCACCATCGACCTGAATTGAAGTGCCGGTGATGTAACTGGCGCGCTCGGAAACCAGGAACGCGGCCAGCGCGGCGAACTCGCGTGGTTCGCCCAGGCGCCGCATTGGAATTTCTTTCTCCCAGCGCGCAATGAATTCCGCCGGTGTGATTCCCTCTTTATCAGCCATCATCCGCGCCAACTCTTCAATCCGTTCGGTGCGCGTATAGCCCGGCATGATGTTGTTCACGGTAACTCCGTGGCCCGCGACTTCATTAGCCAGGGTACGCGCGAATCCGGTCACTGCTGCGCGCAAACTGTTCGAGAGGATCAAGTTATCCACCGGCTGTTTCACCGCGATTGAGGTGATGTTCAGGATGCGTCCCCAACGACGATCTTTCATTCCCGGCAAGACTTGACGGGCCATTTCCACAGCGCTAAAAAGCGTCAGACGCGTGGCCGCTTCCCAGGCATCGAGGTTGAAGCTTTCGAATGGACCAGCCGGCGGCCCGCCACCGTTCGTCACCAGAATATCGATGCGTCCAAATCGATCGATGCCGGACTTGACCAGGGCGGCTATCTCGTCGGCTTTCGAAACATCGCAAGGCAGCGCGAGAATCTCGGCTCCGGTCGCTGTCGCGATCTCGTTTGCGGTTTGGTTGATCGCTTCCGCTTTGCGCGAACAGAGCACCAGCGCAGCACCTTCCGCGGCCAATTCTTCCGCCACCGCCCGACCGAGGCCGCGACTGGCAGCAGCGACGAGTGCTACTTTTTCCTTTAGACCGAGATCCATTTAGGTTTGTCCATTCAACATGAGCAATGAGGTCAGTACCACCTGCGTGAGCAGGTGGATCATAGAGTCATCTCTCGACGAGTTGAGCGTGGGACCCACCCGCTCACGCGGGTGGTACTGACCTCATTGGGTCCGTAGCTCGCGCTACTTCTGCCTTAGGTAATCATCCGTCTTGTCCAACCAGTCCTGTCTGGGCGGACTGAAAATGTCCACATCGAGTGTGTCCGCCAACGCCTCGGCCTTGTGCGGGACGTGTGACGGAATGTGCAGCACCTCTCCCGCGAGTACGTCGATTACTTCCGCTTCGTCGCTGCCAATCCAAAAGCGCAAACCGCCTTCGAGGATGTAAGTGATCTGTTCGTTCTCGTGCGAATGGCTGGGCACGATGGCGCCCTTCTTGAGATACACATGCGCCAGCATCATTCGATCGCCGGTAATCAGTCGTCGCTCTAAAACATCTGAGACCGCCTCTTTGGGAATATCGTCCCAGCGGTGGTGCGTTACGCTTCTTTGATCCATTTGTTTGTCTCCAAATCCAAAAGGCCAGATCATATTTTGAGCTCGCCAAACTTACCGCATGATCACTACCAAGTAAATCCACTGGTTTACAGTACCGACTTCAGCCGGGCTTTTCTCATCAAAGGTCCGACTGAAGGATAGGGTCCTCAATCGAAAGCGGTTAAATCCAGAACCTATTCTGAACACACGCCATGCTATGATTTGCGCACATCGGCGGGACCTTTAGGTAACCAAATCCATTCCCCAGTCGTCTAAAGAGTTCAGACAAGCATCGTCAGACTTTCCCGCACGTTTCAATTCGAGGTAAAAACTAATGTTTCCAAAGAAGATCGCGATGTTCCTGTTCCCCACAACTCTGATTCTGGCAAGTGCCCTGTTCGTGGGGGCCCAGGACGCCACCTCTCAGTCAGCGACCGCTCAGCCAACACCTGACGCTCAGCAACAGCAGGAAGAGAAGCTCAAGCTCGAAGCCAAAGCAATCGTCCTGCTCGATCAGATAGTCACCGAGGCCGAGGCGCTGAAGCTGCCTGAGAATCGGATTCGAGTCCAGATCGCCGCGGGGGACATGCTTTGGGATCGCAGCGCCGCGCGCGCACGCGGACTGCTGGTCGATGCCGGTGCAATTCTCAGCCAGATGATGCTTGATGCTGATCGTAGTGATCGCAACGAGGTGCAAACTTTGAACCAGTTGCGGCAGGATTTGATTTTGACTGCCGGACGGCATGACTCAGAGCTTGGCTATCAGCTCTTACGTTCGACCCAACAGCAACCAACGACGGCCGGCAATACCGGAGGAGGCCGACGCTTTATTCCGGATCAGCAGAGTAATCTGGAACAGAGCCTGCTCGCGACGATTGCCGCCAACGATCCGAAGGTTGCTTATCAAAAAGCTTCTGAGTCGCTCGACAAGGGCGAATACCCGACGGCTTTAAG
>WNFP01003117.1_pt1 | contig 13276 bp, 8 predicted proteins | sample 5400201 | NCBI WGS metagenome assembly WNFP01 (sample SAMN13153355, study PRJNA577476) | soil metagenome | isolation source: 115 cm saprolite under Madrone tree | place: USA:California | collected 2016-06-14
CGGAGCTGACTTTTACAACCAAAGGCAGCTGTTTCGTCAGCTCGGCCTTTATATTGAGCTGGCCGCCACACAAGAGGATGGCACGATTGAAGAAAATGCTGCAATCATCGCTGGTGTAGTGCGTAGCGAGAGTAGATCGAGTACGCCTCTTATTTTGATCAGTGCGAGCAAAGCAGGACCAGAAACCGCTTTGGCATTAGGGAAAATGCTGGAGCCCAGTGAAACTACATCAGTCAAAGCCTGGCTCAGCGTTGGCGGATTGATCGAGGGGACTTTTTTGGCTGATCATGTGACGGGCTGGCCCAAGTCGTGGCTGGCAAGGATTGTACTACGTTATTCGGGGATCGATCCTCGCAGCTTACCGGGGATGACAACAACTGCGAGTCGAGAAAGAATGAAGGAGATTAGGTTGCCGCTCCATATCTTCATGCTCCAATTCGTTGGGGCGCCCCTTTCGGGAGACATCGCGAACGACGTCAGGGATCGATATATCGAACTGCGTAAATACGGGCCCAATGACGGGTTGACTCTTCTAGCGGACGAACTAGTTCCTCAAGGCGCCACCATTATCGAGCCGGGGCTGGACCATTTTTATCGGGATCCTCAGATTGATCTAAAGTCGCTGGCTCTGGCGAACATCGTTGCCGATGAGCTCGGCCGGTAAGGAGTAAGCAGTGGACGGTATGCAGTCAGCAGGAGACGCACGAATGGGCGCAAATAGGCCGAAGGGGCAGCCGTGGCCTGTCTCGCCTTAAACGAAGCGGCGCCGAATGCACGCAAACCGTGCAAGCGAGTCAAAACCGCTGACGACTTACGGCTTACTTCTTGTCTATACCCCTCCATATCTGCGTTGGCGGCGGTTAAATTCGGCGACCGCTTCGAGAAGATCTTCTCGTTTAAAATCAGGCCAAAGTGTTTGGGTTACATACATCTCGGTATAGCTCAGCTGCCAAAGCAGGAAATTAGAAATCCGCATTTCACCTGAGGTACGGATCAGCAGATCAGGATCAGGCCATTGGTGCGTGTAAAGAAACTGGCTGAATTTTTCGGCAGTGAGTTCATCGAGATCCAGTCGATTTGCTTTGAACTCTTGGGCGACTCTCTTGATTCCGTCAACGATTTCGGCCCGCCCGCTGTAGTTGATCGCAAGAATGGCCGTGAGCTTGTCATTGTTGGCGGTTTGATCAATGGCTTCCCGCAGTTGTGCCTGACAGTCCTCCGGGAGTTCGGTCAATCGGCCGATCGCTTGGAGCCGAATCCCCTTGCCGGCAAGATCTCTGGTGTAATCGCGCAAAAATTTCCTAAGCAAGCCCATCAGTGTGTCGACTTCCTCTTTGGGTCGCTGCCAATTCTCTGTGGAGAAGGCGTAAAGCGTGACATAGAGAATTCCTAGCTCGAGGCAGGTTTCCACGCATGCCTTGACCGCTTTCGCTCCCTCAAGGTGCCCACGACTGCGTGGCCAACCGCGTTGTCGAGCCCATCGTCCGTTGCCATCCATAATGATAGCGACGTGTTTGGGAACCTGGTTGACCATTTCTCGAACGACAAGGAGCGATATCCCGACCAAAAAAGCAAATGCGGAAACAGCATATGCCGGTGTGTGTTCTTTCGGGCCGGAAGAGTCCGAGGGCACGGAGCGGTTGGCTCGAAAACACCGAATCGGCGAGGGATTCATGAAGCCCAAGATAGCCCGAATCAGGAGGGTTCGAGGGTTATCGAGCCGGTGAGGAGGCACTTTTAAAGCGGAAAGGTTTTGATTCAGCGTCGAATTTCAATTCGGAAACGGACACGAGCGATGTACTGTTGGAAGCACGAATTTACTCGAAAACCGCTCTAAGCGCTCCAAACTGTCCATTTTTCTGCAGAATTTATAGCAAAAGCCGCATATCGATCCTTGCAGATTCAGAATGATGCGCAAAATATAACACCTTGAAACGAGACTCGTGGCGCGCTGTTACCAGACAAGGCTTCCGCTATCCTCCGCGAGCAGTGCTTTTTAATGCAGACAATCTTGCTTGTTGATCCTGAAACCGACTTTCTTGAGTGGGCGCAAAACCAGCTCGAAACGCCCACCACCCGGGTGTTCACCGCAACCACCTCCGATGAGGCGTACAAAATTTACATTTCCGAAAATCCGGACCTCCTGATTTGCGAGACGCATCTCATGCCGTTTAGCGGACTGGAACTGCTCGCCCGAATCCGGCAGCGAGATTCGAATGCATTGGTTATCCTGATGAGCGCGTTTGGTACGACGCAGTCGGTGATCGAGTCAATGAAGCTCGGTGCTTTCGATTACCTGCGGAAAGAATCGCTCCCATTCAATCTCAAACCGGTGGTAGATGCGGCCCTGAATACTCAGGCCGAGATGCGGTCCGCCACCGCATTCAAGCCGCAGCTCACGGTTGAGCAGTATCAAGATAGCTTGGTTGGACAGTCGCAGCCGATGCAACAGGTATTTAAGATGATCGGCCGCGTCTCGCATAGCGACGCGCCGGTGATGATTACGGGCGAGAGCGGCTCAGGCAAGGAGTTGGTGGCCCGAGCGATTCATCACTACGGGAATCGGAGCACCCAGCCATTTATCGCGATCAACTGCGCCGCAATTCCAGAAAACCTGCTGGAAAGCGAACTTTTTGGTCACGAGAAGGGAGCCTTTACCGGAGCGGCAGCGATGCGAATCGGAAGGTTTGAGCAGAGCAATGGTGGCACGCTTTTTTTGGATGAGATCGGCGAGATGCCGCTGCCGGTCCAAAGCAAGATTCTCCGTGTGTTGCAAGAGGGAGAATTTTCACGAGTGGGCGGCAACGCTGTGATCAAGACCGATGTGCGGATTATTGCGGCGACCAACAAGACATTGGAACAGGAAGTCGCGAAAAAACAGTTCCGTGAGGATCTATTTTATCGCTTGAATGTGGTGCGAATTCATCTTCCGCCACTGCGGCTGCGCAGAGAAGATATTCGTCTTTTGGCGGAGTATTTTTTGAAGAAGATCGCTACCCATAAGCATTTGCCCCAGCTCACGTTATCGGCGGAAGCGGTGAAGGTGTTAGAGGAGTATCCCTGGCCCGGGAACGTGCGTGAGTTAGAGAATACGATCCAACGCGCTTGTGTATTAGCCAGCAGTGACGTGCTTCTGCCGAAAGATATTCCGCTTGGTTTTGCCAACCAGGCCGAAGATTCGGTTGAGAGCGCGCCTCAGATATCCGGCACGGTCGGAGGCAAGCCGACGCTGGAGACCGCGGTCGAAACGCTTTTGGATGCCGCCTCGGCGGATTCTCGATTGCAGTTGTTACCTTGGCTGGAACGGGAATTCACGGTTTTTGCCATGAAGCGGACCAAAGGGAATCAGGTGAAAGCAGCTAAGCTCCTCGGGGTCACGCGTGCGACATTGCGTAAACGAATCGAGCGGTATGGGATCACGAAGGAGTTGAATTTTCAATGAAGCGTAAGGCCAATTTGTACCGCGTCGGCTCATTGGTGTGGGGTGAGAAGCGACCCACATCGAAAAGCTCGGCGCTCTGGTCGCTGCGCTCTTTCGTTTCGCATCGCTAACGCGCCGGGTTTGAGCCATGTCCCAGCATTGGCCTCGTCATGAAATGTTCCAATTCCAAGTATCCTGATCGGCAGACAGTATCGTTTTCTCATCGCGTCCCTTCTTCGAAAACGACCTCGACAATTGATTGTCTTTTGATGAAAGCCGGCGCGACTGGCTTGGTAAGGCGGAACTAAGAGTGGCCTAAAGGCGGAAACCTAGTGAACAACGATCGTTGGCGGTTCTGAAACGCGGGCCAACCCGAATGGCTCAAACCCGGCGCATGGGGATACAAGACCAAGGGGGCAGCGGCCTAAAGTGCCGAGCTTTTCGCCCTACCGATCGACGTCGCGGCCGTACCTGGAGGCGCCTGTGCCGATCGAAGCCTGCATTGAACACGTCTGAATTGCGGACGATGTTGAACGTCTTTTAATGAGGAATAGCGTTTCCTGGTGTTTGGTCGGGAAACCGAACGGTATGGAAAAGAGTAAACAGCACCCATTGACAAAGGTTGTGGAGGAGGTGCGCCAGTCCGCGGGTTTTCGCCAGAAATTCGAAGAAAGACCGCCGATACACTTCGAGCATGTTGGGGAAGCCGCTCAATCCTTCGTTGCCGCCTGCGTGGTCCGCCAGCATCCATCGCGAACTTGTTGGTTGATCTGTCCGGATACACGCCGCCAAGAAGAAATCTGCAACGAGTTGTTGAACTGGGAGATCGGAGCCCAATTTTTCCCGGAGCTTGAGTTGCCGGCGGTCGAGGGAGCGGTGCCCGACCCGGAGTTGGTGGCAGAACGGCTAGCTCTGCTGCAGCAGATCGCGAACGGAAAGAGAATGGTTGTGGTGGTTACCCGCTCGGTCCTGGGGAGTCCGGTTGTGGGCCCTGATCAATTGCTGAATCAGACCCTTACTTTGCAGCGGGGAGATTCTCTCGATAGCAGGCAACTGATCGAGAAACTCCTCCAGGCCGGTTATGAAAGAGTGTCGCAGGTAAGCGGACGTGGAGAGTTCGCGAATCGCGGTGGGATCATTGACATTTTTTCGGCGCAACATGCGGTGCCGGTACGAGTGGAGCTTTATGGCGACACGATTGAATCGTTACGCGAGTTTGATCTGGACGAGCAGACGGCGATCCAAGTGGTTGAGTGCTCAGAGATATTTCTTGGTGATTTCCAAGGCCAGACAATCCCTTTACGCAACTACATTCGGTCGGGCGACCTCATGATCGACATTGAAGCGGAACAGGCGGATGCAGAGGTGCGAATTACCGCCGGCGCATTCCCAACTGATCAGCCCGAGAATTATAGCAGCGCCTTTTATCCATCGGTCTTCCATGACTTCGAAGCCGGAGATTTTCTGGTCGAGGAAAACAAGCGGCAGCGAGCATTAACTCAAATTGAAGAATGGTTGGGTCAGACTTGGCAGATCTTAGTGGTTTGCCACAACGAGGGAGAAATCGAGCGGTTGAGAGATGTCTTGTCCGATAATCACATCGACGTCGAGGCGATTGATTTCGGAATTGGTAGTCTGAACCATGGATTTGTTTATCCCGCCGCGCAATTGGCTGTCCTTTGTGATGCCGAAATTTTCGGGCGCTACCAGAGTCCGAGTGCTCGACGTTTAGCGGTTAGGAGGGCGCGGCTCCGCGGGGGACGAGCTCCGGTTGATTTCAGCGAATTGGCCGAAGGCGACCTAGTCGTTCATGTGGAGCATGGAATTGGGAAATATTTGGGAATTCAGGAGTTGGAGCAAGGAGGGACAAAGAGCGAATGCGTCGTTCTTGAGTTTGCGGAGGACGCGCGACTTTATGTACCATTTGAACAGGCGTTTCTCATCTCTCGCTATATTGGAATAGGGAAACGGTTTCCTCCACTGAGCAACTTAGGAGATGCCAAGTGGAGTAAGACAAAAAAAGCAGCCGAGACGGCGGTCTTCGACTATGCGGCTCGTCTGTTAGATCTTCAGGCGCGACGTAACACTTTGTCGGGTTACCCCTTTCCCCCGGATTCCAAGTGGCAGCAGGAATTCGAAGCTTCTTTTTTGTATACCGAGACGCCAGATCAGCTTCGAGCGATCGAGGAGACTAAACGGGATATGGAGACCGAAGAGCCAATGGATCGATTGATCTGCGGGGATGTCGGGTTTGGAAAGACAGAGGTGGCAATTCGTGCTGCGTTCAAAGCGGTCATGGGTGGGAAACAAGCGGCAATGTTGGTGCCTACCACCGTGCTTGCTCAACAGCATTTCGAAACATTTCGGCAGCGGATGTCTGATTACCCGATTCGGGTCGGGATGCTGAGCCGGTTTCTTTCCGCCGGCGAACAGCGGAAGACGGTTGCGGCGATCCAGGATGGCTCAATCGACATTATTATCGGTACTCATCGACTGATTTCGTCAGACATCCAATTCAAGGATCTCGGGCTGGTGGTTATCGATGAAGAACAGCGCTTTGGCGTACGCCACAAAGAACTGCTAAAAGAGCGATTCAAGCTGGTAGACGTCCTGACACTTTCGGCCACACCAATTCCACGCACACTTTATCTCTCGCTAGTCGGGGCGAAAGATATGTCATCGATCGAAACATCGCCACCCAATCGGCTGCCGGTGGAAACCGTGGTCTGCGGTTACGATGAACGAATCATTCGGGATGCCATTCAGCGCGAGCTGCATCGCCGTGGTCAGGTCTATTTTTTGCACAATCGGGTTCATTCGATCGAACGAGTGCGAAACCGAGTGCGGGAGCTTTGTCCGATGGCTCGTGTCGATATTGGACATGGTCAGATGGAAGAAGAAGAACTCGAAACGGTGATGCAACGGTTTGTGCAAGGGGAGATCGATGTCCTGATTTCCACAACGATCATCGAAAGCGGATTGGATATTCCAAATGCGAACACGATTATCATTGATCGGGCCGACCGTTTCGGCTTAGCGGATCTCTACCAGCTCCGCGGCCGGGTGGGACGGGCACAACACAAGGCATATGCCTACTTGTTGTTACCGCGGGATTTGATGGCCGTCGGTGCGGCTCGTCGTCGAATCAACGCGATTAAACAATATTCCGGTTTAGGAGCGGGCTTTAAAATAGCGATGCGCGATTTGGAAATTCGCGGAGCGGGCAACATTCTCGGCACCGCTCAGAGCGGTCACATCATCAATATCGGGTTTGACCTGTACTGCCAGCTGCTGCAGCAAGCGGTAGAAAAGCTGAAAGGCAAAAAGGGAGTCAAACGTTCGGAGACGTATTTGCGACTCGACTTCGTCGTCACCAACGAAGCGGAATTTGTTACTGCCCGGAAGGAGTTGGCCCCGGCGTTTATACCATCCGATTACATCGCTCAACCGCAGACGAGGATTGAGGCCTACAAGAAACTTGCTGGGGCTGACTCGGTTGAGCAGCTCCACCGGCTCAGATCGGAGTGGCGGGATCGTTTCGGACCGTTGCCCTCAGCCGTACGGAATCTGTTGATACTGAACGAGATCCGCCTAGTGGCTGGACGAGAGAAGGTTGCTGGAATCGAAGTGAAAGATTCCAAAGTAATGATGACACGTGGCGGCGATTATCTGCTCATTGGAGACCGGTTTCCCCGCTTGACTTCGACCAACCCGCAATCTAGCCTCGCGGAGTTGTTATTGGTCTTAACCCGACTCTCCTGATAAGGCATGTTTTCTAAGCTATTTGGCAGTTACGTTCTGGCGCTTTCCCTGCTGATTCCCGCAGTGGTGCGCGCGGCAGACCCGCAAGTCATCGACGGTATTGCTGCGGTCGTTAATGGTGATGTCATCACCTTCTCTCAGGTCCAAGAAGTGGCCGCACCAGAAGAGCAGACAATTCGGCAACAATACCAGGGGCAGGAGCTTATTGATAAGATCAAGGAGACGCGGTTGGCGGTCTTGAACGATTTGGTAAACCGTCAGCTGATCCTGCAGGAATTTAAGAAAAAGGAATACAAGATTCCTGATTACGTAGTGGAACAGCAGGTCGCCGGAATTATCAAGGACGAGTTCGGCGGAGATCGGCAGGCGTTTATGCGAACGTTAACCGCACAGGGATATTCCATGAACCGATTTCGTGACATGGAAAAGGACAAGATCACCGTCCAAGTCATGCGCCAAAACAACGTGAAGGGTACCTTCGCGCCGCCTCCCACGGAGATCGAGGCCTATTATAACGCCAATAAAAAAGAATTCGCGACGCCGGAACAGGTGAAGCTACGCATGATCGTGCTCAATTCGGATCCGCTGGTGTCCGATTCCGCGGCGAGCACCAAGCAGATGGCGGAAGAGATCCGCGAAAAAGCGAAACAAGGCGCCGACTTCGCGACTCTGGCCAAGACCTACTCGATGGATGGGACGGCCGAGAATGGAGGAGATTGGGGCTGGGTCGACGAAAAGACGTTGAACCAGGATTTAACGAAAGCGGCGTTTGCTCTTTCGGCCAAGGAGGTGAGCCCGTGCATTCAGATCGGTGATTCGTATTACATTCTGTATTGCGAGGAAAAGAAGACGGCGAACTTTATTCCTTTGACGGAAGTCAGAGACGGAATTTCCAAGAAACTTGAGCAAGTTCAGCGTCAAAAAGCAACTCAGCGCTGGCTCGACGGGCTGCGCGAAAAGGCGTACATCAAGGTTTACTAGCGCTTGAGAGGTCGGGCCGGCTACTGCCGGACCGCGGATTCGTATGTTCGGGACCTGTTCAAAGCCGACGCGCAGCGCGTCCTTAGCGGTATGAATCTTACTGCCGCGACTAAGATCTATCTCCGAGTCTTCGATGTAGGACTGCAGAATACGTTTGTCTATCGCTGGAATTTCTTTATCCGATCAATCTTTGGGATTCTGCCGCTGCTCGGTACGGTGTTTATTTGGGGAGCGATCTTTGAGGCGAAAGGCCAGGGGATCAATAGCTTCGATTACGGGTCGGTCGTATTTTATTTTTTATTAGTACTTTTTCTCCAGGGTTTGGTGACGCCGACCGACGATGAATGGGAAGTAGCAAATGACATCAGAGAAGGCCAGATCGGGACATTTATCGTTAAGCCGATCGATTACGTTCTTTATCGGTTCAGTCTCTTCTGCAGTAATCGGCTTCTTTATGCCGCAATGACATTGCCGGTGGTGGTCATTCTCTTCTTCTGCTATCGGCAATACGTGGTTTGGCCAACTGATTGGTTCGTTTGGCTCATAGCGATTTGGAGTACAGCAATGGCCGCTCTGCTTCAGTTTTTCATTTCGCTCAGCATAGCATTCCTCGCATTCTGGATGCTGGAAATCTCAACGGTGGTCTTTATCATCTATTCGTTCGAATACTTCCTGAGCGGCCAGATGTTTCCCATCGCCTTTATGCCGGCTGTGGTCAGGGATGTGTTGGTATGGCTACCGTTTCCTTACGAGCTTTCGTTCCCGGTGGTCGTGTTCATGGAGCGAGTCCAGGGGGCAGAGATTTGGTCCGGACTCGCAATTCAGGCGTTCTGGGTCGTAGTCACGGGTTTTATGGCCAAAGCAATGTGGAGAATCGGATTGAACTACTACGAGACGGTGGGTGGCTAGCGGCTAAAGCCGAATGACAGATGACAAATCACAAAGGCTTGCCCGCTATTCGAGGGACACGACAGCATTAAACCCGACGGGTAGACGGCTCGCTCGATTCTGATCGAAATCCGAATCAAGATTTGTCATCGGTCATAGGACATCGGCCACAGCCGATGTCGCTCACCTGATGTACGCTTCAGCGTAGCTCACGGTGCGAGCCTGGCGAGCCGGTTGGGCTTGTCGATGGACCCAGATACTTTGGAGTATGCCAAGTGCGAAAAGGATCAGAACGAGAAATGAGCCGCCGTAACTGATCATCGGCAGTGGAACACCGGTAATCGGGGTGATCGAGATGGTCATCCCGACATTCATGAATACGTGGGTGAATATCAGCGTTACTACACCTATAGAGATAAGGCGTCCGAGTTCGTCTGTTGCAGAGGCAGCGATAAGAAGGCCGGTAAGAAGCAGTGCAGCAAACGCAGCCACCACGGTCACAGCCCCGACAAAACCGAGCTGCTCCGAAATCGCCGCAAAAATGAAGTCGGTGTGGACAATGGTTTGCGGAAGGAAGCCGAGATCTACCTGCGTATTGGGCGCGGTGAACCCTTTACCGTAGAATCCTCCTGAGCCGATCGCGATCAAAGACTGATTGATGGTCCAGGCAGCTCCTTGGGTGTCGTAGTCGGGATTTATGAATGTGGTTAACCGCTCTCGCTGGTATGGTTTAAGGCCGAAATTTGCGACCACCGGGACCAGCGCCAGTCCACAGACGATCATGACGAGCAAGTAGCGCTTTGGAATACGGCCGACAAAGAGCAGCGCCAAGATCATTGGCAGCTGAACCAGACATTCGCCAAGATCCGGTTGGATCAAAACCAGCAGCCACGGCGGAGCGACGATAGCAGCACAACTCAAAATGCGCCCTATGGTCGGCCAAAATCCCACCCAATTGCCGGTGTTGGCGAGGAGCCAAGACAAAAGCAGCAATGTAGATACGATTGCAAGCTGGGCCGGCTGAAAGCTAATCGGGCCAAGGTCGAGCCAGCTCTTTGCGCCGAAAGTGGTTCGGCCAAAAAAATGGGTGAGAACCAGAAATCCAAGCCCAGCAAGATAGAGCAAAAGCGGAAAAATGACGCTGGAGAGCCAATAGCGATAATTAATCAGTGCTGCGACGAAAAAGACGGCCACACCAAGCACGAGGAAAATGATCTGCCGGCGCCACATCTCTTTGAGATAAGCTTCTTCACGCATGTACGTGGCGCTGTAAATAGCGATCACGCCAAACACCGATAGGCCGATCGCTAGGCACACGAGAAGCCAATTCATGCCGAGCAACTTCCTGAGAAATGAATTCATGAACGACCGAGGAGATTAATCTAGAGTGGGTACACTGGCCAATAACTTTCTCGTATAGTCGTGTTGTGGCGAACGATATATCTCTGCGGCCGAGGCCTTTTCGACGATTTCACCGCGAAACATCACTGCGACCTCGTCACTCATAGTTTCGACGATGGCTAGATCATGAGAAATGAACAGATAGGAGACACCTAATTCGTCTTGAAGATCGAGTAGTAAATTGACGATCTGAGCTTGAACACTGACATCCAAGGCGCTGACCGCTTCGTCGCAAACGATCAGTTCTGGTTCGACCGCCAACGCGCGTGCAATACCGATTCTTTGGCGTTGCCCTCCGCTAAACTCGTGAGGGTAGCGTGACATCAGATCCGGCTGCAATCTGACCTTCTCCAACAGATAAGCCACCCGGTCCAAGCGGTCGCGCTTTGTGATCTTCGGAAAATGGATCTGCAACGGTTCACTGATGGTCCGGAGAATCGACCAGCGCGGATTGAGCGATCCAAATGGGTCTTGGAAAATCATTTGGATCTTGCGACGCCACGGACGGAATTGTGCCTCGGACAAATTCGAAATCTCATGATTGGAAAAATGGACCGACCCGCTCGTGCTAGGCACGAGATTCAGGATAGCCTTACCCAAAGTCGTTTTACCGCTGCCGCTTTCACCTACCAGGCCCAATGTTTGACCGGTCTTGACGGATAACGAAACGTCCGTCACAGCACGGATAACGCCTCGACGGCGGCGTGTCGGGAACCAGACAGACAGATTTTTTATTTCCAGGAGATCAGCCATCTCGTTTTTCCCTGGAGAGGGAAGAAATAATCAGAAAAGGAAACTTACCAAGGGGAATAATATTGGTCTGGTAGCCGGAGGCTAGCGCTTGTAGCGGTTGAGATCGAATCGGCATAAAAGTCCGGAACGTAAAAATGTGCGTACCAGAGGAAATCGTCGAAAACTTCAACCTCATCAAAGCAATTTTTGAAGCGACTCCAATCGTTGGCAACTGGTAACGGGACCAGCAAGGTCTTGGCGGATATACTAGCTTCAGACTGGAAAACCTCGATCTAGCACTCCCAACGTTTTTTATTTTGTGCTGCCTTGCCGAAAGGGTTTAGAAGACGGGGCAGCCCGAGGGCTGGGGGGGACCGCTGCAAATCCTAGACATTTGCTTTGTTCGATTCGGCCAATGAAAAAGCTCGTTATTGCACTGCTTCTCGTAATCTCTCCGGTCGCCGACGCTGTTGATCTCGACAGCGTGAAGATTGAAGCCCAAAAATTGGACTTGGTTTATATCGGGGTTTCCGAAGAGAAGGGAAAGACATTCTATCAATTCCATTGGACCGGTGCCACGGAAGTTCTCGTGGATATACCAGCAGATATTCAAGATGATCGTGAGGCTGCGGTTGCGTTGGAAGCAGGGTTCGCTAGTGCGATGGCCACTTATGCCTTTGGCGTATTGGAGCAAAAATCCCGGCATCAGACGCCGACACCGACGCCTTGAAGCTCCAATTAAACTAACAAAGGTTTTTCCTGACGGCGCAACATCTAGTCACGTTTGGACCGTCGAGACGGCTAAGCTGGCACCGGGCTGTATTCAGAAAATCCGAGACGCTCTCGAGGCGTTTAAAGTCGGAGAATTTACGGGATTCAAGCCGGAAGGGATGTGGGCAGAAAGATGTTAGCGAATTGTAAACACCGCTCTCATCTTGTGAATGCGCGACCTAGCTCTAGCTTTCTGCTCTGAGCTGCTCGGAGTCGCATTTGAGTCGACCATTCTTCCGTAAGCGTCGAGGACCGACCCGAAGCTTTGAGACCGATGGTCGATATCCTTGTCGAAAATGCTGAACTCACCCCTCGGCGTTTGACCAACCGGGTTTACCTGAAGCAATGGGAGAAACCAGTGCGATTCTTCCGTGCTGTACCGGGCTCCCCAACGGGAGAGTTGACAGTGCGATTACGCAATTATGACATGTTTTCATTGCGATTTCTCGGTGGATGGCGAGAAGAACGTACGAGGTTTTAAGAGAAAGGCTCCCGCCGTGAACGAATATTGTTTAATGGTGCCCTTGTTTCAAAACGCTGGTTCCGTTCTCTCCCTAGGCTTTGTTATGCCGGAAGGTAATTGCAAGTCCTCGATCAATGCATGGCAGGAACTAATCGATCCACACGAGACTCGTCACGTTAGCACCTGCCCGTATCGAAAAGGATAGCCTGGAGGGGCATCCGACCTGAAGTGGCAAACTCGCGACACAGCGCCTCCGTCAGAGCACTGACTATCTGATCAGGATGGGTGCCGCCGCGGATGCGAATTTCATCAACGAGCGGGTTGCCATAAACCAGACCCCGCGCGAAAGACGCAGCGTCCAGGATTTCCTTCTCCAGCGCGACGACGTGGACCCTGATGTCGGTAAAGCCCGCATCGATCAGGGATTCCTTGATCGGGTCGATCGCATGGAAGCCGAACGGCACCTGATAGAACTGCGGTGGGTCGGCAGGAAAGAAACTTCCGACGACCTCGTGCGCGATCCGGCCAAACGGATTGTGCCGGTGCGAATCCCAGACACTGAACAAGTAGCGGCCACCGGGCGCCAGCACCCGGTGGGCCTCCCGATAGGAGCGGTCTTTGTCTGGGAAAAACATTGCCCCGAACTGGCACACAACCGCGTCAAATGCTCCATCCAGGAACGGGAGATTGGTCGCGTCGGCGGGTTGGAAATCCACAGGCTCATCAGACCGAAATTTACCCCGGGCAACATTGAGCATCGGCGGGTTGAGGTCGGTCGCCGTCAAAAGCGTGCTTTCGGGCAGCAGATCGCGCAACCTGCGGGTGACGATACCGGTGCCCGCAGCGATCTCCAGCAC
>WNFP01004691.1_pt1 | contig 13275 bp, 8 predicted proteins | sample 5400201 | NCBI WGS metagenome assembly WNFP01 (sample SAMN13153355, study PRJNA577476) | soil metagenome | isolation source: 115 cm saprolite under Madrone tree | place: USA:California | collected 2016-06-14
AGTTGTTCGAATCGTGTGTTGTGCGCCCAAGGCAGGCGCGCCTGCAGTCGTAGTGTCATGTAGGTGTCATGCGAATGATGATGAATCGCGATAAAAAACGATCAAAAACTGAAAAGAGAAGGTGAATCGACCTTATCCCATTTGATCAGAACTTGCTGATTCCCCTCGATTTGTCTCGGCTCCGGCAAATTGTGATTAAATCAGTTTCACGGCTGTTAACCGAAGGGTTGCTAGTTCGAATCTAGCCCGGGGAGCCAACCTTAAATCCCGCTCTCAATTAGACTTATGCAGCTTTTGCTTTTTCGCTTCTAACCACTTTTGGTTGCCCAAGTAGCCCAACGGAAATTTCAATACTTGCTGACAACGCAAAACCTAGACCAGTTTTTTCGGCCACGTCTTTGCGCCACTCCACATCCTCCGTCAATTGGGCAGCGTACTTGTCTGTCACGTCTTTGTTTGCGTGACCAATCCAGAACTTTTCGAGGTCCCAAGGCACACGGTTTTTTCGCAAGTGCATAACGCGGAATCGCCGGAAGCTATGGAACGCCTTTCCATTCTGCTTCAGGTTGAGCTTGGTCAGAATTGGGTTCAGGCCGTCACGCAAGATGTTCCGTTGTAACAACGGCTTACCAGAGTCGGCATGGAAGAGAAAACCGTTGGTTCGGTCTCCGATGTAGTCCTTGAGCATGACCGCGAGGTCGGAAGAAACGTCAATGTCTCTGACGGCGTTCTCCGTCTTCGGGTCCTGCTCCTTGCAGTTCCACACGCTCTGTCGGACGTACAGAGTCTTGCAGTCAGCGGAGATGTGCTCGCCCACTTTCAAACCGAGGGCTTCTCCAATCCGAAGTCCGCTTCCAGCTAGAAGAGCAAACAGAATCCGGTAGCGACCTGCGGCTCTCGAAACGATCTGCTCGACTTCCCTAGCTGTAAACGCGGGTTTGCTCTGCTTCCTTTCGTTGACGATTGGAAGCCCGATGTGATTTAGGTTCCAGTTACGCGAATGCAGTTGCTCACCCTCTTTGTTTACTGCTGACGCGACGACGGCTTTCACCACCTGAAAGTAGGTGACGATAGTCTTGTCGGCCAGTGGAGGTTTTGCAGCCTTCATCGCAATAATCAGCTCCCGAGCAACTTCGTTTTTTACGTCAGCCAGGGATTTATCCCCGATGACGTTACTGAGCCACGTCACGGCGCTCTCGTACCCCGCAACCGTGGCAGACCTCATTGGAGTCCGCTTTCTCTTGCTGAGGATGCGGCCTGCACGGATTTCCCTGAGCCACCAATCAGCCTGTTCTCTGAAGGTGGTCGAAGGCCCCGTGACTTCGTTGAAGGTCTCAACGGAGTCAACGCCAGTTGCGATGATGTGCTCACGCAGCTTGCGTTCGGCTTCGGTCCTAGTCACCTTGCCGAAAGATACGGAAAATCTCTGCCTCGCATGTTGGCCGGGAACATCCTTCCAGTAACGGCCATACTTCGGACAGAATCCTTTCGGATGGGCGCAGCCTCCTTTCTTGCATAGTTGTTTCACAAACACTTCACCATTCTGACCGACACGGCGGCTCATGCTCTTGCCTCTCCGCCGTGCCTCTGCGACGCGGATGGAATCATGGCAGGGCATGCTGAGAAGTCCCTGCCTTCCATACGGGGATCGCGGCCTTCAGCACCTTGATTACGTCTCGATTTCCGATGGCCAATTGAGAAGGCGGGGATTCAAACGAGCCGAGCATTTCGAGCGCGAAGGGTCTCAAATCGTCAACGGCTTCCCATCGAACATTTACCGGATTGGCAGCCGCATCATAAAGCGCATCGATGTTCTCCCGCCGTAGCCACCAGTCACGCTTTTCTTTTTTCGGCCAGAGACGAATGCAACGAGCCGTTGTAAAAATCCGCGCACGCTTCGGAAGCAACTCCAACGTGTGAGCAACTTTGTCACCGACGAGATAAACACAGAGGTAGGCAGAAACTCGATGCACGTCAACGAAGCGCATATCGACGTACTCCCCGCCGCCGATGGCCTGCCAAGCCGCCGACAGCCACGCTTGCGGAATGTACCGACCAAAAAGAACATGAAGATGAGCGTTCCCGTTTTCCTGGAATTCAAGCACGCCGACGAAGGGAAGCGAACCCTTGAACTCCCGCGCCAATGAAACGCGGAATTTTCTCCAACAATTTCGGATGTAGCGATCAGTATGCTTGCGGTCCTTCGCCGTGAGTTTCTTGGGGTCGAGTGTCAGCGTCGCCATGCGGGTTAATTTGTGCTCTTGAGCAATCTCCGCGATTCGGGCACGCACTTTCCTCAACTTGGGTTTCCGGCAGCGGTTACAGCGGTACGACTGACAAAAAAGAGACATGTGGCCGAACATGCCCGGCCTGCCCTTGACCGCGCCGACGACCGAATAATTTCCGCAACCAAACCCCCGGACTTTCCGCAAGGCTTACCCGCTTTCCGTTTCCCGCGTTGCAATTAACCTTAAATTCCGTCAAGTGAAGTAAAGACTTTAAGAAAAAGCACTTACCGTACTGCTTTACCGAAAACCTCTTGGCCCCACTCCCCCCGCCCTCTCCCCGCGCGAAAAACACGCGCGGGAAGAGGGGGCGCGTTTAGCGCTCTGAGCCTGCAAGGGCGCACAGGCCCAAAGACAATCTCTTCGGCGGAAGACCAGGCCCGTCGCGCCGAGGTCCACGCCTGGATTTGCTCGGATTTGCGCCAGTCTTCCACCGAAGCTCATTGACCCGCTCCTGTTCGCGCGATTTCGCGCTGCGGGCGATTTCTTTTCGGGTTATCAGTAAAAAGGGCCGTCCTGGTGGGGTTATAGCCAAGATCGATTTCTGTCCCTGTAAGTCCAATCTTTTGTGTGTACGTTTTCGGGTTATTTGCTGAGTCCTTGACACGGTTCCGCATTCGGCAGGTATCTGAGCACCAGCGAGCACCACGACGCTTTCCGGCGAGGTCTATACCGCATCCGTCACATCGGCCCATCAGTCGCTCGACTCCATCGCGGCACAGTCGGGAGCAATAGGTCTCCGGCATGTCTTTCCGTGTCCAGCTAATTTCGGCTAGGACTTTGCGGCACCTGTCGCACGCCTCGTTGGCGCAGACGCCATGTTCAGTGAAAACTCTGGCTCGCTGCTCAGCAGTCAATCGCATGTCCGCTCGTTCTCCGCAAAACCAACACGCGGAGAATGCCCTTTGTGTGCGCAAATGATCTAGGGGAAAGCGACGTGAAGGCAGGCCTACCGGAAGGCCTGAAAGGCAGGTAAACCGCTTACTTTTCAGCTGATTGAAGGTGTTTCAGGACCGCCAGTGTGTCACGTCACGTCACGCTTTGAATTCATCGCGCGAGACGGGCCACGTAAAGTTCCGCATCTTTTTTGAGTCTCTCGATTTGCTTGCGGTAGCTATTCGGATTCGAAGACAGTTCAATTCCTAAGTCTTTCAGCGGGCCGCGCAGTTTCGCATAAAACTCTTTCGGCTTGAGTGGGTGATTTGCTTTGACGAGTAGCAGAGCTTCTCTTTTTTCGGACAGGGATTCGCCGCTTAGAATTTTGCTCATCCGTTCCAAGCCAACCCCGCCTTCGAAAAAAGCTCGAATGGACAGGAGTTTTGCGTTCTGACTCGCACGGCCAAGTACGCTCACGATCCGCGAAACCCACTCCATGTCTTCGAAACTTGGGTTTGGCCCTTTCCAACTAACACTTCTTCGGCGAAGCAATTCAAAGAAGCTGGCAACGGCATAGTCTGTGAACTTTTCGTGATTCTCCCTCTGGGTCCATTCCGGTTCCCTGAAAAACAGGTGAAGCATGCCCGAATTTCGTTTCCATCCTTCGTAGGCTTCTCTCGTGGTTAGTCCAGCCCACACGCGAATCAATAAACGTGCGTTCTCATCCGAGGGCGCACTCGTCCCAAGCTCACCGATGAAGGCCGCGAGGCTGACCAGCTTCTCGCGTGACGCTAATTTGCGACGGTCATTTCCATTTCTTCGCTCCCGGTTCGTCCGCCTGTCGTGGACTAACCGCAATGCCTGAACGCTCTCGCCTTCAGAAGAAAGGCGGTGTCCAGTTTTGTCACGTGACCGTCGCTCGGGGATTGTTCGTTGTTGCTCCTTTCGCTGATCCCCGGACTTGCGTTCACGCCACCAGGGATCCCACGTGACAACGGCGAATTTGACTCCACGCATGACCATACGGAAGCCCGCTTGGAACGAATCCCAATTCACCAAACCTAAGTTGGCTCGTCCGGTATTTTCACGAAAGAGAGGAACGATGTACTTCATGGAGTCAGGGGCCTGAATTCACCTAGAAGGGGGTAAGTGCACGTGACAGTTTACCTTCCCAAGGCCTAATGGCCCAACCCCGAAAGGAGGCATCTGCCTACGACGGCCACGCACGTGCGCGACGCATCTTGAATCCAGCACTTGAGCTTCGTAGTTGGAAGAAAGGCTACAAGAGCCCTGCACCGCACATGCGTCACGTGACGCATTACATCGCAATTCAATTGCGGTCCGAGGCTTGGCGGTTGCCGCACGTGCGCAGGTGACAGTTTACACTTTGACGCACGTGCGACACAGGACTGGCGGGAGTGGTATCACAATCTGACCCTCACGCGTGTGGTTGGGCTCTGGAGCTGGAAGAGGGTAGAAGAACCCGCTTAGCGCACGTGCGTCTGTGACACACTATCCTGAAATACTATCGCCGCACTCGGGCTAGGCGGGATGATTTTGCGGAGGGTTTTTCACGTGCGCGCGTGACGCACTATGGGGTGCGATGATCAAGCATGTCAAAAATACCGATAGTGGCGGAAATAGCGACTACCTATTGCACTTCAAACCGGGCAATGCCCTGCCACAGAACACATGGGTCCAGTCCGTCATCTATGCGAACTGTCGCAGAGCCGATACCCTGGAGCGTTGCTAGCCTCTGAAGGCGAGAAACCGTATCCTGGCGTGATTTGGATCTTTCCACCACGCTAGATAACCCGAACGAAAGCACGCGAGCAGGTGAGAAGTGAAACTCAGGCGGTTAAAGAATCTAAGGAGAACAATCGAATGCAATCGCAATTCAAGATACTCGCGAACCCGATGGGCACAGCTGTCTTGTGGAGAAACAGATTCTTGGTACCGTCCGAATAGGAAGAACGAGGGACGAGGAGAGGAATGGCACATCCTTGCAAATCAGGAAAATCGCGAGGGCAAGCCACTCCTTTCATCCCTATTCAGTTAGGGTGCGCCACGCGCCGGGGATTTTTCTAGCGTGGTCGCTTCGAGCAAGAACTGGTAGATCCGATCGTGGGATTCCTTGCGCCCCACATCGCGGTCCCGAGCAACTGTTAACGCAGTCTCTCCGTTTTCAGTTTTGGCTCCGATGTCGGCCCCGGCGGCAACCAATACGTGGACTACATGTTCGTTTCCGTAGAAAGAGGCGATATATAGAGCGGTATGTCCATTCTTTGCCGTGGTGCCAATCCTGGCGCCGAATCTTAGCAGCAAAGCTGGCACGCTTCCGTCTTCGCAATTCTGCCCGGAGTCCATGAGAGGCGAATATCCATTTGAATCGACGGCGTTCACGTCCGCCCCGCGTGCAAGTAATAGCAGCACGGTCTTCTGGCGACAGTACCAGGCGGCAATCATCAAGGGAGTGTCGTTTTTACTCCGGCCCTCCAGATTCGCATTTGCCCCTGCGAGGACAAGCTTCTCCGTGACTTCAAACTGGTTCAGCGCAATGGACTCGATGAGAGCTGTCGAGCCGTTACAGTCGTATGTGTTCAAATCCACGCCTGAATCAATTAGCTTCTTAGCGCCAGCGGAATCTCGTTTTTGAATTGCGGCGATGAGGGGTGTCTGACATGGCTTTTGAGCTGCCGTTGGACGCCCGGCCCACACCTTCAGAGGGCAAAATAGTGTCAAGAACGCGAGGACATAGTGGGGCCGTAAAGGGCCGCTGCGCATGCCTTTGCTCAGTTTTGCGTCGAAGTGCGCAATCATCATTATGCTTCGCACATGACATCTACCGGTGAATTGAGTCGGCAACGTATTTTCTCCTTCTACAAAGGCTAAAAATATTCTAGTCCGCTCCCATGTGCATTTTCACAACGCGCCCTGTCCGAATCGCGCATATTAGCGAAAGTTACTAGAACCCAGACGCATAAGCTCCCTTTCTTATGAACAATCCAAGTCAATATGGAATGAGTCTAGTAGTAACGACCTCGATGGGGCCGAACAAATTTGGGATTCCACCCCCCGCGCCGCCGGAAAACCCCATGAAATAGGGATCGGTTCCGCCTCCGCCACCACCGCCTGCGTCAACACCGCCAGGGCTGCTAGGATGTCCCGAGTCATATTTCCGAAGGTGGTTGCACCGGTTTCGGATTGCCTGCGCCTGATCGGCGCTAAAATTCTTACTACTCTCGCTCTGTAGCTTCGGATCGAGGAATGCGTAGTTCCCCTGTTCCGGTCCGGGCCGCATGAGTCCTTGTCTTCCGCAATCAGGGTTCCCGCCGTGCTTGCAGGGTATGACCAGATGACCTACTTCATGGCTAATGACAGTCCCCACCATCGCGGTGGCGATGCCATACCCTTCGAGCGTGCGCCCGTTGATCTCAACGGCCTGATTCATTATCGCATCGTTGTTAATCTTTGCAACTCCGCTCGATGAATCTCCGAATATGCGGCCACCAGAGGAGGTGTAAAGAGGAACATTTTGCTGTATGTTGAAATCAGCCTTTCCGGAAGCGACGAACTGCACATTAACGCCGGCAGCATCAAAAATATCTTTGACCCTCTGCCTAGCATTCACATCAAGGGTCTGTCCGTTCAGGCCGAATTTGAGGGTGCAATTGAGTCCAAGTGGGTCACCCAAATTGCACGGGTCGTTCAACACGTAGGCGTACCGATTGAGCGATTGAGGATCGGAAATGTCGCCGTTGAACGGGTCCGGCGACAAAAAGCGTCCAAGACGATTGACATTGTAGCGAGCCATGGCGAAGTCGTTCCCTGACTCAGAGTCGCGCTCGTAAGTGGTGAAGAGGAGCTTGTCGTTCGTTGCGTTGTACCAGGATTCACCGAAGGGAAAGTGGCCTAGTTGGGCGTAAGCGTTCCCACTCGAATCAGTTACGAGACGGTTCGAGAGATGGTCCTGATGGTAATACTTCGTGCCGGAAGGATCGATCTTGGCGAGCAATGTGGTGCCGGAGTAGACGTACTCGCGGGAAGGGGAGCCGACGGCAGCACCGTTGTCATATTCGGCAATCACTTTGCTTCCCGTAAATATATACACTATGCTGGTGGTTGGACTGGTGCAGTTTGGAAGACATTTCTTCACGCGGAGGCCGTGACCGTCGTAGTTGTAAGCGGCTGAACCGCCGTAAGTGACAGTGTGATTCTCCGCATCGTAAGTGTACGTCGGCGATGGGCAGGGAGGAGCCGACTCGGCCAAAAGATTGCCGTTCGCGTCATAACAGTCGCCAGAGATGCGGTTCGTGGCCGCGTTTATTAGGATATGGTTCATGGGTGGATTGCCGGCAGTCTGATTCTGATCTGTGCGATTGCCGTAACGGTCGTAAGTCATGGACAGGCCCCATGCCGGGTAATTCGCTGAGCCGGTCGTTGTTGCGGTTGAAAGCCGGTAGAGCGCGTCATAGGTGTAAGTAACACTGCGACCGTTATCGACGCTATCAGTGATGCCGGAGATCTGCCCGTTTTTGCTTCCCGCTGCCCCATAGGAGTAGGCCAGGCCGAATTTTGTTGTTGAGTCGTGGGCGCAGGTGCCGTTTCGATTTGTTGTGGAGTAATCGAGGCAGGTCAACTGCAAACGATCTGAGGAGAATCCGAACGAGGCGAAAATCCCGTTACCGTACTTGAGGGCGGTGACCAAACCGGCAGGGCTGTATCCGAAGCCGCTGGCGTAAACTGTTCCCGTGGTACAAGTGCTGCCTGAGGTTCCCACTGCGCAAGGCCTTCCAATAGAGTCGTAGCTAGGAACGACGACTCTGTTCGAGGGATAGGTGATCTGCGAGAGTTCTCCTGCATGGTTGTATTGGTATGTCGTCGTGTAGGTCGTTCCGCTGATCAGCTTGGCGACTTGGGTCACCTCGCCCAATATGTCGTAGTTGTAATTTTCCGACCCAACTCCGTCAGTCATTGTGATGAGGCGACCGTTGTTGTTCTGGCTCGAATTGGTTCCGTAAGTCCAGGTGACTGTGGGAGTCGCTGGCACGCCCGTCGAACCAACGTTGTAGCTTACCTGGGAGAGCCGATTCAGTGTGTCATAACCATAGCTCGTGAGGACGCCGCGTGCGTCGGTCCTTTTCAGAAGATTGTTGAACGAATCGTATCCGTCTGCGTTACAGGTGCTGCCCGAGACTGAACCGAAGCAGACAGTGCCAGACTCAGGTGTTGTGGCGCTGGTGAGGCGGCCGAGCGCGTCATACGCATAAGTGCGGGTCTGGGAGCCCTGAGTGATTGTGGTCAAAGCGTCGAACAGGTTGTAGGAGTAGAAAGTCTGGAGGGTGAGGGAGTTATTGTTCGTGGGGTCGGGCTCCCAAAATGTTACCATTCGTCCTGAACCGTCGGACACGGACTGCCGCTGTTTCCCGGTCGGATCGGTCGTCTTCACGGCTGTGGTTGTATACACTGACGTGGTGGTGCTGTTGTCCGGGAGAATCGTCTTCACCGTACGGCCGAGAGCATCCGTGCGCGTCTCCGTCCAATACTGCGGCGTACTGTTATGGGGATTGCTGACCTTATAGGCCCGACCCCAGGTGTCATATTGCGTCTGCGTAATTGAGTAGCTTGTGCTGGTACTGTCCAGGAGTTGCTGTTTCACCGTTCTGCCAAGGCCGTCAAGAAATGACTTTTGAACCGCGATGCTTGCGCCTTGGATGGGAGAACTAACCTGCACGGTGAAATTCACGTCATCGTACGAATACGTGATCTGCGCGTTGTCGGGTCGTGTAATGGAGCTAATTCTGTTCAGGTGTCCGGGGTCGGAGTATGCGTACGTTGTTGTTTGCGCGTTTTCGTCCGTGAAGGTGGCGGCGAACCCGGTGTAGGAATTGAAGGTTGCGTTCGTTGTCAGCTGTGTTCCGGTTCCGACTCCGCGCGTCACTGAATCTGGAAACGTGTAATTCGTGGTCGCCGAGTAGCTCCACTGCACCTGCTGGCAACAATCCGCATCCGTTTTGACAAGGTTTCCCAAGGAATCGTAATACTGATGTTTTGCTACACTCGGCGTAACTGGGTCTGCATAAGTGGTAGTAGTCGCGTTACCCCGTGTCGTGAAAGAACAGCCATAGGCAGAATCATTATGTTGGACGGCTCCGGTGATGCAAGGTGAATTAATGTAACCCGATTCGTCGTATGCGATAAGTGTGCGGGATTTGATGGCCCCCGTTCCGTCGGCGATTGTTATTAGGGTTGGCCGGTTCAAAATGTTTGCTGCGAGGTAGGGATTCGTATTCAGATATGAAACGTTTGTCCAACGCAATACGCCTCCCGGCGTCCCTGTTCCCCAATCGTGTTCCTTCATTGCCAACAGATTGCCGTAGGAATCGTATATGGTCTCGACTTCATTCTGTGTCGAGCCGTCCTCAAGTATTGTGATCTGGGTTGCAGGCGTACCGCTGGTCCACGTGGTGTTTACAGTACGCAGCAACGTGCCGGTGCTGGCTCCTTGGTAGGATTTCGCGATGATTTCCTGGCCGCTGCTGTTGAAAGTATATATGGACTGATTGGCGGCGGAGTCATAGGAGAGCTGAGGTGCCGTGACCGTGGTGTTCCAATTGCTTCCGTTTGGAGCCCGCGTAAACTGCCAAGTCGAGGTATTGGTGCCATCTGAGACAACCACAGATAGGTTGTTGACGGTCGCATCGGAGCAATTGATGCTGTCGTTTGTTCCGTTGTACTGATGCTCGTAGTACCCTCCCCCTGGAAGGGTCACCCGCTTTATGCGGCCTGTGTAATAGCCGGAATTGCTGGGCGTCGGTTCGTAAGTGAAAAAATACTTTTGCCCGTTCGGGAGATCAAGCTCAGTCGGCAAATTAGCTGTTCCGGTATATTCGATGACGCCCGAACACGCAAAATTAGTTTTGATATTGGTCGAAGTTAGCTTGAGCGTAGTCGTCTGGTAAGCGCCCGAGGAGTCCGGGAATTGATACTGAATTGAGGTGCTGCCGGTGACGATCTTGAGTGGCGTGTGCCCGGCGCTGTCTTTCCAGTCCGTTTCGCTTGAATTCACGACGGTGGCGCTGAGATAGTTGCCGTTCGGGTCCGTCCAATTCGTGCCCGTTATGATTGCGCCTGCGGGCGTAGTTACTTTGGGGGTGGCGGGAGCCGTCGCATCTAAATAGTATCCACTGCCGTCTGTGGCATACCCTGTCCTCGGTCCCGTCGGAAAGCCGCAAATGGTTGCAAATAGGTAAAAATCGACCGAAAACCCGTGAATTGTACCCGCGGGGTCGACATAGGAAAAATTCATGAAATGTGGAGAACTTTGGGGCGGATACGTATCACAGTATTCGGTTACGTGACCGACTCGGATGAGTCCAACGGGCAGCGTTGTCTTCCAACCCCATGTTGGGCTTCCACCCTGGTCAACGACCGGCGTCCAAGCGTTGTTGTTGCTAGATTTTGTCCATAAAAGGGAATCGTTTACGATCGGGAAACTGAAGTTGATGCCCCGCCCAGGGCTTGAAGAGATGGGAATCGAGAAGTTCACATTGAGGTTCTGACGATTGATCGCGTCTAGGCCTAGCGCCTGGACAGAAGAAAAGGGAGGGATGCCCGTCTGAGGATCTTGGGCGTAAGCAGAATACGCGAACAGAAGAGAGCAGGTAAGCAAGATGTGACGTCGCATCTAATCCCCCTATAGATTGGAAAATGTCGAATCCGTCAGGCCGTTATTGAAAGAAACGCTGGAGATGATAATGGTCATCCATGGAGTACCGTTCAGTGACCGCGAGATTTGAAACGGGAACAGAACTCCGCCAGCTGACTGGTAATTTGAATAGGAAACTTCGACTGCGATGCTCGGTTCGGCACCACTGCCAGCGCGCATAGAATAAGCAATTCTCGACGGCAGACCTGTCGTTGCATTGATCCAAATTTCTCGATAACTGAAAGGCGAGAGGTATTGAAGATCTGGCTGCGAGGAATAGGTGTTCCAGGTTCGCAGGTGATGGCATCCCGCACCGTCGATGTTTTCCTGGCCTATATATTGAAGGGCAAAATCTGAGGAACTTAGGACGGCCGAGACCAGAGGAAGAGGAAAGAGGGCGCTTTGACTGGAGGTGGCCAGTTCCAACGAATACTTCGCTTTTGTCGCGATATGGTTCGAGTCGTTAGCAAAACCATTTGAGTAAACAACTTGCGCGGTACCACTGGAGGTGGTGATTTGTTCCAAGGTTTGGCTTGAGCCACGCGTCAGAATCTTGATGGTGCCCGCCTGAGTGTCGGACCCGGCTGTAATCGTGACTGTCCCAGTGGCTGACGAGTCCCCGGGAACAGAACCGCCCATGGCTGTGACGGCTTGATTGAGGACGGCTAGAGCTTGGGGGTCGCGCTGCGCAGCCGTGGCGGAATGTTGTGAGTTGAGGTGTGGTGAAGAGACAAAAATTAAAAGAAAAGTAAGAACGAACCGAGCTACTCTCATCGGGCCTCCGCGTTGCGGGTCCACGGACCGTTCGGAGGAAACCGGTGAGACGTGGGCAACGTTTATTGGTCTAATCGGACCCGCCGGTCGATTGGCAGGAGAGTTGGGCGGGCAATTCATATAGCAGGAAGTAAGAACGTGTCAATGGTACTTTGCAGCATAAACTGAAGTGGGCCCTAGAAGAAATGGTAAAAGGTGGTGCGGTAAGAGGGAGCTTCGCTCGAAATAAGAAAAGATGGTATTGCCGAGCGCCTTGATTAGAGATACCAATACTACGGAGGCGAGTCGGGGCGGCGCTTCAGGGTTGGTCGGTCGTTCGTCGGTGCTGTTCGGGTCGTAATCGCAGGAAGCATTGAAGACGCTCGCGGTCATACACGTTTACAAGACAGTGAGGCTTTGTTGTCGAGTTTTTGGTGTCCCCAACATCAACTCTGGCAGAGTTTTACTTTCCCGCCCTGCTTCTTTTCGATAGGTTGCCCAAAAGTTGCCCAACTGAGGGTCGGGATTTAAGGTGTTCCCGGTCGTAAGCGACACCGAATAAGGCATTTAGAGTTTTGCACTCCCTGGCTGTTAACCGAAGGGTTGCTAGTTCGAATCTAGCCCGGGGAGCCAACCTCAGATTTTTCAGTCACTTGAATGCCACACGAACATTCGGTCCACTACCGAAGGGTCGTTGGTTCAAATCGGGCCCCCGCAACCATTTCGTTTTTTCGTGCCACCGCTGGCCGGGTCATTCATTGGATCGCACGCTGTCTCAAGAAAACTGTTCTCCGCATCCGCTCTCCACCGTTCACATCAATGGTATTTCGAGAACCACATTAGAATGTAAGTGCCCGTTTAGAGCGTTCCATTCCTGCAACGGCTTAGCAAATCTAGTCCGCACTACTCCTGTTTCACCGAATCAATCACTTCGCCTCAGCATGGGTCCTGCTGATCGGAGCAAATCATGCCATTCGCGGCCAAACATCCACCAAATTATGCACTACAGCGATGGATAGGAATTTGCACCAACGGGTACTGCCGGAGAGCTCAAGGATCTGTGGAAGTCAGTGCGGGCCAATCACTTTAAGTATGACCTCCTGCCTGTCACTGAGTTCCGGACGTCGTGTTGGTAGAAGATAATCTACATAGACTATGAAATTCGGGGACATCTCAAATTGCTTCTTGACCAGGTTCCACTCGCGTTCAAACAAGGGATCCGCTCCTGTTCGTTGATGTTCAGCCCGCAGAATGGTCCATAAATCGTTCGCAAGATATCGCCGCTCGTGGAGAACATGCGCAAAGACCAACATCGTGAGGTACTGAAGAACGAACGCTGTGAAGTCGTCGTTGCGTTCGGGTAGCGGCTGACCGGGGTCAGGCCGAGCCCACAATCCCGTGGGAAAGGACCGAAGCTTCGCGTAACGGGCCGAGATCTCAACAAAAATCTGAGTGTTCACCTGTCTACGATAAATTCTCGCCCAGACCACGAGACTGACCAATCCGCTGAGGACCGTACCCAGCGTGGCGTATTGGACTATGGATTCAAGCGTGACATGCATAGGCGATCTGGCATTGCCTTACTCTGCTTTCCTTCTTAGCGGAGTGCGCTGAGGGTGGAATCTTTCGGCGTCGGTCTAAGCTGCGTAACCA
>WNFP01006369.1_pt1 | contig 13273 bp, 14 predicted proteins | sample 5400201 | NCBI WGS metagenome assembly WNFP01 (sample SAMN13153355, study PRJNA577476) | soil metagenome | isolation source: 115 cm saprolite under Madrone tree | place: USA:California | collected 2016-06-14
GGAAGTAGCGGAGGATCTCGCCCGAGACGTCGGATTCGAGGGGCCTCTTTACCAGGGAGCGGAAACGCTCCTCGGCCTTTTGAAAATAGGCATCCTTCGCAGCGATATAGAGGAAGCGGAAACTCTTGAGCTGCCGGAAGAGCCCCTGGTAAGCCCCGAGATGCGCAACGAAATGGGACGATGTTTCAAAGCCGGAATCCACGTAAGTCAAAGTGACCACAGGAGGAGCACCTGGGAAAGGGGAAGAAAGAAACAGGGGAAACTTGTCGACGAAATAGCGGAGGGTCGGCTTGGTATCGGGGCCGCCCTCGTAAACCTTGGCTGGCAGAGAGTCCTTGGGGACTCCCAGTTCATCACAAAAGAAACGGACCTTATCTTGCTCCGTTTCGAAGTAGTTCAAATCCTGGTTGGCCAGAATGAAGTCCAAAAGCACGAGCCGGGAACGCATGAAATCGAAGGAGTGCCGTTTGCGGTTGCGGAGGTTGTCCTTGTCGATCTGTCCGTAGATGGTGCGGGAAAACAGATGAAAGATGGAGCCCCTGCGCATGTAATCCCGGATCGTGGCGTGACCGCGCTTGAGGACTTTCTCGGCGAAAGATGTGGGCCGCTTTCCGTACGCTGTTCCGGTGAAGGCGCGGAACTGTCCCAGGGTGAAGTAGCCAGAGTGGACCGCAACGATATAGAGAAAACGGGCCTCCGATTCGGTGTAGCCGAATTCCTTGATGCGTTCGATGTGATCTGTGGGAAAGTTCATAGCGACAAGATCTCCGCCGTCAATTCGCGCTGATCCAGCACGCGCCGGAGTTTCGAAGCATCCTCCGCGTGGGCATAGATGGAGAATCCGGCGCGGACTTTTTCCGCCAGATTTCTTCCCCGGTAGTGACTGGTGGCGAGTTCGAGGTCCACACGAGCCCTCTCGCCGTCGCGTGCTTCGTATTCGATCCGAATGTCGGGAACTGGAATCTTTCCTCGAACGACCTGAAGCCCATGCCGTTCGGCAACGAGATGTTTTTGCTCGGAACAAGCCCTGCCAGGACTGAGCTTCGCGAGATCGCGGTAGAGACGCTTCTTCATCTCGTAGTCGAGGACTACCCGGAGGTTTCTGCCTCCCTGCTGCTCGATCTTCTCCGCGGCTTTTTGATAGAGCCGGTAGAGATCGGCATCGTGGTTGGCTTCGCGGGGTTTGGTGAATCCGTGGTAGAGAACCTGACCCTTTCCGGCGCTCTGCGTATCGGTGAGAAAACGATGGCCGTTCTTGGTGAGGGTGAGCAGCTTGCGAGAACCCATTTCCTCATGCGGAATAGACTTCATTTCGACGAGGCCCTGGCGCATAAGATTTTCGATATCCGGCCGCATGCGCCCTGTGTCCCCACCGTATGCGAACTCGGCGAGATCCTCACGGGCAATGGCACGGAATTTGCCGAGCTCCACCATCGTTGTGGTTTCGGAGTTCCGGAGGCGGTAAGTGCGGCCCCGTATTTCATGGATCGTCCGGGGCTCAACGGTAGGAGCTGCGTTTCGATCGTGGTTTTGCGTTGCGACTGGAGAACGGTCGTCGGCAGTTTGTTCGCGGGCGATCTCTTCTCGCGAGGACTGTTCGGTCGCGGATTCGCGATCCTCGGAGACCTCGCGCAGGCCGATGAACTCCTCGGGTTCGTAGCCGCGAGGCATTTCAATCAGACTCCTCTTCCAACCAAGGCGCGGGCAGCTCGATCCCACCCGTGTGAAGCTGTTTGTCGAGATGGGAGAGTTTTCGCCCGGTGTCCTTGAGGAAGAACTTGCGGATGAAAACGAAGGCTGCAGCAAACACGTTGACGGACAGGAGAACGACGTAGGTCAGGATAGGTGTCGCATATTCGCGCCAAAGAAGCCGCTTGTAAGGGGCGAAGAATTTCAGTTCACCCATGAGCCAGAAAACCAGGGCTGGCAGGAGGGCGATGGTGATGAAAAGGGCGTTTGCGATCATTCTTGGTTCCTTTCACTTGGAAACTTCAAGAATGTTGTCAGCGAGCTCGGATGAATCGCGAAGATCTGTTCCTGAGTCGGTGTGCTCTACCGGAGCAAGGTGTCCAGCGAGAATGGCCCTCTACTATTACTAATGGGCAAAAACTTGTTCTGATGTTTCGCCTTCCGCAAATTATTTTTTTTCTGATGTGGATTTTGGGCAGAAACGGCACCTAGCCAGAAAGCCGCCGTCCCTTGCCAAAACAGTAGCTGGGACGAAAAATGGTACAGTTTCTCGGGAGAGAAGGCCCGAATACAATCATTGCTTCCACCGCGCACGGAGACTTTGGAGGGCAGGAATCCGTGTGCGCGTGCGGCCCGCATATATATTAGGACGGGCGAAAAGTCGGTCCGGCCCAGGCGGCTCGATCGTAGCGGTGGTCGTGGCTTACAAGTCGCTCCTACGAAAGGACTTGACCCGAAGCTACCGCGCGGATCCTGCCGTTCGGCGTCCACACGAGTACGCCCAATCGCCGGTGGCAGAGTCTCGAATGTTGTCAACAAGTTCCGATCAGGGGCAGAGCTGCTGTCATTTTCTGTCACTGCTGGTCGGCGAGAAATCCAGCGAAAGTCGCCTCCTAATCTTACTAATGGGCAAGAAACCGGCAAAATCTTTCAAAGAAAAATGTTTCACGTTCTGACTGTTTTTTTTTGCCTCGTTCGCCGTTTCTTGCTCGACCCCGTCAGTCTGCGCGTCGCCTCTGAGAAGCAAAGACCAAATCACGCTGAAAGGAGTTTTTTCCCATGCAGCAAATCAGCAAACAACCTGCTTTTGAACTAGGCCAGATCGTCGCAACACCGGGCGCTTTGGCCGCGCTTAAGAAATCAGGACAACAGCCGGGCGAGTTCCTCACGCGTCATGTCAACCGCGAGTGATAGTCATGTGGAATAATAGTGAGTTTCGTCCGACCGTCCTTCTTACAGACCACCGTAGACACCGGCAGCATTGTAGGCACGGTAAGCGACCCCTCCGGCGCCGTCATCAGCGGTGCAACAGTAACGATCACAGACATTGCCAAGGGGCAGGTCATTGAACTCGCCACGAATTCTGGATCGTTCAATTCGGGCGCCTTGATTCCAGGCAATTACAAGACGCAGATTTCGGCCAGGGGTTTCAGGTCTGCCGAAGTGCCGACGACCGCGCACCGAGCACAGTCGGGGAGACTCAGCCCATAGGGCGCCGTTGAGCAAGGCCAGGCAGGCGAGGATCCTTGCCACGGCCCTCGCGGCTTTGCATAGCTGCCGAACTCCTCAGCATCTCGGCACACTAGCTGCTGCTCACTGGTGGCTGCGCCCACCGACTGGAAACGGAGGCGCGACGTTGCCCCTGCACATCCCTGGGAGCCCGAGCCTCTCGGTTCTAACCACTGGACCTACAAGCAGTAGTGGATTGTGGAGGTTCGGTAGTAGCAAAACCCACTGCAGCATTGCACCGACGAAGTACAATACATGCCGCGGAACGGTAACTGGCAGCAGTTATTGTGCGACCCACAAAGACCGCTGCAGCATTGGCTATTTCGAAGTGGCGTGCTGCAGTAACCCCCCAAAGGCTGGCAGGTTGATTGCGCAGCTACCGGCCGAGGGGCGAACGCAAGAGCGGCCACGGTGAGGATTACTAAAACGGCCAAGTTCCTCGCAGTTCTTAACAGAGACATCGTGTTCCTCCTTTCTGGTTTAGCGTTTGCTATCGATGATCGTCATTTTGGGCTATAGATCTCGCCACCATTCAAGGCTTGAGACGCAGGTCCTGTGGTCGCTCTCATCACCTCAAGTTCCTGGCGTGGCGAGAGCATACCAATCCATGCGTTCATGACTGTCCCACTCCTGTCCACTAACAGTAGAGTCGGCGTTCCAGAGATCTTCAATCTTTCCAAAGGCACTCCCGCCAGCGCGTGAACCCGTAGCCTTTCCGATTGCACCACCTCTTTCACCGCATCGGCGGCGTCGGGAAAGACCGCCACAATCGTGGAGTTTGACCCTCCTTGCTGCTGGGCAGTGAGCCGCTGGTAAAAAGGCGCGCTGTCTTCGCAGAAGTGGCACCCTTTCTGATGTTGGCGACCGCTTCAATTTTGCCCTTCACCTCAACCTCCTCTTTAGGTTGCCCCCTGCTTCGACTGCTGACTAACTATGGTGTTACGAATCTAAGTCCAAGTTGCCTGAACCCCAGCTGCTGCCGAAGACCTTTGCGGGCTTTATCAGGTAGAACGACCCTCGGCTTTTCAGTGCCGACTGTCTGAGCCGCATCCCGACAACCCTGATCGCCCGCGCGTTTTTCGTCGCAAGGAAGCGCGAGAAAAGCAAGAGGCTCACCGCTTTGATCAACAGCGGTGCCCACGATTTCCCCGCGAACGTTAATGTCGGCCGCACTGACGAGGTACAAAGAGGAACCAAGTGGAGTGAGAGCATTCAGATCAGTCATCACGCCTGTTTGCCATAAGAATGCTCGGCAGACGCTAAAGTCGCTGTTGCAGGACTGACCTACCACTTGGTCTCCGTCGTTGATGGCATTCGCCATGCTGAAAACATCACCCGGCAGCGTACCGAGGTCGGACATGATGCCGTTCTGCCACATAAAGGCGTGAAAAGTGCTGTCGCCGGGCAAGTCTGAATAACCGACTACTTGACCTCGGTTATTGATAGCCAAGGCGAAATTGTTCTCCACTCCTCCAAGGCTGCCCAAGTCGGTGACAGAGTTGTTTTGCCACAGAACGGCGTGAATCGAGATGGGGCCGATTCCGGGTCCGCTCCCGCACATCCCAGAGCCGCCCACCACCTGGTTGTAATCATTGACCCCAATGGCAGCTCCGATCGCGTCGCCAGCCACCGGGGGCAATTCGTGGATCGCGCCCCCGCGCCAGACAACAGCCTTGTAGTCGAGCACCTGTGGAGGAATGCAGTTTGGGTCCTGCGTGCTGTTCTCTGCCACTCCCACAACTAGGCCACGGTTGTTTGCTCCCAAGGCAGCACTGTTGTGACCTCCTATCGTTCCCAGTGGGTCCATCACCCCATTGCGCCATCGGAACCCACGGCAGGATTGATTACTCCCATTGCAAGCACCTCCGCTCGGAGTACAGGAGAAAACGCAAAAGTTCTCTCCCAAGGGATCGATCGTAGAAGTCTGAGCGAAACCGACGATGAGGCCGGCATCGTTTTTCACCGGGAAGTCCACATTGCTGTTATCGCCACCAAGCGTGCCGAGGTCGGTGACCACTCCGTCCCGCCAGAGGGCAGCGTGTTCCACTGTGTCGCCCGGGAGGTTGGCCACGCCGGCGATCCAGCCTTCGTTGTTGATACTGTGCGCGCTACTTCCGAACGCACCGCCCAGCGTGCCCAGGTCGATCACGGCATATCGTGTAGGCGCCGTATTCTGAGCCTGAGCAGCCACGAAAACTGGCCACACGGTTATGGTCAGAAACACGATGCTGGTTTTCTTCATGGTGTCCTCCTCAGGTCTTGGCAAGTCCAACGCTTGCTCGAGTTCTTAGAGGGTACGGAGGCAAAAAATCCTGAGGAAATGACGTAGTTATGCCGAGGTTTTGCCGATGAACCAGTCAGAATCTCTCCTTAGAAGCCCTTAACGGTTTTATAATCTGTCAGATTCGCTTCGTGCGGAGGATAGCGTGGGCGCCGACTTCCGATTGGGGCCGTGGCTGATTGAACCAGGCCTTAACACTGTCTCTCGACATGGCTCCTCCGTTCACCTCGAACCAAAAGTAATGGCGGTATTGGTGTGTCTGGCCCAGCAGCCGGGAGAGACGGTCCGCAAGGATCAGTTACTCAAAGAGGTGTGGCCAGACACGTTCGTCACGGACGATGTCCTAATCCGCTGCATCTCGGAGTTGAGGCGAGTCTTCGAGGACGATGCCCGTAAGCCGAGCATCATTGAGACAATACCTAAACGCGGTTATCGGCTTCTAGCTCCGGTCGAGCCGATCAACCGAGAACAGATTGCATCGCCGCTATCGCCGCCCCAAGCGGGCCCTGAGCGATCAAGGCCAGTTCGCAAGTGGTCGGTGTTTGCACTTGTGTTTGGGCTTGCAATAGTGGTGCTGACTTTCTTGAGGTTTGGTGGCCATACCTTTTGGTTCGGGAAGAGTGCCTCGCCTCAGATCCGTTCCATAGCTGTTTTGCCCCTTCAAAACCTTTCCGATGATCCCGCCCAAGAGTACTTGTCCGACGGAATGACCGATGCGCTCATCACTGACCTAGCTCAGATGGGTTCTTTGAAGGTGATTTCGCGCACCTCCTCCATGCGGTACAAGCAAAGCAAGAAGTCATTGCCGGAAATCGCACGCGAACTAAATGTAGACGGGATCATCGAGGGCACTGTGCAGCGCTCCGGCGATCGGGTGCGCATCACCGCGCAATTGATTGAAGGTCGTTCTGACGAGCACCTGTGGGCGAGCAGTTACGAGAGAGACATCCGTGAGGTATTTGTGTTGGAACGAGACGTGACCCGCGACATCGCCAACCAAGTTCAGGCGAAGATTACAGGGCTGGGCCAGTTAGTACTCCCTCAGCCCCAGGCGATCAATCCGAAAGCGCTCGAGGCGTACCTTCAGGGGACCTATCACCTGAAGGGATATGGAAGAGGCTCGGGTGAGCAGGAACTGAGAAAGGCTTCCGAATACTTTCAGCAGGCAATTGACACGGATCCTAATTTTGTGCTGGGGTACATAGGTATGGCCAAAGCACATGGCGATGTCCCGGTCAGCACGCCTGAAGACAGGGCAATCCGAAAGAATGCCGCGGAAGCAGCGTTGGCACTCGATCCGAAATCTTCAGAGGCCCTGGGAATCCTGGCAGACTTCAAGTGGCATGATTTTGACTGGTCCGGCGCCGAACAAGCATACCGACAATCCATTAGTTCCAACCCCAACAACGCCCAGGTACGAGACGACTTCTGCACTCTGCTGGCGGAAATGGGGCGCATGGAGGAAGCTTCGCGCGAGTGCCAGATCGCCCAGGAGCTCGACCCCGACAACGCCCACCTGCCGTTCGTGTTTTATTGGCGGGGTGAATCCGACCGCGCAGTTGCGATGCTCCGCATGATGATCGAGCGGCAACCGAATGATGGTGGGATGCATTACCTGCTTTTTCAGAGTTACGCTCAACAGGCAGACCACAAAGATGCGATTGAGGAACTACAGAAAACGTACACACTGTATGGGTATTCTGAAACAGCAGGCAAACTTCATCGCGCGTTTGCGACCTCTGGGTACAACGGAGCCTTGCTAGCCCTTGCCAAAGATCTCGAACGGCTCCACGCAGCCAAGCAGACCTTTATGCCTGTCAACTTGGCGGACCTATACGCAACTCTGGGCGAAAAGGATCGCGCTTTCTACTGGCTAGAACAGGCATACGCACATCGCGACATGATCAGCCTTGGCGAGCCGCTAGACTACATAATGGTCAATCCCATGGTTAATCCGTTACGCTCCGACCCGCGATTCAAAGACCTCGTACGCCGTATGGGCCTGCCGCCATAGGGGGTGTCGTCGGTGTCGTCATGGTTGTTTCTAGAACACCTCCGCTGGCTGTTGCGTTACTCCTGTTGATCGTCTCGATAGTTCCCACTCTCTTGTTCGCCCAGGCAACCGTCAGTACCGGCAGCATTGTCGGCACGGTAAGCGATCCCTCCGGCGCCGTCATCAGCGGTGCAACAGTAACGATCACCAATGTCGCGACAGGACAGACTATTGAAATCGCGACCAATTCTTCCGGCTCATTCAACTCGGGAGCGCTAGTTCCGGGCGATTACAAAGTCCTGATGTCAGCAAAGAGTTTCAGCTCTACCGAAACCACGGTGACCGTGCTGGTAGGCAACACGGCCACAGTGAACGTAAGGCTGCGAATCGGGAACGAGAAGGAAGTCATCGAGGTGCAGGACTCCGCTCTGCGTGTAAACACCGAGCAACCTACCGTGCAAGGCGTATTGACAGCGAAGCAGATTGAGAACCTGCCGATTAACGGGCGCAATTTCCTGGACCTTGCTCAGTTGGAGCCGGGGGTTCAGATCCAAGACGGAGCGAACTTTGGCAAGGATGGATATTCATCCATATCCTTTGGTGGCCGTTTCGGCCGCACAGCACGAATCGAAGCGGATGGGATAGACGTTTCGGACGAGGTGTTAGGCTCAACCACAATAAACATCCCCGCAAGCGGAATCCAGGAGTTTCAACTCAGCCAATCGAGCTTGGACCTTTCCACAGAGCTGACTTCATCCGGTGCTGTGAACGTGACCACGCGTTCGGGAACAAATGCCCTGCATGGTGAGGCTTTTGACTTCTTCCGCGATAGCTCGCTCGCTGCGGCGTTGCCCACTCCGCCCGGACTCTCCGAGTCGTTCCAGCGCTCTCAATACGGCGGGCTCTTAGGCGGACCGGTCATCAAGAACAGGTTCTTCTATTTTCTGGACGCCGAACGCACGCTGCAGCATCTGCAAGCGCCAGTCTTAGTGGCCGCCCCTTTTCAACAATCCTCGGGAAACTTTAGCTCGCCATACCACGAGAATAACCTGATGGCCAAAGCGGACTATCAGTTGCCCCATTCCGTCCATGCGTTCTATCGTTTCAACTACTTCGACAACTCGTTTGTGACAAACGGATCCTTGGGCTTTTCCGTGTATGACGGAAAAAACGCCACGCGAACGCATGTGGCTGGCCTCGACTTCAATACGCGGAGCTTCACGCATAGTATCCGATTCGGATATCTGAAAACGGGTGGGGAGCTGGTCGACGGTACCAGAGGCTCAAGCCTACCCCTTGCCAATTACCCGCTTAACCTGCAGATGGGAAAGACTGGACTAGCAACAGGAGCTAACAGCACTGTGCCACAGTTAATTCTCCAGAGCGATCATCAGATCAAATATGATGGCAGCAAGATTTGGGGCCCGCACATTATCCGCTATGGCTTCACTTTTAATCGTATCGCTGCCGCGGGTCATGTGCCGTTTGGCAGCCTTGCACCTACTCTAATCACGAATATCGGCATGTCTGAGATGAACTTCGCGGCCGCTGGAACTTTTATCTGCACTGCGACGAACGGATCCACCGTGACGGGTACAAGCTGCCCGCTGAACTATCCCGTGGAAATTGTATCTGTAAGCAATGGCCTTGGGTACGTGACGCCGTTTCCGGGGCTAGGCCTTCCAGCGGGCAGCTTCTTCTACCACCGGTTGGGTGCCTACGTCGGGATGAGTTCGAAGTGGAAGAGAAATCTCACGTTGTCCTATGGTGTACGCTACGCACGCGAGCCGGGCCGCAGCAACAGCCAATTTCCTGCTATTCCGGAACTCAACGCCTTGATACCTGGTCTCGGCAACCCCGTTCGGCAGCCGAATTCAAACTTAGCGCCACAACTGGGTTTTGCGTGGGATCCTACTGGCAAAGGCAAGACCTCGATTCGCGGTGGCGTCGGGCTCTTCTATGAGAATGTGCTCACGGTTGTAGACGGGTTAGATCCTGAGCTTCGCACGCAAACGGGCGATGTCTTCTGGCAGGGTCCACCCGCCTGCAATGGAACCGGTCAGCCTGTGCCTGTACCCATCCCGGGAGGCACGCTGCAACCAGGGTTCTGTGGTGCAGCCGCCGGGGGGCCGATTGCTATTGGAGCCGTTGGCAATCAGATTGCCGCGTTTCAAAAGCAGTATCAGGTGGATTCTCCGTTTGAGTTAAATGCACCGAATCCAAATTATATAGGGACATTGCTAAAGCAAGGAATCGGGCCCTTCATAGGCCTGTACGGACCCGATTTCCAGACGCCGCGCTCCGTCCAGATGAACATTGGCGTACAACGGGAAGTTCGCCCTGGAATGATTTTCAGCGTCGACTTCGTGCGTAATGTGCAGACGCACTACTTTATTGGCGTCGACAAAAACCATACCGGAGACACTCACTACTTCAATAAGGCCGCGGCCCTGCAAGCTATTTCCGCGACAAACCAATTTTTCAATTGTGGTACCGGCACAGACTTCAAAACCATTCAATGTGCGATCGCCGCCGGCGCGCAGATGAGCGACTACGCAAGCAACGGCTTGACCTCTTCCGCCGACTTCAATGCCGTTTGCTCGTTTCCGTCTCCCACCGTGCCCGGCAGCAGCTACGGCTGCGCGCTCCCCGGCATTAATCCCAACGCGCCGCCATTGCCTTTCTTCGAGCCCATTGGCCGTTCCGTTTACAACGGATTGCAGACCAAGTTGACGCACAACCTGCAGCACCCATTGCGAGGGGTGCGCGGGATGAATCTTCAAGTGTCCTACGCTTTATCTCGCTTTGAGAATAGCGGCGGGAGCGGCAGCGTCGGGAGTGGCGGCACTGGAGCACCCACCCCGCTATCAGCAGATCAGGACAGTGGCGTTGGCGCGCTTGATAATGCCAAGCCCAACCGATATTTTGGGCCATCAGTGCTTGATCGCACTCACCAGCTTTCGTTCGGCGGTTATGCTGACATACCAGGCGGATTTCAACTGAGCGTCGTCTCGCATTTCTGGAGTCCGCTCTCGACAGCGTTGGTTGTACCGAACACCAACCTAGGACGGGGCGAAATCTTCCGCACCGATTTCACCGGCGACGGAACAGTCCAGGATCCGATTCCCGGAACGCATGTCGGAAGCTTCGACCGCGGAATCAACGCATCGAACATCAACAGCGTAATCACAAATTACAACAACACCTATGCGAACCAGCCGACGCCCGCGGGCCAGGTGCTGATCCAGAATGGCTTATTCACCCTGAAGCAATTGCAGCAGCTCGGCGCTGTGGCCCCAGTCGTGCCACTCGCTCCACCTGGCGAAGTCAATCTTTCTTGGCTGAGGGCTCTCGATTTGAGAGCCAGTTGGTCCTACACCATTCATGAGCGGTTCAACGTACAACCCAGCGTGGGATTTTATAACCTATTTAACTTCGCCAATTTTGACCTACCGGGAAACATGCTAAACGGGCTATTGACGGGAGCTGCAGGCCAGATAAATGGGACCACTCCAGAGGGGCATAATGTAAATCGTGTGGGCGTCGGAACAGGTGTCTACTCACTCGGCGCTCCCCGACAGATCGAGTTCGGCCTGAGGCTCACGTTCTAGCCCTAGACCCAGCGGCTGCTTCCGCTTGGACCTGATTGATTCCAATGGGAAACAGGTTTTGTTAGGTGCTCTTAGATACTTACATCAGAAATCGTTTTGTGCCTGGTGGCCGGAAGCTTGCTGTGGCTTTGGAAGTCCACTTGGCAGAAATGAATAAGTGACAGTCTGCACCACGCAGCCCGCCTCTGCCTTGCCCTCTGCAACGATCTGCATTGCCCTCATCGCTCTCCCGTGCATGGCCACTTCCTCCTCGAAACCCGCAACAATCCCTTTCAGAAGGCATCTATTTTCAAAGGAAATCATCCGGTGATTTCGATACTCTGATTTGGCCCCATTCGATACTTTGATTTGGCCCGGCTTCTCACCGTCGAACTGCACTGAAAAGACAAAGAGAAAACCGGTTTGCCAGGTTTGCCAATTAAGGGCCTCGTGAAAATAGCTAAGTGATTGTGGCGCCTTGCCTTAGCTTATTTTCCCCACTGTTCGCAATGAGGAGGCCGGGGGTTCGAATTCCCTCTCGTCCACCATCTTTCAAAGCGACCTCGAGTGTGCCAAACAGTCCTACCGCAGCACGCTCGGACTAGCTGTTACGCGCAGGTCGACGCTGGCAACGGATTAGAACGCATCAACCCATCTCATAAATCGGATTCGGGTACTTCTGGTACGTTCGCTCCCGGATAGCTTCCGGTACCTCGTCATCCACCCGGAACGACATTGCCTAAGCGCCGCCTCATCAATAGACACTAGCCGACTTCACTGGACCAATCCCGCCGTGGAAGCCGGATAGCTTCCGGTAGCCGACGATTCACTCACAACGTGATTGCCAGAAGTGTCGGGCCGCCTGCACGCCTGTCGCCTGCACGCCTTGACCTTCGACCTATCGTAATGTACCCTGACCGGTAGAAGGTTGAGGCATTGAAACGTTTCCCCATTCCCCAAGGCACGCTGGACATGCTGATTCTGCAGATTGTCTCGATGGAGCCGCTGCACGGCTACGGCATCGCCCAAAGAGTGGACCAGATCTCGCGGTCGGTAGTGCAGGTGAATCAAGGCTCCCTCTATCCTGCGTTGCATAGGCTGGAGCTAAAGGGATGGCTTAAGGCCGAATGGAAGGAATCAGAAACGGGCCGGGAAGCCAAGTTCTACTCATTGACGGCTTCCGGACGAAAGCAGCTCGCCGCCGAAAAGCACAGTTGGGCGCGGTTGGCTGACGCGGTCCGGCTCATTTTCGATGAGGGCGCCAGATGATAACGCAACTAGTGAACTGGTTCCGTCGCAAGAAACTGGAAGCTGGTCTAGAGCGCGAATTGCGCTACCACCTCGACCGGCGAATCACTGATCTTGAGAGCTCCGGCCTGCCAACTGGGGAAGCTCGAAGGCAAGCCCTGTTGGAACTGGGGGGCATCGCGCAAATCGAAGAGGAAGTGCGAGACGTCTGGCTGTCTCGATGGTTGCGGGATTTCACCTACGATCTCCGCCTCTCCACCCGCTCTTTTCTCAGGATGCCCTCCTTCAGTATTACCGCCGTGCTCTCGCTCGTGCTCGGCATTGGCGCCACAACTGCCATCTACTCTCTGGTCGATCAGGTGCTGCTACACGCCCTTCCCGTTCGCCAGCCCGAACGTCTTGTCCTGATAGATTGGCACGGGGATCAAGTCGCGAATGGCTTCGGCAGTTGGAATCTGATGTCGTACCCGATCTGCCGCGATCTTGACAAGCAGAAGCAGTTTTTCGAGGGCGTATTCTGCCGTGCACTCACCACGGTCAATCTCTCAACTGGCGGCGATTACCGCCCTGCGGCGGCGGAAATTGTCTCCAATAACTACTTCCAGGTGCTCGGGGTTGGACCGGTCTTGGGGCGCGTTTTGACGAACGACGACGATGGTACGCCAAACGCGAATCCGGTCGCTGTCCTTTCCTACGACTTCTGGGAAACGCAACTCGGACGCGCTCCAGATGTAGTCGGGCGAAAGGTGTTGGTGAATCGTCATCCGCTGACCATCATCGGAGTAGCTGCTTCGACATTCAAGGGCATCGACGTTGGCGTGGTTCCATCCATCTGGATTCCTGCGTCGATGTCGGCGCAAGCCATCCCAGGTTTCAACGATCTTCTAGATCGCCGCACGCGCTGGATGCAGGTGTTGGGCCGCTTAAATCAAGGTGTGAAGTTGCAAGAAGCTGAGGCAGGGC
>WNFP01007992.1_pt1 | contig 13266 bp, 14 predicted proteins | sample 5400201 | NCBI WGS metagenome assembly WNFP01 (sample SAMN13153355, study PRJNA577476) | soil metagenome | isolation source: 115 cm saprolite under Madrone tree | place: USA:California | collected 2016-06-14
TCATGCCGTCGGGCGATACGGTGAATTGATCGACCATCTGCGGCTTGATCCGTTGCTGCTCGTCCGTGCCGAAGAGGGTGTCGTACACGAGATAGCCATGGTTGCGTGTGATGTAGCCAGTCGTCCAGATGGGATCCAGAATCTTCAGGTCGGCCTCCGCCACGAACCGGAGCGTCCGACGCCCCTTCTGCGCGTGGACCGATGGAGCTCCCAGAGTTCCGGCCGCGGCCATCGCGGCTGCGCCGCCGAGGACGCGTCGGCGGCTGACGCGGCTCATTCGCGGGGCTAGACTTTCTCGTACGTCAGGCGGGTCTGCTTGTCCATGTTGGTGCCCTCGATGCGGATGAGCCGCGTCGAGCCCTCGCGCTTGGGCGAGTGGACGTCGCCCTCGTTGTAGACCTTCGCCATGCCGGGCTTGAGCGGGTAGGCCCTGACGTGGCGGACCTTGCCCGGCTTACCCGTTGAGGCCGGCTCGACGATGGCCCAGTCGCTCATGACCGTCTCGCCGCGAGCCTGCCCGTAGATCGCCCAGGACGGGCCGTGATCGTGCGGCTGGCTTTCCTTGGCGCCGTTGTGGACGTGGGCGAGTATGCAGAAACCGAGCTTGGGATCTTCGTAGAGAATCTTCCTCTCCGGCACGTCGTCGCCCAGATGCGCGGCGATGAACGCGTCGTCCTGCAGCACGTCCTGGACCAGCGCGCACACCTTCTTGCGCCCTTCGGGGCCGGGATTCTCCGTGAGAATGCGGTGACACCCTTCGGCGAACTGCTCGAGGCTGTAGCCCATGGATCCAACCTCCTCTGCGGTGTCTGGAGCGTGAGGTCCTCGTACGGCTCGGTGCCTCATTTGATACTCTTTTCCGGCCCGGCGCGCAATGGGCCCCGGGCATCCATGCGTCTGCCTTTCTTCTACGGCTGGGTCGTCGTGGCTGTCGCCTTCGTCACGATGGCGATCGGCGTCAATGCCCGCACCGCTTTCTCGCTGCTGTTCCCGCCCATCCTCGCCGAGTTCGGCTGGGAGCGCGGCGTCACGGCGGGCGCCTTCTCGTTCGGATTCCTGGTCTCCGCGATCCTCAGCCCCTCGCTCGGCCGGCTCATGGATCGACGCGGCCCACGCGTCGTGATGGAGATGGGCGTGGTCCTAATGGCGTCGGGCCTGCTGCTGGCTCCGCTCGCGAGCCAGCCGTGGCACCTCTACGTTACTCTGGGCGTTTTCGTCGGCGGGGGCAGCGTGTGCACCTCGTACACGGGACAATCCCTCTACCTGCCCAACTGGTTCGTGCGCCGCCGCGGCCTCGCGCTGAGCGTGGCGTTTTCCGGCGTCGGCGTGGGCTCGATCATCCTGCTGCCGTGGCTCCAGACGCTGATCGGCCGCGCCGGCTGGCGCGCTGCGTGCTGGGCGCTGGCCGTCCTGGTGCTGGCGGTTTTGGCGCCGCTCAATCTCCTGCCGAGGCGGCGGCCCGAGGACATGGGGCTCGAGCCCGACGGCGACCCGTCGTCCCGTGCGACCACCGCGGGCCAGGCGGCGAATGTCGTGGACGCGGCGTGGGCGGCCGTGGACTGGACGCTCGGCCGCGCCGCGCGCACGGCGCGCTTCTGGTGGATCATGGTCGGCTATTTCGGCGGCCTCTTCGCCTGGTACGCGGTGCAGGTACACCAGACCAAGTACCTGATCGAGATCGGCTGGAGCCCCGGCTACGCCGCGTGGGCGCTCGGATTCGTGAGCCTGGTCGCAATCCCCGGACAGATCGTGCTCGGCCATCTCTCCGACCGGATTGGGCGCGAGTGGGTCTGGACGGTGGGCAGTCTCGGCTTCGCCATCTGCTACCTGGCGTTGATCCTCATGCGCCATTCTCCAACGCCTGCGCTGCTCTGGCTCATGGTCGTCTCGCAGGGCCTGCTCGGCTACGGCCTCACGTCGGTCGTCGGCGCGATCCCGGCCGAGATCTTCCAGGGGCGGCACTACGGAAGCATCTTCGGCACGATGATGCTGTCGGCCATCGGCGGCGGCGCAGTCGGGCCCTGGATCACGGGCGTCATCTACGACGCGACCGGCAGCTACACGCCGGCCTTCTGGATGGCCATCGGCTTCAGCGCGCTGTCGGCCGTGGCGATATGGCTCGCCGCCCCGCGCAAGGTGCGCGCAGTCGCCGGCCGCGTCCACGCAGGCGGCCGATAAGGGCCCAGCTGCTTCGTTGGCGCCCTCGGCCAGGGGGCTCAACGTAGAGAGACTACGCCTCGCCCCCGGCCTTCGGGCGCCGCCTCGCATCTGGACCCTTCTCGGCCGCCTGCTAGTGCCCGGCCGCCCGCCACGCGTCAATGATGGCCCAGAGCCAGAGAGCCAGGAGTAGGACCATCGGCAGGATCAGCGATGCGGGCGGCTGGGCGAGAGCCAGAATGTCTGTGGGGACCGCACGCATGAAGAGCCAGGTCAGGACCGCGCCCGGCATGATGAAGAGCACGCCCTTGAGGTACTCGCGGTTGTAGAGCTGGCCGAGCCCGGGGAAGATCCCCGAGAGGAGGAACCCCACGACCTGCCGCCGCCGCGCAGCCGGATTCGTCATCGCGTCATTAAATAGCACCCGGCGCGTCGGGAGTCACGTGTTCTTGACCCATGTGCGCGTGGGCGATAAGCTCTGTGAGCTTTGGAGCCCACCGAAACGTTTCTCGAGCCCGCCGAGTACGTGGACAGCGCCGCGCCCGGCATCGTCGACTTCGCGCGCCGGGTCTGCGAGGGCGCGCCCGACGACGTGACGAAGGCCGTCCGGCTCTACTACGCGATCCGGGACGGGATCGTGTACACGCCCTACTGCGACTTCAAGACCCCGGAGACGTTCCGGGCCAGCGCGTGCCTCGAGCGCGGATCGGGATTCTGCGTCGCGAAGGCCGCCCTGCTTGCCGCCGCGGCGCGGGCTGTCGGCATCCGCGCGCGCGTGGGCTTCGCCGACGTGCGCAACCACCTGACGACGCCGCGGCTGCGCGAGCTCATGGGCACGGACGTCTTTTACTATCACGGGTACACGGAGCTGTTCCTCGGCGATCGTTGGGTCAAAGCGACGCCGGCTTTCGACCGGAGCCTCTGCGAGCGCTTCGGCGTCCGCCCGCTCGACTTCGACGGGCGCGAGGACTCGCTGTTCCATCCGCTTGACGTCGCCGGGCGGCGGCACATGGAGTACGTCGGGAATCGCGGGGCGTTCGCCGACGTCCCGGTCGCCCTAATCCTCGAGACCTTCAACCGCTGCTATCCGAGGCTGACCGCTGGAGCGCCGCCGCCGTCGGCGACCGCCTTCAGGCGGGAAGCGTCGCCGATCCAGTCTGAACCGGGCGAGTGACATCGCTCAAGGGTGACCTGGCGGGTGGCGTGAGCGCGGGCGTGCTCACGATTCCAGTCAGCATGGGCTACGGGATCCTGGCGCTTCAGCCTCTCGGCGACAGCTACCTCTCGTACGGCGTCATCGCCGGGCTCGTGAGCGCCATCATAGCGCTCCTGGCCGGGGCCATGCCCGGCGGCTCCGCCGGGCTCATGTACACGCCCCGCAGCGTGGTGACGCTTATCATGGCGGCGGTGGTGCTCGAAGGCGTGGTGCGCGGGCCGGCCGCCGTCGCTGCCCACGGCGATATCCAGCGGACGCTGACCCTCGTCTTCTTCGTCGTGGTGGCGTCCGGCATCTTCCAGGCGCTGTTCGGCGCGCTTCGGCTGGGCGGGCTCATCCGGTACATTCCGTCGCCCGTCATGGCGGGCTTCCAGAATGCCGTGGCGTTGCTCATCATCGCCGCCCAGATCGACACGCTGCTCGGGTTCCGCCGGCACGTCCCGCTGGGACAGATCGCTTCGAACCTGGCGCTCGTCCAGCCGCCGTCGGTGGCGGTCGGGCTCCTGACGTTCCTGGCGACGTGGTACGGCCCGCGGCTGACCAGGCGTATCCCGCCCGTCATCCTCGGGCTCCTCGTCGGGAGCGGCGCGTACTACGCGCTGGCGTTCTCGGGGTACGGCGCCCAGATCGGCAGGGTCATCGGGCCCATGCCCGAGACGCTGCTTCTGCCGAAGTATCTTCCGGGGTTCGGCGCGCTCCTGGCCGACCCACAGATCTGGCCTGTGCTGTTCACGCTGGCCGTGGGCGCGTTCGGCCTCGCGATCGTATCGTCCCTCGACGTCCTGCTCTGCGTGAAACTCGTGGAAGGCGTGACTGGGAGTCGCTCCCGCGGCAGCCGCGAGCTGGTGCGCATCGGCGTGGGGAACATGGCCGCGGCGTGCTTCGGCGGCATCCCGGCTGGAGTCAACCTGGGCGCGAGCTTCGCGAGCCACCGCGCGGGGGGACGGACGCGGATGGCGTCGGTGGTCGCGGCCGCGGTGATCCTGCTCGCCGTGTTCCTCCTGAGCCCTGCCATCGCGCTCCTGCCCCGCGTGGTCGTCGCCGGCATGCTCTTCGTCGTCGGTGTCCAGCTCTTCGATCAGTGGAGCCTCCGGCTGCTCGTGCGGGCGGCGAGGGGGAAGCTCCTCCACGGACGGAGGATGGCGCTCGATTTCCTCGTGGTGCTGCTGGTCGCGTCGAGCATCCTCATGTTCGATCCGATTGTGGGCGTCGGCATGGGTGTGGCCGTCGCGGTCCTGTTCTTCATGGTCCGCATGAGCAGGTCAGTCGTGCGCAGCACCTATCACGGCGACGTCGTGAGGTCGCGGAAGGCCCGGGATCCGAGGCTGATGGAGATTCTGGCGGAGCACGGACGGCAAATCGTCGTCTTCGAGCTCGACGGGCCGCTCTTCTTCGGCACGGCCGAGAACCTGGCCTCCCGCGTCGAGGCGGCGGCGCGCGAGGGCGCCACCCAGGTCGTGCTCGACCTGAGGCGCGTCAACGAGCTCGACGCCACCGGCGCCCGAATCCTGATACAGATACACGAAAGCCTCAGAGGGCAGGGCGGACGCCTGCTCTTCAGCCACGCCAACGACAGCCGCCTCGTGTCGATGGTCCTGGGCGACCTGGGCGTGGCGACCGCGCTGGGCCCCGACGCGTTGTTCGCCGACACGGATGCGGCGCTCGAAACGGCGGAGGACCGGGTGATTCTGGCGCGGGGCGCGGGGGAAGCGTTGACCGGCGAGATCGCGCTGGACCGCCTGAGCGCCCTCGAGGGCCTGACGGAGCCGGAGGTGGCGGTAGTCGAGGCCCTCCTCGTCCGTCGCGTCTACAGCCCGGGCGAAGTCGTCATCAAGGAGGGCAGCCTCGACCGGGACCTCTTCCTGATCTCGCGAGGGACTGTCAGCGTCAGGGTCGAGCTGCCGGGGCATGGGCGGGGGCGCCGGCTGGCCTCCTTCTCCGCCGGCACCGTGTTCGGCGAGGTGGCCCTGCTCGATCGCGAGCCGCGCTCGGCCACGGTGACGGCCGACGAGGAGGCGGTCTGCTACATCCTCTCCGAGGATGCTTTTCACGCGCTGGTGAGGGATCACCATGCCATCGCGATCACCCTCCTGACCAACCTGGGGCGCGAGCTGAGCCGTAGGGTCCGGCGGGCTAACGCGATGATCTCCCGGCTCGAAGGGTGACGGAGACGTGCGATGATCGGAAGAGTTCGGGGCGGATATCGGATACTCTCGGAATCCAAAAAGGGGCGGTGAGGGGGACTCGACGATGAACATCTTCAAAGCCATGGCGGTGAAGAGCCTCGAGGAGGCAACGCGGGCTATTCCCGTGATCGACTTCGGCCCCGCGCTCCGGCAGGAGCCCGGGGGGCTCGACGCCGTCGCGCGCGAGGTCCGGCATGCTTGCCAGAGCATCGGGTTCTTCTACCTTGCCGGCCACGGCGTGCCCGAGGACATCATCGACGACGCGTTCGCCGCCTCGCGCGAGTTCCACGCGCTGCCGCTCGAGGACAAGATGCGGCTCAAGATCAACGAGAACAACATCGGCTATCTGCCCGTGAACCAGAGCATGCAGCGCGCCTCGACGGTTCACAAGGCCACGCGGCCCAACTACAACGAGAGCTTCTTCATCAGCCACGACCGGGGCGCCGATCATCCGGACATCGTGGCCGGCACGCCGCTTCGCGGGCGCAACCGGTGGCCCGAAGGGCACGAGCGGATCCGCGCCGCGATGGTCCGGTACTTCAAGACTCTCGAGGGCGTGGGCGAGCGGATGCTGCCCGTGCTTGACCGGGCGCTCGACATGCCGCCCGGTTACTTCGCTCCGTTTTTCGCGAACGAGGCGCACATCAACCTGCGCTTCCTCCACTATCCTCCGCAGGACACGGACGACGACGAGCAGTTCGGCCAGGGGCCCCACACCGACAACTCCTTCATCACGATGCTCGCGCGCCAGGACGTGCCGGGCCTCGCGGTCCGGCTGCCCGGCGGCGAGTGGCTCGCCCCGCCGGTGATCCCGGGGACCTTCCTCGTGAATCTCGGCAACGTGATGAAGCGGTGGTCCAACGACCGCTTCCTCTCAACGCCGCACGGAGTCCTCAACGATTCGGGCACCGACCGCTACTCGATCGCCTTTTTCTACAGCCCGAATACGGCCTCGACCATCGAGTGCCTGCCGAGCTGCACGGGCCCCGACGATCCGCCGCACTACCCGCCGGCGGTGTACCGCGACCTCGTCCTCGATTTCTACAACGCGAACTACTTTCACCGCGAGGGATACGCAGGCAAGGAGGCGTCATGAAGGTCATCCGGCTCTACGCCGACGAAAAGGGCGAATCGCACTTCGAGGACGTCGAAGTCAAGTTCCAGGAGCCAACCAAATCGGGGCGCGTCTCGGAACGTCTTCCGGCGACGGGCATCATCTTCCGGGAGGTGCCGGGCGACTACGATCTCGACTGGCATCCCGCGCCGCGCCGCCAGTACATCATCAATCTCGACGCGGGCGTGCAGCTGACCGCGAGCGACGGCGAGACCCGTCGCGTGAAGGCGGGCGAGGTCGTGCTCGTCGAGGACACCTTTGGCAAGGGCCATCTTTCCAAGACCCTCGACGGCAAGATTCGTCACTGCATCTTCGTGCCCATCGACTGACCAACAGGCGACTGACGAACAGGGAGACCGACATGCCGGACTCGGAAGCGTATCGGAAGGGCAGCGAGATGCGCCGCAAGCTCCTCGGCGACGCGTACGTTGAGAAATCGAACAAGACGACGTACGACGATCCGATGATGCGCAAGTTCATCGACACGGCGACCGAGACGATCTTCGGGACGCTTTGGACGCGGCCGGGGCTCGACCTCAAGACCCGCACGCTGGTCTGCGTGGTGTCCGACGCGGCGACGGGGCAGGAGCCCGAGCTGGCTATCCACCTGCGCATGGCGCTCCGGCAGGGTTGGACCGAGGAGGAGCTGACGGAAGTCCTCCTGCACCTCTCCGGCTACGTGGGCGCGCCGCTCGTCCGCGAGGCCTTCATAACCGCCAGGAAGACCTTCGCCGAGGTTCGCGCCGGCAACTGACGCCCCGCGATCGAGGCGCCGTCTCCCCAGCTGAGGCCTCGGCGTATCACCGTCCGCCGGGGCCCGGCTTCTTGGATCGTTCCAAGCCCTCGATATGCTGTCGGTATCTCTGAAACCCCTGGCGGCACCCTGCTTGCACTTGGCTTCATCGAGGGGGTGACGCGCATGGACTGGCCGGTGACCACTCCTGGATGGGACGTCGCGGACACGGGGCTCCAGCAGGCCCTGGACATGTTCTTGGGCAAGGCGGTCTTCTGGAGCACGCTGACCATTGCCCTGGCGGTCGCGGCCCTGGCGCTTCTCGCCGTCGTGACCGTCTCGCGCGTGGTCAGGCGGCGCGTCTGGTGCGCCGAAGCGGGTCGCCTAGCCGAGGTGGACTTCGAGGAGCACGGTGTCCGCGGCTTCCACAGGCCGGTACTCGTACACAGCTGCAGCCTGTTCGATCCGCCGACGGACGTGCGATGCCAGTGCGCCTGCCTCGATGCGATCTGCGGCGTCCATGTTGACGCGCCGGCAGACCCGGCCGCCGCCGTGTCAGCTCGAGCGGAGGTACAGGGTGCCCGCGAGGAAGACCAGCGGCGGCAAGCCCTGGATGATCGCGCCGCGCATCATTCCAGGTGAGGATAGAGCAAGGACCACGGCGGCTGCGAGCATGGACAGGCAGTTCCAGGCGACGAGGATGATCCCGGCCCGATAGTGTCCCGTTTCGGTCAACGCGAGTCCGATGAAGACCCCCGCCGCCAGGAAGAGATTGTAGAAGCCCTGGTTGAGCGCGAGGCTCTTGGTCGCCTCGGCCCGCGCCGCGGTGCTCCGGAAGCGGCGGTACACCGCCGGCCGCGTCCACCACAGGCTCTCCATGCAGAAGAAGAGCACGTGGATCACCCCGGCCAGCGCGGCGGCGACCCACAGGACCAGGCCCATCGTCACGCGGGCAGGCGCTCGTACATCCTGTGCACGTCGGGAGCGTGGAAGCGCGCCACGTGGTTGGTCGGCGGCAGGGCTTCCGTGCGCCTCGAAGAACGCGGGCGTCATGCTCGTGCCATGAGCGGCGTTGATCGTGTTGGCCAGCCACTCGGTGTTCGGGTTGGTCACGCTCATGCCGAAGATGCAGAGACCCAGCGAGTCGTTTGCGGCCACGCGCGTCTGGTGCAGGAGGCTCTGGCTGACGAGCGCCTCCAGGTCCATTTCGCGCGTCTTGAGCCGCGGCAGATTGCCGGCCGTGTGATCGGCGCCCTGCGCGGTCGCCATCATCGAGATGCCCGTGGCCTCGACCACGCGCGGATCGTAGGCGCTGATCGCCTGCTTCTTGATGACCGGCACGCGGGCGACCTTGTAATGCTCCCCGACGCGCGCCGTGCCCTGCGCCCAGAGCCGTCCCTTCTCGGTGCCCTTGCGGATCTCGACCAGGCAGTCGGCCATGAACTTCACGTCGCCGAACGCGCCGAGCCCCGCCTCCATGAGCACGGCCAGCATGGCGCCGAGCTCGATCGTGTCCACGCCCAGGTCATTGGCGAGGTAATTGAGCTGGGCGAGGTCGTCGGGATCCGCGATGCCGCAGTTGGTGCCGAGGAGCCCCAGCGTCTCGTACTCCACCGGCGAGACCACTTCCTTGCCCGAGGCGTCGTGGTAGACGTTGCTGCACTGGATGACGCAGCCGGGCATGCAGGCATGGGTCTGCTCGCCGCCTCTCCCGGTGTTGAGCTGGCCGATATAGTCGCCGCCCATCTTGAACGTCTCACCCGCCGACAGGTCCGCCAGCCGGCCCGCGCTGAAGTTGCGCACGGGCAGGCCGCCCATCTGGTTCTGGACGTCGGCCATGCCCATGGTGCCGATCTTGGCGTAGAAATTCTGGACCATCCCGTCGGCCTGCAGCATCTTGGCGTATTCCTTGATGCCGGTATTGACCTTCTTGGGGTCGTGGAAGGGCGGAATCTTGTCGAGATCCACCACGATGGCCTTGACCTTTTTCGCTCCCATCACCGCGCCGACGCCGCCGCGGGCCGCCAGCCGCGCTGGGCGGCCGTCCTTGTCGCTGAAGGCGATGCCGCCCAAGAGGCCCTCGTACTCGCCGACGGGACCGCAGAGCGCTATCGTGACCTTCTTGCCGTACCTGGCGTGGAGCATGTCATTCGCCTCGAAGTTGCCCTTGCCCATGTACGGCCCGGCGTCGTCGAACTCGATGCCGCCGTCCTTCTTGAAGTGGATGACCACCCAGTTCTTGGACGCGCCGAGCAGCGTGAAGCCTGCGATCTTCTGTTGCCCCAGGCCGTAGCTGAACGTGCCGCCGCCGTTGGCCTCCTTGACGCCGCCCGTCAGCGGGCTCTTGCACCCGACGCTCGTGCGGTTCGCGTTGGAGAAGCTCGTGCCGGCGAACGGGCCGGCCGAGAAGATGAGCGGGTTCTGCGGCGACAGCGGATCCACGGTGGCGGCGCCCAATTCGAGGAGGGTCTTGGCGATCAGATAGCGGCCCGCCTTGACGATGGCTTCGCCCTCGAGCTCGCGCTTGGCGATCGTGCGGTCCGTCAGCAGTATGTCGTAGTAGGTGCGCATCGAAGGCTCCTGTTTTGTAACCGGTTTCTCGGCCAGATGTGCAGGTTCACCGCCGCCCGGGATTATAAGGCCGATGGACGCGGGGCTCCAGCGCGATGGTATAATGCTCTCCTCTTCGCGGAAGAGACGTGGCGGCTCTTAGCCCTCCGCCGCACTCCCAGGTTCTTGCTAGCGGTTCCCCGGCCGTACCGCCTACGCGACCGAATCGCAGCCCTGGTTCCGTTCAGTCGCGCGGTCTCGAGGAAGGGATGGGCCCATGGCTGATTCACGAGAGACTCTGCCCGGAGTGCCGGCCGCCGACAAGCGTTGCCCCGAGCGGATCGAGGTCGATCCTACCGAACTGGTTATCCCCGCAGCCCGGGTCAAGGCCTGGGTGGCGCACCTCCGATCCCACGGTTGGACGGACAAGGATCTGGGCCTCGTCTGGCTTATGCGGGCCCGGCAGGGAGTCACGCGCGCTGCTCCCTCCGGGGAGGGAATCTGATGGACCAGCAAGAGAAGTCGCAATTCGTTCAGATCGCCGTGGCGATGGCCCCGCAGCAGGCAAACCTCATCTATGCCCTCGACAACGTGGGCGGCGTCTGGTTCTACCGCGATACGAAGAAGAAGTGGACGCGCGTCTCCGAAGAGCGCGAAGAATAGCGTCGATTATCCGGAATCGAGCCCGGTAGGCGCCCTGGCGAGCGGTAAAAATTACCGCGCTGGCTGTCGTCACGGGATTGCCAAAAGACCAGCAACCGGGTTCCCGAGACTGCGAATTTGCGTTAGTCTATGCGGCGCACGCAGCATCGATCTCGAACCTGGCCCCGGCGGGGCCTGACGGGAGGCCCTGATCGTGAGCGCCAAAGCAATTTCGGCCGACAGCCACATGGATCTCACCTTCCTGCCTCCGGACACTTTCACCTCGCGAGTGCCGGCGAAGTTCCGTGACATGGCGCCCAGGGTCGTCGACCGCGCCGGCGCCAAGTACTGGATGACGGGCGACGACGAGCTCGGGCGCTACGGCTACTACGGCCCGGGGGTGACGGGCGGAAAGCGCGGCAAGATCTTGGCGGACAATGGCTTCACGTCCGGCCACACGCGCCCCTCGGACACGGTGGCCCGCCGCCAGGACCAGGAGCGGGACGGCGTCGAGGCCGAGATCATCTACGGCATCATCGGCATCTCCCGGCGCCTCTTCGGCACGGGCATCAGCGATCCACTGCTGCTGACCGAGGTCTACCGTGCGTACAACGACTGGATAGCGGAGTTCGGCCGCTCGGCGCCCGGGCGCTACTTTGGCCTTGGGTGCCTGCCGAACCACGATGCGCAGGCCGCGGCGGCCGAGGTGCGACGTTGTGCGGAGCTCGGGTTGCGCGGCGCGGTTTTCGTGCCGTGGGGATGCAAGCTCCCGGTGTGGCACGCGATGTGGGAGCCGATGTGGGCGGCCGCGGAAGAGACCGACCTCGTCATCTCCTTCCACGTCTTCGAGGGCGGCGGCGCCACGGTGGGCTACGAGATCCAGGGCATCAAGGATCCGGCATGCACGGGAGCGTGGGTCGTGGTCGCGCCCAACCAGATGGACGAAATCCTGGCCTCGGTGGTTCTCTCGGGCGTGTGTGAGCGTCACCCCAAGCTGCGGCTCGTGCTGGGCGAGAGCGGCATAGGCTGGCTGCCCTACCTGCTGGAGCGCATGGACGACACCTACGAAGAGCGCCTGGCCGACGACCTCAAGCTGTCGCTTCCGCCGAGCGCCTATTTCAAGCGGCAGATCTACGCCACCTTCCAAAAGGATTTTCACGGCGTGCGGGCGATGGCCGAGCTCGCGCCGGACAACGTGATGTGGGGCTCGGACTACCCGCACCGCGACGGGACGTGGCCGTTTTCGCAGAAAGCCATAGACGAGCAGTTCCGGGGCATCGACGAGACCATCAAACGGAAGATGCTCTGGGACAACGTCCGCCGCGTCTACCGGATTGCGTCCTGAAGCTGGCGGATCGCGCCCTGAGGCCGCGACCATCACCGTCACCGTCGTGTTCTTCGCCGACCTGCGGCGATTTCTTCCGCGCGGAACCGACGGGCCTCAGCGCTACACCGTACCTTCGGGCGCGACGGCCGCGGATCTGCTCGCCGCCATCGGCGTCGAAGCCGACGCCGAGGTGACGATCGCCGTGAACGGCGAGCTGGCGGGACGCGACACACCGCTGCGAGAAGGCGTGGAAGTCATGCTCTTGAATCCGATGGAAGGGGGAGCCGCAGCCGGAGGCGAGGCGACCACATGAAAGGCGGGGGAGCCGCAGGCGAGGCGACCACTTTAAAGCAAGGGGGCTAGGACTCTCATGGACCGATGCGGCTATTGGAACAAGATCTTGCACGTGGACCTCGGGGACCGTCGCACCTGGATCGAAGAGCCCGGAGACGCCTTCTTCCGCCGGTATGCCGGAGGGCGCGGGCTCATCGGGCACTACCTCCTGAAATACGTGCCCAAGGGCGCCGATGCGCTCGGGCCTGAGAATATTCTCGTTATCGCGCCCGGCGTGATCACGGGCGCGCCCGTGCCGGGAGCGGGCCGTCACAGCGTCGGCGCGAAGTCGCCGCTCACCGGCGGGTTCGGCGAGTCCGAGTCCGGCGGCTACTGGGGCGCCGAGCTCAAGCGCGCGGGCTGGGACGCCATCGTCTTTCACGGCGTGTCGCCCACCCCCGTCTACCTCTGGATCAATGACAGCGCGGTGGAGATCCGCGACGCGGCCCATCTCTGGGGGCGCATCACGGGCGAGGTCGAGGACGCGATTCTCGCCGAGCTGGGCGATCCGCGCATCCGGATCGCGCAGATCGGGCCGGCGGGCGAGAACCTCGTCCGGTTCGCGTGCATCGTCAACGACCTCAACGAAGTGGCGGGCCGCACGGGAATGGGCGCCGTGATGGGCTCGAAGCGCCTCAAGGCCATTGCCGTGCGCGGCAAGATCCCCGTGAAGATCGCCGATCAGCCCTCGCTGCTCGGCGTCGCCAAGTGGGTCTCCGGCACCATGGACGAGAAGCACCGCGCCTTCCATGAATTCGGCACCGGCGCCGCCATGCAGGGCAAGAGCCTGGAGGGCGGCATGCCCGTCCTCAACTACCGCCTGGGCGCGGCCGAGACGGTGGGCCAGGTGGACGCGATCGCCGTCCGCGACCAGGTGCGCGTGCGGATGGGCGCCTGCTACGCGTGCTCGGTGCGCTGCAAGAAGGTCGTGCACATCGAGGAGAAGGAGGAAGCCGCGCGCGAGGCCTCGGAGACCGTGTACAAGGGGCGCGCGCGGGTGGCCTTCGA
>WNFP01003120.1_pt1 | contig 13265 bp, 15 predicted proteins | sample 5400201 | NCBI WGS metagenome assembly WNFP01 (sample SAMN13153355, study PRJNA577476) | soil metagenome | isolation source: 115 cm saprolite under Madrone tree | place: USA:California | collected 2016-06-14
GGGTTCCGAGGTCTCGGCCTCGCACCAGGGTGCGAGCATGCCACCGGCCCAGTAGCTGGTCGACTGTGTCATCCCCTGGTCGCTGCGCTCATGCAGCGTAACCGCATGGCCGGCCTGCGCAAACAACAGCGCCTGCCACGCTCCGGCAATGCCTGCGCCGATGACGGAAACAGGGGAATCCCCCCGTGAAGATAGTGTACCCTGGTACATCCCTGTCCCTTCGCCGGCATGACCCGGATCAGGTTCAAAGGGTCACCGCGGTCTCTTAGGCCCTGCATCGGAACAGGGTCTCGAGCGTGCGGTCTCTCAGCTCCTCGTCGGAGCTCCCCTCGGAACAGGGCTAATGTAGGCCGATGCGGCGGGGTGTCAACGCGGCCGTCCGGGAACCGCACTGAATGTGTACCCGGAATTCGACCGTGTCCCGCACGCGGTGCTCCGCAGAACCGGGACCTATGGCGACGAAGTTCTCGATGGACCCGGATCAGCAGCGCACACGCCGCAAGTGCGGCGCGCTGCGCAGCATCCGGGGCACGCTTCCTACCGATTGGGAAGCTGATGTGCGTTGGCGTCAACCGCGCTCATCGCCGCCGCCTTGGGCGGCGCGCTGGCGAGCACCGGTTCAACATGCCCGATGCGTTGGAGCCGCTGGCGCTTTGCCGCGTAATAATAGCCGCCCGCATAATAGGCCATGGCGCGCCTATGGTCGCCGTTTGCAGCGCGGTAGGCGCCGGCCAGATATTTCACCGCGTAGGTGAGGTTGGTGTTGGGATCGCGCAGTCCGGCGGCATCGCCGGTGTAGCCGAGCCCGCGCGCGGTCGCGAGCTTGATCTGCATCAGACCGATGGTGCCGCCGCGCCCGACCAGCGCCGGGTGGTAACGGCTTTCACGCACGATCACGCGATGCACCAGGACTTCCGGCACGCCGTTGGCCTGCGCATGGGTGGCAATCAGCGCATCGTATTCGGCGTGCTGGGCGTGGGCGGCTTGCGAAAACGGCAGCGCGGCCGCGGTCAAAAGCCATGCGAGCGATACCAGTCGTTTCATCTGAATGCCTCGAGGTGGGGTGAACCGGCGGATCCCCGCTTCACACCCTGATTGTTGCGATCGCCGGGCGAGGATGTGGCCAAATCCCGGCTTTCTCGGGCGTTTGCCGCCGCCTGGAGTGGCCGGATTTGCCAAGAATTATGCCTTGGCGTGCTTCGATCCCTTGCGAAAATCCCAAGGAATCCGGTGGCACCGCGCGCTGCCGAAATTCTGGCGCTGCTCGCGCCGCTGTTGCTGGCAGTGCCGCTTGTCTGGCCCGCGTCTTCAACGACTACGATTTCGGCGGCTATCTGATCGCCAACGGCGTCGCGACGTTCATCGACGGCCGCACCGAACTCTATGGCAAAAAATTCTTTGTCGACGACATCGCCACCATTCACCTCCGCAAGCAGGATGCGCTGCACACAGTCAAGCCGGCTGTTGACGTGAAGGCGAAGTAGGCTTTAAATAAATTTGCGCGGACCGACGTCATTTGCAGAATGATGGTTCTGCCGTTCAAAAGACAAATTGCTGGCGGAGAGTGATAAACCGACGGAGAGGGCAGCAGCCTATCCGGCAACAATCCTGTCCAATTCGTCCCAGCAGCAAAAAGAAGCAAAAGGGAGATGCGCCATGGCCAGACTAGATCTCGGCTATTTGCCCAAACAAAATCCCTGCGCCCAATGCGGCAAGCCGATCGCGGTCCCCGAATGGATTGAAAACGGTCCGCGCCGCATATCGTATCTCTGGCGCTGCCGGGCTTGCGATTACCGCTTCGAGGCGGTGGCCTTTTACGACAATTCCCAGTCCGAGCTCGAAGCCCTGGCCGCCTGAGGGAACTCCTTCAGAGATACAGCGTTGATCTCGCTCATCAACCCGTAAGGGAGGGTGATGATGACTGACGTCATGGCGAAACCGCACCCGCTGATCGCCAGCGACCGCGTCGAGGGTACCGCGGTGCGAAGGCCTAACGGCGAGCGGATCGGCCACATCGAACGGCTGATGATCGACAAGATCACCGGAAAAGTGTCCTACGCCATCCTCAGTTTCGGCGGGTTTCTCGGCATGGGAACCAACCTGCTGCCGGTGCCGTGGGCACGTCTGACCTACAACACCAAATTCGAGGCCTATGAACTCGACATCGACAATGATGAGCTGAGACGCGCGCCCTCGTTTCGCGCCGACAAGGATTTCGACTGGGGCGATCGCACGCAGGAAGCGGAGTTGCACCGCTATTATGGAATACCGCCCTATTGGGGCGGCTTCTGATCGCAGCGTTAAGGAACTGTGCGCCGCGAAAGTCGCACGCGGTTCCGCATGCGAATGACGGCCTCAACGCGCCGGAACCCACCCTTTTGGCCGTTGAAAATCTTCCTGGCAATGGGAACAGCCGGGGAAGTGGCGGGTTTCCTCCTCACGATTTCATATTGAGGGAGAAACCCACATGTTTGCAAAATTCATGACGGCTGGTCTGGTCGGATCGGCCTTGCTTGCGACGGTCGCGTTCGCGCAATCGCCGACGGCACCGAGTAACCCGGCGCCGGCGGCGGCGTCGAGTTCATCGTTCCAGGGCAATTGGCGCGCGTCGAAGATGGTCGGCCTTAGCGTCTACAATGACAAGAACGAGAGCATCGGCTCGATCAACGATCTGCTGACCGAGAAGGATGGGAAGATCAAGGCGGTGGTGATCGGCGTCGGTGGCTTCCTCGGCGTCGGCGAGCACCTGGTCGCGATCCCGTTCGAGAAGGTCAAATTCGTCAGCGAGCCGGTCGCTTACACCGGTGCATCGAACGGCGCAGGAGGAAACCGGCCCGCTTCGTCAACGACCACGGGCGCTGCGGGTACGAACACCGCGCCGTCCTCGGCCGCGACGCCGATGTCGAAGCCGAACCCCTGGTATCCGGACCACGCCGTCTTCAATGCGACCAAGGATGAGTTGAAGGCGATGCCTGAGTTCAAATACTCGACCTGAACACTTGGCACGCTCTAACGTATTGAGGACCTGATCCAAAAATGGCCGAACGGCATCGCTGCCGTCCGGCCATTTCGGTTTCCGTCACGGCCGGCCTCCCGATGTCCGCAGAGCGATGGTGCGCCGCATCCTTTCAGCCCTGATTTCCCGATGTTAGGGTTCCCCGCGGCAGGAGCACCTGTGTCCTGCCTGACATCGAACGGGAGGACGAAATGGCTGACAGCGTCTACAAGGTGATTGAGCTGATTGGTACCAGCAAGGATTCCTGGGAAAAGGCGGCCGCGGTGGCCCTCAGCAGAGCCAGCAAATCTCTCCGGGACCTTCGCGTCGCCGAAGTCGTGAAGCTCGATCTGCAACTGGACGCCAAGGGCAAGGTTGAAGCTTACCGCGCCAAGCTCAATGTCTCGTTCAAATTCGAAGGTTCATAAAGCGATCGAGGGCAGCTAACCCGCACGCTTTCCTCTCCCTGCAAAGAGCGGGGAGAGGAAGAGCGGATCACAGCCCCGGCAGCGACGTGACGTGGACATTAATCGCGCCCTCGGCTTCCGCGATCACGCGCAGCGATTTGGAATCGAAGGCGATGTCGGCGAGACGCAGGCCGGTGATTTCCGCCGCCACCCGAACGCCGTCCTCGTTCTTCTGAAAATCGGCGATCGCGGCCGCGATCTTTTTTTGCGCGTTCGAGGCAAACGGCTTGAGATCGATGGTGGCGTTGTCGGCAAGAACCTTCTGCAGGTGCGGCATCGCCGCGCGCGCCGCCGCCCCAAGCAATCCGAACGCGGCTTCCGACTCGACGGCGAGTTCGATGTTGGTCAGCCGCAGCGTCTGCTGCGCCTCATCGATCACCGGATTTCCCCAGATATGCACGTTGGCTTCGCCGCCCAATCCGAAGAAGCTTTTTTTCTCCCTGGCGTTCACCAGCAGCGAGATCAACAGGCGGTCGCCGGATGCCGCAACACTCGCGCGCTTCACGGTGACGTCGACCGAACCCGAACCATCTTCCGGAAAAGTCCGGCCGGCGAACTGTGCTGCCACGATCTTGTTGATGTCGGTGAACGGCAGGTCGATCGGCACACCGATGCGGACGCCGCCCGGGTTGGGCGGGATGATGACGATCTTGGCGGGAAACGGGCAGTCGGGCCTGGTCTGCACCGGGGTGATGCGGGTCTCCGCCTCGATGCCGAGCGTCAGCGTGACGGCGGAAGCATCGACGCGCGGCTGCGCCGCGATCGCGCGGGTCGGCCGCAGCTCCAGCCAAAGCGCCGGCAGCGACGACGGCGTGCCGGTGCCTTGCAGCGGAATCGAACGGCAGGCCCTGGCCCATTGCGCCCGTGCATTGCGCTCGAGCGAGGGATCGTTGCGGATCCGCTCCGCCAGCGCGGTGATCTGATCGGCAACGGTCTTGTCGATCAGCGGCTTGACCTGCGACGGCACATTGACGCGGGCGCCTGCCAGCGAAAGGCTGGTATCGCCCAAATCGACCTGGGCGGCCAGATTCGGCTCGATGTGCCAGGACACAGCGAGTTTCGGGCGCGCGGTGATCGTGACGTTGCCCTTGATCTCCGCGTTGGCATTCAACGCCTTGATGTTCACGCCGCCGATCTGCTTGGCGACATTGTTGCCGAGCAGTCCGCCGAGCGCGTCCCCGATCGCGCCGGTTGCCTTTGACGTCAGCGAACCCGTTACGTTCAACGTACCGGTAAGCGGGGTTGCCAGCGACAGCACATCCTGAGCGCCGGTGGCGGTGATCGGCCCGCGCGAGGCGGTCCAGCCGATGTCGGCGTTCTGCAGAATCTGCGACACCGGATTGTCGGCCTTGCCGGCGAAGCTGCGCGGCGCGCCGCGATCGGCGGCGTCGCGAATGGCGCTGAGCGCAATCGCAACCGGCGCAAGGATGCTGGAGCTGCGCGCCGCGGGCGGCAGCGGCGGCAATTCGACAAGCACGGGCGCCATGACTGCCGCCCGCGGCCACAGCCAGTCCATGGTCTTCAGGCTGACGAAAAACGAGATCGTCACGACCGCGATCCCGAGCAGGATCGTTTTGAGGTTAACCGCTGGCCGCATCGTTTCCCCGGATTGAATCAACGTGAGATTCTACCGGGCGATTACTGGCGGCGCCAGAGCGGGACCAGTCTCAGTTAGGGCGTGTACTCATAAATGCGCGATGTTCGCTTTTGGGGTGCCGGCCCAAAAGCAGACATGCAGCAGCGTCGGCGAGAATCTTGCGCATCTGGGCATCCGGATTATTTTGCGGCGGGCGGCAGGAGCTTGTCGTCGATCAGGGACTGCAGCGCGTTGCGGAACGAGTCCTCCGTGTCAATCGTCTTTGTGAACCCAGCCTGGCGCAGCTTGACGGTGCTCACAAAGGCGCGAGGTCCCGCCGGGGCGCCATACGCGAACGCGAAGTCCGCATGCTGGTCCCCTTGGCCAACCAGCTTCCGCAGGTTCCGCGAGCGAAGATCGTACTTCGCGACGATCCGGTCCCAGACTCCTACGTTCTCAGCGAGGTACGCTGCCACGCTTGTTGGCGTGTCCGGTCCGGGTTCGACGCCGAGGGTTTCGGCCATGGCCGGCCACACATTGCGCCACTCGAACACGTCGCCGTTAGTGATGTTGAACGCCTGGTTCGCCGCCTGGGGCGACTGCGCAGCCCAGACCATCACGTCGGCGACGAGGTCTGCATCGGCAGCTTCCCACACGAACGACGGACCGCCAGGAAAGCCGAACGGTTCACCCTTCTCGCGACGGATTGCCGCGTAGACTCCGATGGCGGGGACAACGTTCAACGCGCCTGGGGTCGGACCGGTGACGAGCTGCGGACGTAGAGCCGTATAATTGAAGCCATGCTTGGTGCCCATCTCACCCACATAGGCTTCCTGGTCGAAGAAGAAGTTCGGGTGATCCTTGCGGGCATCACGTTCGCGGGCCGGGATTGGGATCGGGTGCAGGTGCACGCCGTAAACCTTCGTTCCCTGCAGAATGCTGACGTGCTGGAAATCGGATGACGTGCGCACGATCGGCTCCACGACGTTACGCAGCATGGCGTTGTTGGTCTCGATCTGCTCCTTGCTCGACCAGCCCGCGACCAGTTCAGGGTTTTCGTGCAGAGCCGTGTAGGCGATGTGCGTAATGTCGGTCAGCGGCTCGAACGCGGCGCGGGCCTTTCCCTCATCGCGCAAATCGACCGACAGAAAGTCAATGTCGCGGCCGCTAGGCAGCTCGGGCTTGCGGCGTGAGACGCCTACCACCTCGCAGCCCGCGGCAAGAAACTTCTCGATCGCGGCGACCCCCAGCAGACCGCTTGCACCTGTGACCAGGACCTTCTTCGGAACGATCTTGCTTTGATTGGTCGTGCTCATGATTCCAAAACCCCTTTGTCTGATGAGGAGTGTTACTCGGCGAAGTTGGCTATGCGGACGTTGCGTTGGCCTCGAGCCACTTCGCGATGTTGGCCGCGGCATCGCCGTAGAAGGTCCGATAGAGATCTTCAGTTACGTAGCCGATGTGAGGCGTCGCGAGGATGTTCTCCAGCTTGCGGAAGGGGTGATCTGGAGCCAACGGCTCCACCTCGAATACGTCGACCGCGGCCGCGGCGATCCCGCGCGCCTGCAGCGCTTCGATCAGAGCCACCTCGTCGACGATCGGACCACGCGATGTGTTGACGAGTCTCGCCGTCGGCTTCATCAGGGCGAACTCGGGTGCCCCGATCAGCCCTTTGGTACGACTGCTCAGGACGAGATGGACTGTCACGATGTCGGCCTCGCGGAACAGCGTCTGCTTGTCCACGAGGGTGGCACCGGCAGCGCTGGCTTTCTCCTCAGTGAGGTTCTCGCTCCAGGCGATCGCCTTCATGCCGAACGCGAGGCCGATGCGCGCCACTTCTCTTCCGATGTTTCCCAGCCCGACGACACCCAGGCTTCTACCTCTCAGGTTTGAGCCGAGGCTCGTTTGCCAACCCCCGGCCTTGAGCGAAGCGGCTTCCCGGTCGATGCCACGTATGCTGGCCAGAATCAGCGACCAGGTGAACTCGATGGTGGGTGTGGAGTCATAGCCGGTCGCTGTGACCGCGATGCCGAGATCGGTCGCGGCCTGGCTGTTGATGGAGGCGTTTCGCGGTCCGGTCGATGCTATCAGCTTGAGGTTCGGGAGCTGCTGCAGGATCTCCCTCGTAAGCGGCGTGCGTTCGCGCATGACGCATATCGCGTCGAACGGGCGCAGGCGCTCGACTACTCCCGAGGGATCGGCGATATGGTCGTTGAACACAGTGATCTCGGCGTGCCGCCGGACGGCGGACCAGTCGGCAAGCCGCAGCGCAACGTTCTGGTAGTCGTCGAGGATCGCAACTTTCATGGGCTTCCTCATTGTTTGGCGGCAAAGAATTCGGCTAGGGCTCCCGCTACGGCTTCGGGGTCGTTTTCCATAGGGATGTGTCCTGCCGACTTGATCCGAACGAGCCGCGTTTCCGGAATCTCCCGTGCATAGCGTTCGGCATAATCCACCGTCTGGAAACCGTCCTCGACGCCCCACACCAGAAGCTTCGGCGTCTTGGACTGCAGAAGAGTCGGCAGCATCTCCATGGTGTAGCGGTGGTCCGCGGCGCCCGCGAGCGCCAACCAAGAGCGGGCAACCCTCGGGTCTGTCCAGGGATCGAGATATTCGGCGATCTCGGCTTCGCTTGCGGGGCGCCCGAGCGCCTTCACGACAGACACGCGGCGCGCCGCGAGAACATCATCGCGCGTCGTCGCGGCGGCGACTGCCGGATCCCGGAAGCGGGCAACGCCAGGAACCGGCCACGAATCGTACATGATGCCGTTCACCACGGCGACGCGCGGGACCTCGACTTTGTTTGCGAGCATCAGATGCTGCGCGACGCCTCCGCCGATGTCGTGACCGGCGACCATGACTGTGCCCTTATGCCGGAGCGCATCTAGGAATTGCACCAGCCAGGCGGAGAGACGCGGGACCGAGGCCTCGCTCAGGGTGAGCTCGCCTCCGGAGCGGCCGAAGCCGGGGAAATCGACCGCCACCGGGCGAAGGCCCGCGGCGGCGATGCGGTCGAGCACTTGCTGCCATACGCGACTCCAATAGGTGCCATGAAGCAATAGCACCAAGGGGCCGCCCGCACCGGCGGTCAGATAGCTGATCGGAACGCCATCTACATCGACGGTTTCGCGTCTCGTCATCGGACAATCCTCTTCACATGTTCCCTGCCGAGCCCGACGGCCTCGTAGTGCTTGGTCGCGTGCTCGAGCTTGGTGAAAACGTCTTCGTATCCGAGCGCCTCGCCATAGGGATCGACGTAGGTGTACCCGCCGGTGACGTGAAAGAGCGTCGCCATTTCCTTGACGTCGTCCGGAACGACCAGCGTGTGCGTCTCGCCGGGTGGCTCGAATGCGTAGTCGCCCGGGGTCGCGATCCAGTCATGCTCGAGGTAGCGCCATCTTCCGCGCAGCGTGAAGGCATGCACCGGTCCGGAATGGCGGTGACGCGACAGCACGCCCGAGGACCGAACCCGAAGGATGTTGATATAATATCCCTGGCTCGCGTTCAGGACGAGCGGCCTGAATGCGACGGTCGGCGACTGCGGGACCCACTCGCGTTCGTCCCCGTCAAGTTCCAGCGCGGAGCCGACGAAGACATCCGGCACCATGCCGGGGGGCTGGGGTTTCTGATATGCGATCTTGCTCTGATCGATGGACCGATGCTCGGCCGCCTGCAGTTGCTCCGATGAGGACTTCATCGCAATTTTCTCCTCCATCATGTGGAATGACGTTCCGTCTCGTTCGTTAGGCTACCGACGCTCTGCCCGACGTCTGTCCGAACAGGATCTTCTTCCCTTCTTCCGTGACGGTGGGGCGGTTCGAGTACGGCTCGCCTCTGGCATACGCACGCTGCGTCCCGGGGCGCTGGCGCGCCATGTCGAACCAGCGCCGCAGGTTCGGGAAGTCGCCCAGATTCTGCTGCTGACGCTTCCAGGGAACGACCCAGGGATAGGAAGCCATGTCGGCGATGCTGTAGCCGTCGCCGGCGATGAACTTGCGGTTTTCGAGATGACGATCGAGCACGCCATAGAGACGGTTTGTCTCGTTGATGTAGCGGTCGATCGCGTAAGAGATTTTGATCGGAGCGTAGAGCCCGAAATGGTGGTTCTGTCCGGCCATCGGCCCCAGCCCGCCCACCTGCCAGAACAGCCACTCAGTCACAGTCTTGCGGCCCCGCACATCTTTCGGCAGGAAGCGACCGGTCTTCTTGGCCAAGTACCACAGGATGGCACCTGACTCGAACACGCTGATCGGTTCCCCGTCGTCGGCCGGCGCGGTATCGATGAGGGCCGGCATGCGGTTGTTCGGTGAGATGGCGAGAAAGTCGGGCTTGAACTGATCGCCGGCGCTGATGTCAACCGGGTGGATCGTGTAGTCCAGTCCCGCTTCCTCCAGGAACATCGTGACCTTGTGGCCGTTCGGCGTAGGCCAGTAGTACAGCTCAATCATCTTCGGTCTCCTCGGCTTGTCCGCCAGGTGCAACGCCGCCCCCGTGCGGAAGCAAGGGGCGGCCTCGGTCGCGGGCTCAGGCGGCGGGCTTGAGCTTGCCCGGCGCGCTCCACTCGGCGCCCTTCATGAACGCATCAAGCGGCGTTTGCGCGAGGTGGTTGGTGTAGTTCGAGATCAGCTTGGTCGCGGCGAGGACGAGCACGTCCAGCATCGCGCGATTGTCATAGCCCGCCGCCTTGAAGGCCGACACGTCGGCTTCGCTAACGACGCCGCGGTTGCGCGTCACCTTCGCTGCAAACTGGCGCAGGGCTTCGAGCTTGGGGTCGGCGATTGGGCGGCCTTCACGCACGGCAGTGATCGCCTCCGGCTCGACCTTAGCCATGCGCGACAGGTTCGTGTGGCCGGCCATGCAGTACGTGCACTCGTTCTCGTAGATGATCGCGATGTAGGCGATGTTGCGCTCCTGTGGCGTGAACCCCGTCTTCTCGGCGATTCCCCACAGGGTGGCGTAGGCCTCGAGCGCGGCGGGACTCTCGGCCAGCACGCGGTGCAGGTTCGGAACGAGCCCCCAGGATTTCTGAACCCCGTCCAGAATCCCAGTCGAAGCCGCCGGCGCGGTCGTCGTGTCGTGAAGCCTGAAACCGTTGATCATTTCTCGTCTCCGAATGATGTGGCGGTGACAAACTTGCGCATCCGCCGGCGCCGGGGGCAGTCGCCCTGAGGCAATATCATTCATTCCTGTCCGGAATGAACGAGACCCGCGGTTTTCGAGCGCCGTACGGCCGGTTCATGTTGGGTGACGCGCACCACGTCCTGCTTCAACAGATAGAGCGAGACGGCCAGCAGCACGACATCCTTCATCAGGAACGGGACGTTGCCGGTCATCGCCGGAAATCCGGCCGCAGCATCCCAGCCGTCAGGCATGAAAGGAATGATCGTGACGGTCGCGATAAAGGTCGCGGTCGAACCGGCGGCACCCAGAATTCCGAGCCGCTTGTCCCAGAACCCTGCAAGTAGAAGGGCGCCGAACGTCCATTCGGAAACACCGAGAAACCAGCTTGCACCCTGGTGGCCGAACACGGGGTACAGCCACCATATCAGCGGACCGTTGCTGATGAAAGGCACGAGCCGCTCCGCCTCATATGGCCACCACTTCTGGTAACCGAAGAAGAAAAACATGATCACCATCGATGCGCGGACCAGATGGTAGTCGAGATCCTCGGTGAGCAGGCCGGACCGGCGCATGATCAGGACGAACGGACTGATTGCCGTGTTGAGAATCGCGTTCATTGTCGTAACTCCTTGTGTCAAGCGTCGACATGCAGTCGCTTCATAGTGTCGGACGAGGCCGCCCCGCCGCAAAGCGAGGGCGGCCTTTTAATGCCGCTTAGGCGGCGGGTTTGAGCTTGCCGGGCGGAGTCCACTCGGCGCCCTTCATGAAGGAATCGTTCGGTGTCTCGGCGAGGTGGTTGGTATAGTTGGAGATCAGCTTGGTCGCGGCGAGAACGAGTACGTCGAGCACCGCGCGATTGTCATAGCCCGCGGCCTTGAAGGCAGCGACGTCGGCCTGGCTCACCACGCCGCGCTGGCGAGTGACTTTTGCAGCGAACTGGCGCAGCGCTTCGAGCTTCGCGTCGGCGATGGGGCGGCCTTCGCGGACGGCCGCGATCGCGGCATTATCGACCTTCGCCATGCGCGAGAGGTTGGTATGTCCCGCCATGCAATAGGTGCACTCGTTCTCGTAGATGATCGCGAGATAGACGATGTTGCGCTCCTGCGGCGTGAAACCCGTTTTCTCGGCAATGCCCCAGAGCGTGCTATAGGCCTCGAGCGCCGCCGGGCTCTCGGCGAGGATGCGGTGCAGGTTGGGCACGAAGCCCCAACCCTTCTGAATGCCGTTCAGGATCTCGACAGAGGTCGGCGGCGCGGTGGTAGTCTCGTGAAGCGTGAATCCGTTGATCATTCGTCTTCTCCTTTCTTGAACACTGAGCGCTGTGACCGCACCATCACCCATTCCTCGACGCTGCGGCAGACGCGGTTTGGCGATATGATTCATTCCGGTGAGGAATGGGAACCTCTTTGCGCAAATGAGCTGCCAATCCCGTTGAGCGGAAGTGATTGTGTCGGGACTGCTCATGATACCTTCCTCTAAATTGCGCTTCCTTTTCTCTCCTGGCGCGGTGCTCGCCCGCGTTCGCTCCCTCTTCGTCCCGTGCGCAACGAAAATGGAAAAGCGAAACCCGCGGCAAGGATTAGAGGCGACGTCGATGCGGTGCCCAGAATTCCGAGCGCTTGGCGCACGATGAAGAGACCGATACCCAGGCCGTCACATCGTGTGGCATCTAGGCGGGTGAAAGCCTCGAAGATCTTCGGCAGCTGTTCGCCAGGAATTCCAGTGCCGGTGTCGAGCGCTCCGGCGACAGGCCCGCACTGAATGAGATCAATCCGCCGAAAGATTACAAAGATTACGGAGGCGTCCACGTTTCTGCTTGCTTGGGGAAATATCTGCGGGGCTTCGATCGAAAGGGCCATGAGTCGTCACCATGGGGTCCACCCGTTAGCATTTGACTCGCTGGGCTCGTGCTCGTCCGGCCAGCCAGGGCACTTGACGCCAGCCTAGTCCGATCAGGGCGAACGACTCGATCCTACGGAGGTTGATACACTACATACCTTCGTTTAGCCGTATCCTTCCGCCGAACGCGGCGAAGACGCCGCTCCTCAGGACGAGGCTACCCGATACCGTGTCAATTCAATGAATAAGTGTGCGGGTCTACGGGAAACAAAAATGGCGCCAGTGCCGCGCCATTTTGATTTCCCTATTGTCTCGGCGATCCCGTCACCCGTGCTTGCGGTCCGCGTTGTCGGCGCGGCGGTCGATCGGCAGCACGATCACCTTGGTGCCGACGTTGACGCGCGAATAGAGATCGGCGACGTCCTCATTGGTGAGACGGATGCAGCCGGACGAAACGCGGGTGCCGATGGTCTCCGGCGCGTTGGTGCCGTGAATGCGGTAAATCGTGCCGCCGAGATACATTGCGCGCGCGCCCAGCGGATTGCCGGGGCCACCGGCCATGTGGCGCGGCAGATAGGGCTGGCGCGCGATCATTTCCGGTGGCGGGGTCCAATCCGGCCACTCGGCCTTCCTGCTAACCGACTGTACGCCCGACCAGGTGAAGCCGTCGCGGCCGACCCCGATGCCGTAGCGGATCGCCCGGCTGCCGCCGAGCACATAATAGAGATAGGTGTTGGGGGTATCGATGATGACGGTGCCGGGCGCTTCGCGGGTGGCGTAGCTGACGATCTGGCGCCTCAGCCGCGCCGGCATCTCGACCGCGGGGCCTTCATCGGATGGTGCCGATTGCGCCGACGGCGCGGAATATTGCATAGGCGGCGCCAAGAAGAAGGGAAACAGCTGCAGCGGCGTGGCCGTGGCGGAGCCGGAAAATGCGATGGTGCCGATCGCCAGAGCGCCGAAGGCGGCCGCGTTACAGCGCACATTCAGCTTGAATGCATCCGGATTGAGCATGAGAAGTCCCCCTGTTTGAAGCGCCCAGGCGCCAGTTTCGGCGCGTTGTTGAATGCACCATTACGGGACAACGGTTTCAGAATGTTTGCGTCGAGGGCGCAAAATGGCTTCGTCGGGTAAGGAATTGTTTCGTCGCGGTATCCCGAATAATTAAACCGCTGAAAGCGAAATTTCCCTCTTCCATAAGGCAAGGGAAAATTCCCTGCGGGATTTTGTTAATGGATCGCCATTGTTTGTAGCTGGATTGCCAAAC
>WNFP01003503.1_pt1 | contig 13255 bp, 10 predicted proteins | sample 5400201 | NCBI WGS metagenome assembly WNFP01 (sample SAMN13153355, study PRJNA577476) | soil metagenome | isolation source: 115 cm saprolite under Madrone tree | place: USA:California | collected 2016-06-14
GATAGCGTCCATACTTGATCGTCACCAGCAGGCGATCCGCTTGATCACAGTTCTCGTGCAGGTCAGGGGTATTGTAATGACGGTCCCCCAACACGAAACGCACTTTGGCGGGAACTTCCCGTGATAGAGTTGGATGTTTACAACCTTAATGATACGGGCTCAGCCGTGCTGGGGCAACTCCCCAGCACGGCTTCCTATTTATGACCAAGCCTCAACTAATTCACGTACCCCGCCTCTAGGAACGTTGTAATATATAGCGCCGTTTGATGCGCTGGCTCATCTCGGCAAAAGGACCCTGCCCTGCGATATGGAGTTCAATGCGCAGTTCGCCGGCGCTGTGGTCTTCACGCATCGCCTGGCGGAAGTCGGCACTCAGTTCGTACAGTTTGTTTCGCACCAACTTCTGGAGCGCTTGCGCCAATTCGTCAGAGGGAAGTCCGTCGGTCACCTCGACGTGGATGCAGGGATGCACCTCGCCTGTGTTGCTGTCCTCCTCCAATTCCATGCAAAACGCGCCCAATCGACTGGCAACTTCATGATTGCTGAGGAGTCCAGCCTCCACATCCTCTGGATAAATGTTTGCCCCCATGTAGGAAAGCGTCGAGTCGCGGCGTCCGAACACGTAGACGAAGGGCAGGTGAGGCTTGGTTGCCCCTTTGGGAAGCAGCGCGTGCATATCCACACCAACACCGAGCAATTTCCTAGACATCTCTTCGTAGGAGATGATCCCTCCCTCGTCTTTGATGTTGTAGCGGATGCGCGGTGACAAGAGGGGTCGATTGATCGTCACAATCAATTCGGAGTCGGCATTGGTTTCGATATAGTGATCGAGCGGGTTGTACTGGAACAACATGGGGGCGCGCTGCTCGTCACCCAGCAGCGCGTAGCGCACATCGTCTCGCTGCTCCATTAAGCGTCGAATGCTGATCGACAGGTCGGACTCAGCGGCCACGCCGATCTCCAGGTCGGAGGCTCCGTATCCACTGAGCACCTTTTCAAAGCGGCTCAGCAGGTAGGCGCGCAGGCATTCGCTCATCCCTTCGCCGCCAACCATAGCGACCAACTGGTATCTACTCCAGTCAAAGCCCTGAACCTCGGCACAATCGAGCAGGTGTTTGAGGAACGGTGGATAGCCGGTGATGAGGTACTGGTAGTGCGGTCCGAAAAAACGCAGGGTATGCAGAATTTTCTCCACGTCGGGGCCGGTGGATTTTACAATCCCATTTTGTTCCAGCGCCGCGCTCATCGTGATGCCAGTCGCCCAGGCTCCCATCGAGAAGGCGTTGATAACGAAAAGCGGCTCACCGCTCAAAGCGTGACGAAGAAAGTAGCTACAGACCCGGCGTGTATAGTCCACCTCGATCTTCGACCGCACCCAGTTGTAAGGCAAGCCTGTTGAACCCGATGACTCATCGACGATCACCTGCGCAGCCGGTATACACCCGTCCACACAGCGCTCGGCGGTGGAGAAGACGCGGACATAGTTGTTTTTGTCTGTTGCCGGAATGCTCGCGAACTGTTCAGCAAATGATGCATGCTTGCCGTCAACAAAGCCCTGCTCGGCCAAAAAGCGGCGATAGGCCGGAACCTGTTTGCGCGCCCGCTCGAAGGCGTGCCATGCCAGACGCTTCCCAATCTCCATACTGGCATTGGGAAGGTGAGAGATCGTCCAGTGATACAATGAATAATTGCGATAAGCCAACTTTTTATACTGATCTACAGCCTTGAACGGCAATTGAGGTGTAAACATTGCCTGATCTCCTTGTTTCTGCTACTTTGGGATGGTCTCCACGAAAACCAGAGAAACTCTGGTCGCCGTGTAAACAATTTCTATAGAGAGTATAGCCTTGCAGGCACAAGGGAAATCAGTGTCAAATGTCCCATTTCTTGGCCTACTGCATATCATGTTTCTTGCCTGAAGACTTTTGAGCACCTCAGTGCGCCATATTATGCTTCTTTCCGACAGGATATGCTTCTTTTCAGCGCCACATTATGGGTAAGTTCTCAGCAGTGCGGCTCCCCCGTCTCCACTGATTCGCTTTGCCTGGCTTCAGGCTCATTTCGTAAATATGAAAGTACTGTGTTATGTCTCAAAAATGGCCATCAAAACGCGCGTTTTTCCTACTGAACACGCTACTGATTTATTGAACCTGTGATACTCTTGTGGTTTTCTGCGTATTTCTTTTAGCGGTTCTTAGTACTTCCTTTGGTCTTGCCTGACGGACGCAGTCCGTAGCGACGCAGTCGCGTCAAGAACGGTTTGGGGAACCGTTACAAGCAAGACCCATTTCAAGGTAGTCTCATCTTATGGCTCGCCATTTATTTGCTTTGACCATCGTAGTTCAAAGGCACATGTCCAGGTGCCAGGGATACCTTCGAGCGTTGCAATACATTTCGATTTGCCGCGTCCTCTAAAAAGAGCGAAAGACTAAGCGAGTGCGGGGAAAAGATTTCATGGATCTGGGGAGCGACGTGAGTGTACCACTGGCTGGTACCCGGCTCTCGGTATGGTCGTTACCTGCAAAAACGGAGAAAAAAAGCGCGCCGACAGTCGAAATTGGGAGCCACAAGGTTTCCTTTGACGAGCTGTACCAGCAGTACTATGAGCGTGTCCTGGCATACATGCGTTTTCGCACCGGCTCAACGGATGTTGCCGAGGACCTGGTAGCGCAGGTCTTTGAGCGCGCCGTGAGTCATCTTGACGACCTGCAATCACCGGGAGCGGTAGGCGCGTGGCTTTTTCGTATCGCCCGCAATTGCGCTGCGGATTATTTCCGGAAGTACCGGGTGATGGTGTCCCTCGACACGCTTGTTGATGGGAACCATCCCAGGGAGTGCTCACCGGAGGAGGAGCTAGTTGCTCGCGAGGAGCGTATGCTTTTGCTTACCCAACTCAACAAGCTGTCGGAGCGAGAGCGTGAAGTGATCGGGTTAAAATTCGTTGCGTGTCTCCAGAACCGCGAGATTGCGCGAGTGTTGCATATGCCAGAAGGAACGGTCGGTTCACTCCTCCACCGGGCGCTTTCTCGATTGCGAGACGCTCTTCACGACGAGGGAGGTAATGAATGAAAGACAGGCGAGCGGATGTTGAGGACGTGTGGCTGGATAAATTGGATGCCATCGCCGCGGGGGATGAACAACCATCGCCAGGGGATGACGAGCTGTTACATATCGCTGGACGATTGACTGCTGCGCTCGCTCCACTGGGAGAATTGGACGCCGGGGCAAGAGTGCACAAGCAGCGCCTTGGCTCACAGCTGCGGTTACAGCTTGCTGCATCAAAGAAAACACGCCTGGTGAAACGGTGGGCGTTTCGCTCGATTATGGTGGCTGTCGCCCTGCTCGTCTTCATGGTGCTTGGACCAGGATTGCTATTTCAAATTGCCCCTGGGGCTTCCCAGAATAATCATACTAATGGAGCACAAACACAGCAGGGTTGGCAGATGCTGGCCTTGCATTCTACCAGCGCATATACTATCGCTACCCCCGCCAATTTAAAACGTGGAGTTACGCTGTTACTACCAACGGAAATCGCGCCTGATGGATATCTGGTTGCGATCAGTATCGATAACTACGGTAGCAATATGAAGATTGCGTCATACCTGGTATACGAGCAAGATGCCATTTTCTATGAGACACCCTCCAGGCCGTTCCCTCCCGATGCCTACGCGATTTCGGTGTATCAAACTGTCTCCATTGGCAAGACGAGAGGGTTCCTGTACCAGGAACCCGGTGGAACAAACAGGCTGGAGTGGTACCAGGCGGGTTTGTTATGCGACCTGGTCAGCAAGTTACCTGCCGGGCAGCTGATTATGATGGCTGATGAGCTGCATTCCGTTACATTTTGACGTTTTGTCCTTTGAGGGGGTGGTGTTCGTAGGGATGTTATGCATTTGCGCGCAGGCGTGCGGCCTGCGCCTCTGCAGAACGAGCTTCTTCACGCCGGCGGAGTTTCTTCAAAGAGTCAGCTTTACGCTGCCAGTTGTCGGGGTCATTTGGCTGTAGGCGAATGGCTTCATCAGCGGCTTTCAATGATTCTTCATAACGACCCAGTTGATACAGTACCAGCGATTTGTTATGCCAGGCAGTCCTCAGGCGCGGATTCAGCTTAAGAGCGTGTTCGTAAGCAGCCAGCGCCTCATGGTAGTTATGCATGTTATACAGGGTGTTGCCTTTACCATTCCAGGCCAGCGTGAAGCTCGAATCGATGTCCAGCGCGAAATTGTAGGCTTTTAAGGCGTCGAAGTAGTGGCCTTGCTGGCGCAAAATACCTGCCTTGCCACTCCAGGCCGGGGCAAAATGCGCATCGATCTGTAAAGCCTGATCGTAGGACTGAAGCGCTCGCACAGTATCGCCTAACTCGTCGAGGATGTTGCCGCGTCTATTCCAGGCTTCGATGTATTTAAGGTCTTCCTGAATTGCGCGTTCAAACATACGGAGCGCCTGTTTCAATTTATGCTGGGCATATAACGCCTGGCCACAGCCAAAATACGCGCTAGGGAGCTTGCTATCCAGCTTAATAGCTTCTTGATATGCGCTTTCAGTCTCGGCATAGCGGTTCATTTCATAAAGTAGCACACCCTTATTACACCATGCCTGGACCAGGCGTGGATCGAAGCGCAGCGCCGTTTCAAAAGCTGTCAGAGCTTGCTGTGAACGCCCCTGGGCACTCAAGGCTATGCCTTTCCCATTCCAGGCGGCCGCATTATTGGGGTCTAACTGCAAGGCATGTTCAAAGGCCTCGAGCGCTTCCCGGTGGCGGCGCAGTTTGCTGAGAACTGTGCCTTTGCCGTTCCAGGAGGTCACCAGCCCGGGTTGCAGTTGTAAGGCCCGTTCAAAAGAGGTCAATGCTTCATGGTCCAGCCCACGCAGGCGCTGTGTTAAGGCGTACCCTTGCCAGCCCAGCGGACTGGTAGTATTGGCCTGCAGCGCCCGGTTGTAAACGGCAAGGGCTTCGTCCAGGCGTCTTTGCGTATAGAGTGTATAGGCCTCCTCCAGCAGGGGGTCTTGTGGAGACGTCAATAGCGCTGAAGTTGACCGGGACTGAGAGGAGCCTATACCTTCGAGCGTATTCAATACCTCTAATGCACTGGCAGGGCGTCGATCACTGTCCATTTCCAGCATTTTTTGCAGCAGCACTTCAAGTGCAGGATCGACGGCAGGATTCAGCTTTGAGGCAGATTGAAAGAAAAAAGGCTGATCGCTGGGGTCATGGCCGGTCAGCAGGTGATGCAGCAGAGCGCCCAGGCTATAGATATCGGAGCGCGGTGTGCTTTGCGACTTGCCGTATTGTTCGGGAGCCGCATAGCCAGGTGAACCAAGCGCTACAGTATCGTGCTGCTTTCCCGGTTTGAAAATGCGTGCGATGCCAAAATCGATCAGAAAAATATGGCCGCTTTCACTGATCATCACATTTGCGGGTTTCAGATCGCGAAAGACAATGGGGGGCTGATGCGTATGCAGGTAGTTTAAAACGTCGCATAGTTGTTCTGCCCACTTGATGACTTGATCTACTGGAAGCGGGCCACCACCAATTTGCTCCAGGTACTCTTCTACTGTCTGCCCTTCAATAAAATCCATCACCAGGTACGAGCGGTCATTTTCAGCGAAGTGCTCATAGATGCGCGGTAAATTGGGATGGAGCAGATCGGCGAGCAGGTGAGCCTCGCGTTCAAAAGCTGTTACAGCCTCTTGCAGGCTCGCAGGAGATAGTCCCGTGCTGCTCATCTCCTTGATGGCAACGGGGCGGTTATTAAATCGCGTATCGGCGGCTTTGTAGACGGCACCCATACCGCCCTGGCCGATGCGGCTCAGCAGTTGATAACGACCGGCAAGCAGCGTCTGATCTGGCAGAGAATCGGTTGTATATTTGAAAGGAAGCAGCGTGGCACAAAACTGGCAGAAGCGAGCCGTTACCGGGTTCGCTGCCCCGCAGTTTTCGCAATATTGTTCCTGTTCCTGGGTTGTCATATCTTTTCCATTTGATGCCACAGCTGTAACCATTCCTCGATACTCAGCGTTTCGGCGCGGCGACCCGGATCGATACCCGCTGCTTTAAGCCAGGCCTGGACTTCTGCATCTTTTCGATGCAGCCCACGCGCCAGCGAGTTGTGGATCTGCTTGCGACGCTCCGAGAAACCCGCCTGTACAAGACGAAAGAAGCTGTCGCGCTGCTTGTGCTCCAGCGGTACCTCGTCCTTCAGATCCACACGTAGAATGGCAGAGTCAACTTTGGGCGCGGGATAAAACGCGCGAGCAGGCACATGTGCGACAATATCCGGTTTGCCATAGAACTGAATGCTCACACCAAGTAGACTGAGATCACCCGGAGCTGCAACGATCCGCTGCGCAACCTCATACTGCACCATCACCACGAGCAGGCGCGGCGGATTGGCACTTTCCAGGAAATGGCGGAATGTAGGCGCCGTAATATAATACGGCAAATTTGCCACCAGTTTATATGCTTCCGCACCGAAAATCGCTGCCGGATCGACATACAGCAGGTTGCGTTCAATCAATTCGACATTAGCAAAGTTGCGTGTAGTTTCGGCGAGCAACGACAACATATCGCGCTCTAACTCGACAGCTACGACGCGGCGGGCATGCCTGGCCAGCTCACGTGTCAAGACGCCTGTCCCTGCGCCCAACTCTAATACCTGCTCGCCCGCGTTAATCTCTGCTGCCTCAATGATACGCTGAAGCGTGGCGCGGTCAATCAAGAAGTTTTGTCCAAAGGATTTGTTGGGCTGCATGTGATGCGTGTATAGCAGGTTGCGCAACTCACGTATGTTCGTCAGGTCTGGTTCGTCATCTACCTGTGTGCTACTTTGTTCAATCTCTGCCAATGTTCCACTCTGTCGCCGACGCTAATTTTATCTATACACATCATACCACCTTAAAACCACCAGGGGCCACGTCTCCAATAGCGGACACGGCGAGGTCGGAACATCCTCACGATAGCGCCAAGTATGACCAGCACTATGATAAGCGGTACCAGGATCGAGAATAACACAAGCCCGGCAATTGTACTGAAAATGACTGCGATAAACCCCACGTGCCCGAAGGCCCCTAACAATCCTATGATGATCAACACGAGGATGATAAAGCCAAATCCACCCCGGCCGTACCTTTGTCGCTGCGGCCGCGCCCAGGGCGGAACACCCTGTCCCCCTTGCCCGGCATTGTAATTGTAGGTATTATATGGGCGATATCCCTGCTCGTAAGCATCACCGTTGTCTCCAGGCGGGATGTACTGGGGCCCCAACTGTGGCTGTGGTAGGCGCTGGGGACTGGCATTAGTAGAGGCACTGTCGCCCTGTTGCTTGACGGTTGGATCAAAGTTGAAAGGTGGCTCATCCCTGGGATTCCCTGCTTGATTCAGCTTTCCCGACCAGGAATAGGGATACTGCGGATATTGTATTTCAGCATCTCCGTTCGATGCATCCTGCTGATTGGACTGCGACTCTGGCAAAAATTCTTGTTGGCTCATAAATGGTTCCTCTTTTCCGGCTGCCAGGGATATCGTTACTACGCTGCTTCTTGCTGTAACGAGAGCGATATATCGTACTCATAAATATCATACGTTATGGAGATACGAGAGTTGCATGGTGCGAGTGTGCGTACGATGTTTGCACGATGGATGACGGATATAGCCATCGCAGGCAGGCGCAATGATGAAATTTACCAACCAAAACCGGTACTGTCATCCTGAGCGCAGCGAAGGATCTCTGTGCCCATCGAGATAGACCCTTCGCTGCGCTCAGGGTGACAACACCGAGTACGGCGCCCGATACGAGAGCATTATCAGAACATCGAGCCAGACCCTTCGCGGAGTTTCCCCTGAGCGAAGCGAATGGGCTCAGGGTGACAACACCTGACCGATCTTGGTCGTTAAAATTCATCATTCCGCCCCTACTAAAGTACACCTCCACACACATCTGGAACTTGATGGAGTAGCAATGCGTTATACTATAGTAAGCGAGACCAATCATCCAATCGTAGATACGAATGTATTTTACCTGCTAGTAGTCAGTCCAGGTAGGTTGGTGAGCCAGAAATGTAGTGACACCCCTTGCGGGTGTCAGGCCCCACCAGGCGGGTGTCAGGCCCCACACCGCAAATTCCAAACTGGACTAACTGCTAGTTTAGGGAAAGATAGGTTAGTAAATGGACGAGTATAACGATAAGCCCAGTGATGAAGTACGTGCCCTGGCCAGGGCCGGAGGCGCCAGCGATGGTGCAGTCAGTGGACATGATCGCGAGGCACGGGTAGCCTCAGCTACTCGAACAGTAGCTCTATCTACAACGCCGGTAAAACCCGAGGAACAGCATTTACACCGCGCACGGATTAATCGCATATTCTTAATGAAGCGCCGGCATGGGCGGGCCGATCGCAAAGAAAGCGCTACTCCACGCCTGTTGACTGTGATGCTCATCATCTTTGCAGTGCTGTTTTCTCTCTTCTCAGGCGGAGTTGGGGGAGCCCTTGCTTACTACCAGTCGCAATTGCCACTGCTCAACGGTATAGCTAATCATACGTCGTTCCAATCAACGCGTATTTATGACCGCAAGGGACGCTTATTGTACGAACTCTATGATCCTAAATATGGAAGGCGTACATATGTCGATTACAACAATATTTCGCCTTTACTGCTAAAGGCTACCGTTGCCGCTGAAGATCATAGCTTCTGGCAGAACTCCGGCGTAGACTTCCAGGGTATTCTACGCGCCATCGTTGCCAATTTGCAGAATCAGTCGGTCGTCCAAGGGGGCAGCACGATCACCCAGCAGTTAATCAAGAACCAGCTCTTTCTTGACCAGCCTCGCACCGTTCAGATCAAAGGCGAGGAAGCGCTGCTGGCATATGGTTTGACCGGGCAATATCCAAAGTGGAAGATCATGGAAATGTATCTGAATACGGTCTATTATGGTGACCTGAACTACGGGGTCGAGGCCGCTGCTCAGAACTACTTCAATCTACAGCCCAAATGTACACGTTCGCTCTGCGTGCCAGCGGTTTCGCAACTCGATCTTGCCGAGGCATCGATGCTGGCCGGCCTACCCCAGAGTCCATCCTATTATGATCCCACCGTCAATAAGTCTGTCGCGCTGGACCGGCAAAAGGAAGTTTTACAATCGATGCTCGACCAGGGCATGATTACCGATAAGCAGGCTCACCAGGCAGAGCAAGAAATGGCGAAATTCACATTCAAGCCGTTCAAGCATGATATGCAGGCTCCTCACTTTGTACAATATGTGATTGACCAGGTACTGGTGCCCTTGCTCGGCGCACAAAATCTGTATGATGGCGGGTACAACATCTACACCACGCTGGACCTGGATGTAGAGAAGAAGGTCGAGCAGATTGCGTATGACCATCTCTATCAAGTGACCTGTGATAACTATCTCGGCTGCTACGGGCCGTTGAACACGCAGAATAATGTCAATAATGCTGCCGTGGTGGTGATGAATCCGTTCAACGGTGAAATACTGGCGATGGATGGCAGTGTGAACTACAACAACAGCAGTCCTCTGGTACGCGGCAACTATAATGCTGCATTAGCGTTACGCCAGCCAGGCTCGTCGTTTAAGCCTGTTGTCTACGCAACCGCTTTTCAGATGGGCTGGTATCCAGCGATGATCTTACAGGATCACCAGACCATCTTTCCGACGCGGGACCCGAATAGCCCTAGCGGGTTTTATACGCCGCAAAACTATGATGGGCACTTCCATACGGGTTTTCCGATGACCGTGCGCAATGCGATAGCCAATTCGTTTAACATTCCTGCACTCGATGGGTTAGAGTTTGCAGGTATTCCAAACGTGTTGAACACGGCGGGACGTCTTGGAATCACAGAAGTATCCAATCGAGACCCGCGAACGCTTGGCCCGTCGTTGGCTCTTGGCACGGCTGAGGTATCGCTATTAGACCTGACGAGCGCCTACGCCACTTTCGCCAATCGCGGTGTACGAGTGCCGCCGACGTCTATATTGGAGATAACCGATAGCCAGGGGCGTCCGCTCTATACCTATAATGCCGCGCATCCCCAAGGTGTGCAAGCCATACGCGAGGATGTGGCTTTTTTGATGAGCAGCATACTCGCAGACAAGGCATCGCGTTATCACGAGTTTGGCCCGGGCAATCCGCTCGAGCTGGATCGTCCAGCCGCTGCAAAAACCGGCACGACCGATAGTTTCCGCGATAACTGGACGCTGGGCTATACGCCGTATCTGACCGTGGGCGTGTGGGCCGGGAACAGCGACAACAGCAAAATGACAAATGTGATTGGTATTACCGGCGCTGGTCCGATCTGGCACGACGTAATGGAGTATGTCTCGCAGTACTACAACTATCCATCCGACGATTTTATCAAGCCGCCTGATGTGAATGCCGGTACTGTTTCTGCATTGACAGGCCTCTTGCCGCATCCAGGCGAGCCCACGGTCACCGACTGGTTTATAGATGGTACGATGCCCACTATTCAAGGTGCTTATGTTCCTCCAACTGAATGCCACGGACATGGGGATGGATGCAAGCAGCAGTGTCCCGGCCAGGGACCACCCTGTATTGTGCCGCCTATTCAAGTTCCACCTATTCAAGTTCCACCCATACAATAAGCTTCCAGGGCGACCCTCGATAGGGTAGGGGCTGGGCTTGTCCCAGCCCTGAGGCGCGGACGATAATTTTTTAATTGCACAATCAGGCTCTCTGAATCGCTTTACGATGGTACCAGAGCGTGATATACTCACACAAAGTTGATAGACCTCATTTGAATAAGGGAGAATGTCATCACGCCATCCCCAGTAGAAAATGAAAAACCAGAGGAGCATACTTCGACAGACACGCCTGCCGAAGCGATGCAGATGGAAAATGCGTTCCGACCTCTTACACGTATAGAGCGGCGTAATCTATGGCTCAAAGAGTACGGCGAGCAAGATTTCGCTCTGCAAATGTGGGTTCGATTAGTCGAGCAGCAAGACCTGGAGATCGAGATGATGCTCCAGATGCATGGTTTGCTCGTATTCGGGGTGATGGTCAGCACCCAGCGTTACGCGCAGTTCTATATTGATCTGAACGAGGAACTTCACCGGCAGCGTGAACCCGAGACTGCAGACGCTCTACGCGAGTACTATACCGCGCTTGTGCCCCCGCCTGACCAACCGGAGATTGGCCCCGAAGGACTGCCGGTGGTCTCTCGCTACATTCATATGTGCGATGTCACGATTATGAGCGCCGGGCATAAGGTGAAGGTACCTTACTGGCGAGGGAAAGTGGGCGAGGTTGATGCTTTCGTGGTTGGGGCTACAGCAGGGGAATAAATGAGGCGCGATATATCGCGCCTCCACAGCGAACGCATTACGGGTTGACCTGTACCAGGGTTCCGATGGGTGCCCAGTTATAGAGCCAGGCAGCGGCGCTCAGCGGCATGGCGATGCAGCCGTGCGTACCCCACTGCCAGCCGAACTGCGGATCAAAGTGCCAGCCATTGGTTCCCGGTCCATATACGCTGTGCCACCAGGAATCATGCAGGAAGAACCCTCCCGCTCTCCACTCCAGCGCGTAGTTGATGAATGTCGGCGGGTACCAGTAGGGTGATCCATACGGCCACGACGAGTAGAAGGTCGTGGGATGGAGCTTCAAGAAGACGTGGTAAGTGCCCGTGGGAGTTGCCAGCGCCGGTCGCCCGGTCATAACAGATGAGTTATAGACCACGACGCCGTTCTGATAGACCCACATCCACTGCCGGGAGAGGCTAACGAGAATCTCTTTCCCCGCAGCGGTGGGCGAAGGAGCACCCGCACCTCCACTGGAGCTACTGGTTGCAACAATCAGTCCCCCGTAGATATAGCGGGGACCGCTGGTAAAGCTGGAAACGCGATACCAGTTGGAGATACCTCCCCAGACGACCTGGCCGGAGACCGTGGCATAGACGGTGACAGACGTGTTGGGAGCGTAGACTGTCACCATACTGTAACTGGTAGCTGGCCCGGTACGCACATTGGCCCAATAGGTCGTTGCACCTTGCCAGGTCGAAGATGCAGACGCCCTGCCAGAGTTGAATGGGCCAAAGGCGATTACGAGCGCTACGAGGAGGGCAAACAGCCCGAGACAGTATAACCTTTTGACCTTTTCTTGCATTCACACCTCCTGAGGTTGAAGAAACTACTTCCCTATTCAGGAGTATATATAACTATTTCGCTATAAACAAGTGATATGGGAGGCAATTTTAGAAGATGTATAGTCCCTGCTTGCTTTAGAAATGGAGAAGCGTTACATTACGCTGGGAAGTGCTTCAGGGCGCAATTCATTGCGCCCCTTACTTTAGAACAGAGATAGCTGCTGTGGTGGTTCTTCTTTCGGCTTAGGAGGCTCGGCCTTCAGCTTGCCTTCCGCGGCCAGGCGTTCGGCCTCGGCAAGCACAATGGGAATCTTCTTGAAGTCGGCGCGAATGGTATCTTTGAGGCTGGCTTGATGGAGGCCAGCGGCGGGGTGATACATGGCGATACAGATGCGGCCATCGACTGTGCGGGCGCGACCGTGAATGGTGCTGATCTTCTCGTTGCCAAAGAACTTCGCCATAGAGTAGCGGCCAAGGGTGACGATGACCTGGACCTGGGGATTGATCGCCGCAATCTGCCGATCAAGGTAGTCATTGCATGCGTCGATTTCCTGTGGGAGTGGATCGCGGTTGCCGGGGGGACGGCATTTTACAACATTGGTGATAAACACATCCGAGCGCTTTAGATTGATGCTCGCCAGTAGCTCTTCCAGAAATTGACCGGCCGGGCCAACAAATGGGCGCCCTTGCTGATCTTCATGGAAGCCGGGGCCTTCGCCAATGAAGAAGATTCTGGCGTGTGGATTTCCCTCACCGGGAACAGCTTTTGTACGGCCTTTACTGAGAGCACATTTTGTGCATATAGAGACCTCAGCAGCTACTTCCTTCAAGATCTCCTCTGGTGACATAGTAACCTCATCTCAAATAGTTGTAGGGGCACAATGAGTTGGCCCCTACAATTATAATTCGTTCTAGTACCGCCAGAAACGGTAATGGTACCAATGTTTACCAGCGGCGATCCGGGGGACGCTGCCCGAAACCACCCTCGCGGCGCGGCGGGTTGCTTGGACCGCGACTTGGTGGGCCGCCGGGACCCATGGGACGACGCTGCCCACCGTAATTGCCACTACTACCACCGCGGTCGCCACCGCGGTCGCCATAGCCGCCGCCGGAACCACCACGGTCGCCATAACCGC
>WNFP01004711.1_pt1 | contig 13254 bp, 12 predicted proteins | sample 5400201 | NCBI WGS metagenome assembly WNFP01 (sample SAMN13153355, study PRJNA577476) | soil metagenome | isolation source: 115 cm saprolite under Madrone tree | place: USA:California | collected 2016-06-14
TTCTTGTGGATGTCCGCGTCGTGGACCGCGGCGCCGGTGCGCGCCGCCTGATCGCGCAGGCTCTCGCCGGGGACGTAATCGATGTAGAGCGTCCGGCCGGCGACGTCGATCTTGCGCAGCTTGGGGACGAAGGGAAGGTCCTGGAGGCGGAGCAGCGCCGCCGCCTCGGTGTACATGTAGAACCCCAGCGAGACCCAGACGCTGCGATGGACCCAGTCGCGCGCGGGGATGGGCCGGTTCCCCCAGCGCCGCGCCCCCAGGCGGTAGCTGCGGAACCGCTTGCGGACGCAGATCCGGCCGTCCACCAGCGCGATGTCGAGCTTGTTCTGCTGGCGCGGCGTCTTCCGCAGACGCCGGTTGAAGAACGGCTCGTCCATGGGGTCGAGGGCGAAGGCGAAGCCGTCCTGGTCGATCTCGGCGAGCACGCGGTCCTGGCGCCACCCGGCCGAGACCGAAGGAATGATCTCGGGCGGCAACGCGTCGTCCAGCGCCGGCGCGGCGGGCACGGTTCCCAGGCCGTCGCGCATCGCCGCATCCACTTCCGACTTGGCGCGCAGCAGGTTGAAGGTCCCCTCGCCGGTGAAACGCCGGAGGAAGATCTCCAGCGGGCGGGCGGGAGCGGGGGCAACGAGCTCGCTGCGGGTCGCAGTGCGTTCGCTCGTGAACGGAATCGCGGCGGGCTTGAACGCCATTTCGCCTCAAGCTAATGGTGGCGTCACGCGAACGTAACCCTCGGTCGGAGTTGGCGGCTGAACAGGAGCGATGCGGTGGTGAGCGCGTTGAAGACCGCCGGCTTCGGCATCGAGGCGCGGGTGGAACGGGCGCCGTACATCGGGCACGAGTATCCCAGCCAGCGGGTCTATCTGCTGGCGCGAAAGCCCGCGCTCTAACGGCCCAGGAGCTGCTGCATCTCCGCGTAGGGAATGGCGTCCGTCATCGCCTCGTAGGTGCCGCTCCTCAGGAGCTCCAGCGCCGCCCGCCGTGCGCGGCCATACGCTGCCAGTGCGATGGCGGACCCGACGCTCACCCGCCGCACGCCCAGGCGCTCCAGCTCGGACAGCGGCGGGGAGCCCGGCTTGGCGAGGATGTTGATGGGCCCGCGGATCTCCCGGGCCAGCCGGGCGATGTCCTCGGGCTGGGTGACGAAGGGCACGAACGCGCAGTCCGCTCCCGCGGCAAGGTAGGCGTTGCCGCGGCGAATCGCCTCCTCCACGCGAGCGTCGGGAGCGAGCTTGCGGGCCGCGAAGGCGTCGGTCCGCCCATTGATCACCAGCGGCACTCCAAAGGAGGTCGCGGCGGACCGGGCGGCGCGGATCCGCTCGACATGGAGGTCGAGCGGGAGGAGCTCGCCGCCTTCGGCGTCCTCGAGGTTCATCCCCACCGCGCCCGTTTCCAGCACCGCCCGCGCGGTCCGGGCGGCGGCGTCGGCGGTGGCGCCGTACCCGGCCTCGACGTCCGCGGAGACCGGGACGTCCACGGCGGCGGCGATCCGCCGGACCATTCCCAGCATCTCCTCGCGCGAGATCCGCTCCCCGTCGGGGAAGCCGAGGACGAAGGCGACGCCGGCGCTGGACGTCGCGATGGCGGGCGCTCCGGCCGTCTCGATCACTCTCGCGCTCGCCACGTCCCAGGCGTTGGGCAGGACGAGGAGCCGGGGGCCGGAGTGGAGCTGGCGAAATGCGGCGGCCTTTTCGCGCTGGCTGGTCATGGCCGGAGCGTAACGCCATGAGTTCTGGGGACACCATACGAAACTCCGACGAAGGTTCCGTATGGTGTCCCCAGATCTCGGCCGCTGTTCATCGGCGCGCTGTTCAAGACGTTCCTGCCGGGATAGGAGGAAGCCATGGCACGCCCGATCGTCGGAATCACCATGGGAGACGCGGCGGGCGTCGGACCCGAGATCGTCATGAAGGCGCTGGCGGTGGACGAGGTCCACGAGATCTGCCGGCCGCTGGTGATCGGCGACGCGGGGCGGTTGCGCAAGGCGGGCGAGCTGGTCCGCTCGCGGCTCAAGGTCAACTCGCTGCGCGACCCCGCCGAGGCGCGCTTCCGCAAGGGCGATGTGGACTGCATCGATCTGGCCGTCATCCCGGAGGACATGCCCTTCGGAAAGCTGTCGGCGAAGGCGGGAGACGCGGCCTATCGCTTCGTGGCCCGAGCGGTCGAGCTCGCCATGGCGGGAAAGATCGACGCCATCTGCACCGCTCCCCTGAACAAGGAAGCGCTCCACGCCGGCGGACACATCTACCCGGGCCACACCGAGCTCCTGGCGAAGCTCTCCGGAGCGGGCGAGGTGTCGATGATGCTCTCCACGCCGAAGATGCGGGTGATCCACGTGACCACGCACATCGGGCTCATCGACGCCATCGAGAAGATCGAGCCGGCCCTGGTCGAGCGCACCATCCGCCGGGGTCATGGCGCGCTGGTGAAGGCGGGGATGAAGCGCCCCCGCGTCGGCGTCTGCGGGATCAATCCGCACGCCGGCGAGCACGGCCTGTTCGGCCGGGGCGAAGAAGAGAACAAGGTGATCCCGGGAGTGGAAGCCGCCCGGAGGAGCGGCATCGACGTCGAGGGACCGCTGCCCGCCGACACGCTGTTCTTCCTCCCGCGTCCTCTCGCTGAGGCGGCGTCGAGGCGCAACGCGTAGAGCGCGACGTCCGAGGCACCCGGCGCCATCGCCGTGAGCCGCTCGAAGGCGAAACCCAGCTTCTTCAGCAAGCGGATGGAGGGGGCGTTGCCGGGCGACACGATGGCGAGGATCCGGCCGATGCGGCGCGAGCGGGCCCAGTCCAGCACCGCGCGAGCCGACTCGTGCGCGTATCCGCTCGACCAGAACTCGGGCAGGAACGCGTAGCCGAGATCCACGTCGGGCAACTGGTCCCGCTTGAGCAAGCCGCACATGCCGATGGGCTGCAGCGTTCCCTTCAGCGCGACCAGCCACAAGCCGTGCCCGTGACGCCGGTAGCTCTCGATGGGGCCGTCGCCGAGGTAGCGCTCGGCGTGCTCCAGCGTGCGCACGCCGCGGTCGCCGATGTTCTCGATGAACGAGGGCTCGTTGAGCAGCCGGAGGATGAACGCGCTGTCGCCGGGGGCGAATCGGCGCAGGATCAAACGCTCCGTTTCCAGGACCGGCTCGCTCACTTCTCACTCCGCGCCAGCGCCGCCATCACGACGTCGCGAAGGGCCACTCCGGGATCCCGACCTGACGTCTCCGGCACCGGACCTCCTGGGCGAGGGTGCAGCGTTCTGCCACGAAGAATGGTCATGCGCCAGGGGCGTGGCCCGCTGCTTCCCATTCGGTTACGCTCCGCGTTGCGCCGCCCCCATCCGGCGTGACGAGGCGAAAGGAACGTCATGGCCGAGCTCAAGGCAGGGCGCATCATCGAGTGGCACAGGCTGTCGCCCATCCTCTCGCTCTTCCGCGTGGTGGGCGCCGACCGGACGCGGTTTCCCTCGTACGAGGCGGGCCAGTACATCGCGCTGCGCCGCGACGACTGCCTGCTCACCCGCAAGGTGAAGGAAGGGGACGAGATCCGGTACGTGCCGGACCTGGACGCCGAAGGGAAGCAGAAGCGCGGCTCGGTCACGCACTCGTACTCGATCGCGTCGGCGCCCTTCGAGTCGGCGGAAGGGAACTTCCTCGAGTTCTACGTGGTGCTGGAAAGGGGGCGCGACGGCGTCCTGGGGCGGTTCACCGAGTCGCTCTTCCGCGGAGTGGAGTCGCACGAGAACGACCGCCTCGCCTACGTCGAGCGCATCGTCGGGGACTTCACGCTGGCGAAGCGGGCCCAGGGATTCGAGCACGTGCTGATGGTGGGCACGGGGACGGGGCTGGCTCCGTTCGTCTCCATGATCAAGCAGCTGCACCACGACGCGCAGGCCGGGAAGCGGCCGCCGCAACGGTACACGCTGGTGCACGCCAACCGCACCTTCGAGGAGCTGGCCTATCATCGCGAGCTGCTCGAGATCGAGAAGGCGAAGACGCTCGACTTCGTCTACGTCGCGTCCGTCAGCCGGCCCGTCGCCCGCGATCTTTCCGATCCGCAGATCGGCTCCGGCCGCGCCAACAATCTCTTGCGGCACATCTTCGATCTGCCGCCCAAGGACGCCGGCGCGACTCCGCCCGCGGTGCCGCGGGCGCGCGGCAAGGAGATGCTGCGGGAGAGGATCGATCCCAAGCGCACGGTCGTGCTGACTTGTGGAAACCCGAATGGGATGGCCGACATCGCCGCGATCGCCGCGCAGACCGGGATCAAGTTCGAGAAGGAGGATTGGTAACCACAATTCCTCCGCCGCGGCGCGGCGCGCCGGGAGCTTTCTAGGCCCTGTGCATTTCTCCATGCTAGAGGCCGATCCCGATGCTTTCTCTCCGGATGGAAGAGCATCGCGAGGCCGCCGCGCGCGCCGGCCTCCGTTACGTCACCGACGGCGTGCCCGGCATCCGCCGGCAGCGCGCGGGGACGGGCTGGGCCTTCTACTGGCCGGACGGCGAGCGGATCGCGGATCGCATGGAGCGCCGGCGCATCTCGGCGTTGGCCATTCCGCCGGCGTGGACCGACGTGTGGATCTGCCCCGATCCGGTCGGCCACATCCAGGCGACGGCGCGGGACGCCCGCGGGCGCAAGCAGTACCGCTACCACCCGCTCTACCGGGCGGCGCGGGACAAGTCGAAGTTCCGCCGCATGCTCGAGTTCAGCGAGATCCTCCCCGACATCCGCGAGCGGGTCGAGCGCGACCTGCGGGCCGGCGACCTGACGCGGCGGCAGATCCTCGCCACCGTGGTGCGGCTCCTGGACAAGACGCTCATCCGGGTGGGCAACGACGAGTACGCGCGCGAGAACCGGTCCTTCGGGCTCACCACCCTGCGCGGGCGGCACGTGGAGATCGACGGCTCGAAGCTGCGCTTCACCTTCCGCGGCAAGAGCGGCGTCAGCCACGAAGTGGCGATCACCGACCGCCGGCTCGCGCGGATCGTGCAGCAGTGCCAGGACCTGCCCGGCCAGGAGCTGTTCCAGTACCTCGACGTGAAAGGGCGCCGGCAGACCATCTCCTCGGACGACGTGAACGCCTACCTGCGGGAGACCACCGGCCGCGACATCACGGCGAAGGATTTCCGCACCTGGGCGGGCACGATGCTCGTGGCCAGGGCACTTTGCACCGTGGGGCCGGCGAAGACGCGGCGGGAGGCGGAGCGGAACATCCTCCGCGCCCTCGACGAGGTGGCCGATCGCCTCGGCAACACCCGCGCGGTGTGCAGGAAGTACTACGTGCACCCGGGGCTGGTGAGCGCGTATCTGATGGGGCTCACGGTGACGCTCCCGTCGGCCATCGCCCGGCCGCTGCGGCGGAACCATGCCTCGGCCGCGCTGCGAGCCGACGAGGTCGCCGTCCTGCAGTTCCTGCAGGAAGTGGCCTCCGACGAGTAGGCGCCGCGGGATAGGATGGGGGCCCCATGGCCCGTTCCTGGTCGACGACGTGGCGCGCGGTCTGCGCACAGATGTTCCTCGGGATGGCCGCGGCGGCCGCCGAGCCGGCCGGCGGGCCGGAGGACGAGGATCCACCCGACGCATCCATGTCGGAGACCATCACGGTGAGCGCCTCGCGGCGGCGTGAAGTGGTCCTGGAAAGCCCGCGCGCGGTCTCGGTGGTGCGCCGCGAGGAGATGGACCGGCGCCAGGCGCGCACGACACCCGAGGCGCTGCTGGAAGAACCGGGAGTCTTCGTCCAGCGCACCAACTACGGAGGAGGCGCCCCCTTCGTGCGCGGCCAGTTCGGCAATCGGATCCTCCTCCTCGTCGACGGGATCCGGCTGAACAACTCCACCTTCCGCGCCGGCCCCAACCAGTACCTCAACACGGTCGATCCGCTTCTGGCCGACCGCATCGAGCTGGTGCGTGGAACCTCCCTGTGATCCGGCTCGCGGCCATCGCGCTCCTGCTCTGCGGCTGCGGGCCGAGCCCGGGTCATTCTTGCGGCGGCGATCCGGACTGCGGAGACGACCTGGTCTGCCTCAAGCCGTCCGGCGCCGGAAACGGCGTCTGCTCATTTGCCTTCTCGGAAGCGGGGGCCCGCTGTCTCAGCAACGGCGACTGCGCCTCGGATCTCTTCTGCTCCAACGATCTCTCCAGCGAAACCCGGATGTTCGCCGGCGTCTGCCAGCCCTTGCAGGGACTGGACGGAGCTTGCTCCCGCAGCGCAAACTGCCGGCCTCCACTCGTCTGCACCGGGGCGGCGCAGGGCCAACTCGGGACCTGCCAGTCCGGGGAATAGGCAGGAGCGGCCAGGCGTAAGGAGGGGAGCGGGCCGGTCGTGCCGGGCGCCCGCTCGCTTGCTTCCCCCACCGGCCAAAGAGGCGCCATGCAGGTTCAGAACAACTTGGAGAAGACCCCGAACGGAGCGGATCCGGTCGGCGGACCCAACGATCTGGTTCTCGGGCGCGGAGTCCGGCTGGAAGGCAAGCTCACCTTCGCGGGGACCGTCCGCATCGACGCGACGTTCGTCGGCTCCATCGTCACCAACGACGTCCTGGTCGTCGGCGAGACTGCCCGCATCGACGCCAACATCACTTGCGGCACCATCATCGTGCACGGCGAGGTGAACGGGAACATCCAGGCCAAGACCGGCGTGGAGATCCACGGCAGCGCCAAGGTGCGCGGCGACGTGGAGACGCCGTCCTTGATGGTGGAGAAGGGCGCGTTCTTCCAGGGCGCTTCCCGGATGGATGCGGCCAAGGCGGCTCGCGCGAAGACCGCCGCCTAAGACTGCGTCTCCACTAGCCGCGCCTCCGCCAGGTCGAGATCGCGCTCGATCTGGCGGAGGACGTCGTCGTTGATACGCCCTTCGTCGCGCAGGCGGATGGCCGTGTTCCGCTCGATCCGCGCCAGCTCGCGGGAGATGTCGCGGAGCCGCCTGTGCTGCTCCGGGTCGGCGCGCTTGCCGCGGTCCGCGTCATCGCCGTCGCTGACGACGTCGGCGAGACGCTGCCGGTAATGGTGCGCGAGGTCGTCGTAGATCGGGTGCAGATCGGGCCGGTCGGCCGGGCGCGAGGTCTGCAGATGCGCCAGCCCGGCTTCGATGGCGAGACGGCGCGCTTCCCTCTCCTCGCACGCGGGCCCGGTCGACCCGCCGACTCCCAGCAGGCGGATGAGCGGCGGCAGCGTCAATCCCTGCACCACCAGGGTCGCCAGGATCACGCAGAAGGTGAGAAAGACGATCAGGTTCCGCTGCGGGAACGGCGCGCCTCCCGGCATCCTGTCCGGGAGCGCCATCGCAGCGGCGAGCGCGACAACTCCGCGCATCCCGGCCCACCCTGTCACGATCAGCACGCGCGGCGGTGGAGTCGTCTCGCGCTGGTGCAAGAGGCGCGAGCGGATGAAGTACGAGATGCGGGCGCCGGGGAAGACCCAGGCGAGCCGCAATGCGATCACCAGCGCGCTGAACGCGGCTCCGGAGAGCACGAGCGTCTTCAGATCGGACTCGCGGATCGCCGCGAGGACGTAGGGGAGCTGCAGCCCGATGAGCAGGAAGACCAGACCGTTGAGGACGAAGGTGAGGGCGTTCCAGACCGAATAGACCTGGATGCGGACGTTGGGCGAGAAGAACTGGCTGCTCTTGCGGCTCAGCCAGACGCCGGCCGCGACCACCGCCAGCACCCCGCTCGCGTGCACGCCCTCGGCCACGAGATAGGCGGCGTAGGGAACGAAGATGCTGATGGCGATCTCGATCGGGCCGTCGTCGATGCGGTTCTCCACCCATTGCGCGAGGACGCCGATGAGCAGGCCGACGGTCAGCCCGCCTGCGACGAGCTGGCCGAAGCGGAGGACCACGTGCACGGCCGAGGGGGCCATCCCGGAAGCGAGGATGGAGATGCCGAGCTCCAGCGCGAGAAGGCCGGTGGCGTCGTTCACCAGGCTTTCGCCTTCGAGGACGTCGACGATCCGGCGCGGGAGCCCCATCCGCCGCGCGATCGTCGTGGCCGCGACCGCGTCGGTCGGCGAGACCACCGCGCCCAGCAGGAACCCGGTCGTCCAATCGAAGGCTGGCAGGATGTAAGGCGCGGCGAGCGCCACGCCGGTGACCGTGAAGGCCACCAGGCCGATGGCCAGCGACGAGATGCTGACCAGGTTGTAGGAGAAGTCGCGCCACGAGGTGTTCCAGGCGGCGGCGTAGAGGAGCGGGGGGAGGACCACGAAGAAGACGGCGTCGGGGTCGAGAGTGACGTGGGGAAGGCCCGGCACCAGGCTGACGGCCAGTCCCGCCAGGACCAGCACGATGGGGTACGGCAGCCGGATCTTGCGGGCCAGCATCGCGAAGGCGACCAGCGCGAACAACAACGCGACGAAAACGAGCAAGCCCGCCTGTCCCCTGCCGACTCCCATCGGCCGATCATATCGCGCCGCTGCGGTCTTCACGCGCCGGGGAAATTGCCCCCGCCGCGCGCGCGGACCGCGGAGGCGCGGACCAAGGCCGGATCGGTCATTGTTGGTTTTCTTGCATTCGCGGGATCGCGTGCGGTAATGTCATTGAAGGTGTTCGCGCCGACGTCGCGCAAGGACGCACCGCCAGAGCTGAAGCCAGGCTCGTCCCTGAAACGGATTTTCGAATTACAAAATTACAAGCGCTGTCGCGCCTGGGCGGAGCCTGACTGAATGCACAGGCGCCTCCGCCGACAGCTGGACGAGGCCCTCGGTCAAGAGCAGGAGACGTCCCCCCACCTGCGCAGGTTGTTCCGCAAGATTGAAAAAGAATACCGCCGCGCCGACGGCGACCGCGCTTCCTTGCAGCGCGCGCTCGCGCTGCTCTCCGACCTGCTCGAGCGCAAGCCGGAGGCCGAGCGGCGCCGGGTCCCCTCGGCGAAGGCGCGCGCGGTGTCGCGGCTCTTCGATCAGGCTCCCTTCGCCGCCTTGCTCTGCGACGCGGATCGCAAGGTCACCGCCTGGAACGCCGGCGCGGAGCGGCTCTTCGGGATTCCTCCCTCCGAAGCGGTGGGCCGCGAGCTCTCGATGTTGATCTTCCCGGAGACGGACGCCAATCGCGCCCAGGGACGCACCGACCTGCGCCAGGCCTTCTCCAGCGACGACGCGCAGCAGTTCGTGCGCCCCACGCCGACGCGTTCGGGCGAGACCCGGTCGTGCGAGTGGACCATCGTCACGCTGCACGATCGCAAGGGTCGCGAGGTGGGGAAGGCCGCCGTGATCCAGGAGCGCGAGACGGTGGACGAGCGATACGCGCTCGCCTGGCAAGGAGCCGGGGACGGCATCTGGGACTGGGACCTGCCCAAGGACCGGTTCTGGGTTTCGGACTCCTGGCGCGCGATCGTCGGGAGCACCGGCCAGGGCGAGACGCCGGCCGAATGGCTGGATCGCATCCATCCGGAGGATCGGGATTCGGTGAACAGCGGGATCCTCGCGCATCTCGCGGGTCAGGCGGGAAGATTCGAGAGCGAGCACCGCCTGCGGCACGACGACGGAAGCTGGCGCTGGGTGCTGGCGCGCGGCCAGGCGACGCGCGACGCGGCGGGAAAGCCGGTGCGGTTCTCGGGCTCGACGATGGACGTGACCGAGCCGAAAGCGACGGCGGGCCTCTTGCGCGATGCGCTCACGCGCCTCCCGAACCGCAACCAGTTCCTCGACCTGCTCAAGCGCTCGATGGCCCGCGCGCGCCGGCGGGAGGGAGAGCGGGTGGCGGTCCTCTTCGTCGACGTGGATCGGTTCAAGTCGGTGAACGAAGGACTCGGCCACGACGGGGGAGACGAGCTGCTCGTCCAGATGGGCGAACGCCTCCAGACGGCGCTGCGCGAAGGCGACACGCTGGCGCGCCACGGCGCTGACGAGTTCACCATCCTGCTCGACGACGTGAAGGAAGCCGGCGACGTCGAGTCGGTCGCGTCCCGCATCCACGACCTCGTCGCGCCGCCGTTCCCGGTCAAGGGCGGCGAGGTGTCCACCACGGTGAGCATCGGGGTCGCGCTGAGCGCGCCCGCCTACAGCCGGGCCGAGGATCTGTTGGCCGATGCCGACACGGCGATGTTCCGCGCCAAGGCGCAAGGGCGGGCGCGCTCGGTGATCCTCGACTGCGGCTTGCGGGAGCGCGCGCCGCAGCTGCTGGCGCTGGAGGGCGACTTGCGCCAGGCCCTCGCTCGCGACGAATTCCGCGTCCACTATCTCCCCATCGTCGATCTGGCCACCGGCCGGATCCAAGGAGTCGAGGCGCTGATCCGCTGGGCGCACCCCACTCTGGGGCTGATGTCGCCGGAGCACTTCGTGCCGGTGGCGGAAGAGACCGGGCTGATGGTGCCGATCGGACGCTGGCTGTTGGGCCAGGCCAGCCGGGATTTCCAGAGCTGGCGGGGGATGGCCTCCGACCGGCTGACGCTGAGCGTGAACTTGTCGTCCCGGCAGCTCGAGCACCTGGATCTGCTCACCCAGATCGACGGCGTGCTCACCGAGCACAGCATGGAAGCGCGGGACCTCGTCTTCGAGATCACCGAGAACACCTTGCAGGACGCCGGGCATGCCGTGCGCATGGCCCAGCTCCGCGACCGCGGGCTTCGCCTCTCGATGGACGATTTCGGGACCGGCTCCTGCTCGCTCAACTCGCTGCTGCGGTCGCAGTTCGATTGCCTGAAGATCGATCGCTCCTTGTTCACGGGCGGCTCGCCCCGCGGCCAGGCGCCGGAGCTGGTGCGCACCATCCTCTCGCTGGCGCGCGACCTGGGGACCCAGGTGGTCGCCGAGGGAGTGGAGACCGCCGAGCAGTTCGGGTTCGTGCGCGAGGTGGGGTGCGCGGCGGCGCAGGGGTTCTACTTCTCGCCGCCGGTCGATAGCGACGGGGCCCGCTCGCTGCTCCAGCGCAGCGCGAGCTGGTGATCGTCAGTGGGCAGGATCTCGCGCCGTGGCGGCGAGCCAGGCGCGGGCCGGTCCGGTGTCGATCTCGAATTTCTCCAGACCGGGAAAGACCACGCCTTCCAGCGTGCCAGTGAAGATGGCCCGCTTCGTCGAATGCGGGAGCACGCCGTCGCGCGGGAGGTCCTTGGACTCCAACTCGGGGTCGACCGCGGCGAACAACCGATCGCCGGCCGCTCCCGCGAGCATCCCCGGGATGAAGGGGGAGAGGAACGAGACGTCGGACGCCGCCGCCTCGCGCGCCAGGTGGGCCCAGCCCATCCGGCCGTGCGTCACCTCGTCCCGGGCGATCTCGTGCAAGACCGTCTTCACGCGAGGGTCGACGGTCTCCGCGAGGAGCGTGGTCAACGTCGTCACGCTCTCGGTCTCCGTGATGCAGCAAGCGGCCACCATCTCGTAGAGCACCGCCCTGCGAGGCGGGAGGTTGGCGGGTGCGATCGGCGTGTCGCGCCCAGGTTCCAGCGGCTGGCCGTAGAACGTCGCGAGCCCGGCGCAGAGCGCGGCGTGGCGCTCTTCATCGCCGGCGGCGCGCTGTAGGAGAGCCGGCACGGGTGAGTCCGGATCGAATGCGGCGATCGCGACCGCCAGCCGGTTGAACCGGAGCGTCGCCTCTTGTTCGACGCGGGCGCGAAAGGCCCACGCCTCGCCGGCGATGCGCCGGCGAACCTCGTTCACCAGCCCGAGACTCCGCCGCCGGAGGTTCCGGCATCGGGGTCCTGCGCCTTGGCCACGCCCGCGTCGGGCGTGTCCTTGTCGGTGGTGTCAGTCCTGGCGTCCTTGCCCTGCTGCTGGGCCTGGGCGGGAGTGGAGCATCCCGACGCCAAGCCCATCGCCGCGCCAGAGACCACGAGCATCTGGAAGAGCTTCCGGAACTGCATCGCTCACCTCCGCTACCGTGCGGGGTGGCAGCCTAACGCGAGGCGCCGTCCGGCGCAGCTCACTTATGTCGTGTGACGTCCGGTGCCGGTTCCAGGCGGCTCTTGAAGAAGAGGTAGGCGGGGACGCCGGTGAGAAGCAGGCCAGCGCCGAGCGCGGTGTCGCGCGGGTCCGCGACGATGGTGCCCAAGAGGAGCAACGCGGCGAACGCGACGTAGGCGCCGGGCACCAGCGGGTAGCCCCAGACCTGGTAGGGACGCTCGATGCCAGGGCGGCGCCGGAGCACGAACACGGCTACGCCTCCCAGTCCGTAGAAGAGCCAGGAGGCGAAGAGGCAGCTGGTGAGCAGCTGCTCGAAGCGGCCGGTGAAGACGAAGGTGACCGAGACCAGGCCTTGCGCGATCAGGGCGACCGCCGGCGTGCCGAAGCGTGGATGGACGTTGCCCGCGGCCCGCCAGAACAGTCCCGATTGCGCCATGGCGTACAGCACGCGGGCGCCGGCCAGGACGTTGCCGTTGATCGCGCCCAGGGTGGCGATGACCACCATGGCGGCGGCGAGATCGGCTCCGCGGGGTCCGAGCAATGCCCGGGCCGTGTCGGCGGCCACGAGCTGCGAGGATGCCACCTTGTCGGACCCGAGCACGAACAGGTACGCGCCGTTGAGCGCCAGGAACAGGACGGTGACGATGGCGATCGACAGCAGCGCCGCCAGCGGGACGTTGCGACCCGGCGCCTTGATCTCGCCGCCGATGTAGCTGAGCGTAATCCAGCCGTCGAAGGCGAAGAGCGGACCGATCACCGCCGCTCCCAGGCCCGGGAGCAGCACCGGGCCGGAGGATCGCGTCAAGTTGGAAGCGGATCCGGCGCCGCCGCCGAATGCGAGCAGGATCAGTCCCGCGATCACGCCCAGCTTGGCGAACGTCACCACGTTCTGCGTCCAGACGCCTTCGCGAACCCCGCGCACGTTGACGGCGGTGAGCGCGGCGATGGCGGCGACGGCCACCAGCTCCGTCTCGCGCGCGGAGAGAGCGATGAAATGGCCCAGGTAGGTGGCGAAGGCGACCGCGACGGCGGCGATGGCCGTGGTCTGGATCACGACCAGGAGCGCCCATCCGTAGAAGAACCCCCAGAAGGGTCCCAGGGCTTCGCGCAGGTACACGCAGAGCCCGCCAGCCTGGGGAAAGGCGGCGCCCAACTCCGCGATGGTGAGCGCGCCGGCGAGCGAGAAGAGCGCCGCCACCACCCAGACCGCGAGCTGCAAGAGCGGATTGGGCAGCGCCCGTGCCACGTCGGTGGCGGTGAGGAAGACGGCGGAGCCGACGATCACGCCGACATTCACCATGGTCGCGTCGAGCAGGCCGAGCGAACGGCGCAGCCCGGTCAAGCGAGCATCCCGGCCAGCAGCCGGTGGAAGTGGTGCACGCCGGTCTCCCGCGCCGGCGAGTAGCGGCCACGATCGTAGAGCCGCGAGCGG
>WNFP01003122.1_pt1 | contig 13252 bp, 8 predicted proteins | sample 5400201 | NCBI WGS metagenome assembly WNFP01 (sample SAMN13153355, study PRJNA577476) | soil metagenome | isolation source: 115 cm saprolite under Madrone tree | place: USA:California | collected 2016-06-14
CGCCCGGCGACAAAATCGATCTGGCGGAGCATCGCTTCGAAGTCCTGGAAGCAAACCAGAGAAAAGTGTTGCGCGTGCGGATTCGCAAGCAGATGAAAGCCGTCCCGACAAAACGATAGACATTCTTGATGCATCGTTGAATTCCACGAATGAACGGAAGTGAAATGCCAGAAAAGAAAGCGTTCCGATCGGGATTTGTGGCCGTGGTGGGGCGGCCGAATGCGGGGAAATCGACGCTCGTGAATCGTCTGGTCGGGCAAAAGATCGCGATCGTCACCTCCAAACCGCAGACCACGCGCAACCGCATCCAGGGAATTGTGACCAATCCGCAGGGGCAGATCGTTTTTATCGATACGCCGGGCCTGCACGAAGCCGATTCGGCGCTGGGACGTCAGATGATGCAGGAAGTGGCAGCCGCGCTCGAGGGCATCGACGTACTGCTTCTGATGGTGGATGCCAGCCGGGTACTTCTGCACGCGGACGATTTGCTGCTGGAAAAGGCGAAACGTTTTCGCGGAAAGACGATTCTGGCGCTTAACAAGGTCGATCGATTAGCCAAGCCAAAGCTTCTGCCTCTTATCGATTCCTTTGCCAAGACATTCGAGTTTGCCGCGATTGTGCCCATCTCCGCGCTGAACGGCGCCGGATGCGAAGAGCTGCTTGACGAAATTTTGAAACAATTGCCGGAAGGAGAGCCGTATTTTCCGGAAGACCAGGTGACGGACCAGCCCGAACGATTTTTGGCGGCGGAAATCATTCGCGAGAAGGCCATTCAAGTGATGTACCACGAAGTGCCGTATGCGCTTGCGGTGGTGGTTGAAAAATATGAAGAAACGCCCAAGCTGTTACGCATCGAAGCGGTCATGAACGTGGAGCGGGATTCACAGAAAAAGATACTGATCGGCCACAAGGGCGAGATGCTGAAGAAAATCGGAACGGAAGCGCGCAAAGAACTCGAGGGGATCCTCGCCAGCAAGATCTACCTCGGGCTGTTCGTTAAAGTTGCGCCGGATTGGCGGGAAAATCCCCAGAAGGTGCGTGAGCTCGACTGGCGATACCAACTCGAAGGCCTCGCCAGTGACGTGGAAGAGAAAGAGTAAACGCGCGTCCGAAGAGTATCGCTGCTCAATGGCAGGGGGCGCCTCACGGCTGCCCCAGGAGAAAGAAAATCAATACTCCGACGGGGCACCCTGGTGGCCGTAGCCTCCGAAAGACCAGCGCACGCCGAAAGTAGCGTAAAGACCGTAAGATCCATTGGTGTGAAGGTCTGCCGCTCCCAGTGACCTGCTGTATCGCCCAAGCCAATCCACCTGATGCTGAGTCGCGCGCACCTCGAAGTTTCTCGGCAATTGAAAGCCAATTCCAATCGAACGATCGTAGGAAATCGGCGCCATCGAGCTGGTGTAAGTGAGCTGAGGGATATTTCTTCCAAAGCTGAATTTAGGCTCGAAAAACAGGAAAAAATGGCGCGCAGCGGTGCGGCCCAGCGGCTGAAACTCAATGTATCCGCTGTAGAGATAACGCGCGTAGGCAGTGCACGTGGAAGCCGTCCCGCCCGCACTGGCCGGCTGCGGAAACATGCAGCGGCCAAGATCGGGTTCGTTGTGCGACGGAGCCACGGAGAAATCCATATAACCTCGGACCCAGCTATGGGGAAAAAAAGTCCGCGGTTGTGAGGCGAAGTTAGATACGTGAGCCGAGTCGGCGGTGGTAGTCTGCGCCGGCGAGGCAACAACACAGACGCTCAAGAAGGTCATCAGGCAGAGAAAAACTCTCTTCATCAGGGCTCTCCAAGTTTCCGACGTGCGTCGTAAAGCGATTGGCCGGCCGGTGAAGAGCGTTCAGATTTCAGTGAATGAAACGGCGGTAGACAGCGAGCGTCCGGATAAGAACCGCTGTTCCAGTCATCTTAGGAAGTGTGAAAGCACCGGTGACACGGATTCTATATGAATTTGGAGTCTCGGGGGCTGGAGAAAATAAACGGAGAAGACTAATCCAACAATAGGGGGACTCTCAATCAGGGGCGGCGATTCCAAGAGACTTCATTTTGCGATAGAGGTGGCTGCGTTCCAGGCCAAGAGCCGAGGCCGTTTGCGTCATGTTCCAGCGGTTCTCCTGGAGTTTACGCAGAATAAATTCCCGCTCGTAAGCGCTGCGTGCTTCGTGCAGCGTCGAGTAGGGATGGTGCGGGCTTTCGGCGGCGCCGCGGAAGAGTTCCGGCGGAAGGTGATGTGGTTCGATCCGCGCCTGGGGGCAGACGATGACCAGCCGTTCGACGAGGTTTCGCAGTTCGCGGACATTTCCCGGCCAGGGATAACGGATAAGGATTTCCATCGCGGAGTCACCCAACTCGCGCGTTTTCTTTCCGTAGGCAGAACTGAATTCGCGCAAGAAATATCTTGCCAGCGTGGGAATATCCTCCAAGCGGTCGCGCAGGGCAGGCACGTAAAAGGGAATCACGTTCAGTCGATAGAAAAGATCCTGGCGAAAAGCCCCGCGCGCGATTTCCTGTTCGAGATGCTTGTTCGTTGCGGCGACGACGCGCACGTCGACGCTCAAGGTTTCATTGGAGCCCACGCGCGCGAAACGCTGTTCTTCGAGAACACGCAGAACCTTCGATTGAGTACGCAGACTCATGTCGCCGATTTCATCGAGGAAGAGTGTCCCGCCGTCGGCCATTTGAAATTTGCCGGTCTTGTCTTCGGTCGCGCCGGTAAAGCTGCCCTTGACGTGGCCGAAAAGCTCGGACTCGATCAGCTCTTCGGGGATCGCGGCGCAATTGACTTCCACAAAAGGACCCTTGTTGCGAAGGCTCGCGGCATGCAACGCGCGGGCGACGAGTTCCTTGCCGGTGCCGCTTTCGCCGTAGATGAGCACGCGGCCGTTGGTCGGCGCAGTGACAGCAATCTGCTGGCGCATCGCTTTCATCGGAACGCTATCGCCAATAACCTGGTAGCGGTAACCGAGTTCGCTTCGCAAGAGCTGGTTTTCCTCTTCGAGGCGGCGCTGCTGAATGGCGTTGCGAACCAGGACGATGATCTTTTCAAGCGAGAGGGGCTTCTCGATGAAATCGAAGGCCCCAAGCTTTGTGGCACGCACGGCGGTCTCGATTGTGCCATGGCCGGAAATCATGATGACCGCGGGCGGGCGAGGAGATGCTTGCAAGCGGCTCAGTGCTTCGAGGCCGTCGATGCCCGGAAGCCAGACGTCCAGGAGAACGACGTCGAAATTGCCCGCCGCGGCGCACTCCAGGGCTTCCTCAGCCGAACCCACGGCTTCCACGCGATAGCCTTCGTCCTTGAGAATGGAGGAGAGAGATTCACGAATGCCAGCCTCGTCGTCCACGACGAGGAGATGGGGTCCAGGAGTCATCGAATCGCGTCCGATCCATTGTGGTCGGCAAGGGAGGCGGGCGTCAATTCGGCTACCGGAAGTTCAATAAGAAAGCGGGATCCCAGCGGAAGATTGTCCTCGACGTGGATGCTACCGCCATGTTCGGCCACGATGCGGGCGGCGATGGCCAGACCGAGTCCGGTTCCGCGATCCTTGGTAGAAAAATGCGGAAGGAACAGTTTGTCCTTGTCTTCCGGCGAAATGCCGGAACCGGTGTCCGAGACAGAGATCACCACAGTCTCCGAATCGGAATGCGTCATGGTCGAAACGAGGATTTCGCGGAACGCCGAGTTCTCCAGCGCCTCCGCGGCATTATCAATGAGATTCACGACCACGCTGCGCAGCAGTCCGGCATCGGCGCGCACCGCCGGCAGGTTTTCGTCAAGGGCCGTCTTGAGCGTGATCCCATCGAGCCGCCCGGAGAATACTTCCACGGCCTGTTGGATGATGGTGTTGGCATTCATCGGCACAAGCTTGGCCGCAGGGAAGCGCACGAATTGCGAGAACTCGTTAACCAGCGCGGCGAGGGTGGACACCTCTTGTTCGATCAGGCGCGAACACTCCTGGACCAGTTTCGCCAATTCCGCATGGCGAGTAGCCGGCGATTGCGAGACGTCGCGGCGCTCAAGGAATCGCAGCAGACGCTGGGCCGAAAGCTGAATCGGAGTCAGCGGATTCTTAATCTCATGCGCGATTCGCCGCGCGACTTCCTGCCACGCCGCTGATTTCTGCGCGCGAAGTACTTCCGTCAGGTCGTCGAGCACCAGCACGTATCCCGTGTTCGCGCGACGCGGTCCCAGGGAACTCACCGTGACCGCGAGGTGCAGCACGCGTCCGGCCGCGACCGTTTCAATTTCCCGCGAGACCACTCCCATGCGCAAGGACCTGCGCATCAGGTATTGCACGATGCGCCCCCCGTCCGCGCCGAGCAAGCCTTCGAGAGAATGAAACCCCGGATCGGCCCCGTTGACGCCAAATAGCTTTGAAACCGAACTGTTCATCCGGAGAATGGCGCCGGCGGCATCCAGCGAAATAACCCCGGTGGGAATATTCTCAAGAACGGTCTCCATAAGTTGGCGACGGCGCTCGAGTTCCTGAACCGCGTGCTGGAGATTCCGCGTGAATTGATCGATTTGAGTGCGGCTGTCGTGCAACTGCGTGGTCATGGTGTTAAAGGAGCGCACCAATATCCCTAACTCATCCTGAGCCTGCTCCGGAACCTGGTATTCAAAGTTGCCGGAGGAAACTTCGCGCGTGCCTTCTGCGAGCGCCTGAATCGGGACGGTGACCTGCTTCGCCAGAAACAACGCCACCCACATGACCGCGGATAGCAGCAGGACGGTGAAAAGGAGCAGAATCAGGAGCATCTGCCTCTTCAGAGCGCGCAGGTCTTGCTTGGCCTGATAGTACTCGCGCGTCTGGGATTGAATGGCCGTCAGCCGCTGAAGAACGTCAGGGCTGGTCCGATATCCAGCAACGACAAATCCTCCGGGCGGACCTTCCTGCAAAGCAGGGACTCGCGCGGCGAAGTAACTCCTTCCGTCGGCTGCCCAAACCTCCACCCCGCTCGGTAACGATCGCAAATACTGTCCAGGAATATCCGGCCGCACACAAATCGCGCCGCTACGATCCTCCCCCTGATCGTCACAGACGATGCCGCCTCGCACCACTTTGCTATCGCGATCCAGAATCCAGACCGCGTCCGCGCCCTTTGCGAATACGTGTTGCAGAAATTCCGTCCCGGGGCGATTTGCCAATGCGCGCGCCTGCAAAGCCGCCCCGCGAAGCCGAGGCAGTTGTGCCCGTCCCAGATCGTTCAGAAGTTTCTGGGTTTCCTCAGAGGCGATCTCGAGCGGTTTCGGGAACCACAGCAGTAAACTGCGGTTGATCAACGAATAGCTGACGATAAACATAAAAATGATCGGCAAAAGGGAAATGGCCATCGCGCCGACGACCATCTTCGTTTTAAAGCGAGCGCCAAGCTGTTCTCTTCTGCGTTCCACCCACAGCCGCAGGATGGTCCGTGCCAGGATGAGCCCAAAGACAAGAAACGCGGCAGTGATAAAACTGGAGACCGCGTAGAGCGCCATCACAGCGCGCCAGCTCTTCGGCTCAAAAGGCACATTGAGAGATCCGAAGGTAAAGACCGCCGCCAGGAGCAGCGCCAGAAGGATTCCGCCGATGGCGAGACCCCAGCGTTGCTTGTTGTTCAATCGGCTCATGGCTTGACCATCATCCAGTCGCGCCTCGGAGTTTACATCGGGACCGGAGGACAGCACTTATGCGAAATCCGCGCAGATTCTTATTCAGCGTCGGCGAGTACCGGACAAAATGAGTCATTGTCGCTGGTGCAGGCATATCTCTGGCACGATAGCCAGCGTGGGGAGGCAAGTCAAGATTTCTGCCTGTCCTCCGCTCGCGCGACCTGCCCTTGCGGGCAGGTATTAGCCATTTCAGAACGGAGCGCGAAATTCTGGCTACTTTCCCCTTCCGCATTTGTTAAGGTGAGCGCTGGGTGCAAACCCGCTGGGAGTACTGTGGATGTCCGTCCGTCTGGGCGAAATATTAGTTAAGGAAAGCCTCATCACGCAGGACCAGCTCCAAAAGGCGCTCGAGTTTCAGCGCGCCAATGGAGGCAAGCTGGGAAGCTGCCTGACGAAAATGGGCTTCATCACCGATGACGACATCACCGGCGTGCTTTCCCGTCAGTATGGCGTTCCTTCCATAAACCTGAAGTATTACGAAATCGATCCCAACGTTATCAAGCTCATTCCGCAGGATACAGCATCACGCTACCAGGTAATTCCGCTTTCGCGCGTCGGCTCCGTTCTCACTATCGCCATGACGGATCCCACCAACGTCTTTGCGATGGACGACATCAAGTTCATGACCGGATTCAACGTCGAGCCGGTTGTGGCCTCGGAATCGGCGATCGGCGACGCCATCACGCGGTTTTATGGCGGGACATCAACGAATCAAGAAGAAATCAGCAACTTGATGAAAGACCTCGTTGATGAGGAAAATGAGCTGGAGCTTGCGGCCGAAGAATCAGAGATGGACCTTGCCACTCTGGAAAAGGCGGCGGAAGAAGCTCCTATCATCAAGCTCGTGAACTTGATTTTGACGGACTCCGTCAAGCGCGGAGCCAGCGATATTCACATCGAGCCTTACGAGCTCGAAATGCGCGTGAGGTTCCGCATTGACGGGCAACTTTCCACGGTAATGACTCCGCCGTTGCGCCTGAAGGACGCGATTACCAGCCGCTTGAAGATCATGGCCAAGCTGGACATCGCGGAAAAGCGCTTGCCACAAGACGGCCGCATCATGATCAAGTACAAGGCCGACGGCAAGAAAAAGGAACTGGACTTCCGCGTTTCGACCGTGCCCACGCTCTACGGCGAAAAAGTCGTTATGCGGTTGCTGGACAAGGAAAACCTCCGGCTGGACATGACCAAACTCGGTTTCGAGCCGGAATCGCTGAAGAAATTCGAACGCAACATTTTGAAGCCTTACGGCATGGTGCTGGTAACGGGTCCAACCGGTTCGGGCAAGACGAACACGCTGTATTCTTCCGTCGCAACGCTAAATACCGTTGACACCAACATCATGACCGCGGAAGACCCGGTCGAGTTCCAATTGGCGGGCATCAACCAGGTACAGATGAAGGAGCAGATTGGGCTGAACTTTGCCGCTGCGCTGCGGGCCTTTCTGCGCCAGGATCCCAACATCATTCTGGTGGGCGAGATTCGTGACTTTGAAACGGCGGAAATCGGAGTCAAAGCCGCGCTCACCGGGCACTTGGTGCTCTCGACGCTGCACACCAACGACGCACCTTCGACCATCAGCCGCTTGATGAACATGGGTATCGAGCCTTTCCTCGTGGCCACGTCGGTGAACCTGATTTGCGCTCAGCGTCTCGTTCGGCGGATTTGTTCGAACTGCAAGGAAGAACTGGACGTTCCGCAGCAAGCATTGATTGACGCTGGATACACTCCCGAAGAGGCCAAGACCACCAAGATTTACCACGGTAAAGGCTGCACGACCTGCAACAAGCGCGGCTACAAGGGCCGCACCGGCCTCTACGAGGTCATGGAAATTAACGATGAGCTGCGCGAATTGATTCTTGTTGGCGCCTCCGCGCTGGAGCTGAAGAAAAAAGCCATCGAACAAGGGATGATCACCCTGCGGCGCAGCGGTTTGATCAAGGTCGCGCTCGGACAGACCACCATGGAAGAAGTCCTGCGCGAAACGGTTTTATAGATTGAGGGAGACTGATGGCTGGAATCACGCTGAGTGAATTGCTGAAGAAGATGATCGAGATGGGAGGCAGCGACCTCCATATCACCACGAACAGCGCGCCCCGTGTCCGTGTGCATGGCCGGCTCCGGCCTCTGGACATGCCGCCGCTGACGGCCGCCGACACCAAATCTCTCGCTTATAGCGTTTTGACGGATGCGCAAAAGCACCGCTTCGAAGAAAATCTGGAGCTGGACTTTTCTTTTGGCTTGAAAAATCTGGCTCGCTTCCGCGGCAACGTTTTCAATCAGCGCGGCGCTGTCGGCGCCGTCTTCCGTACGATTCCATGGGAAATCAAGGGCTTCGACGCTCTCGGATTGCCGCTGGTGGTGAAGGGATTGTGCGACAAACCGCGAGGACTCGTGCTTGTGACCGGCCCGACAGGCTCCGGTAAGTCCACCACGCTCGCGGCCATGCTTGACAAGATCAACAGCGAACGCGAAGAGCACATGATCACCATCGAGGATCCCATCGAGTTTCTTCACAATCACAAGAAGTGCCTGGTGAATCAGCGCGAAGTCCACGCAGACACGCATTCCTTCGCCAATTCACTTCGCGCCGCGCTTCGTGAAGACCCCGACGTCGTGCTCATCGGCGAAATGCGCGATCTCGAGACGATTGAGTCCGCGCTGCGTATTGCGGAAACAGGCCACTTGACCTTTGCCACTCTGCACACTAATTCGGCGTCTTCCACGATCAACCGTATCATTGACGTCTTTCCTTCGCACCAGCAGCCGCAGATTCGCGCGCAGCTGTCCATGGTGCTGGAAGGGATTCTTTGTCAAGCGCTTCTTCCGCGCTCCGATGGACGCGGCCGCGCCATGATCATGGAAGTGCTTATGCCCACGCCGGCCATCCGCAACCTGGTCCGCGAGGACAAAATTCACCAGATCTATTCCGCGATGCAGACCGGCACGGGTCAAACGGGCATGCAGACCTTTAACCAGGGACTCGCGAACGCTTACTTTCAAAAAATGATTACTTTGGACATGGCCCTTTCGCGTTCATCGAATCCCGATGAATTGCAGGACATGATCAATCGTGGAGTCTCAACACCCGGAGCTGGGGCCAACAAGGTCCCGGTCGGCGGCAAACGCTAGGAGAAACGAAATTGGCTGAACACCCATACGCCCAAGAGATTGAAGGACTAAGGAGGCAAACCAATGCCGGATTATAAATACCAAGGAACCAGCCGCTCCGGCGGCAGCGTCAGCGGCGTAATGACCGCTTCGAACAAGGCCGAACTGCAGACCCTGCTGAAGCGCCAGCAGATCACGGCCACGAAAATGACCGAGAAGGGGAAGGAATTCAATATTCCCCAATTCGGCGGTGGCGTGAGCGCCAAAGAACTCGCGATCTTCACGCGCCAGTTCTCGGTCATGATCGACGCCGGTCTGCCGCTCGTCCAGTGTCTCGAAATTCTGGCGAGCCAGCAGGAGAATAAGTTCTTTCAAAAGATCCTGGCTGGCACCCGCGGCCAGGTCGAAGGCGGCGCGACGCTCTCTGCCGCGATGCGAAGTTCCCCGAAGGCTTTTGACGCCTTGTACGTGAACATGGTCGAGGCGGGTGAAACCGGCGGTATTCTCGATACCATTCTCCAGCGGCTCTCGACCTACATCGAAAAGAACGTCAAGCTGCAGCGCGCCGTCAAGTCCGCCCTAGTCTACCCCGTGGGCGTCTTGACCGTTGCCGGCGGCGTCATCACCCTGTTGCTCTGGAAGGTCGTGCCGATTTTCGCCACCTTGTTTGCTGGTCTTGGCGTGGACCTTCCGCTGCCCACAAAGATCGTTATCGCCCTGAGTAATTTCATTGGCAGCATATTTGGCTTGCTCCTTCTCGTTGCCATCGTCGGCAGCATCTTCGGACTAAAGGCTTGGTATGGCACGCCACAAGGTCGCCTTACGCTCGATACCATTGTGCTGAAGCTGCCGGTTCTGGGCATTTTGATGAGAAAGATCGCCGTTGCGCGGTTTACTAGGACTCTTGGCACCTTGATATCCAGCGGCGTGCCAATCCTTGAGGGCCTTGACATTACCGCCAAGACCGCCGGCAACGCCGTGGTCGAAAGGGCTCTACAAAAGGTGCGAAGGTCTCTTGAGGAAGGCAAGTCCCTTACGGAGCCCTTGAAGGAAAGCGAAGTGTTTCCGGGTATGGTCACTCAGATGATCGCCGTTGGCGAACAGACGGGCGCCATGGACGCCATGCTTTCGAAAATTGCCGATTTCTATGAAGAAGAAGTGGACGCGGCGGTGAAAGACTTGCTGACCGCCCTCGAACCCATCATGATCGTATTTCTCGGCTTGGTGGTTGGCGGCGTCGTCATTTCCATGTATTTGCCGCTGTTCTCGCTCATCGGCAAGCTAAGTAATAAGTAGTCGCTGATTAGCTTTCGCCCGGACGGCGTTATTCTGTTGTGGAGGACGGAGAACACTCTCTCTGTCCTCCGCCTTTCCTGCCAGGACTTGGGATGCTGGGATTAAGGCGCGGGCGTGCGATGGACAAGAGCTTCGTGACAAAGGAATGGTTGGAATGGTTGACGCGTGTTCGTCTCCTGACGATCACGCTCATCCTGAGCGTCGGAGTGGTTTGGCCGCAGTATATCCCGGGCTTGAGCACCAATCGCTTTTTCCTCCCGCTGATCATCTTCTGGCTCACCCTCGGCATCACTCATCTCATCCTTCTGCGTTGGCTCCCGCTGGCGCAGTGGCATGGCGGACTGCAGATCACCGCCGACGTCCTGATGGTGTCGCTATTGGTGTATTCCACCGGCCTGCAGGAGAGTTACTTCATCTCCCTTTATCTGCTGGTGATTATCGTTGCGAGCATCCTGTTTTCCAAACGCATTGCCTTTCTGACCGCTGGCAGTTGCTTTCTGCTTCTTGTTGGGATGACCGCCCTGGCATACGCGGGCAGGATTCCGCGCACCTTCTCCAGCCTGGCGTCAACCGAGGGCCTTCGCACCTGGCTGGTCATGAATCTTCTGGGATTTCTCGCCGTGGCCTACCTGGCCAGTCTCCTGGCGCAGTCCCTTCGCAAAAAAGGCGTGGAGCTCGAAGAGAAGCGCGAAGAACTGCTCAGTCTGCAGGATTTCACAGAGGACATCATTCACTCCATGCGAGGTGGGTTGATCACCACGGACCTGGCGGGACGCATTCTGCTACTGAATCGTACCGGAGAAGAAATTCTTGGACATCGCTTCGCGGAAGTGCGCGGCACGAGGCTTCAGGATCTGAATGACGATTTCTGGCTCCCCGGTCATTACGAAAGCAGCGAGAGGCTTTCTCTTAGAAAGGAAATTGACTTCCACACGCCTTCGGGCGAAGTCCGTTACCTGGGCATCAGCATTTCTCCGCTGCGTTCGCGGGATTCCGAACGCGACGGCTACGTTTTCAATTTCCAGGACCTGACGGATCTTCGCCGGCTGGAGCAGGAAGTTGCAACCAAGGAGCGCATGGCCGCTCTGGGGCGTCTTTCCGCCGCCATCGCCCATGAAATTCGGCAACCGCTGACGGCCATGGCCGGCGCCGTCAAGGAACTGGCCCGTCTTGTGCCGCTCGAAGAAGACGAAAAGCATCTTGTGAATATTGTCAGCAGGGAATCCGAACGCCTCAACAATATCATCACCGATTTCCTCAACTATTCTCGAGAAAAGACTTACGAATTTCAGCAAGCCGATGTTCGCGGCCTCCTGGACGAAACCCTGACGCTGATGGAAAGGAAACCGGAGATCGGTTCCAAGTACCGGATTGTAAGGGCCTTCAACGGAAGGGAATTGCATGCCCGCGTGGATGCCAACAAAATCAAGCAAGTTTTCTGGAATCTTTGCGATAACGCGCTTCGCGCCATGCCCGGTGGGGGAACCCTTACCGTCAAAATGGAACAGCTCCCCTTCTGGCTGCGCATCGCCTTTCAAGACACGGGGATTGGCCTCGACTCACGCCAAAAAGCCAAGATTTTTGAACCGCTACAATCGGGCTTTGAAGGCGGCACGGGGCTGGGGCTCTCCATCGTCTACCAGATCGTGCAGGCACATAGCGGAAAGATTGCCGTGATATCCGAAAAAGACCGTGGCGCTGAATTTATCGTCGAGTTGCCGCGAGTCACCTGAGGGCTTATGCAAGGAACAAAAGCTGCTATCAAGGAATCCGGACGCGAGATGCCCCACATTCTCGTCGTCGACGATGAAAAATCGATCGGGGAGCTGCTCGAGATTACTTTTCGCAAGGAAGGTCATCGCGTTGAAGTGGCGCACAGCGTGGATGCCGCCAAGCGCAAGCTCGAATCGCAGATCTACGACATTATTATCTCGGATATCCGCATGCCGGGCGCGGGTGGCGTGGATCTTCTGAAGTTCACGAAGGAGATTGCGCCGGAGTCTTTCTTCCTTCTGATCACCGGCGTCCCCACACTTGAAACTGCCATCGCCGCGATCAACGCCGGCGCAGACCGTTACGTCATAAAAGACCACGAACTCGTGGACCAATTGCGGCGCGCCGTCCATGAAGTCACCGAGAGTCTGAGATGGAAGAAGGAAGCGGGATATCTCCGGCGCGAACTCCGCAGGCTCACCGGGCTCGACAATATTGTTGGACAGAGCCCGCGGATGCGCGCCATCTTCGACATGATTCAAACCGTCGCCCCTCAAACCAGCCGCGTTCTGATTACCGGCGAAAGCGGGACCGGTAAGGAACTCGTGGCCCGCGCCATCCATGAAAACAGCGCACGCGCTCAAGCCCCTTTCATCACCATCAATTGCGGGGCGTTCCCGGAGACCCTCCTGGAATCGGAGCTCTTCGGTTACATGAAGGGCGCATTTACCGGAGCCAACGAAAATCGCCAGGGACTGTTCCAGGCGGCTCACGGCGGCACCCTATTCATGGACGAAATCGGGAACATGAGCTTGACGATGCAGGTGAAGCTCTACCGCGTCCTCCAGGAAGGCAAAGTCCGGCCGATCGGCAGCACCGAGGAGTCGGACGTGGACGTCCGCATCATTGCCGCCACTAACAAGGATTTCGAAAAGGAGATCGCTGAGGGCCGTTTTCGCGAGGATCTTTATTATCGTCTTAGCGTAATTCCGATATTGGTGCCGCCTTTGCGCGAGCGCCGCGAGGATATTCCCCTCCTCGCCCGCCACTTCCTCGAGAATTTCCGGAAGACGATGGAAAAACCGATTGCGGCCATCTCCCCGGAGGCCATGACACGCCTCGAATCCTACGATTGGCCTGGAAATGTTCGGGAGCTTGAAAACACCATGGAACGCGCTGTGGCTTTGGAGTCCGGCCGGGAGATTTCCTTGAGGGTCCTGCCGGACCGCATCGCCGGTTATTCGGACGTGTCCGCCACGCATTCCGCGGGGGCTGTCGCAGCGGACTTTCCCGCGGAGGGCGTGGATTTTGAAAAAGAAATCGCCCAAGCGGAGCGAAGCTATCTGCAAGCCGCCTTGGAGAAGTCAGGCGGAGTTCGGACCAGGGCGTCTGAACTTTTGAAGATCAGTTACCGTTCGTTCCGGCACTACGCGAAAAAACACAACCTGTAAAATGAAAGCCAATTTCATTTTGCG
>WNFP01003123.1_pt1 | contig 13250 bp, 10 predicted proteins | sample 5400201 | NCBI WGS metagenome assembly WNFP01 (sample SAMN13153355, study PRJNA577476) | soil metagenome | isolation source: 115 cm saprolite under Madrone tree | place: USA:California | collected 2016-06-14
CCGCCGGCGACAATCGCACCGATCTGGCCGATGGCGGAGGGGATCAAGAGCGCGAGGATCGCTGCGCCGACGGCGATCGTGGCGCGCTCGCGGTCCGGACACAGATTGCGCGCCATCCCCCACACCGCCTGGGTGACGACCGCGACCGCGACGATCTTCAAACCGTGCAGCCAGGCCGCCTGGGAGAGGTCGCCCAACTCGGTCACGCCATACCCGAAGAGAATCATCGCCAGGGCCGACGGTGTCGTAAAGCCGAGCCAGGCGGCGAAGGCCCCGGGCAGTCCGGCCCGCAGGATGCCCAAGCTGATCCCGACCTGACTGCTCGCAGGTCCCGGCAGGAATTGGCAAAGCGCCACGACGTCGGCAAAAGCCGGCTCGTCGAGCCAGCGGCGCCGCTCGACAAACTCGGCCCGGAAATAGCCGAGATGCGCCACCGGACCGCCGAACGAGGTCAGCCCCAAACGGAGGAAGATGCGCAGCACCTCAAGCGCCGAGCCGCCGCGGAGAGCGACCTTATCGGTTGCGGCGACAATCATCTCGCGGCTCGCCAAAGCCGCTCGGTCACGTCCTCTGGGCGACAGCACTCCGCGGATTGAGGCTCTGGATATGCCCGCTCTCGGTGCCGGCCGTCGGGTCGATGACGGCATTGATCAGCGCTGGCTTGCCTGAGGCGAGCGCCTCGCTCACGGCCCTGGTGAGGCTCGGGGTGTCGGTCGCGTGGTACCCGGCCCCGCCAAAGGCCTCTATCACTTTCTCGTAGCGCGCGTCGCGCAAGAGGCCGGTCGGCGAATACGGCCTATCCTTTGGATCGCCGCGGTAGACGCCGTTGTTATTGAAGATGACCGTCGTCACCGGCAGCTCGTAGCGGCAGATCGTCTCGATCTCCATGCCGCTGAAACCAAAGGCGCTGTCGCCCTCGATCGCGACGACTGGCTTCCCGGTCACCGCGGCGGCACCAATCGCGTAGCCCATGCCGATGCCCATGACACCCCAGGTGCCGCTGTCGAGCCGGTGGCGCGGCTTATCCATGTCGATGATGTTGCGGCCAAAGTCGAGCGTGTTGGCGCCCTCGTTGACGACATACACATCCGGCTGGGTGGCGAGCGCATTGCGCACCGCACGCAGCGCTGAGGAAAAATTCATCGGGCTCGGATCGGCGTTGAGGCGCGCTGCCATGCGCTCGATGTTCTGCTGCTTGCGCTTGCCGATCTCGTCCATCCAGGCGGCTTGGCGCCTGACCTGTCCCGGCTTCATCGCGGCGTTCAACGCCGCGAAAGCCGATTTGATGTCGCCGACGACCGGCGCCGCGATCGTCCGGTTGCTGTCGAACTCGGTCGGCGAGATGTCGATCTGCACAATCCGCGTCGCCTCGGACCACAGCGGCGGCCGGCCGTGCGACAACAGCCAGTTGAGCCGCGCCCCAGCCAGCATCACGACATCGGCGTTGCCGATCGCATAGGAGCGGGCGGCCGCGGCCGATTGCGGATGGTCGTCGGGCAAGAGGCCCTTGGCCATCGACATCGGCAGGAACGGAATACCCGTCGTCTCGATGAACGACCGGATCTCCTCGTCCGCCCGCGCATAGGCGGCACCCTTGCCGAGGATCACGAGGGGGCGCTGGGCATTGGCCAGCAGCTCGATGGCGCGCGCGACCGACTCGGGCGCCGGAGGTTGCGCCGGCGCCGGATCGACGACCTTCACCAGCGACTTCTTCGCCGTCTCGACATCGAGCGCCGAGCCGAGCACCTCGGCCGTCAGGTCGAGATAGACGCCGCCCGGACGCCCCGAGGAGGCGGCGCGGATTGCCCGCGCAATGCCGATGCCGATGTCTTGCGGCCGGTTGATACGGTAGGCCGCCTTGGCATAGGGCCTGGCGGCATTTAGCTGGTCGAGCTCCTCGTAATCGCCTTGCTCGAGATCGACGATCGCCCGGTCGCTCGACCCGCTGATCATGATCATCGGGAAACAGTTGGTCGTGGCGTTGGCCAAGGCGACCAACCCGTTCAGGAAGCCGGGGGCCGAGACCGTCATGCAGATGCCCGGCTTCTGGGTCAGAAACCCGGCGATTGCGGCCGCATTCCCGGCCGACTGCTCATGACGGAAGCCGAAGTAACGGATCCCTTCCGCCTGCGCCAATCGCAGCAGATCGGTGATCGGGATGCCGGCCACCCCATAGATCGTGTCGACCCTGTTCAGCTTCAGCGCCTCCACCACCAGGTGAAAGCCGTCCGTCATATCCCCAGGCATATCCTCTGCGCTCATATCGTCCACCATTCTTGGAGTGGGGCAGGGTCTAATGAGAGTTGGCCCTAGTGTCTAGATTCCGAAGTTCGTTCTCCTTTGCCTGGTCGTCATCGCGAGCCCCCGGGTCCGCGCTGATCCGAGTCCCCGAGGCGATTTGTCCATTTGAGCCTCGAGAACCGCGGCTAACGGTCTAGCCGCCCGCGATGCGAGGTTCGCTCCTCTGCGATAATAACAATCTAAAAATTGCCGAATTCATATTCTAGCTTTTCCAGTCGAGGACCGGTCCGGGAGCGGACCGGACAAGAAGTGCAGCTGGCTGGTCGCGTTCACCCGAGCTGGCGACACTGAGCGAAGCGGGCAACCGTTCGCAAAAGACGGGTTTGGTAATCGTTGGACCGCTGAGCCGAAAGGGGCCGTTTTCAACCAAAGGGAGATATCTCGCTGCAGATTCGCTGCAGATGGCTAGGCGGTTAATCATCGGCGCAACTGTTTGTTGCAGCTGGCGGGTGGACCCGGCAGCGCTGGTCTTTCGCCGGGGCGTGTCGTACTCTCCCGCCGTGCCCTGCGGCTAAGGAGTGAGGTGCTATGCCAGCGCGGACGGGACGGCAATACCTCAACGGGTTGCGCGAGCAGGACCGCGAGGTCTGGCTCGCCGGCGAGCGGGTCAAGGACGTCACCACCCATCCCGGGCTGAAGAACGGCGCGCGCGCGATCGCCGCGCTCTACGACATGCAGTGCGATCCCAAATTGCGCGACGAGATGACCTACGTCTCGCCGAGTTCGGGCGACCGCGTAGGGCTCTCTTTCATCATCCCGCGGACCCGCGAGGATCTCGAAAAGCGCCGCGTGATGATGCTCAACTGGGCGCGCACGACCTGCGGCATGATGGGCCGCTCGCCCGATTTTATGAACGTCACCTACGCCGCCTGGGCGGGTGCGGCCGATTACTTCACGCAAGGGCTGGGGCGGCCCGAATTTGCCGACAACATGCGGAATTATTACGAATACATCCGCGAAAACGACCTGACCCTGACGCATTCGCTGATCAATTTGCAGCGTAGCCGCACCGTGTCCGGCATCTTCAATCTTGAAGAGGGGACGGCACTGCAGGTGAAGCGCGAAACCGATGCCGGCATCGTCGTGCGCGGCGCCCGCATCCTGGCGACCCTGGGCCCCCTCGCCGACGAGATCGGCGTCTACTCGCCGCGCATGGCGCGCCATGCCGAGACGCACAGCCCGTTCGCGGTCAGCTTTGCCATCCCGTGCGGCACGCCGGGTCTCCGGTTCCTCTGCCGCGAGAGCTTCGATCTCGGCCGCTCGCATTTCGACCACCCGCTCGGCTCGCGCTTCGAGGAGATGGATTGCGTCGTCTTCTTCGACGATGTGCTGGTGCCGTGGGAGCGGGTGTTCCTGCTGGGCGACGTCGACCTCCTCAATCGCACCGCCAACGTCACCCACTCGACCGCGCATTCGGCGCATCAAGGGGCGGTCAAGAACCTTGCCAAGGCGGAGTTCGTACTGGGTGTGGCCTTGCTTATGACGCAGGCGCTCGGCAACGCGCATCTGCCGAATGTCGAGGAGCGCATCGGCGAATTGATGCTGATCACCCAGCTGACGCGGGCCTGCATGCGTGCGGCCGAAGCCGACGCCCAGCTCGACGAATGGGGTGTCATGTGCCCCGAGCCGCTGATGGTCGAGAGCCCGCGCAACCTCTTCATGACCGCCTATCCGAAGATGGTCGAGATCTTGCAGCTCCTGGGGTCGAGCAGCTTTATGCTGACGCCGACAGAGGCCGATTTTAAGGGACCCCTGGCCGGCCACATCGAGCAGTATCTGGCGACCGACAACATGGAGGCGAAGGACCGCGTCAAGCTCTTCCGCCTGGCCTGGGACATCGCCGGCACTTCCTTCGGCAGCCGCCAGGTGCTCTACGAGCGCTTCTTCGCCAGCGACCCGCTGACCCGGGCGCGCGCGATCGCCTCGATCTACCCGAAGAAAGAGGTGATGGACCGCGTCCTCGAATTCCTCGGGCGCGACGACGATGCCCCATGACGTCGGCGTGACATGACCGACCGCGACGAGCGAATAACCCGTGCGCTGCTGAAGCAGGAGATCGAGGATTTCCTCTATTACGAGGCCGATCTCCTGGACGAGCGGCATTACGACGAATGGCTGGCATTGCTCGCCGAGGACGTGCGCTACTGGATGCCGATGCGGCGCAACGTCAAACTCGATGACCGCGAGCGCGAGTTCACCCGCGAAGGCCTCGACATCAGCTGGTTCGACGAGGGCAAGGAGACCCTGACCCGCCGCGTAAGACAGATCCAGACCGGCATCCATTGGGCCGAGGAGCCGGTCTCGCGCATCTCGCACCTCCTCTCCAACATTCAGCTGATCGAGGTCAATCCTTCTGCGGCCGAGCCCGCCGAGGTCTCCGTCAGATGCCGCTTCCTGGTCTACCGCAACCGGGTCGAGACCGAGACCGACATCCTTGTCGGCAAGCGCGAGGACCTGTTGCGGCGCGCCGGCCCCGGCTGGCAAATCGCCCACCGCAAGATCCTGCTCGACCAGAACGTGCTTTTGAGCAAAAACCTGACCTTCTTCTTTTAGCAATCGCAATGAGACAGTGAGACGGTGAGATCACGCGCTTTTGGCGAGCGACTGACCACCTCGTCACCCCCGCGAAAGCGGGGTCCCAGGGTAACCGCTCCTAATCTTGCGTCCCTGGCTTCCGCTTTCGCGGGAATGACGAATTTCGGGTTCTCACTGCCTCTCCGTCTCATTGTGATTAAATAGGAGGACGCCGATGGCGACCGCACGGATATCGGGCTACTATCCCGGGCTCGTCGACCTGGCGGCGGGGCAGATCAGCCGCGAGATCTTCGTCAACGACGAGATCTATCATCAGGAGCTGGAGCGCGTCTTCGCCCGCGCCTGGCTCTTCGTCGGGCACGAGAGCCAGATCCCGAACCCCGGCGACTTCTTCGTCTCGTCGATGGGCGAGGAGTCGGTGATCCTCTGCCGCGACCGCGCGGGCAAGGTCCACGTGTTCCTGAACTCCTGCCGGCACCGCGGCATGAAGGTGTGCCGTTATGACGAGGGTAACGCCGCCGTCTTGACTTGCCCCTATCACGGCTGGAGCTATTCGACCGACGGCAAGCTCGTCGGTGTCCCCTACTTCCGGGAGGCCTATCACAACACATTGGACCGATCGGCCTGGAGCCTCGTCGAGGTCGCGCAATCGTGCCTCTACAAGGGCACGGTATGGGCCACCTGGGACGCCGAAGCGCCGCCCTTTCTCGAATATCTCGGCGATTTCCTGCCCTATATCGACCTGACCCTCGATTCCTGGGACGGCAGCGACGGCGGCACCGAGATCTTGTGCGGTATCCAGAAGTGGCGGGTGCCGTGCAACTGGAAATTCCCGGCCGAGAATTTCAGTGGCGACAGCTATCACAACATCAGCCACCGCTCAGTCGACCTCGTCGGCATCGGGCCCTCCGGCAGCGGCCGCCGCGACATGCCCGAGCTGAACATGGCGCGCAAGCTGCACATCGCGTTTCCCGAGCATGGCCATCAGACCACCAGCTACCTGTTGCCCAAGGAGGCGGCACCTCCGCCCGCTTACCAGCAATCCTCGGTCGTCGCCGACTATTTCCGCGAGTGCGAAGAGGCGCGGCGCCGGAAACGCGGCGATTGGGGGCGGATGATCGCGCTCGTCGGCGAGACGTTTCCGAATAGCGCGTTCCTCGCGCGCCAGCCCCGCACCTTGGCCGCCTGGCATCCGCGCGGTGCCCACGAGACCGAAGTCTGGCGCTGGTTTCTGGTCGACAAGTCGGCACCCGCCGAGGTCAAGGATTTCCTGCGCGACTACTACATCCGCTATTCGGGCCCGGGCGGCATGACCGAGCAGGACGACATGGAGAACTGGAACTACGCCCATGCGGCGAGCCGCGGCACGATTGCGCGGCGCTACCCCTACAGCTATGAGCAAGGGTTGGGGGCCGAGGTCGAGAATTACGAATGGGAAGGGTTCCGGGTTCCCGGTGCCGTCTGCGACCTCACGGACGCGAAGTCGAGCGAGCACAATCTGCGCAATTTCTACCGGCGCTGGGCCGAGTTCATGCAGGCCGGGAGCTGGGACGAGCTGACGAGCTGGCGCCGGCCGGCGCGGGCCGAGGCGGCGGAATGAGCGATCCCGTCAACATCCGCCAGATCGCGCCCGGCACCAAGATTGCGCTCGTCGACGGCGCCGTCGCCGAAATCGTCTCGAACCCGGCCGACGGGGTATGGGTGTTCGCGCGCTATCTGTCGTCGCCCGGCGATCCTGCCAGGGTTGGCAGCGAGGACATGATCTTCGCCCAGGACATCGTCGAGATCCGCGACGACGGCGAGTAGGAAATCACAATGAGGCGGTGAGACAATGAGATCTCACTGCCTCACTGTCTCATTGTGATTAAATAGGAGGAAAGCCCATGACGATCGCTCGCGAACAGGGCTACCGGCCCGGTCTGGTGGACATGGCGGCGGGGCAGATCAGCCGCGAGATCTTCGTCAACGAGGGGATCTACCAGCAGGAGCTGGAGCGGCTCTTCGCCCGGGTGTGGCTGTTTGTCGGGCATGAGAGCCAGATCCCGAACCCGGGCGACTATTTCGTCTCGGGCATGGGCGAGGAGTCGGTGATCCTGTGCCGCGACCGGGCGGGCAAGGTCCATGTATTCCTCAATTCGTGCCGGCACCGCGGCATGAAGGTGTGCCGCTACGACGAGGGCAACACTCCGGTCTTCACCTGCCCCTATCATGGCTGGAGCTACGGCACCGACGGCAAGCTCGTTGGCGTGCCCTATTTCCGCGAGGCCTATCACGAGAAGCTCGACAAATCGCAATGGGGATTGATCGAGGTCCCGCAGCTCTGCTGCTATAAGGGCACCGTCTGGGCAAGCTGGGACCCCTCGGCCCCGTCGTTTTTCGAATATCTCGGCGATTTCATTCGCTATCTCGATCTGACCCTGGACGGCTGGGACGGCAGCGACGGCGGCACCGAGATACTGGGCGGCATCCAGAAGTGGCGGATCCCGTGCAACTGGAAATTCCCGGCGGAAAACTTTTGCGGCGACAGCTACCACAATATCAGCCACCGCTCTGTTGATCTGGTCGGCATTGGCCCCTCCGGCAGCGGACGGCGCGACATGCAGGAGCGGGTGATGGCCCGCCGACTGCAGGTCTCTTTTTATGAGCGGGGCCACCAGACCGGCGTCTATCTTTTTCCTAAGGACCGGCCGACGCCGCCTTCGTATCAGCACTCCCCGGTGGTCTCCGAATATTTCGCGTATTGCGAGGAGGAGCGGCGCCGAAACCGAGGCGAGTGGGCGAGGCTCATCGGCAGCCCCGGCGAAATCTTCCCCAATACGGCGCTCCATCCGCGCCAGCCCCGCACCATCGCCGTCTGGCATCCCCGCGGCACGCACCAGACCGAGGTGTGGCGCTGGTACCTCGTCGACAAGGCGGCACCCTGGGAGGTCAAGGATTTCCTGCGTGACTATTACATCCGCTATTCCGGTCCCGGCGGGATGACCGAGCAGGACGACATGGAGAACTGGAACTACGCCCACGCCGCGAGCCGCGGGACGATCGCGCGGCGCTACCCCTACAGCTACGAGCAGGGCCTCGGCTACGAGGTCGAGAATTACCAGTCGGAGGGGCTCCGCATCCCCGGGACGGTGATGGACATCACCGAGGCGAAATCCAGCGAGCACAACCTCCGCAACCTCTACCGCCGCTGGGCCGAATTCATGGAAGCCGAGAGCTGGGACGAGCTCGTCAGCTGGCGCCGCAACAGTCAATCCAGGGCCGCTGCGGAATGACCGCAATGGATACGGATATAAAAAAAGTGATTTGCGGTATGGCGGCAGGCATCTTGACCGGCGCTGGTGCTTTTGCCGTTGGTGCTGACGAGGTGGCGGTACCAGCCCCTCAGGGGTCTGCGCTGTTGCTCGAGCTCATCGCAGACGGCGTCCAGATCTACACCTGTGCTGCCAAAGAAGGCGGCTTCGAATGGTCGTTCAAGGCGCCCGAGGCGAGTTTGTTTGACCAGCAGGGGCGGCAGGTCGGTACCCATTTCGGCGGCCCGACCTGGAAGATCGATGACGGTTCGGCGGTTGTCGGCGAGGTCATCGCAAAGGCCGACGCGCCTGAGCCGGGTGCAATTCAATGGCTGCTGTTACGCGCCAAGAGCCATGAGGGTTCGGGAGCCCTGTCGGCCGCTGCCTACATTCGGAGGACGCAGATCAAGGGCGGAGCCGCGCCGAAGACAGGCTGCGACACGAGCCATCTCTCGGAGCAGGCGCGCATCCGCTACTCTGCGACTTATCAGTTCTTCAGCGCGGCCAAAGGCGAGTAATGTTACCTAGACCTTTCGCCATGGTCTCGATTTCGATCGCTTGCTCGAGCGCAATCTTCGCCTCCTTTGTGCGGCCACGGCCAGGTAGCGGTGCGGGGGTTCAAAGCCGGGGAACGACCGGATCGCCTGCTTCGCCGCCTCGACTGTCTCTTCGTAGGCACGCGAGAAATAGTAGCCGACCGCCAATTGTGTTGGGCGTGGCGCGAGGTTTGCGCCGCGCGGGTCGAGCCTGAGACTCGTCTGTAGGTCGGCCAAGCCCTCCGGCTGTCGACCCGAGAAGATCAGGGCTGTGGCTCGTCGCCAGTAACCTAAGGCCAAGTTCGGGCTCAACGCCAGAGCGCGATCGCTTCGGCCACCGCGCCCTGAGGGTCGCCGCGCATGCACAAGGCATAACTCAGCCATGCGCGAGCGACCGTATTGTGACCTTCGAGCGCGACTGCCTGGCGCGCCAATGGTTTAGCCGAGCTTTGGATATCCGCCGGACCGCGGGTCTGGAAGTAGGCAACCGCCCGCATTTGTGCGACCGCGAGTCCGCAATAACCGTCCGCGAAGTTCGGGTCGAGATCGACGGCCCGCTGAAAGAATTTTTGAGCGAGCGTATTGTCGCCCGGAGTAGCTTTCTCGAGATGCCACAACCCACGCTGGTAGGCGCTCCAGGCGTCGAGGCTTCCCGGCGGCTTTCGCATCGCACATTGCAGTTCGGCATCAGCAATCGCCGGAGCGACGGCGATTGTCACCGCTTCGCTAATCTCGTCCTGCACCGCGAAGATGTTGGCCAGGTCGCGATCGTAGCGTTCGGCCCAGACGTGGTTGCCGGTCTCGGCCTCGACCAGCTGCGCGGTGACGCGGATGCGGTTGCCGGATTTGCGCAGGCTGCCTTCGAGCACATAGCGCACCCCCAGTTCGCGCCCGATCTGCTTCACGTCGACGGTGCGGCCCTTGTAGGTGAAGGACGAATTGCGGGCGATCACGAACAAGAGCGGATAGCACGACAGCGCAGTGATGACGTCCTCGGCGATGCCGTCGGCGAAGAACCTGTTCGGGGTCGGCGCTCATATTGGTGAACGGCAATACAGCAACCGACGGCTTGTCAGGCAATGACAGCGGCACCGGCGCCGCGATCACCTGCGCCGCCGGGCTTGCCGCCACGCGGAAGACATGCACTGGCTCGGCGATGTTCTTGAGCTGCTGCGCGCCGGCATCGGTGAAGGCAGCAGCGACGCGGCTCCCGGCATGCTCGCGCACCGCCGCCGAGACGCAGATCCGGCCGGGCTCGGCGAGCGCTTGCAGCCGTGCCGCAACATTGACTGCGTCGCCGAAGAGATCGCCGTCGCGCACCATCACATCGCCCAGATGAACCCCGATGCGAAACAGCATGCCCCGGTCGGCAGGCAAAGCCTCGTTCGCCTTGCCGACCGCCTCCTGGATCGCCAATGCACAGGAAAGACCGTCGGCGACACTCGGGAACTCGGCCAACACCGCGTCCACCGCCGTGTTGGCGATGCGGCCGCGATATTCCGCGATCCTCGCCGCAGCGACCTCCCGGCACCGGGTCAGTAAGGCAAGCGTGCTGTCCTCATCCGCCCGCATCAGTCGGCTGTATTCGGCGACGTCGGCTGCAAGGATCGTCGTCAGCCGCCGTTCTATCCGCTCCGCCATCGCGGCCTCCCCGCGCCGAGCCGTCCGGGTCTCGAGCGCATCGAGGCGATCCTATCAGATCAGTCCGCGCCATCGAACTAGGCGATCACTGATAGCCATCATTCCGGACGTCACCGGTCTAAGCGCGAATCGGGCCGGTCGCGCGGGTCGGGGAGGCGACATCGCCTTCGTCGCGCCGCCGCCATTCTCTTGGGCTCTGCGCCGGGGAGTGGACGCCGGAGCTAGTCCGACGTAGGGTGCGTGATGGTCCGACCGCTCGCGCCCTATGCGTCGAAGCCGGAGGAGACTCGCGGGCGCCTCCATCCGGAGCCGGAGCATTCGATAAGGTCGCCGTTTCAGCGCGACCGCGATCGCATCATTCATTCGACCGCCTTCCGCCGGCTGACCCACAAGACGCAAGTCTTCGTCTACCACGAGGGCGATCACTACCGCACTCGCCTCACGCACAGTCTCGAAGTGGCGCAGATCGCACGGACGATCAGCCGGGCACTCGGTCTCGACGAGGATCTCGCCGAAACGTTGGCGCTTGCCCATGACCTCGGGCATACCCCTTTCGGCCACGCCGGCGAAGATGCTCTCAACACAGCGATGGCCGATTTCGGCGGCTTTTCGCATAACGACCATACCTTGCGCATCCTGACCCGGCTCGAGCGTCGTTATGCCGAGTTCGACGGCCTCAACCTGACCTGGGAATCGCTCGAAGGTACGGTTAAGCACAACGGCCCGTTGCGCGCGGCCGGCACCGACCGCCCGGTGTCGCCGACGATCGCCGAATACGACTGCCGCCACCCGCTCGCCCTCGACCAGTTCCCGGGTGCGGAGGCCCAGGTTGCAGCGCTTGCCGACGATATCGCCTACAACAACCACGACATCGACGACGGGCTGCGCGCCGGGCTGTTCTCGATCGCCGATCTCGCCGATGTACGGCTGGTGGGCCCGGTCTTTCAGGGAGTCGCGGCGCGGTATCCCGGGATCGAGGACTCGCGGCTGATCCACGAAGCCATCCGGCGGCTGATCGACCGGATGGTCAGAGACCTGATGGTCGAGACGCAATCGCGCCTCGCCGCAAGCAAGGTGAAATCGGCCGACGGGGTCCGGGCGCTCGGCACGCCCGTTGTCGCCTTTTCCGCTGAGATGCGGCACAACGATCGGGCGCTCAAAGCCTTCCTCTTCGAACGGATGTACCGCCATTGCCGCGTCACGCAGATGAGCCAGAAAGCGCATCGCGTCATTCACGACCTGTTTGCGCTCTATCTCGCCGAGCCGCAGTCTTTGCCTAGCGAATGGGGCCGGCTCGCCGCCGGTCCTGATGATCCGCAGACGGCCCGCGTCGCCGCCGACTACCTCGCCGGGATGACCGACCGGTTTGCTCTCGAGGAGCACCGCCGGTTGTTCGACAGCCGCTCTCCTTCATGACTAATTTTTTCGGCGACTTTCGCCACTTGGTGCTGGCCGTGCTTGGCGATATGGCGGCCGAAGGGAAGTTGCCGCCGGGTCTCGATCTCGGCCGGGTCACCGTCGAGCCGCCGCGCGACCCGGCCCATGGCGATCTCGCGACCAATGCCGCGATGGTGCTGGCACGCACCCTCAAAGAAGACCCGATGGCGCTGGCCGAGCGGATCGCCGCCGCGCTGGCGGGGCGTGAGCTCGTTACCGGCGACTACCGCGGTTCGGGGTTTACCGCTGCTGCGGCGAGGCCGGGGTTCATCAATGTCAAGCTCGCCCCCGAGGTCTGGCGCGCCCAGTTGCGCGCGATCCTGCGTGCCGGCTCCGCCTTTGGCGATTCGCAGATGGGTGACGGCGAGCGCGTCAATGTCGAGTTCGTTTCCGCCAACCCCACCGGACCGATGCATGTCGCGCACGGCCGGGGTGCGGTGGTTGGCGATGCGCTCGCGGGACTGCTGTCCAAGGCCGGTTTCAGAGTAGCGCGCGAGTACTACATCAACGACGCGGGCGCTCAGGTGGACATTCTGGCGCGGTCGACCCACCTGCGCTACCGCGAGGCGCTTGGTGAAGTGGTCGGACCGATCCCGGAGGGGTTTTATCCGGGTGACTACCTCATCGAAACGGGCCGCGCGCTGGCCGAACGGGACGGGCGGCAATGGCTCGATCGTCCCGAAGCGGAAAGGCTGCGACCGGTCCGTGAGTTTGCCGTCGCGCAGATGATGGCGCTGATCCGAGCCGACCTCGCCCTGCTCGGTGTCAGCCATGACGTGTTCGTCTCCGAGCGCGAGCTGGTCGAAGAAGGGATCGTCGCCGAGTGTCTCGCGGAGCTGGAGCAGCGCGGGCTCATTTATGTCGGCGTGCTGGAGGCGCCCAAAGGCAAGCTGCCCGACGATTGGGAGCCGCGGGCGCAAACATTGTTTCGGGCCACCCGATTCGGCGACGACGTCGACCGGCCGCTAAAAAAGTCCGATGGCTCATGGACCTATTTCGCCGCTGATATTGCCTACCACCGTGACAAGTACCGCCGCGGCTTCAGCAATCTGATCGATGTCTGGGGTGCCGATCACGGAGGCTACGTCAAGCGATTGCAGGCCGCGGTGCGGGGAGTGACCGATGGTGCGGCTTCCCTCGACGTCAAGCTCTGCCAGCTCGTCCGTCTCTTTGATAAGGGCTCGCTCGTGCGCATGTCGAAGCGCGCCGGGACCTTCGTCACGTTGCGCGAAGTCATCGAGGAAGTCGGCAAGGATGTCTTTCGTTTTATCATGCTGACGCGGCGGAATGACCAGGCCTTGGACTTCGACTTCGCCAAGGTCACCGAGCAGTCAAAGGATAACCCGATCTTCTACGTACAATATGCCCATGCGCGCGCCACCTCGGTGATGCGACACGCCTCCGAGCAGTTTCCGGAGGACGATCTGTCGGATCGAGCGTTGGCCAGAGCGCCGCTCGATCCGCTCTCGGACCCGGCGGAGCTCGCCTTGATCCGCGAACTCGCCGGCTG
>WNFP01003675.1_pt1 | contig 13250 bp, 8 predicted proteins | sample 5400201 | NCBI WGS metagenome assembly WNFP01 (sample SAMN13153355, study PRJNA577476) | soil metagenome | isolation source: 115 cm saprolite under Madrone tree | place: USA:California | collected 2016-06-14
TCCGAGTTCGCATAGCAACAGGCAGCTCCGCTCTGTTCGACCAGTGCGTGGTCCGCGCTCGTTAGCTGGGCGCGCATGGCTGCCAATTCCTCCGCCGAGTCGACCTGGAACCCCAAATGGTTGACCCCGACGGGGTAGCCGCGCTGGGAAATCGCGAAGTTGATGCGTGGATGATCGAGCATCCACTTGGCGTAGTCGGCCTTTCGAACCGCCGGTTCCGCGGCGAACAGCGCGGAGTAGAAGCGGACACCCTCGGCAATATCGCCAACGGACACATTCACGTGAAATCTCTTCATGCGCGTTTCCTCTTGAGTTGCGCGGCTTCGGCGACGGGTACTGCGCAGGCTGGCCCGCAGTCCTTGTCGGCAAGGCTGCAGCAATTATCGGTCAAAAATTCGAGCAAGTGACGCATATGCGGAAAATTCGGGCTATAGAACAGGAAGCGCCCTTCGCGGCGGGCCTCGATGAGGCCCGCGCGCTGCAGTTCCTTTAAGTGAAAAGACAAGGTCGGTGCCGGCACGCTCAGCTTCTCGGTGAGCTGGGTCGGCGTGTAGCCTTCGGGTCCGCGCTTTACGAGCAGCCGGAAAAGCGCCAGGCGCGATTCTTGGGCTAATGCGGCAAGTCCGGCGATGACGTCAGTCGATTTCATGCTTTCAAATATATAGAAATGATGTCTCAATAGCAATATGAGGTTGCTCCTTGGGACCCTGGACTCTACGTTAGGAATTCCGCCCTCCGCCCATAGGTCGAGAACTCCGACTACGAGTTATTCCAGATTGAATCGGGAGTTTTTCCCGAAATAGGCAAGAATCCCAGAATGCCGGGAATTTCTCTGGACGTGTTCTACGGCGCTTCTCTAGACTCGATTCCCGCACAGACAACGGGGCTGACCGTGAGCTGTCGGTGCAACAAAGCAACTAAAAATAGATATCGGCACTACGCCGGTTGCTACAAGTCCGCCCGATGCGTGTGCATTGAACGGGGAAACTGTTGGCGCACTCGAGACCAATTCTGCAGTTCTGTTTATTGATGAACCTCGCGGCCGCCGCGGCGACACCGTCATCGGCAACACCCCGCTCGGGGGTCTCGGCCTGCCCTTGAACCAAATCCCGTCGAATGTCCAGACTGCCGATAGCAAGGACATGCAGCGCCAGCAGACATTGGATCTCGCGGACTATCTGAACAATAACTTCAGCGGCGTCAATGCCGGCGAAAGCGCTGACAACCCCTTTCAACTCGATATCAACTACCATGGGTTCACGGCGTCGCCGCTCTTGGGCACTCCCGAGGGATTATCCGTCTACGTGGACGGCGTGCGCATCAATGAATCCTTCGGCGACACCGTGAACTGGGATTTGATCCCACAGTCGGCCGTCTCGACCGTGACGCTCATGTCGGGCTCCAATCCTGTGTTCGGCCTCAATACGTTGGGAGGTGCACTCTCGGTCAAGACCAAGAGCGGACATGATGATCCGGGAACCGAGTTCGAAGCGTACGGTGGATCGTTCGGAAGGCGCTCCTTCGAAGGGGCAACCGGCGGAGAGTTCGGCAACTTCGACTACTTTCTTGCCGGAAATTACTTCGATGAGACCGGTTGGCGCGATAACTCCCCGACCCGGGTCTATCAAGGCTTCGGTAAGGTCGGCTGGCAGAACGACAAGACCGATATCGATTTGAGCTACACCTACGCGGACACCAGCCTCTATGGCAACGGAGCCACGCCCGTGAGCATGCTGGATTACCGGCGCGCGGCGAGCTACACGCCCGACTTCACGGCGAATCTTCTCAGGTTCGTGAACCTCACCGGGACGCAGTTTTTGACGGACAAGCTGCTCTTATCCGGCAACGTCTATTATCGGCATCTGATGACCGGCGCCGCCAACGGCAACATCAACGACAACTACCTGGCCAATTACACCGGACCGCCGTTCGACTGCACCGCACCGCCCGCGAGTCGGGCGAATCTGACCTACTGCGCGCCGGGCCAGAACGCCACGTCGCGCTTGCTCCAGCGCACCAAGGGCTTTGGCCTGCAGCTCACCGATTCACAGGATGTATTCGGCTGGGCCAACCAAGCCATTCTCGGCGCCGACTACAATGACTCGAACGATACGTTTTCCCAGTCGTCCCTCTTCGGACAATTGACCTCGGATCGACACCTCGTTTATGCGGCGAGCCCCTTCAACGATGAAACGGTCATTTCGCTCACCGGCGGCAATAAAATCTATGGGGCTTATCTGACCGACACGCTCTCGCCGGGCAAGCTGTTGCATTTCACGCTCTCGGTCCGCTACAACCGAAGCACGGAGACGCTCAACGGCTACAGCATCGATACCGATCTTGGCGATTTCGGCGCGGGTTTCGATCAAGCGAGTCCCCTGAAAGGCGACCACACCTTCAGCCGACTGAATCCCGCATTCGGATTGACGGTGACGCCGACCGACGCCCTGACCTTCTACGCCGACTACAACGAGGCGAGCCGTGCGCCGACGGTCATCGAGCTCGGCTGCGCCAATCCCGCAGCGCCCTGCGGACTGCCCAATGCCTTCGCAAGCGATCCGGATTTGCGGCAAGTGGTCGCTCGAACCGTGGAGGTGGGCGCACGCGGCAATCGCCCGGATCAACGGCTGACGTGGAGCGCGGATGTGTTCCACACGGTCAACAGCAATGACATCCAGTTTGTCACGACCGGCACCAATGCGGGCTATTTCGACAACGTCGGCAACACGCGCCGGCAGGGCCTTGACCTGTCGCTGGGCGGCAAGGAAGGCGGATTGAATTGGCACCTCACGTATAGCTTCGTCGACGCCACGTTCCAGTCGAATTTTGCGGTCGGCGCCCAGTCAAACAGCACCGCCAATGCCGACGGCGCGATTTTCGTTCGCCCCGGAGATCGGATCCCCCTGATCCCGAAACATACCGGTCGGCTCGTGCTCGACTATGCGCTGACCCAACGATGGGATATCGGAGGCAATCTGATCGCGGCCTCCGGTGCTTACCTCCATGGAGATGAGAACAACGCCAATCAGGCCGGGGGCACGAATGGTGCGGGAGCGTACATCTCGGGAACCGGCTGGATTCCCGGATACACCGTGGTCAATCTGCAGAGTACCTACCACGTTACGAAGCGCGCCGAGATCTTCGCTCGCCTCGTCAACCTGTTCGACAAGCAATACGCCACCGCCGGATTTCTAACCACGAGTTCCTTCGAGCCGAATGGCGCCTTCATTCCTGACCCCAATAATCGGTCCCACGAGAACGCAGTGGCTCCCGCGGCGCCGCGGGCGATCTGGGTCGGGATGAGGGTACGCTGGGAGTAACGATACACGGCATCGCCTCGCGACTCACCGTCGCGCTGTGCGACATTATTTCGAGCGTGGTTTCGGCATGTTCAGGGGACACTACGCAATTGACCGACGCCAGATGATCAAGGACGCGGCGGCGGCACCCGTGGCAAACAGGCCGACGGGCCACATCTCATTGACGACAAACGCTGCATCCACGCCGCGCAATAGGAGTCCACGCACGATGCGCAGGTAATGCGTCAGCGGCAGGATCTCGCCGAGCCCCTGAGCCCATCGCGGCATCGCATCGAACGGGAACATGAATCCCGACAAAAGCGATGACGGCAGGAAAAAGAAAAACGTCATTTGCATCGCCTGCATCTGCTGTCGCGCGAGACAGGAGAACATAAAGCCTAAGGCAAGGTTGGCGATAGCAAATACGAACGTTGCAGCGGCCAATAGGAATAAAGAGCCGGCGGGATAAATATCAAAGGCGAAGCGCGCAATCAGCAACACGAATGTGGCTTGAAGGAGACCCAATGCTACGTAGGGCGATAATTTCCCAACCCATAATTCGGCGGCACGTACGGGAGTCGTCAGCAACCCCTCCAACGTGCCTCTTTCACGCTCGCGTGCGAGAGTGAGTGCGCTCATCATGATCAGACTCATCGTCAGGATTACGCCGACGAGCCCCGATACGATAAAGGGTTGCGTCCGTGCCCCCGGATTGTACAGACGCTTGATGACGAAGGGCGGCGGTGCGTCCTCCTCCACGGGTCCCGACACCGAACGCGCAAGGCGTTCGATGAGGAGTTCCGCCTGTGTCGACAGCACCGGATCGGTGGCGTCGAGATACCCGACGGGGGGGCTCGCATCCGCATCGACGACGAGGAGTGTTTGGCCGCGATTGAGTGCTTCCATCGCCGCGGAGTGCGACGCCGCCTGCGGTATGTGGGCGACCAGCCCCTGCGATTGAATCAACCGTTGCACCCGCTCGAACCGGTGCGAATCCGCCGCCACGACCGTCACGGCGAGGGACTGTGGAGATAACTCGATGGCACATCCGAAGAGCGCGATCTGCAGGATCGGTATCCCGAGCAACATGCCGAGCGTGGCCCGGTCGCGCAGCAACTGACGCGACTCTTTGAGCATGAGGGCTCCGATTCGAGTCAATGTACGGGACTTCAGCGTCACGGAATCAACGAGCGTCATGGCATCATCGTGTTGGGTCCGTCGGAACCACTCGGCCACTCCGCAGATACGTCGCGATATCACAGTGGGCGGCATCCGCATCGAGATGGGTCGTCAGGACCACGGTTGTGGCGGAAGTCCGGCGCCGGTTGAGGATGTGCCAAAACATCGCCCGGGTCTCGCTGTCGAGCGCTGCCGTCGGTTCGTCCAAGAGCAGTATTTGAGGGTCGCCCAACAAGACCCCGGCCAACATCAAGCGCTGCCGGACCCCGCCGGATAAAGTCTCGGCGCGCTGCGCCTGCTCGGCACGAAGATCGAATTCAGCCAATGCGCGCTCGACCACTTGCGTTCGCTTGATGACTCCGCGGATCGATGCGAAAAACTCGAGATTTTCGCGGACCGTCAAATCACCGTAGCTCGAAAAATGCTGCGTCAAATAGCGGATGTCGGGGCGCGAGCGTGGCGTCGACCTTTTGAAACTCGTCCCTTGGCAGCTTGCCTCGCCCGAATCCACGACGACCCGGCCCGCCAGAACCCGCAAGAGTGTCGTCTTGCCGCTGCCGTTCGGCCCCAATAGCGCGTGTCGCTGTCCCGGCGTAAATTGCAACGACACCCGATCGAGCACGGTGACGGCGCCAAATCGTTTACAGACGCGGTGCAGTTCGAAGGTGGGTACCACGGCACTCATTCTCATGCGACGGTAGTGCCGTGCACATAGAGAAACCCGCCATACATATATTTGCTCGCCTCGGCACCCAGCACCATGACCCGATCGCCCGGCGCGAGGCGGCCGGAGCGCCGCAGACGATCGAGGGTCACCCAGATGGCGGCGCTGCCGAGATTGCCGAGCACGCCGGCCTCGCAAACGACTTTATCGGCGGGAAGGCCTAAGGATGTGGCCGTGTATTGGGCCATGTGGCCATTGGCCGGGTGCGGTATCCACCAGTCGACGCTGTCCGGGGCCACGCCTGCCTGAATGGCAGCACGCAGCCCGGCGCGCAGCAATTCGAGCCCGTGAGTGCGGACCGACTCCACGTCATGAGTAAAATGAGGAACACCGGTGGCATTGACGAGCGGCGCGCCCGAGCCACCCTCAATGAGCGAAATGCCGGGCGCACGGTGATCCGCGCAATTTCCGTAAAACGCCATCTCGAGGCGCGCACTGCTGCGGCTTTCGAGCGGCCCCAACACGATAGCCCCGGCACCGTCACCCATCTGCAAGAGGTTCACCAGCTGAGTTCGATCAACTGCGACACGCCGCGGATCGAGGAATACCGAACCCGTTTCGCTGCCCACGATGGCGATGGGCTGAGTGCCACTCGACACTAGTCCTGCGCACAACATTGTCGCTGCGGCAAATCCAGTGCACGCTTGACGCAATTCTACGTGTGGACCGATATAGGCCAACTCATCCGCGACCCAGGCTGCGTTGCCGGGCAACAAGGTGTGCGGGGTGGCGGTGTGACCGACCAACAGCCGCAACGCGTCAACGCCGCCCCGGACATCCGCCAGCGCGGCAAACACCGCCCGTGCCGCGAGCTTTGGCGCCGTATCGAGAGCGCGTGGCGCTTCCTGCGGTGCATCGAATGATCGAACCATGTGCCGACGGGTGATTCCTAAGCGCCGAGCGATACGCAGCGCGAGCCCGGGGGTTCCCGTCGGGAGATACTCGGACGTGCGCCTGATCAAATCCACCGTCGTCAGCGGCGCACCCGGCAAGGCCGCGCCGGTCCCCCACACGCCGAGCGGCGTGCGCACGACGATGGGGTCAGTGTTCACGACGAATCGTTGGGTCGGGCAATCCGCCGACAATTCGCTCACAGGTCCCGGCGGGCACATACACGAACGCCTGTGGATCGGCGTCGTGATAAGCCCAGCCTGCGCAGACGTGGGCGTCTGTTTTACAATCGTTTCGACCGCCGCGAGCGACTCCAAAGCAGCGCTCCGGTGCGCCCCGCTCGATGGCGGCCGCGTGTTTCGATGCGGCAACTTGCGTCGCGCAGCCGCTCAAAAGTGACGCCGACAAAAGGCCTACGATGGCTCGAGCAATACCGGATGGGGTTGACATGTGAGCGGCTCCTTGGCAGAAAGGACCGGGAGCCACGTATGTTTATTACCCGCGTACCTCTCTGCGGTCTATTGAGGGTTTATTGCTCGTAGGCTGATCGTGAGCGTGCTGAACAGCAACGCAGCGGCGGCTGCAATCGCGGCGCCCGTAGTTTTGGTGGCATTCAACATGAAAACTCTCCTAAGTTGATTCGATCGAGGATCAAAGGATTTCATTGATGGGTCCAGACGATCACGAATGACCACCTGACAACAGGACCGGACATGCGATCTAGTTATTTCGCTAATATTTGGTGCTGACGGCCGTGAGCCAATCCGGCGTCCGGTCGAGACCGAGCTTGAGCGGGGTAGCCTCTACAAGGCTTTCAAAGACAAGTGCTCGCTCTTCGACCGAGCGTTTAGCACATACTTGCGGTCCCTGGCCCCACTGCCAGAGGGCAGGGGGCGGGCCGTGGATGTCGGCCCGCCACCCTCTCCGTCAGTTCACCCGGTCACCCTGATCGAAAATGCTGGCAGCGAGGCAGTCGCGCAGCCGTCGCTGACAGTAATGACGATACCGGAGTAGGTTCCCTTGACCGCCGTACCGGTCAACAGGCCGGTCGTGGTGCTGAAGGTTGCCCACGAGGGCTTGTTTTGAATCGAGTACGTCAGCGTCGCGCTATTGCCCGCAAAATCGGCGGCGGTGGGCTGGAAGGAGTAGAGGAGGCCTCCGTTGATTTTCGTGACCGGTGCGCCGGAAATGGTCGGCAACGGCGGTGGCAGTGGCGGTAGCTGTGGCATCCCCATGGCGTGGGTGCCGAGGATGCGCGTGTTGATGGTGTAATAGAGGTTCTCCAGCTTCTGCCGCAGCGTTCCGGACGGGTTGGGGTAGTGGGCGTTGGGCGTGAAGGGCGGTGAGTTCGCCGCAACGTTCACGATGTTCTGATCGGCCGTCAGCAGCTCCAGCGCCGCCCCTGCGTAATCGGTCGAGCTCTTCGCGAAAGCCCCCTGACTGGTCTGGATGCACTGCTGCAGCCGGAACGTGAAGTTCCCATTCGGCGGGGTGATCGCAGGGGCACTCGGCGGTGTCAAAGCTCCCTCGACGATGCTGTCCTCGTCCGCGAGAGTGTTGAGCAGATTCGCGTAGTCCGTCCCCGCGAAGCCCGTCAGCCCGCCGCTTATCGCGCCTGGGTTCAGGGCGAATCCCGTACCCCACACCGACGCGGTTGGACTTGAAGTGTGCCCGCCTCCGCAGCCGTTGGTGACGTCCCGCAGCATGTTGCCATCATTCTTGCCTTCTCCGGCGAGGGGTGCCCACGCGACCGCCATAAACGGCAGCAGCCCGAAAGGCGGCTCGCAGACCGGATCATTGGTGCCGGCCAGAACGAAGGTCAGATCCGCGTCGCTCTCGATCACCGTCCCATTGAGCGGAAACACTCCCGGGCTCGAGTAGAGTCCCGACAGTGTCTTGACCAGCGCAAAGCCGCTCGAGTTGCTTCCCGCGGCGCCGCACAGGGAGTTCGGAATGACGGCGTTGCCGAAACCCCCGCAAACCTGGGCGACCGGCAATCCGTTCTGATACTGCGTTGAGTTGGCAGCGTTCGGGCAAATGCCATTGGCAGCGTTCGTGCAGCTGCCACACTGCGCGATCCGCGGGTCGGTCGGCACCACGCACACGTCTTCGATGATGTTGCCGGACTGGTTGACGCCGGCCGCCACTTCATGGCTGATCAGGTTGCCGCCCAGGAGGTCGCAGCCGCCGGATTTCTGACAGTTGGCAAACGGTTGAAAACCGACATTGCTGACGGCAAGGCCCTGCGGGTGCTGCACGCCGCTGGTCACGGTGGAGATGAGCTGACCTGAAGCGTTGAACTCGAAGATTTGCCCGCCGTTGTTATTCGCAACGAAAGCGAACACGTTGCTGCCCTGGCGGCCGGCCTTGACCTTGAATTGCCCGTTTCCGAGGCCGCTGACAAATGTCCCTGGTGTCTCATTGGGTGAGAAGTTGGCGCCGAAAGAATACTGCAGAATGTTCCCGGTGCCGGTGGTGACCAGCAGGCTGTTGTCCACAGGCCAGAACGCCATGCCACCGGGGAGCGTGCCCGCGGAAAGGTTAATCAAGGGAATCGGCGTGGTCGCGCCGAGCGGCCCAGTGCCGTTGCCGTTGCCCGGATAGAGGAGCACCGCCGACGGATTGCTGGTGAGCACCAGCAGGTCACCCGGATTGATGTTACAGGGCAGCGACGGCTGCGCGGAGCAGGGCAGCGGAATGGTTGTCACGGCGATGACCGTCTCTGCGAGGGTCTCCTTCGCGCCGTAGTTCGAATCGATCAACCCCGGCGACGGGCCTCCCGAGGGAAGCATAAACTTCCCTCCCGGACCCGGAAGCAGCACCCACAGCTGGGGAGCTGCCGAAGTACCCGAACCGGAGTTGACGACGAAGAGGTTTCCGGCCGAATCCACCGACAGCGCGTCGGGGTTGGCCGGCCCCCCCTGCGTTCCGTTCCAGACAATCATGCCGGCGGTGTTGGCCGGGGGGCTCGCCCCGGGGGTGAAATCGCCGAAGTAACGAACGATCAGGCCTCCGGCGTTATCCGCCGCCAGCAGGTCGAGCTGATCATTGGTCACATTCGGTACGAAGACCAGCGAGCGCACACTGTGCAGCGAACCCCCATCGGTGTTCTGGACCTTGATCGTCTGATTGGCGAAGTTCACGGTGTAGATCGCATCGTTGGACGCGTTGGCTGCCGTCACATTGATGTTTTGGGCATGAACTACCACGGCTGCGAGAAGCGCCATGACAGCGCAGAGCGAGCGCAGCGCGAGTGATCTGGTGAACATGTAATTTTCCCCTGGAGTGTTTTATTCGCCGGACCGCGCTAGTCGTAGTGCCCGCGCATATCAGCGGCCTTGCGAAACATTACTTATTGTTTGCGCGGAGATTTGCTCGGTATTCTGCCACAAAGCTCACACACCGGTGCGATTCTCGTTGATTGAGATTGTATCCAGCGGTTCAAGTGCAGGCAGGGCTCGTCAAGGCGCTGAGGTCCTTGCCACCACCGGATGGCTTTGCGCTGCCGCAGAGGAGCTCTTCGCGGCCTCGTAACGGCGAGCATCCTGTGGCCTGCCCCATTTCCGATACAGATCCTCGAGATAACGCCGCGCCAGCGTGCGGTACATCGGCAGTGCGCCGTCATCGTTGCTCAGAATCGTGTAGCCGCGCACGAGCTGCTCTTCCGCTTCGGAGTATCTGCCCAGGCCCGCAAGTGCGGCGCCGCTCACCGCCTGCGCAATTGCCGTCTTCCAGTTGGACGCCGACAACCCGGCGGTAAACATGTCCACGGATGCCCGCGCTGAGACGAGCGCATCGGGATACTTGTGCGTCGCAGCTTGAAGAATAGCGACATACAGGAGGCTGCTGGCGATCTCGGGGTGTGAGTTTCCGAAGAGCCGCCGGCGCATCCCCAGCCCTTCCTGCAGATAGGTGTCGGCACTCGAGTAGTCCCCGGAGTCCGTGAGCAGGTAGCCGAGCAACGTCATCGTGCGGGCAACGTCGGGATTGTCGCCGGGGAACAGCGTGCGGTAGATATGCAGCGATTCGCGTTCGGTGCCCATTGCGCCGCGGACGTCCCCTTGGCCGTACATCACCCAGGCGAGATTGTTGAGGGTGATCGCGACATCCGGGTGGACGTTGCCGAGCAGCTCACGCTGCATCGCGAGCGCCTGCCGGGTGGTCGAATTCGCCCCCTCCAGATCGCCCTTGAGTTGCAGCACCAGCGCGAGATTCTCCAAGGATATGGCGATCTCTTTATGTTTGTCGCCGTACAGGCGGCGGTACATCGCCATGGCTTTGCGCAGCAGCTGCTCTGAGCCATTGTAATCGCCCTTAAAGCGCAGGAGCAGTCCCAGATCATTGAGTGCGTATGCGTAGTCCGGATAAGCCTCAGCACCCCACAGCGTGCGCTGCATCGCCACCGCGCTTTGCATCAGGGGAATCGCCTCGCTGAGGTCGCGCTCCCTGACCGCCCAGGCGAGCACCTGCAACGTGCGCGCCGTGTCCGCATTAGGACCCTCGAACAACCGCTGCTGCAGCGCGAGCGCATCGCGCAGACTCCGCTCGGCGTCCGCAAACTGGCCGGCTTCCTCCTGCTCATTGCCCAGGCCGTAGAGGCTGCTGGCAAGCGGGGCGTCGTCTCGCTGGTCAGGCGGCAGCGAGTTCTGAAGCGCAATAGCCCGGCGGTATGCAGATTCGGCGGCGGGATACTCCGCTCGCAACGTGAGAAGGTCCCCGGTGTGACTCAGGGAGCGCGCGAGCTCCGCCGGTTCCGCGGGCACGAGCACCTGCCGCTTGGTGACCGCCGACTCGAGCAGCGGCTTCGCCTGCCCGTAGAGCCCGAGACCCATGTACACCGTTCCGAGTGTGTCCATGAGCGTCGCCTGGATCTGCGGCTGCTTCGCCAGCTGCGTGTCGATCCGCGCAGCGCCCTTGTCGAGCACCTCACGCGCAGTGAGGCTGTTACCGCGCGCCTCGCTCGGGTCGGAAATCCGGAACAGGTCGACGAGAAATACGGTCGTCTGGCGCGCGGTTTCCGCCTCACGCTTCGCAATGACGGTTTGCCGCTGTGCCGTGGCGCGGGCAATGAGAGCGGCGGCGGCGAGTCCGGTCGTCAGCACCATGCCGGCGACCGCCCCGGAAGCGATCGCGAAGAGTTGCCGTTGCCTGCGGCGCTGCTCGCGCTGGCGCAGGCCGTCGAATCCTACACCCAGTAGGCCCGCGATCAGCTTCAGTTTCGCGTTGTTGCGCCCATCCTTGCCGGGACGTGCATCGGCGGCAATCGGCTCGGTTCGCACCGAGCTGAGCTCGCCGTCGGCACCCAGCCGGTAGCGCAGCGCCGACGGGAAGCATTCCTCATCGGCGTGCGCGGGATCGTCCGATGCGTTGGGCTCGCCACCGACGATGAGACAGAAAATCCGGTCCTCGCGACCGAGGCGCTTGAAAGCCAGGATCTCCTCATTGACCCACTTCGAGCGAGCCGCGCTGGGCGAGCAGATGACGATCTGGCAGGCCGACTGTCTCAGGGCTTCATTGAGGATGGTGCCGAGATCGGTCGCGCTCGCCAGCTCCTCGCGGTCCCTGAAGATCGGCGCGAGCCGCTTCGGCACCGGTCCCCGCGCGGTGACCGTGCCGATGAGCTGCTTTGGAGGCCGGTAGGACTCGAGTGCCTTGTGCAGCCAGGCCCCCCACTTCGCATCGCGGTGGCTGTAGCTGAGAAAGGCCCAGTACTTGGCAGGTTCCACGTATGTCATGGGTCGCGCCAATTCCTTCTGGGGGCAATTAGTGTAGTTGTAGTGTGTTGTCCGACCCGAAGGCGCAGATCAGAATTAGAGAAGCATAGCGTAGTTGCCTCTTATTAACACCTTTTGTCAATATGATCATGGAATATTTCGTGCACTTTCGCGCAGATAACTTGATGGGGTGCGGGTGAGCAACCTTGATCAACATGATCGCCTCCGTGACTCAAGATACCGTTTCGGCGAGTGCACGCCGGTGAATGAGTAGATACGCCGCCGGCAGCACGAGCATCGAGAGCATTGGCGCCGTGATCATACCGCCGACCATGGGCGCTGCGATCCGTCGCATGACTTCCGAACCCGTGCCACCGCCGAACATGATGGGCAAGAGCCCGGCGACGATGACCGCAACTGTCATTGCCTTGGGCCGTACCCGCAGCACCGCGCCTTCTTCAATCGCTTCGATCAAATCGTTAAGGGTATGGAATTGGTCTGCCGTGCGCCGTTTGGCGATCGCATGATCGAGATAGATCAGCATGATGACCCCGAATTCCGCCGCGACCCCGGCGAGCGCAATGAAGCCGATGGCGGAGGCAATCGAGAGGTTGTAGCCGAGCAAGAACAGCAGCCAGAAACCACCCACCAGCGCGAAGGGCAATGTGCCCATGATCAGCGCCGCGGATGCGAAGCTTCTGAAGGTCAAATAGAGAAGTATGAAGATGATGACCAGCGTGAACGGCACGACGAGTTGCAGCTTCTTGGCCGCCCGCTCCAAGTACTCAAATTGTCCGGACCAGGTTATCGTGTATCCGGGGGGAAGATCGACGCGCTGACTCACGAGCTTCTGGGCCTCTGCGACATACCGCCCCAGATCGCGGCCACTGATGTCGACGTACACCCAGCCGTTGAGCCGTGCATTCTCGCTGCGCAACTGCGGGGGGCCGTCGGTCACGACAAGATCCGCCACCGCGCCGAGCGTCGTCGTTGCGCCCGCCGCGGTGACGATCGGCAGCACCTCAAGCTTGTCGACCGAATCACGCAACTCGCGGGGATAGCGTAGGTTGATCGGAAAGCGCTGCAAGCCCTCGACCGTCTCGCCAATGTTCTCACCGCCGATCGCAAGCGCCACGACCTGCTGCACGTCGGCGAGGCTTAAGCCAAAGCGTGCCGCGCGAATTCGGTCGATACGCACTTCGATATATCGTCCGCCGCGGACGCGTTCGGCGTATGCGGAGCGGGTACCGGGCACGGCCTTAACCGTCGCCTCCACCTGCTCGCCGATCCGCTCGATCACCTTTAAGTCAGGCCCAGCGATCTTGATGCCGACCGGACTCTTGATGCCGGTGGAGAGCATGTCGATGCGATTGCGGATCGGTTGCACCCACAGATTGGAGAGCCCCGGTATGGTCAATGCCGCGTTCATCTCATCGATCAGTT
>WNFP01003128.1_pt1 | contig 13242 bp, 14 predicted proteins | sample 5400201 | NCBI WGS metagenome assembly WNFP01 (sample SAMN13153355, study PRJNA577476) | soil metagenome | isolation source: 115 cm saprolite under Madrone tree | place: USA:California | collected 2016-06-14
GCGGCCCCATAGTTCAACGCCCGCATCATTCCAATCCTTGCATGCATTAGAAAATCGCGACCCTCACTTACTCGATGGAACTTTTCATCACGTGGGGGATTTCAACACGTGGACGGATCTAAAAAGCCAGCGGTTGCAGAGTTCCGGCTTCACCCGCTGGGGTATTTCGCATAAGATGGCTTCATGGCGATTATCGATGATGCATTCCTGTTGGTATTCACAGCGGGCCTGTTCTTGATTATTTGCGTTTTTTTGGCGTCGGCGCCGAGATGATCGCACACGCAATTTTTCGGGAAGCTTCGGCTCAGTAGTTTTCGAGCCCGGTGTTTGTGGATCACGCGCGAAAGGCGTCCTTGCAGCACTCAAGGATAACCCTCGGCTTCAAGCTGGGAGATAGTTCGGGTGTCTGCCATCCGCCCATCAAAGCGTGCCCGCGGCGGAATCCTGGTGACACGATACCGCCGCGTAAATCAGCGCCAAGTTCCCGCGGCCCGATACTCTCCATCGTACCGCCTTGCTTTGGTCAAACCGGGCTGAAGGGTGGGGCAGAACCTTGTCGACTTACGCGTAAATCCCGCCCTGCTGCGGCTGACATTGGACTAAATAAGGAGCGGCAATGCAATCCACGCTGAATCCACAACAAGCCGATCCGCACGCCGATCCGCACGACGACGTTCTGGTCGCGCGCATCGACGAAGAGTTGTCCAAGCTGGCGCACGACGCCATGCGCGATCCTTTGGATCCGCAGACTCATGCGGGATCCGACTCCTTCGCTGGCCCAGCAGTGCCACCGGTCGATACGACGTTTCGCGCGGCTGCCGTCAACAATGTCCGAGTCCCGGGCCACCGGCCGTCGATCGGCTTGCGAGCGGTACGCGCCTTCATCGGCTTCCTGTTGGCGGTGTGCATCGGTGTCGCCGGCGTTGTTTGGCAGGCCTACGGCGATGCGGCCAAACAGATGATCGCGAGGTGGGCGCCGCCGCTCGTCGCCACTTCATCGCCGCCGCCGGAAAACCCGGGACTCCCCGAGCAACCGAGCCCGCCTGCCGTTCAAGCGAACGCAGCGAAGGCAGTACCTCCGCAACCGGCACCGCCGGCTCAGGCTGCCCCCGAAGGGGCCGCACCTGCTGCCGCCGCCGCGCCCGAATCGGCTGTGTTGCTCGAGTCGATGGCACGCGAACTCGCAAGCGCAAGGCAAGAGATCGAACAGCTCAAGGCCAGCCAGGAACAAATGTCCCGCGACATGGCCAAGTCCTCCGATGCCAAGTCTTCCTCGGCCAAGTCTTCCTCGGCCAAGGCTTACGAGGCCAGGGCTTCCCTGGCCAGGGCTTCCCAGACCAAGGCTTCCGAGCAGAACCTGCGGCCCAGGATATCAGCGCCTCCGCCGCGGTTGGACGCCGCGCCGCCGCGCAGGCCGATGCCGCCATCATATCCGCCCCCGCAAGCCGCCGCAGTTCCCGTGTTGCCGCAGGCCCCCGCACCTTACGTGCCGCGGCAACCCGAACCACCACCGCAAGTCACGGCCCAGCCGCAGGCCGAACCAGAGTTTTCACCGCCGCGGCCGCCGATGCCCGTGCTGCGCTAGAGCGGGATGACTTCGAATCGTCATCCCGCTTAGCTTGCGGACATACGGCGAGAGTGATTGAGAAGCGTCATTTGGCGTTTTGCCGGATCTGTATGCCGCTACCGCGCAGAACGACAATCGAACCGCGCAACGCCACGGCTACGAGCCCTCGATAACGACGATTCCGGCCAGAACCATTGACCGGGCGTGTCGCTGAAAACATACTGTCTTCGATTTAAGATATTGCATGTCGTATTTTTTATTTTGCCGCGGAGCGTTTCATGTTTTCGGGCACAGGGGTCGCGTTGCATTTCGCCTCGATCGCGCCGCTGACGGTGTCGCGGATCGTAACTATCCGAACCATTGGGCTAACCTTGCTGGCTCTCTTTGCCGGCGTCACCACCGCCGCCGCGCTCTCGCAAGAACAGGCGGTGGCGAGTTGCCGAGAGTCCGTCGGACGGCCAATCGTACAAGCTTGTATGCGCAGCATGGGCGGGGGCGGCGCGAACCGCGAAGCCAACCTCGCTAGCTGCCGAGCTGGTGTTTCGCCGCAAGTGAAGGCCTGCGTCATGGCGGCACTCAACAAGGCTAATGGGCGCGCCAACGTCGCCATCGAACTTGTAAAGCCGAAGGGCGAGATCATCGCGCCGGGTAATTCGCTGCCCGCCGGCTTCGTTGCACCGCCGCGCACCATCACCGACATCACGGCGATTCTCGACAGCGAGAAGCCCGATGCAGCGACACTGGCGAAGTTGAAAAAAAATGCCGACGATGAACCGAATGCCAAGCTTTCACAGGCGGATTTGGCGCAATTTTATTATGACCGCGGCAACGCGCGCGCTTTGCTTGGCCGCAGCAAGGATGCCATGGCCGATGCTGAAAAGGCTCTGCCTATCGCGCGTAGTGCATCCGATCCGATGTTTTTCTATCGCCTCCGGCAATTTCTCGGTATCCAGAAGCAGGCGCAGGGCGATTTGAAGTCGGCTCTGAAAATTTTCCAGGATATTTCCCGTGAAACCATCAATGCGCCGGGTCTCAAGGGTTGGGGGCCGAATGCCAACCGGGCGACGATCCAGATTCTCCTGGCGACGGGTGATGTGGCGCAGGCCGAGGGTTACATGCGCCGCAGCCTGGCGCTGATCACCGAGGCGCGGACCAGCGGACATCCGAACTGGCGCAAATCCTATCAGTTGAAGGGCAAGCTGTGGGAATCGGACTTTGAAGTGAGCCGTGGCGCCCTGTTTGAAGCGCGCGGCCAATATCGCGAAGCGGAAGCGGCCTACAAGCGTGCCGAAGACTACAGGCGGGCGTCCATTCCAGATCTGAAGAACATGGAGTATCCGCCGCCGGAAACCCAACTCCGGCAAGCGGCCGACTTTGATGCGCTGAATGTCGCGCGGATGAAGGCCAAGCAAGGCCGTCTGGCCGAGGCCGAGGTTGATGCGCGCCGCGCCTTGCTTTCGCGGCTGAAGGATCAAGGCAAGTATAATCCCCAGACGACAAGATTTGTCACCGGGCTGGCCTCGGTTCTGGTCGAGCAGGGCCGCTATGCCGATGCGGAAAAGCTGGTTCGGACCGCGCTCGAAATTCAGCGCACGGTCGGCATCCCCGATGATACGCATTTCAGCGCCCAGATCATGTCGCAACTCGGGGCGATCCTCACCTTCCAGCGCAAACCGCAGGAAGCCGCCAGGGTCTACGCCGAGCTCGACAAGGCGATCGCCACCTGGGAGCCTGCCCGCCGGCAGGTTCTCGAGCTGAACGGCTCGCGGATCAATGCGCTGTTCGCGTCGGGTCAGACCGAGGCGGGGTTGGCTGCGGCGCAGGAACTGCTCAAGCGTGAGGTCAGCCGCGTCGGCGAGAAACATTTCGATACCGCAGCCGCCAGAGGCACGCTGGCGGTAGGTTATGTTTACGCCGGCCGCGAGGCCGACGCGATCCGGGAGTTCAAGGCAGCGATTCCGGTGCTGATGGCGGCATCGCGCGAAAACGCCGACGATGACGACGATACCGTCACCGCTGCGCGCAGTCAGCGGTTGCAGACCATCGTGGAGGCCTATATCGCGCTGCTCGCCAAGAGCAATGACAATGCGACCGGGGCAGTCTCGCTGGAGACCTTTACGCTGGCGGATTCGATTCGCGGTCAGAATGTGCAAAAGGCACTCTCCGCCTCCAGCGCGCGCAGCGTTGCCAAGGATCCCGCGCTTGCCGACCTGGTCCGCCAGGAACAGGATTTCGGAAAGCAGATCAACGCGCAGCTTGGCGCCCTCAACAACGCGCTGTCGTCCAACGCCAGAGACGACAAGGTGGTCAAGGCGACCGGACAGTCGATCGAGAAACTGCGTGCCGATCGCAACAGAATCCGCCAGGAAATCAACAAGCGCTTCCCGAGCTACGCCGAATTGATCGATCCCAAACCTCCGACCGTCGACCAGATCAAGGCGGTCCTGACCGATGGCGAGGCGATGCTGTCGTTCTATTTCGGGAGGCTTGGCAGCTTCGTGTGGGCGGTTCCGAAGGACGGGCCGGTCACGTTCGCGTCCATCAAGGCCACCAGTGGCGACATCGAAAGCAAGGTGCGCAAGCTGCGCGAGGCGTTGGCGCCGCAGGCGGCGATGATTTCCGACATCCCGCCGTTCGATCTCAATCTCGGCTACGAACTCTATTCGCTGCTGCTCAAACCGGTCGAGGCGGGTTGGAAATCGTCGAAGAGCCTGATCGTGGTGACCAACGGCGCGCTCGGCCTGCTCCCGCTGTCGCTACTGCCGACCGCGCCCACCGAAATCACCGCCAATGAAGACGTGTTGTTCTCGAGCTACCGGAAGGTACCCTGGCTTGCGCGTCATTACGCCGTGACCATGGTGCCTTCATCGGCGGCGCTGAAGACGTTGCGGCAATTACCGCCGGGCAAACCGGGGCGCGGCGAACTGGTCGCGTTTGGCGATCCCTTGTTCAGCGTGGAACAGGCGGAGGAAGCGGCGAAAGTCGAACTCGATAGCTCGGTGAGGATACAAGTCGCCGACGCCGGAGCCGCTGTTACCCGCGGAATGGCCTTGAAGCGGCGCAACAGTCCGAAGCTTGAGGGGGTAGATAGCGCCGAATTGGCGATGCTGCCGCGCCTGCCGGACACAGCCGACGAGTTGAAGTCGATCGCACTGGCGCTCCAAGCCGATCCATCCAAAGTGCTCTATCTCGGAAAGGACGCCAATGAGAAAGCGGCGAAGACCATGGACCTCTCCGGGTTCAAGGTGTTGGCCTTTGCAACACATGGTTTGGTGCCGGGCGAACTCAACGGTCTGACCCAACCCGCGCTGGCGCTGTCGGCACCCGCGGTCGCCGGCGTTGAAGGCGATGGACTTTTGACGATGGAAGAGATTCTTTCGCTCAAGCTCGATGCCGACTGGGTCGTGCTATCAGCCTGCAACACGGCAGCTGGCGCGGGTGCGGGAGCCGAAGCAGCATCGGGGCTGGGACGCGCCTTCTTCTATGCGGGGACCCGGGCTTTGCTGGTGACTAACTGGTCGGTGCATTCGCAGTCGGCCAAGGATCTCGTCACCGATCTGTTCAAGCGACAGGCCGATGACGCCAAGGTGACGCGCGGTGAGGCGCTACGCCAGGCGATGATGGCGCTGGTGGATGGTAAGGGGTACACCGATGCATCAGGCAAGACGGAGTTCGCGTACGCTCATCCGCTATTCTGGGCGCCCTACACCATCATCGGCGATGGCGGCCGACGCTGAACTTGGCTCGCACTGGAGCCTTTTCGGTTGTGATTGAATCAGAACCGAGGCTCTATCTCTTTATTTGACGCGTTTTCTTCGCGCGAACCGGATTCCACTTCGCTCGAAAACGCTCTAACAGGCTGACGCCGTTCTCCTGCGGGACTGGCCAATCGCCCATCCGGCTTTTGACGTTACAACGAACCCATGATGCGGATCGCCGAGTTCAATGGCGCGTCTTGGTGCTTCGCACGAAGGCGACCTTGGCAGCCTGATGCTTGTCCCAAAGTTCAAGCCAGCGCTTTTCTTCGGAGCGATGCCACTCATCTTTCGAGATATGCGGAAACGGACCGGTCTCGTTGATATGCCGTTCGAGACGATCGAATTCCAACGTCTCCTCCAAAGTGAGGCCAATCAGGATGCGATTGCCGTCGGCATCCACCAGGAAATTTTCATCATCGTCGATCATGGCAGCATGCTGAGCACAAACCGGACACAGATCAACGCATTTTGGATCTTAACCTAACCGATCAGGGTTACCGCATCGGCGCATGCGGCTGCTGTCACCGACATCAGGTGTCCGGCCCGAGCGAACGTGGCGGCGCATAGCGGAGCGCGGGTAGTCCGCCGCCAAAGGGCGGGCCGTAACTTTTTTGTTCCGAATGTGAAATGGATCACATATGGCCGCGAAATCCCGGGGCACTATGCACTCTACCGGGCGGCGTGAGCCGATTTTAATGTCCGGGGCTGGCAAGGCCGTTAGCGGTATACTGCGCCGACGGCCTTGTTCTTTTCTTGCCCGCCGTATCCCCGACCTTCCCTCCTCGCAGGCTGGTGATTTGCGTTCCGCAGCAATTGCTTGCTGAATGCGGCTCTCACCCAACGTTCGGCGGCGTCCACTTTTTGTGCGAGATTCGGCTTCAAGAAACCCCTGGAAATCCATGATTCCAGCGCGGATCTGCTCCGGAAGCTCTCCTGGACGGCCTTGCCGCACGGATAAGGGGAATTTCTGAACCACCACACGCGCCAGAGGAATCGATCATGAGTGCCGAACCCATGCAGACGTCCGATGTCATCGGACTGACAAAATTCGCGCCGTTTTCGCGCCGCGGCTTCATGACCGCCACCGCCGCCGTAACGGCTGGCTATACACTGGCCGCCGGGCCGGTGCGCGCCGACGTCGTCAAGACCGACACCGACGGCCTCACCGCAGGTGAAGCAAAAATAAAAGTGGCGGATGGCGAGATGCCCGGCTATTTCGCGCGGCCGAACGGCGTCAGCAACCCGCCGGTTGTGCTGGTGGCGATGGAGATTTTCGGCCTGCACGAATACATCAGGGATGTGACACGGCGCCTTGCCAAGCTCGGCGCATTCGCCGTCGCGCCGGATTATTATTTCCGCAAAGGCGATCTCACCAAGATTACCGATATTCCGCAGTTGCTGCCGCTTGTGAATTCCAAGCCGGATGCGGAACTGCTGTCCGACCTGGACAGCACCGTTGCCTGGGCCAAATCGCAGGGCGGCGACACCGGCCGGCTCGGCATCATCGGATTCTGCCGCGGCGGACGGACGGTCTGGGAATATTCCGCCCACTCTGGCGCGCTAAAGGCGGGCGTCGCGTTTTATGGCCCGCCGGTCGATCCGCCGAATCCACTTTGGCCGAAGAGCCCGACCCAGCTTGCCCCTGAGATGAAGGCGCCGGTGCTGGGCCTCTACGGCGAGGCTGATACCGGCATTCCCGTGGCTCAGATCGAGGCGCTGAAGGCCGCGCTGGCGGAGGCGAAGAAGCCGGCCGAGTTCAAGATCTATCCGGGCGCACCGCACGGCTTCCACGCCGACTATCGTGCGAGCTACCGCAAGGAAGCCGCCGACGATGCCTGGAGCCAGATGCAAGGCTGGCTCCAGAAATACAAAGTACTGGGCTAAGGCACGGTGTCACCGATGGCGCGTGGCCTCGCACCATGCGCTGTCGTTTTTTCTCAGGCGGCAAGAAAATGCCGGTCAGCCTATCCGAACCGACCGCTGTTGCGACGCTGTTTGGACATTTGCTCGATCTCCCAGAGCATCCACACAAACGCGATGCCCAAGCCGACGACGACGCCCAAAAACAGCAACGTCAGGGCCGGAGCTGTGAGCATGGTGAACATCCATAAATCAGAGCAAACGCCGTACCAGCGCGTGGCAAGAAAGCGGCCTCGGTGCAGAATACACCAAGGCCGCCGGAATTATCCCGCCGTCCTCAACTTTATTTGACCGGACCGGCGCTCCTTCCAGCCGTCAAAGGGCGGCAGCGGGATCAGTTACAAACCTGGACAGGACGGAGACGCCAGCCGTAGGGCGTATGCACGCGCCGCTGCACCACGTAGCAATCGCCGTTGTCGTAGTAGGTGTCGTCATAGCCATAATCCGGATAACCATAATAGTCGTCGTAATATCCGTAGGGTCCGTAGCCTAGCCCGATGCCAAAGGCGCCTATCCCAAATCCGCGACCATGGTGGAATCCATGATGGAAGCGGCCGCCGTGGAAATTACCGCCCTGGAAACCACCGGGTGCGAACGCATTAGCCGCCATGGGGCTGCCGCGAACCGCTGCTGCGCCAGCCGTTCCAACCGCCGCGGAGCGGAAGCCGCCGCCTCCGAGACCGCCTCCCATCCCGCCGCTACGGAAGGCGGCGCCGCCACCCATTCCGCCACCGTGGAAGCCGCCTGCACCAAAGCCACCGCCATGGAAACCGCCACCGCCGCCAAAACCGCCACCGTGGCCACCGCCTCCTCCACCAAAGCCGCCGCGAGCCGAGGCGACTGTCGGCGCCAAAATGGCAACCGAAGCGGCTGCCAATAAAGCTATGATCGTTTTGCGCAACATGATTTTACTCCGTACGATTGATTGCTCCCAGCCGCCAACCCATGCAGCGGGAGATAGTTGCGGCTTCAGAGGAAGTTGATAGCGCGCGGCAATACTCTCGCTAAATTCTTCTTTAGACTTGCAGCGTTCCAAGACACTCCCACGTGAGATCGCCGTGCGAAGTGTTTTTCCGTTTGAGATTTAACGACAGCGTGTATCACTGGTTCCGCGCCGGAACGATTTCTGTCTTTCGTCATTGAACAAGCACCGTTGCGACGCAGGGGGATGGGCCGGTCGTGCGCAAATTAATCGACTTCGACGACGACACTTTCGACAAGCTCAAGCAGCTTTCCCGTGATCGAATGGCGACCGTCCAGGAACTGGCGGACGAAGCCTTCGCCGACCTGCTCAAAAAGCACGGCATACCCATCGACCTGAAGGATGCGCTGCGCAAGAGCGCATCGCTTCCGAAGACGGCGGCGCCCAAGAACGCAAGATCGAATCCATCGAGGAAACCGAAATCATGACGACCGATCCAGATCCATTCGAGGAAGGCCAGCGCGCCGCGCGAAAGAACATTCCCGCCGACGGCAATCCGTATCGGGACGGCAGCGAGGAACATTCGCTCTGGGCCGCCGGTCACGAAAGAGTTGCCGGCGCGGCCGAAGCCGACGAGTCGGAAGGGACTTGAACGCAGGCCGCGTTCAGTCGGACGCGCAGCTTGCAGCAGGCATTCTTAGCTTCGCTCGAAGCGATTGCGCCCGCGCGGAAGTTGCGCCGGCTTCCGCAATTCCCAGAACATCCAGACCAATGCCGCTCCGAGGCAAACCACCGTGCCGAGAAACATCAGCGTCATCTGGGGGGCTGTCATCATCGTGGTCATGGCTTGGTCCAGGCAACCTACTCGCTTCAGGTCCTGCGCAAGGCGCCATGCGTGGCGGAGCCTATGGCGCGTATTGCGCCTCTCCGTTGCCGAACGACCAGTTTTCCTTCTTCACCTCGACAAGACTGATGAACACGTCCTGCGGCCGGAGATTCAAATGTTGCTGCAATCCCATCGCCACGGCCTTGTAGAAGGCGCGCTTCTGATCGACCGTTCGGCCCTCGTTCAGCGTCAACTGAATAATCACGCAGTCCTTTGATCGCTGGATTCCGAGATAATTGGGATCGACGATAAAATCGTCCCCCGGGTGCTCGGTGATGATCTGAAAACGATCGTCCTTCGGAGCCTTCAAGGTCTCGAGCATCGCCTGGTAGACGACCTCCCCGATCGTCTTGCGATAGTTCGCCGATTTTCCGGTGGCGAGATCGATGCGAGCAAGTGGCATTGGGAATTTCCTTTCATACCGTGAGTACCGCGCCATGGCGCGTCAGTTCCGCGCGCAGATGTCGCTGCGTTTGCCGCCATATCAGACAGCCAGCAGCCGGCTTTCCTGTGTTCGGCCGTCATATCCCAGGCGTTTGCCGGCACTTCGTTGACGACGATGTAGGTCGCCGGATTGAGTTCGGAACCAAGGACGCCGGTGAGAAGTCTCATGGTTTTCTCGATGAAGCGCGCCTTTTGCTCGGGCGAATTGGTGCCGGCGGTGATCGTCGCCTCGACGTGAACCGCAACCTTCACCGCAGTGCCACCGATCGCCCAGTCGGCCGTCGCCGGCTGCTCCACCAGCACGCTGGTGAGATCAGCCCGTTTACCGAGCACGGAAGCCATCAGCTGCGTGATCTCCGTGTGCAGAAGCGCGACCTGCTTCGGCGTTAGCGTCGGTCCTGAAACTGTCATTCGAACGAAAGGCATGGGGCGCTCCCAAAGCTGGCGATGGATGGTCCGTTGCCGGCAATATGGGTTCTTCCCATGAAGAAGAAAAACAAATATATATGATGGTATGGTTCAGAAAAAACGAACTGTTGTCACAACCAATCTGGATATCGACTTCCTCCGCACGCTGGCGAGCGCGGAAGATCTCGGCGGCTTGAACCGCGCGGCTGAACGTGTGGGCCGGTCCCAATCCGCGGTCAGCCAGCAAATGCGCAAGCTGGAAGAGAAGGTCGGGCAACGCCTGTTCCGCAAGCAGGGTCGTGGCCTGGTGCTGACCGAGCCGGGGGAGCTGCTGCTCAAATATGCCCGCCGGATATTGGCGCTCAACGACGAAGCGATTGCCGCGTTACATGGTTCCGGTCTCGAAGGCGTGGTGCGCTTCGGCTTGCCGAGCGACTTTGCCGAAACCTGGCTGCCGGCGGCGCTCGGACAATTCAAGCGAGCTCACCCGCTGATCCGCGTCGACGCGAGTGTCGACCGAAACGCCGTACTGTTCGAACGCCTGGAAAAGGGCCAACTCGATCTGGCGATGTTCTTTAGCGACGGTCAGCATCAAGGCGCAGAACGGCTGGCGACCCTGCCGATGGTATGGATCGGAAATGCGGAACGTGCCTGGGATCCGACCGAGCCGGTTCCGCTGGTGCTGTTCGAAGGGCCCTGTGTTTTCCGGAAAGCGGGTATTGCAGCGCTTGATGCCGCCGGAATCCCCTGGCGGATCGCATTTACGAGTCCCAGTCTGGCGGGTCTTTGGGCGGCGGTCGAGGCGGGCCTTGGGATAAGTCCGCGAACCACGGCGCACTTGCCGAGTTGGCTCAGGGTCCTTGGCAAGCCCTACAAGCTTCCGAAACTGCCTTCGGTCGATCTGTCGCTTTACGATCGCGGCCGGCCGCTCACGCCGGCGGCGATGCGCCTGAAGGCGATTTTGACCGAGACAATTCCGGCAGGCCTAACCGAATTTCGGCGCGCGGCTCCTTCGGTGCATCATCGAGGATCGAGCGCGTCGTAGAATTCTCTCCGCGTCGCGGCGCCCGCGACCGATCGTGGTTGAGCGTCAGCCGACCTTCTTCAGGCCTTTTTTGAATCGCGGCCCGTTGATGGCATAGAATTTCGCGGCACTTCCCATCGCCGCGACTTGCGCCGGCTCGAGTGTGCGGATCACCCGCGCCGGCGCGCCGATGATCAAGGAGTGCTCGGGAAACTGTTTGCCTTCGGTGATCACCGATCCCGCACCGACGATGCTGCCGCGGCCGATCCGTGCACCGTTCATGACGATCGAGCCCATCCCGACCAGCGCGCCATCCTCGAGGGTGCAGCCATGCAGAATGACGTTATGACCGACCGTGCAGTTTTTTCCGATCGTCAGCGGGAAACCCATATCGGTGTGGCAGGTCGAGTTGTCCTGCACATTGGAGCCTTCACCAATCTCGATCCACTCATTGTCGCCGCGCAACACCGCGCCGAACCACACGCTTGCCGAATTGTGCAAACGGACCTTGCCGATCACCGTGGCGGTGTCGGCGATAAAATAGTTTCCGTCACTGGGGAGTTCGGGCGCCTGCCCGTCCAATTCGTAGATCGCCATGCGTCATTGATCTCCTGTTCGCGGAGAACCTTGGCATAGCCGTACCGTTCAGGCCAGCACTCCGGCGGCGCGCAGCGTCATCACGAAAAACGTCCCGGACATCAGGCTCCAGAACCCCGCCAGGATGGTCGCCATCATAACGAATTGGAAGCGACGGCGCTCGATCTTCGCACCGCGCAATGTGTTGCGCATGATGATGAAGGGCGCGGCAAAAACCAGGAACGGCACCGCTGCGAAAGTCATCGGCGCCACCCCCGCCTGCAGCAGCCCAAAACCCGCAGGTCGCTGCACCATTGCCTGATATCCACTGGCGAGCGCGCCGGCCAGTGCAAAGCCGATGCAAAGGGAGAACAGGGAATTCAACGCTTCAGGCGACATCGCAAGGTCTTCCGGTACACTGGAACTTGCCTTGCTTCGCAAAATTGGATGTCCGCCGCCACACTATCCTTAAGGAAAGGTTAACAGCGGTGGCGGGAACCGCGGCTTGCACATGGCTGGCGCGGTATCCGTTGCGTGAAATGGTGCGGAAATTCGATGACGCATGGCATATTCGGGGGTGATTCGGCGCCAGTGCTTCGATTCCGAAGTTCGCCTTTGGACGTCCCTCACGATGCTTCGCTCATGACATTCCTTTCGACCGCCCAGCAGATCGCGCGCAGTTCGCGTCTGGATCCCCGCGGCCACATCATTGCGATCGCGCTGGCGAGCGCGGTCACCGCCGGCGCGATTGCCCTGATCGCCCATTTGCTGTGGCCGACCTGGGGGCCGGATGCTTCAAGCAGTCCGGCGCGGTTGCCGGTCAGCATCGGCGCGACACTCTTTAATGTGCCGACGGCGGCCATTCGGATGAAAATTCAACGCCACTCCGGGCAGCAGGAACGCATCGATCTCAGCTTCGCTTTTCCCTCGCTCGAGGCTTCCGATGCACCGAAGCACGTCAGCGCGGATACCGTGGAAGAAACCGCCCAGCCGATCGACCGGATCTTCCTGTCGATATCGGCGCATCATGACACGCTGGCGCCGGATGCCCGCGTGCGCACCATCTATCCGCGCTACCTGGAGCAGGCATCGATGCCCGGGCAGGACGGATTGACCATGCGCGCATTTCGGGACGGCACGCCTTACGGCAATGAAGATCTGTTCCTTGCCAACACACCTGGTCTCGGCGCGCGCTGCTCGCGCGACGCTGCGACCCCCGGAATGTGCCTGAGCGAGCGCCGCATCGACGGGGCCGATCTGACGTTTCGCTTCCCCCGAAGCTGGCTCGCGCATTGGCGCGACGTCGCCAATGCGATGGACCGCTTGACGCTGCAATTGCATGGGCCAGGGGGATAATCATCCGTGCGTAACGGCTTTGCCATGATCGCTGGAGGTCCGAACCTCGAACGATGACTTTATGCACGTGGGCATCCTTCGAGACGCCGCGCAAGATGCGCGGCTCCTCCAGCGATAACGGCGAAGCCGTTACGCAGGGATGACGGACAGCTGGAAAACTCAGCCCTGCTCGACCAGATCCTCCTCGAGGATCGCCATCTGGAATTGGAATGAGCGATCGTCGTCTTCATCGTCGACGAACAGCACGCCGACGAATTCCTCGCCGATATAGACTTCGGCTGAATCGTCCTTTTTCGGCCGCGGCACCACGCGAATCTTCTGATTGCCGAACAGGCGCTTGAGATAGGCGTCGAGTTTCCTGACTTCCTGAACGTCCACGGC
>WNFP01006600.1_pt1 | contig 13241 bp, 10 predicted proteins | sample 5400201 | NCBI WGS metagenome assembly WNFP01 (sample SAMN13153355, study PRJNA577476) | soil metagenome | isolation source: 115 cm saprolite under Madrone tree | place: USA:California | collected 2016-06-14
CCGCTTTGATCGATCGACCTAACGCCGATTCCGGTCCGACTCAAATCTCGGTCGGCATCTGGGTGGCGGACATCAGTAACATCGACAGCGCCCAACAGAATTTCACGGCAGAGCTAGCCGTTGTATTGCGCTGGAAAGATTCTCGTTTGGCTCACACCGGCAAGGGGATTGTGCGCTACCCGCTCGAACAAATTTGGCATCCACGCGTTGGTATTGTGAATGAGACAAATTCTGTCAGCCGCAAAATGCCGGACTCTGTCGAAGTCGATCCCGATGGCATGGTAACTTATCGACAACGCTATGTCGGAGCCTTCACGCAACCGTTGCGATTGCAATCATTCCCGTTCGATCGGCAAACTTTTCGTGTCCAACTGGTCGCGGTTCGGTATCAGTCCAACGAAGTAATGTTCGTACCGGATCAGGTTTGGATTCAGGACGGGCTTAAAGGGGCTGGCGGGATCTCGCCATCTGTTACCCTGCCAGATTGGACCATAGAGAAATGGGAGGTCAAGCCGCTTGTGTACGCGCTGGCGCCGCGCCATCAGTATTCGGGTTACGCCTTTGAATTCACGGCCTCGCGCAATGTCCAGCCCTACATCTTGAAAGTGATCCTTCCACTCGTCCTGATCGTGATCATGTCGTGGGCCGTTTTCTGGATCGATCCGATTAACGCCAGCTCTCAGGTCAGCATCGCGATGACTTCAATGCTGACGTTGATTGCTTATCGTTTCGCCATCGACAGCCAGCTCCCGCTGTTACCATACATGACGCGACTGGATGTCTTTATCCTAGCCAGCACATTGCTCGTTTTCTTTTCCCTCATTGAGGTTGTGGCGACCGTCATCCTCGATAACACCCAGAAGAAAAAGCGGGCGTTAAGAATTGATCGCTACTGCCGCGTTATCTTCCCGGTGATCTTCGCGATCGCATCGATCGCCACATTTGCCCACCCGCGCGGCTGATTCGAAACGAAGCGTTGAGGAGACGTCGATTTAGGGAGCTAACAAGACGAATCAAGCCCAAGTGGCGCTTCCAGCGCTGTTGGCGCCTAATGTTTCTGACCTATGACTTTGATTTCCCTCTCCCTCGCGGCCGAGTGTACAGCCAAGGCGAGTTGACTCGAATCTCCGGAGTCTTTGTCCGTTGCGTCTGCGGGCGTTCTCCATATTGCGCAATGGAAAATCTGGGCGGTGTGCAAGAATTTGTGCAAGAATGACGGTGCTTTTGCTCGTTGCCGCGATAAAACCTCGCAACGCCGCGATGGCATCTGATTCAAAGTCACTCGTTATTGATAGCGCGCCTCTAGGAACCCCAGCGGCACGTCACCTAATACGCTACTAATCCGAGAACCTTTCGACCGGGACCGAATAGGAGCTTAAAATTTAGACGACAAGCTGTTCGAAGCTTCTGCCGAATCGAGTCTCCCTGTAACGCCGATCTCTGCGGGGCATTTCCAGTGCTAAAAAACGTTTTGGGGGGCAACGGAGCAACCGTTTGGCGGGTATGATCCCGGAGCCACAGATTGAGAGTATGCGACATAGATTCTTCCAAGTTTTGATATCAGCGACGTGTTCGCATGGCGACAGTCCGTCTTTTGACCTCGACTCCAGCGAGCCCTGTGGATTAAATTATTTAAGCAGAGCACGGTCGTGGACTTCGATGTTTTCCTTTCGCATAACAGCGTCGACAAGGCGCGGGCTCCTTCCTTGCGGAGAGCGGTGCGCGTCTTTCTCGACAAATGCGCAATTGTTCTCTTCAGGTCGCCATCTCCACCGCCCACGCCGCAGGAAACCTTTAGGTCGATTAACCCGGTAACCTGTCTGCCAATACGTCTGCCTTCTCAATCTTCGGCGGCTCTGCCAGTAGCTCGGGCGCTTTCTCCATCAGCGCCTTGGCAACTTTTCCCGACAGGTGCGCGTCGCGTCCTGCTTCATCCGGAAATGCGTCGAAGATGGCGAAGGTGCTTGGGCCAAGTCGAATGCCAAACCAGGCGGTTGTTGCGGGCTCTTGTGCAACCAAGCCCTGCCCGTCGCGCAGGAATTTGGCGACTTCGTTTTCTTTGCCCGGTTTTGCCTCCAGTTTAACAAATAATGCTTTCGTCGTCATATCGTGATCTTCTTGTGGCTGTTTGCCGTCCAGCTGTGGAGATCGTATCTTTGTCTCAGTTTAAGTCGAACTGAATCAGTCCTCAGCTCCGAACGTTTCGTTCCCAAGAGAATGCGGCCCGCGTGCAGTACTGGGAAATCGTCGCCGACAATCTCAAGAAACGCGGTTGGACTTACGGCTACGTCTCAACCGTCGATTCTCAGGGACGAACGATCTGGATTGTCGCCGCGTATCGCGAGGCTCGGCGGCCCAAGTGTAAGTCTGGCGCGTCTAACGCCAGTCTACCTGAGGCTCTTGCTGCGAGATCATCGATTGTGCTCGGATTTGTGCTAGAACGAGCCCACGGATCCAACGGCAGTCCATGAATCTCGTCTTGGAGTATAAAAGGACGGCTCACTTTCAACGCGACATCCGAAATCCACAAAAGATTGGCAGGGAACTGTCCCGGGGGATGGTGAGGAGGTGAAAGTCATTATCTCCCTCCGGTAACCGTATATCCCTCAGCTCTCAGAGCTTTTGCAATGAGCTGCAAACAGTTAGTCAGTTATCAGGAGTCACACGATCGCGTAGCTGCTCGCGCCTTACGCGTAGCGGCGGCTTTACGGGCGGCATCCCGCCTCCTTTGCGTCTTTGCCGCCTTTCGGCCGGCAGCGCGGCGTTTGCGGGTAATAGCTGCTTTCCTTCCAGCCGCTCTACGTCGCATCTTTATTGTGGCTGAGCGACTTCTTGTTTGGAATAGATCGGAGAATCTCAACCGGTCACGCATGGCGGGCGGCAACTACATGGCCATACAATGTTTCATATCGCGGGACAATGCGATCTGCTGAAAACGTTTCGGCCGCGCGACTGCGACTCCGTTTACCTAGTTGTCGTGCGAGATTTGGTGATTCGATCAACGCGTCCAAGCCAGCGGCAGCTGCAACTACATCACCGAACGCATACAGAGGACAAGCGTCTCCTATGACTTCGGGAATGCCGCCGACGCCGAATGCCACAACAGGTTTACCGTAAAACATCGTCTCTAGAATGCTCAGACCAAAGCTTTCGTATTCGGATGTGTAGAGTCCCGCATCTGCGGCCTGCAAATACTCGTCCACGGCAGCTGTGTTTTGGCGGAGAACAACAACATCCCGAAGCGACAGTTCATCGAGCAGCGGTTCGTAGGGATCGAAAGGGCCGCCTGCTAAAATGAATAGTCGAAGGCGTCGCCGATTCTTCGACGCGGCAATCGTCCGCAATAGTAGATCGACGCGTTTAACGGGTCGCAAACTCGACATGTGTAGCACAAGAAATTCGTCGGTTACGCCGAAATCGCTTCGAACTTCCTCACGACTTCTCTTCGGTTTGTTCGGAGTGAAGAAATTCGGAATGACTTCAATCGGTCGTTTCAAACGAAAGATTTCCTGTGTTTGAGTCCGAAGACTTTCTGAAACTGCCGTCACGGCATCCGAATGCACGAGGGCATGCTCGATGGCGGTGCGATAATCGGGATCCTGCCCCAGGAGGGTGGTATCCGTTCCATGCAAAGTTGTCACGATGCGCGGAGCTGACGGTCCTACGATCTGCGAGGCTAAACAGGCTGCCAGCGCGTGCGGCACCGCGTAATGCACATGAAAAAGATCGAGCTGCTGCGAACGTGCTACCTCCGCCATTTTCACGGCCAGCGGCAGAGTGTAGTCGGGGCAGGGAAACAAAGGGTTGTTCGCAACTTCGACCCGATGGAAATGAAGACCCTCCTGCGGCAGGTCTAGCCGAACCGGTTGAGCATAACTAAAAAAGTAAACGTCATGACCCCGACGCGCCAGTTCGGACCCGAGGGCTGTCGCCAAAATCCCACTCCCGCCGATCAACGGGAAACATGCAATCCCAATTCTAAACGGTCCCCGTTCCATCACAGCTCCGTATAAGCTTTGTCGAAGTCGGAAATCTCGTCGCGCTTGACGAATTTCACATTGGGCGCATCCGCCTTATTGATGTATTGCTGCTCGCTCGCACCTGCGACGTAATGAGTGCATCGAATCACCGATTGCATCCAACGGAAACGCGTATCGCGAGTCGGGCTGATTTGCTCCGGACCGAATTCTTCTCCGGGAATCTCCACAAACCGATTTCCCCCTTTATGCAGTAACAATTTCCCGTCGCGATAACGTGTGCGAACGATCTCGCCTTCATAACGCTGATCGACAAAATAGTCCGAGACCGCCACCGCACGCGCTCTGAATTGAGGTGCACTGGATCGCTCCACGTGTACGCCTTTCAGCAGTTCCATTCGCCCGTACATCTCGAGGCAGAAGTCCGCTACATTTGCACATTTCGTTTGTTTGAAGTGCTCTACCAAAGAGGGCTGCACGTAATTTGGAAGCTGCCGCGCAGTTTTCTCGTGCCATTCCAGAAGAACACGTTTGGCGTAGAGAGGTGAAAACTGCCTTTGAATCCGATTCTCGAACTGAAAGTTTAGTGCTACTTCCCGGTTGCTCTGTTGGTCTCGCAACGTCGTAATCGTCTCGCGCGGGTCGTGATCGCTGTCGTGAAGGAAAAAGACGATTTCGCCGCCAATTTCCTTTTGGATACGGCGGGCAGTCAGAATCTTAGCGAACAAAAATCGCTTCGGAAAAAATCCGCACGGTTGTTGACCGAAACAGATAATTGGGTGCTCCATCCCTTGGAACCAGCTTCATGCCCCAGCGGGAGATTGCGCGCCGCGGAAGATTGTCTTCTGCAGGACCGGGGCCAGGACTAGTACGGCCGCACAACCAATAAAATTATACCAGAGATAACCAATATTGGTCGTAGCGAACAGGATAAAGACAAGCGCTTGTGCAAAGAGCGCCGCGAAAAACACCGCCGAGCCGGTAGCCCGCCGAATAAAAAAAGCTGCCAGAAAAAGACCGAGGATACTTCCATAGAACACGGAACCCAGAATGTTGCCTGCTTCGATCAGATTTTCGACCAAACTAGCAAACGAAGCGACCCCGATGGCGATCAAACCCCACGCTGCTGTCAGCGCTTTCGCTGCAACGACATAATGATGGTCGCTCGCGTGCGGGCGAATCAACGGGCGATAAAAATCGATCGCCGTAGTGGAACCCAGAGCATTCAACGTTGCTGCCGTCGCCGACATGGTCGCGCACAAAATCACTGCGATGAGTAATCCGACAACTCCGTGCGGCATCTGTTGAAGAATAAAGGTGATGAACACGTAGTCAGATTCCTTGCTCTTGGGATCCACACCCGCTTGCGCGAGAACTGTCTTCGTTCGGTCGCGTAACGCGTGGGCCTGAGCGTCGAGTTCACGCAGCTTGTTTATCGCAGCATCACGCTCGTTTGACGATGCAGTCACAACAGCCCGAATGGCAGCGCGTTTTTGCCCGAACACGTCATCGAATTGCGTTTGCAACGCCGTTAACTCTGGCGCATAGCCATTCTCCAATGCACGTTGGTACGCAGGCTGGTTGAAATAAACGGGCGGCTTTTCGAATTGATAAAACATGAAAACAATCGCGCCGAGCAGCAGAATGAAAAATTGCAGCGGCACCTTCACGGCGGCGTTGAAGAGCAATCCGAGACGACTCTCTTTGAGCGAGCCGCCCGCGAGATATCGCTGCACCTGCGATTGATCTGCTCCGAAATAAGATAGCGCGAGAAAAAAGCCGCCAATCAGGCCCGACCAGAAAGTATAACGCTTGTGCGGATCGATCGAGAAACTGACCGCCTCCAGTTTGCCCATTTTGCCCGCGACCGACAGCGTGCTTTCAAACGATAAATCGGGCGAGAGCCGGTAAACCGCGACTGCAAACGCAATCGCCATGCCGACCAAAATCACAATCATCTGGTAGCGTTGGGTGATGCTTACAATCTTGGTCCCACCGATGACCGTGTAGATGATTACCAACCCGCCCGCGAGCCAGATCGTCAGGTTCAAGCGCCACCCGAGCAAGGCCGAGAGAACAATGGCAGGCGCGTATATTGTGATTCCAGCGGCAATGCCTCGTTGCACGAGAAATAGGAACGCCCCGAGTAGCTGCGTCTTTCGATCGAATCGTTTGCCCAGGTACTGGTAGGCTGTGTAAACTTTCAGCCGCTGATAGATGGGAACGAAGACTGCGCACACAACAATCAGCGCAAGCGGCTGCCCAAAATAATTCTGAATAAAGCCTATGCCGCTCTCATACGCCTGCCCGGGCATTGAGAGAAACGTGATTGGCCCTGCCTGTGTTGCGAGCACAGAAAGTCCGATGGTGGCCCAGCGAATACTCGCATCGCCCTTGAGATATTGGCCTAACGAAGCGGTGCCACGTGTTCGCCAGAGGCCGTAAAGCGGGATCGCCAAAATCGTGGCGACGAGAACAAGATAATCGAGCCGGTTCACGAGAACCGGAGAGTGAAGAGGTAGAGGAGCACTACCTCAACTGCAAAAAGGGAAAGCGCAAGGCTGTACGCTTTGGGCCAAGACTGCGAATCTGATTTGTCATCGCCTGTTTTCATTTTCCGAGTGACAACATGTTCGCGAACAACCGATAAGCCCCTGGAACGCCGGCCGGCAACTGCCGAAACCAGGAATAACTGGTGTAGATAAAGAAACCTTTGCCTGACTTCGCAACCAGCAGGCCACCATCGAGTGGCTTTTCGTTTGGATCGTTGCACGAGAGGATCGGTGTCCAGGCAGGATCCCACTTATTGGGAAAATAAAGTCCGCGTTCCTGCACCCATCGCTCAAAATCCTTCGACGTAATTCTGTTTGGGGTGAGCATGAGTGGATGATTCGGCGCCAGAATCCGCACCTCGGCATTTTCGTCGGTGACGCGGTCGCGTGAAATTTCCAATGGATATGGTCCTAGCTGATTGCTCTTAAGATCCGCGAGTGTGTTGTATTGCGCGATCGCGACGCCGCCCTCCTTCACATAGGCAAATAATTCCGGCAACCAGTTGGAAATTCGATCCTGCGTGTTGTAGGCGCGTATGCCCAGCACGACGGCTGAGAACTGCGCCAGGTTCTTCGCTGTGATCTCCGGTTCGCTCAACGTCTTTACTGAATACCCGATTTGCCTCAGGCTTTCCGGAACATCATCGCCGGCGCCGGGAACGTAACCGATGCGATCGCCTTTCTTGCGAATGTCGACCCGAACAAGTTTAGCCTCGGCCGGCGGCATCAATGTCTGGACGCCAATGTGCGGATACGAAATGCGCACGCGCTCAAGCGAATAGTCGCGCCCTTCAGTCGAAACGATTGCTCGCAACGTCCCTTGGCTATTTTGATTCGGTGGTTTGACACTAAACGTGGCTGCTGTCTCGGCATCCGCTGCCTTCAAGTCTATTGGAATAGACGCCGGAGAGACTTCCCATCCCTGCGGCACAACGAGTTTAAGTTCTCCTCTGACAGCACCAGTCGCCGCGGTGACGCGCACTGAAACAGGTTTTGGGTCGTTCGTTGCGAATACGAACACGCTGTCGGCAACGTTGATGAACACCGGAGGCGAAATGACTATCGGACGTTGTACTTCGCCCGCCACGGGGTCGACGGTGCGATATTTCGCGGCGAGCGAATAACGCAGCTCCTGTCCATTCACCTGAAGAACGATTTCGACAGGAAGAGCAGGGGAATTCTCGGGCAGACCGATCAACTTCTGATCATCCACAGCGAACGCGCCGAGTGTACCCGGTTTGCGAAGCCAGTACGGTTGCGAATACGGAGTATCGTTCGGGATCCTGGACGACGGATCTTTCGTGACGAGTTCATTCGACGGAAGCGCCGTATCGATTTTGATCGACTCGCCAGAGTTGGGAAATCGTACTTCCTGCAGTGTAATTGGAATGTTCGAGCGGTTGATTGCGTCGAGTTTTATCGCGGCAGTTTGCCCCGGCGTGAACGTTTCAGTCGCTGTTGACGCTTCAACGTGCAAGCCGAGGCACGCGGCGATGATCTTGTCCAAGTCTGCTTTCTTTTCCGGAATCCAGGACTCATCCTTAATTCCATTCATGGCCTGCCGCAGCTTCAATAAATCAGGTGCCGATGCAGCCGGATCGGCGGGATTGAATTTCGAGATGATCTGTCGGATTTCAGTGGCGATCGGTTCCGAATTGGGAACGCGCGACCAGCTAGTATCGACACCTTCGAAAATCGAGCTGGTCATCGGCTGACCTCGCAGCAATTTGAAATACTCTTTTCGCGCTCCGCGTCGTGGCGGACTGCCCACTCCCTGGCTCTTGTGCATGCTCAGGCTGGCCGCCGCGATTTCCGTGTACGCTTTGCCGAGGAGTGGATTGTAACCGCCCGCTTCCAAAACAGTCAGACCCGTTGGATCGAAAGGAAGGTTGCGATTCTTAAAGAAAAATGGAGACGTGTTCCAGACCAGCCGCGTCGGCCGCCACGGTTTCACGAACGCCAGTTGCTCTGGAAAACGATTTGGGTCGCCCGCTGCCACGAATGCTTCCTGTGCCAGAATTGCTGACGCCGTGTGATGGCCATGCGTGAGTTGATCCTCGGGACTGAACCGCGTTACCAGCACATCCGGTCGAAAATTCCGGATGACCCACACGATGTCAGCAAGAATTTTGTCACGATCCCAGATGCGCAGCGTTTCGTCAGCCGTCTTCGAAAATCCGAAATCGATCGCCCGTGTGAAGAATTGCTTCCCGTGGTCGATGCGTCGCGCATCGAGCAATTCCTCTGTCCGAATAACGCCAAGGCGCTCGCCTAGTTCGGGTCCGAGCAAATTTTGGCCGCCGTCCCCACGTGTAACCGAGAGATAACCGCTGTCGTAGAGCGAGCCGTTCGCCCACAACGCCATGAGATTTGTGTTTTCATCATCGGGGTGAGCGGCAATGTATAGAACCCGACCAAGGACGTTGAGCTTTTCCAGTGCGAGTTGAATCTCACCACCGTCCATCTGATCTGGAGACAACAACGGCGGCGCATCGGCAGATTTGGCCGAGCACACGACGGCGAGCGTTGCAACCACGATGCCGGCCCGCCACCATCTCAAGATGCTGCGGTGCGTCAGGTGCAACGTCGGACTTCCCGGTTGTGAACGTCCCATCGAGGCCATCGTCCCACGTCCGAGGATAACCGAGCTACTTGTTGATATCCTGTTTCGAGTCGAGTCGGTTGATCAGCGCCTGGATGCTTTGCTTCTGCGCATCTGTGGGAGCGGCAGCTTGTGCCTGCTTCGCATCATTTGCCGCGCCGGCAAAATCGCCTTTGCCTCAGCGCCCCGCTTCTGATTCTGTAGCTGCCGCCCATACGTATAAAGTTGCGGCGCCTTGGCAATCTCGAGGGCATGATTCCAGGCAGTTTTCGCTTCATCCGGGCGGTTCAGAGCTTTAAGGATATCGGCTTTGGTACTGAGATTATCGAACCTTTCCTCATTCTGAATTGACGCATCAGCCCAGCCCAATGCTTCATCGAGATTAATCTTTCTGGTTAAACAAAATTGCGCCCCTTCATCCAAAGCTTGCCAGGTAAACTGGCCGCGTCCCTTCAATTGCGCCCGGATGTTTTCCAGCGTCTGGTCCGCGTCGTTGATGGACACTGTGAAAGGAACACCCACCTTCTCCCACTTCAACGTGACCGCAGCCGAAGTCGGCTTCAAATCTTCAAAATCGAATTCGAGCGCCTCTTTGTTCTCAGCGAGCGGCCGCGGTTTCACATCCACACGCAAAGCATCCTCCTTCTGATCGTAGCTGTAGCTCCCCCATGCCGTGTTAGTCTTTGAAAAAATAATCGTCCACGAATCTGGGTTCGGGATCATGTGCAGCCCATAGGTTCCTTTGGCCAACGGCTTCCCCTCCACCGAGACCGCATCACTGAAATCAATCGTCGTGTTTTCATTCGCGCCCGCCCGCCAGACCTTCCCGTACGGAACGAGCCCGCCCCAAATTTTCCGTCCATTCACCAACGGGCGATGATATTTGATGGTGATGTCCGTCAGCGCGATTTGTTGTTTCACCGCGGCAGCCTGACTTACATCAGGCAGATTCAAATCGTTTTGCGCGGCAAGAGTCCCGCCAAGTCCGAGAATCGCGATGTAAAGAGCAAACGGCTGAAGCGTGATTGTATTCATAATGTGGCGCTACCCTTCTCAGATTTTCGATTGTTCGCCACCAGATAATTGTAAGATCTCGACGCGCTAGCGAACACTTGAACGCGACCAAACTGTTATGAAAGACCGATAACCGTGTCGCCGCTGAGGCAAAACCAAAAGCACGCCGACTAGCGAAAACCAAGGAGTTTTTCAGTACCCAGCAGGCGCGTTAATAGAAAACGGATGAGCAGAAACTCGGTCATTTTCTCACAACTGTTGCGCGGCGACATTGGGTTTCCGCTCGTTGTCACATATCAGCGAAATGACGGCGTTGAAATTCAAACGAAATTTGTTGCCATCGACTCGAAACCCGTTTAGTAGCGTTGAAGCTTTCGAAGATTGTTCTGGGGGGAACAGCCGCCTCTCACACCCGCTCGGGTGTGGGGGGCGGTGATTTTTTGATCAAGAAATCGAGTGAGGAGTAGCGAAGCTCTCACCGAAAATAAAGACCGCACCGCGGGATCGAACCAGGGTGCAGCTCTTTAACCTTATGAATTCGGGTTACCGGGGCGTTGGACGCTGTGAGTGACCCCCCTGTTAACACTGTGGCCAATGCTGACGTTCGTTGCGACCCCGCCTTTGGCGTCTTTGGATGGCTTGAGGTCATGGACTTTGATCTGTTTTTTGCTCTTCTTTTTCTTGTCTTGCATGTTTGTTACTTGTCCTTTGCTGGATTGTTTGTTGTGTGTGTTGTGTCAGTGGCACCGAACAGCAATTGATGCCCGCCCGTAACGTCCTGTTTTGGAATCAGGTCAACCAAGCGAATCAATTTATCTTTCCTGCGCTTGGGCCTTTGATTTCCTGATTCTCCAGCGGGCGCATTTTTCTTGTTCTTCGGTGCACTCACTTTGGCTTTCTTTGTTATCAGTATCCGTGCCAGGTCGCGCAACACCGGGTTCCAATAAAGATCATTCGATGAATGTCTTCTTGACGTAGAAGGACTTACGCAGCGCTTCATCGCCGAAAATAGACAATCCGCCACGGCAGATAGAGCGAACCTCGAAGTTCATTTTAAGGCCACCTGGACTCGTTTCTGGGCCTAAGGTGCTCTATTTTTGCCACGTTTGCTGCGGGCAGGGATAAATCGAGCCTCTAGGTCCTATAACGGGCAGATTCAGTTCGCCCCGTAATCAACCAACCGAGCAGCCGCAATGCACAATGAGCCGTCGCGTTTCAGAGCGCAGCGGTTTTTTCTTTCGCGCATGACGCGTGACGCGTGACGCCTTACAGCTTTTTGAAATCGCCAGCGTGCTCCTGCGTTTCAAAGTCGCTGCCAGCTTTGCCGTAAACGCGAATCACAGCATCGTGTGAGCGGCTGACCCTATTCCCCTCACGCTGTGCTCTTTTCTGTGACCCGCTCTCGTTGGGTTTCGGTAGACTTGGCGTGAATCCTGGGTACAAAGGGACGATGAATATCCAATCTCGGTTCATTTTAGCGATCACATCTCTTGCGTTTGCGCTTGCGAGCGGGCTGTCAAACGAGGTCCGCGCGGACGAGCTTAAAGAAGCCAAGGTGACCCAAGTCATCCAGGACGTTCGAGTGCTTCCATCGAATGCATCTCCGCGTCCGGCTGCAGTGAACGATGATGTTCGCCATGGCACGGCTGTGCAGACCGGTGTGCAGTCCCGGAGTGAGCTGACTTTCAAGGATCAAACGATCACACGCCTTGGTGAGAAAACTATTTTTAGCGTGGGCGAAGGGTCGCGAACTATTGATCTTGGTAGTGGCCAATTCTTGCTATGTGTGCCGAAAAAAGCGGGTGGCGCAAAAGTTAAGCTCGGGGCCGTGACGGCGGCGATCACCGGATAAATAAATTCCTGGGACCGCCTTATCCGTGCTTCCAAATACTTCATCGTATTAGGTGCGCGTGAAGTAGTGGGAAACCATCGCTGACAAGCTCAAGAAAACGCGGGAGGTTCGCCGCGGCGATGCGCCTGCGCAATTCCGTGCTGGCGGAGGTACTCGTCTACGGACTCGGCGTGCTGTTCATCTGGCGGAGACACGCGACAGCTAATCAGGTTGTCGGCGAAGGTTGTCGCCGGTAGCGCCGGCATCGCTGCCGATTCCACCCAAGCAGTCCGTTGGACTTTAGTCTTATTGGTGATCGCCAAGCATTTGTGGAAATTAAAGATCGCCTTCCGATGAAACTGCTCCTTCAAGAGATCCGCCGTAACCCGCTGCTTTGGCTGCTTGTGTTTGTTCCCGTCGCGCTAGCAGCGGAGAAATTCAATCACGAAGCGCACACGCTACATTTCGTTCTTTCAGTGCTGGCGATTTTGCCATTGGCCGTTCTGCTAAGTCATGCAACGGAATCAGTCGCGGCGAAGACCGGCGATTCGGTGGGCGGTCTGCTTAATGCAACGCTTGGAAATCTGACCGAACTTGTTATCGCGATCGCTGCGTTGCAGGCAGGACAATACATGCTGGTGAAGGCATCGGTCGCCGGCGCGATCGTGACGAATTCGTTGTTTATGCTGGGCGCATCGTTCCTGCTCGGGGGTCTCCGGTATCACGTTCAGGAATTCAACCGTCTCGCCGCGCGATTTCAGGCCGGCTTGCTTTTTCTCGCTACCATCGGCCTTCTGGTCCCGTCCGCCGTAGCCGGACGCGATTCGTTAGGTGCAGGCGATTTAACCAAAACCCTCAGCCTGGCAATCTCAGTTTTGCTTTTGCTCGCATACGGTCTCGGTCTCTGGTTTTCCCTAAACACGCATCGCGAATTGTTCGCCAGCGCGGCCGAGGAACATGAAGCGGCGTGGCCGATCGGTCTGGCGCTCGCCACACTCGCGGGTGTTACGGTTTTGGTCGCGTTGGTGAGCGAAGTGTTTGTCGGATCCGTTCAGTACGCTGCGACCGCCTTCGGAATGAGTCCTGCCTTCGTTGGGTTCATCGTTGTCGCCTTGGTGGGCGCAGCTGCCGAAATGGCGGCTGCATTTTCCGCCGCGCGCAAAAATCGTCTCGATTTGAGCGTGAGCATTGCACTCGGCAGCGCCGCGCAGATTGCGCTCTTCGTTGCTCCGGTTCTAGTGTTACTGAGTTATTTGATCGGCCCC